>WOYI011401600.1_pt1 | contig 90984 bp, 89 predicted proteins | sample 6423411 | NCBI WGS metagenome assembly WOYI01 (sample SAMN13441803, study PRJNA592873) | oil field metagenome | biome: oil field; feature: oil-well bore; material: oil-contaminated soil; isolation source: oil-contaminated soil from oil-well borehole | place: Germany: Wietze | collected 2016-10-18 ...
TCAATGGAGGCAATAACTCGCCAAGGTATGACTTTTGTTTCTATCGGTTTTCCAACCACTTTACTAATTGATTCTCCAATTTTCTCGATGCCCAACCGTCGTAAGAGCCCCTGTCCACTCACGTCAACGCCAGTTAATAAAAACCGGTCGGCAGAACGGGCCAATTGAATATCATTGACACGCACCAAACGCTTGCCTTCTATATCCACAATCTGTTGATCCATAACACGATCATTCAGATGAAGTTCATGTCCATTTGGTTGATAAGCCAGGATCTTTTCTTGAGCCGATTTCAAGGTGACACTCGGCCACAAGCTAGCTATGTTAATAGCGGAGACAAATTTTAGATTATTCGTAGAGTCTTTTAGGGAAATCGCAACAACTGGGGGAAGATTCTTATCTGTAGAATCGACTAAAATATCGCCCAAACGCCCAACTTCACGACCGAACGCGTCCCACACTTTTTGACCGAGTAGTTGACTTACATAGATCATGTCTCACCTCATTTACGTCTGTTTGTATAGACAACTCATTATGAGGAGAAAAGAAATAGACGCCCGTATCTTCCAAGCGCCTATTGATATGAATCTATAGAAGCATGGAGAGAAACTAGGTCAGTTTATCAGTTCTCCCACTAGGGTCGTCTGAGTAACTATCACCTTCGTTTGCTTGAGTTTCTTTCATAATCCCATTTCCATTGCCTTATCAGCAATATGGTTCAATGTTAGCCATTAGATTATAACATTGATTCCAAACATTTTTTAGGAGAAAAATTCTACCCCCGGGAGAGCAAGACGCCGACCGGCAGCATTCTGCCGGTGTTACGCTGCCGTCATTGGGTTGTTTGCCTCTTTGGAATCGCCTTATCAAGAAAAAATAAATTGGATAGCTTGGATAGTCACTTGCCCAACTCCCTAGTAAAAACTAAGTAATCAAAAACCCTCTTTGTTGCGGGGGGGGTGTCCGGTAAGCGGATTTGCCTGCCCAGAGGTGCAGCCGTGGGGAACCGTTGCCCTCTGGGGAACTTAAAATAGTTAATTAATACTCGTAAATACTCCCGCCGATAAACTCTCGGATCACGGAATTCTCCGGCACCACCGAGTCATCTTCGATGGCGTCCAATTCCTGCATCAGCTGGTAGACCCGGCTGGCCCGCTCGTGAGCATCCTTGCGCAGCGGGTCATCCGCATAGTCCTCCGTCCAGCGGGCGAACTCGAAGAACAGCTTGGCCTTATACATCGGCAGCTCGTAGGGCATGGCGCTATTGACGATGTAGTCCGTGGTGTTCACATAGGGAATGATATTGCGCAGCTCACTGGAGCGCACATAGTGCCAGTGCAGCAGGGTCTTGGTCGGGTCATAGGCCCGGTGGGAGGCATCCCGCAGCATCCGCCGCATCAGGCGGATATCCGTCCAGCGGACATAGTGCCCGTCCGGGTCCTTGAGCTGCAGCAAGGGTTCAATATAGAGCCGGAAGATCTTCTCCGGAGCGATGTCCTTGGTCATATCCGGGTACAGCCCGTGGAGGCTGTCAATCAGGATCACATCGTTCGGTTCCAGTTTCATCGGCGTCTGTTCGGGCTGGCGGGTGCCGGTCTTGAAGTCATAGAACGGGATCCGCACTTCCTCACCGTCAAACAAGCGGTTCAGATGCTCGTTGATCAGCTCCAAATCCAAAGCCTGCGGCGTCTCAAAATCGTAATCCCCGAATTCATCCTTGGGGTGCATTTCCAGGTCAAAGAAGTAATTGTCCACGTTCAGGGTGACCAGGCGCAGATTGTGGCGGGCCAGCCGCTCCCCCATCTTGATCGTGGTGGTGGTCTTGCCGGAGGAAGACGGCCCGGCGATGATCACCATCCGCAAGTCCTCCTTGCGCTCGGCGGCGAGGTTGGCGGCGTTTTCCACATCCTCGTTATAGAAGGCCTCGGATTCGCCCACGATCTGGGCGATCTCGCCTTTCCTGATCCGCTCATTCAGATGTTGGACGGTGTGCAGGTTGTGGTCGGTTGCCCAATCCAGCACCCGCCAGAGCTTGGACCAGGGTATATTGCTGGAAGGCTGCGCCCGCCGGTCGGCGCGTTTCTCCCGCAGCTGGGCGCGTTCGGCTCGATAGAGGATGTAGGCTTTGGCCACCCGGGCATGGCCGTTCTCAATCAGGACTTTCTCAACAATGTCCTGGATCTGCTCAACCGTGGGGACCACCCCGGGCGGGGTTTGCGCTTCGAGAATGCGAACGACCTCAGCGGACAATTTCTCCGCCGTTGCCTTATCCCGCCCGCCGACGGCCACCGCTGCGCGATAGATGGCATTGGTGATCCGCTGGGGGGTGAATTCAACAACCGACCCATCCCGTTTGACGACTGATTTAATCGCGGACATTTCCGCTCCTTTCGAAAGTATCAGGAAAACGCCAGGTCTCCGTTGAATTAATTATAACGAATGTTAAAGAATTAACCAAACATCCTATTTTTCACCTTAAGTTAATCATTAAGAAAGCCCCTCCCGCGTTGACTTTGCAAGCTTCCGTGTGCTATGCTGAAAAAGGCAAGTCAAAATATAAAAGTAACCGTCTTTTTCCCCTTACGCTCTGGAACCTTTCACCCTCGAACGTCGTCTGGATGTTAACTTCCGGGCGGATTAAGGCTCTTGATTGGAGGATCATGTGAAAAATAAAATTGCAGTCCTATTGAGTATTCTCGCCCTGGCTCTGGCCGCAGCGGCCTGCCAGGCGCCTTGGAACACCACTACCCCAAGTGAGACAAGCGCACCGACGGACATCATCACAGAGCCGCCGACCGAGGCCCCAACCGAAACAGCGACCGAAGAACCGACCCCCGCGCTGCCGATTGTCACAGACCCCATCATTTATTCTTTCGCCTTTTTCACACCCGACCGCGGCTGGGCTGTGACCCAGGATGGGAACGAGGTTCTGGTGACGGTGGATGGCGGCCAGACCTGGCTGAACGCCACCCCGGCTGCCCTCAGCCCCCTGCCGGCAGGCGTCACGTCTTTGGGGCTTACGCCCTTCTTCCTGGATGCCGATACCGCCTGGATGACGCCCGGCAGCTTTGGCAGCGGCAGCGGCACGCTCTATCACACCACCGATGGCGGCCAGACCTGGACCGCCACTCCCACACCCTTTGACAATGCCCAATACACTTTCGTGGACCCGAATGGCGGCTATGCGCTGGTGAGCCTGGACGCGGGCGCCGGGTCGCAGTATGTTGCTATCTATCAAACGACCGATGGCGGTGCCAACTGGACACAGGTCTTCAGCCACGTACCCGGCGAAACAGCTTCGCTGCCCGGCGGCGGGCACAAGTCCGGGCTGACCTTCCTGGATATGAACCACGGCTGGATCGGCGGCGACATCCCGATGACGGATTATTTCTACCTCTATACGACTTCCGATGGCGGCGTCAGCTGGTCTCAGGAAACGGATATTGCCCTGCCGGCTGGCTTCAGCAACACCTTTGAAGAAGCCCAGCGGCCCTTCTTTGTGAGCGGCACGGTGGGCTATCTGCCCGTGCGGATGCTGACCGAATCGAGCGAGTCCTACCTGCTGATCTATCGCAGCGATGATAGCGGGCAGACCTGGATTTATCAAGGCCTGGTCCAGAATGGGTGGGACGTGGACTTCGACACGCCGGCCTCTGGCTGGATCGCATCCGACCTGGGCCTCTATCACAGCACCGACGGCGGCGTGACCTGGTCTGCGCTATCCCCCTCCGGCATCCCGGCAACTGACTCGATCCTAAAGGTTGATTTCGTGGATGGGCAGTATGGCTGGGCGCTCAGCACCCCAGACCCCGGCACGATGTCCCCGCTGCATCTCTACCGGACGGTGGATGGCGGTGCAAGCTGGACTCAGCTGATGCCGTAAACCAGCATTGAGTGAGTGAATAACATGAGGTGCGCTCATTCAAGGGCGCACCTCATCTTGTAAATTATGTGCCGCGCAGCGCACGTGACAAAGAAAAAAAGCTTGCCCCCTCAATCACCATCTTCCTGCGGAGAACGATTCGTCTGGCGCAATTCCGTTCCACAATTTCGGCAATAGATATCCCCCGGCTGCGACCGGCTGCCGCACTCATGACAGAAGATCGCCTTCGGTTCAGTGCGCCGCATTCTCCAACGGGTATCGTCAGCCCCCTGCTCTCTAACATAATTCTTTTGGAACAACCAGTAATAAATGCCGACCAGCACAATCAGCAGCAGGGCAATGGCCAGCAGCCAAACCACAACCGTGGACGGCAGGATCGTCCGGCCCTCGGTTTTCTCATCCACAGCTTCAACCGGGGAGACCTGCAAGGCCGGATATTCGGCATTTTGAAGATCTTTGACATAGTGAAAGTTGACCTCATACGAGATCCCTGCGGTCACAGGTCCTGCCTCAATGGTATAGGTGCAGCAGGGCGCGGTGTCCTCCAAGCTTTCAGCGGCCTCGGGATGGGTGACCAGGTCGCCACCGCCATAAGGCTGCCGGATGGAAACCGTCAGATCATTCACCGGGAAATCCGATAACCAAAGGTAGTTGAAAGTGCGGATCTGCTCAGAATGGACCAGCAGCGGGTCCGTGTATTCCATCAGGATCTTGGGAGAGGTCGCGGTGAACTGGACCTTTTTCCAGAGGCCATCGCTGGTCTCTTCCCAGGCAGCCCATCCAACCGACCCGCGGTCATCAATATTCAGGATGGACTCAATAGCGGCATTTGGGGGGATTTGCAGGGTAAGGACCTGGGGAAGGGTCACGGAGGGAGCCAGTTCGAGGTTCAAAGTGACAAAAACCGAAGGCCCGTTTCTTTCCGGCCAAAGCCCCACCTGCACCGCGTCAAAGGCGATCTGTTGAGCGGCATTCACCTCGCCAACCGGGATGAAGCTGGCCAAGAAAATTAGCGAAAATAGGGTTAACAGGGTAAGTTTGTTTGTCTTCACGTCTTGTTATTAACTCTAATGGTTTTTATCAATCATACCATGTCCGTCTGGTGCAAGATTAAACAGCAGGGATAAGCTCTAATGGATATCTTAGAAACGCCAGGTAACATAGAAAGGTCGGATCTGCCGGATTTGGCAGGTTCCAAAATGGTATAATGCAATCTTTGGACATTCTGGATCAGAAAGTGAACTAATCTTATGGCAAAAACAACCGTACAGTGCCCGCAATGCCGGCAGCCCGTGGCGGCTGAGATCACCCGGCTTTTTGATGTCGGGCAAAACCCCCAGGCCAAGCAGATCCTGCTGGCCGGCGCTTATAACTATATTGAGTGCCCGAACTGCGGGTATCACGGCGAAGTACCCCAACCAATCGTTTATCACGACCCCTCCAAAGAACTCTTACTGACCTTTTTCCCGCCATCTCTGAACGTCCCTGTCAACGAGCAGGAAAAGATGATCGGCCCCCTGATCAACAAGGTGATGGAATCCTTGCCGATGGAACAGCGCAAAGCCTACTTGCTGAAGCCTGAGACCATGTTTACCAAGCAGCGGCTGGTGGAGCGGGTCCTCGAAGGGGATGGGATCACCCCCGAAATGCTCGAAGAACAGCAAAAACGGCTGAACCTCCTCCAAAGGCTGGCCGGGACCTCTCCCGAATCGCGGCCGGAAGTCATCAAGCAGGAAGAAGCCCTCGTGGACGAACAACTGTTGATGATTCTTCAGCGGCTGATCCAAAGCGCGGCCGCCTCCGGCGAAGAAGAAAGCGCCACCATCCTGGCCTCCCTCCAGCAAGAGCTGCTCGAGAACACCGACTATGGCCAGGAACTCCTCCAACAGGCCCAGGATCAGCAGGCTGCAATCCAGTCTCTGGAAGAAGCCAGCAAAAGCGGCCTGACCCGCGAAAAACTGCTGGATTTGATCGTGGAAGCCGCTGATAACGAAGTCAAACTCGCCACTCTGGTGGGGATGGCCCGCGGCGGGCTGGATTATGCCTTCTTTGAACTGCTGACGGATCGCATCCAAAATGCAAAAAAAGAAGAGCAGGCCCACCTCACCGAGCTGCGCGACACTCTGTTGGAAATGACCCACGACGTGGATGAAGCCATCAAAGAGCAGGAAAAGATCTCCAGCGAGCTGTTGGACGAAATCCTCAAACAGGACAATATCGAGGAAGCCACCCTGCAGGCTCTGTCGGGCATCACCGACATATTCCTGGACGTCCTGCGCAAGCGCATCCAGGCCGCCCGCAGCTCAAACGATGACGCCCAGCTGAAGAAACTTCAGGCCGTCACCAACGCGATTCAAAAAGTGAGCGCGCCGGGCGCCAATATTGAACTGATCGAAGCTCTGATCCAGGCCAACGATGAGGCCGCCATCAACCAACTCCTGGCGGATAATGCCGACGAGATCACAGATGACTTCATGTCCTTCCTGGTCAACCTGATGAACCAGACCGGACAGCAGCAAGGGCGCGAAGCCGCCGCTGAAAAACTTCAGCAGATCTATCGTCTGGCCCTGCGCTTTACGATGAAACGGAATTTGGAAAGCGAGTCTGCGGCGGCTTAAAACCCCATCAGATGGGCGGGTTATCCAGCCGGAGGCCGTGACCGCGGACGGTAACAATATACTCCCAATCGGGGTCGATCTCCGCCAGCCGATCCCGCAGCCTGCGAACCAGGGCATCCAACGCCTGTTCGGAGACCCCCTCCGCCGCCTGGCTCCAGACCGCACTGATCACTTTTGCCCGGGAAACAACCTCGCCCGGCTGTTCATAGAGCGTCTGAAGCAGGCTGAATTGCGAAGCGGACAAAGGCGGGTCAACTTCCTGATCGAGAACCCAAATACGGCGCGCTCCCAGATCGACCCGGAGCCGCCGTTTGATCATCTCAAGGGGAAGGCCTTCCAGAGGCATGGTGGCATCGGAACTCAGGAAAATGAAATGCTGGGCCAGGGAAATCTGCAGCTCATCGCCATCAACCAGCGGCTCCTGCCCTTTGAGCAGGGCGCCGTTGAGATAGGTGCCGTTCTTGCTGCCCAGGTCTTCGACCAAAACGCCATCTGCGCTGGGCATCACCCGGGCATGGTGCCGAGAAACCTGACGCAGAGGGATCACAATGTCACACTCTGAATCGCGGCCCAGGAGCAGCTCTTTTTTGATCTTCCAGCGCTGCCCTTCCAAAGGGCCGGCTTGCCCCAAAAGAAGCGGGTATTCTTTATCGTTGTCAACCATATCCATTTTTACACTCGCTCAAACCAACCACCTGACTGACGGCTGAAAATTTTTTTTGAATTCACACCTGCTATAATTATATACTATCCATTGGCGCGCCAACGGCTTGATGGCCCTGAGCGGCGGGCAGAAGGTGCAGCTGGCGCTGGCCGGCGTCCTGCTGGACGAACCCCGCTGAACCATCTGGACCTGTCCTCACGGGAGGCCTTTGAGGCTTCGCTGAGTGAATTTGACGGCACGATCCCGGCGATCGCCTCTGACCGATATTTCGTTGACCATTTCGCCGTGGTAATCTGGCCCTTCACGCCGGAGGGCCAGGAGGAGGATTTGGCCCGCGATTGGGTCGTCCGAATCCTCGAATCTTGAAAACCTGGGGATAACTTCGTAAGAACTGTGGATAAGTGTTGAGAATTGGGGAAAAAGGCCCCCAAAACCTGTGCAAAGGATGTGGATCGTTAAAAAGGGAGAACCAGGTACGCCGGCCCGGTTCTCTTCAGGAGGAGAGTAGGGTTCTGCTTTCTTGAAACATTCTATGCCCCAGTATACCGAAATCGCCCAGGGCGTACTTGACGGCTGGCCTGCCCTTGCCCAACGATCACCCCACAGAATCATTAGAAATCAGACAATTCCATATATTGAGCTTGAATATGTCCTCTTTACTGAATCGGTGATAATATTTATAAGTTGATCAATTATGGATGTTTCAGATCGTTCAGATTCGATGGGGAATCCTGATTTATACCAACAATTTTAGAGGAGGGTATATGTTCAAGAAAATATTCTTAGTTTCACTTTTTACGTTGCTTTTATTATCCAGCTGCTCGTATATGGATAAAAGAGCAGAGCCCACAATTGTCGCCCGAGTTGAGCAGACGATCTCTAGCTTCACCCAGGTCCCGTCAAACACACCTTACAATACACAAACAGCTTATCCGACCCTAACACCGCCCCCAACTTACACGCCAAGAATCGTCATAGTAACTCCAACCAATACCAGCACACCACTCTACACAGCAACCATAACAGAGACTCCAACTAAAACAGCTACATTGACTAGCACTCCAAATCCTACAAAAACAGATAAACGCCCTGGATTTTACCTGGTCGGTTCTGAAATAGCACCCGGCGTATGGCGTTCATTGGGTGAAAGTGATAGCTGTTATTGGGAAATCACTTCTGCAACTGGTAGCATCATAAGTAATCATTTTGGGATGGCTGGAGGCACAATGTATGTCCCGAGCAGTGGTTTTCAAGTTATGTTAGATTCTGAATGTGGAAATTGGACTTACTTAGGTAATTAGAGATTAAATCTAAAATAGTTTAAACCTTATCTAAAAAGAGCTGCCAAATTATATCAAGCAGCTCTTTCTTTATTAATCAAACTATTTCAACTTTTACATAATCATTGACACAATTTGGGAGACTTCTAATACATCTAAAACCGATCTTTACCATAATTGTAGATTTTTGCACTTCCTTCCGCTTTATGTTATGATGTTTAAAACCGACCTCATCCAGGAGTGTTGCTATGACTGATCCGACCCAAGCGGTTGAAGAACAGATCATCGCCCTGATCGCCCAGCTCAACGCCTATATTGAACAATATCACGGCGGCTCGGTTGAACTGGACCGGATCGACGGCAATCAGATCTACGTGCGTCTGGGCGGCGCCTGTGAAGATTGCCCGCTTTCCCCCGCCACCCTCGAAGGCTGGGTCGCCGGCACTCTGCGGCAGTTCTTCCCGGAAGTTGAAGTCCTCCAGGCGGATTGAGCGCGGATATGTTAAAAAAATAACCTTCCCAGAGATGATTCTGGGAAGGTTTTGATTTTTAATAGGTTATCAGCAATACTTTACTTCCCTTTTTCCCCGGCCTTCATCGCGCCGCTGCCCGGGCCGTAGTAAATTTCGTTCTGTACCGCCCGGTACAAGGTCTCGCTGCGCAGCTCCGCCAGCGTATAACAGGGCGCTTCCAGGTGGTCGGCCAGGGTTGCTGCCAATCCCTGATCAAAAGCCTCGTGCTCCATATTGATCACCACCGAGCGCACGTCTTCCGCGGCGATCTGCTCGGCGATCAGCTGGCTTTCCTCCAGAGGCGAACCTCTCCCGATGGCCACGTTCCCGGCGCCATCCGTCAGGACGATCAACAGCGGCAGCACGTCCGGGTGCAGCATCTTTTCACGCTTGAGCACCTCATAAGCCATTGAAAGCCCGGCGCTGAGGGGCGTCTTCCCACCCACTGGGATGTCGGCCAGAGCGCGCTGCGCCAGCAGCACGGAGTTGGTCGGCGGCAGCACGAGGGTCGCCCGGTCCTTCTGGAACACGATCAAGCCCACCCGGTCCCGCCGCTGGTAGGCGTCCGTCAGCAAAGAGAGGATCGCACCCTTGGTCGCGGACATCCTCTCGGCCACGGCCATCGACCAGGAGGCATCCACCAGGAAGAGGATCAGGTTCGAGGCCCGGCGCACCCGGACCTTCTTCTGATAGTCCTCCCGCCGGACGGAAAAAGCCACATTCTTCCGCATCTCCTCGCGGGCCTTCTGGAAGGGCGCGGCGGCGCGAATCGTGGCGTCAAAAGCCAGGTCGTCCGCTTTGCCATTGGCCGGGCGGGATTGAATATAGCGGCCGCGTTTGCGGTCGGTCTGGGTCTGGGACCGGCGGCCGCCGTGACGGCGCATCATGTTATCAAGGGGGGTATCCAAACGGCGCGGCTCAAAGGTCTCGCCAGGTTTGACCTTCTGGCCGCCTTCCCACCAATTGGCGGTGGCGTCTTGGAAAATATCCTGCTTGGCTGGCTCTAGGGACTCGGGTCCAACGGGTTCGGTGCTAAGTTCGATTCGGGGGGAGACGGACTTTTTTTTTGACCGGTTTTGGAATCGCTCTGCTCCTGCTGGGATTCATCCTCTGCCGCCCCGCCTTCCGAGGCGGCGCCTTTGAGCTGTTCAATCTGCTCTTCCAGCTGAGTGAGGCCCATTTCCGAATGGCGGAAGGGGCCGGCATTGACCCTGTGCGGCAGGGCCAGTTCAGCGGCCAGGGCAATATCCCGGGGGGTGATCGCCTCGCGGCCTTCAAAAGCGGCATGCGCCCGGGCAGCTTTCAGGATCACCAGGTCCGCCCGGTGCCCATCCACCTGCATTCGGGCGGTCAGATTGGTAATCATCAGCAGATCGCGGGGGGTGTAACTCACCTTATCCACCAGTTTGCGAGCCTGGGCGATCTGGGCAGAGAGTTCCTGCTCCTTGGGCAGGAATTCCTCGCGGAAGGCCTCGGGGTCCGATTCAAAGGCGATATTGCGTTCCATGATCTGGACCCGCTGGCGGGGATCCAAAATGCCCAGGATATCCACGGAGAGGGCAAAGCGGTCCAGCAGCTGCGGGCGGAGGTCGCCTTCTTCGGGGTTCATTGTCCCCACCAAAATGAAACGGGCGGGGTGAGCAAAGGAAATCCCCTCGCGCTCGACAATATTCATCCCCATCGCGGCCGAATCCAGCAAGACGTCCACAACGTGGTCGTCTAACAAATTGACTTCATCAATATAGAGCAAGCCCCGGTTGGCCGAAGCCAGCACGCCCGGCTCAAAACTGCGCTCACCTTTCTGGATCGCTTTTTCAATATCCAGCGTGCCGACCACGCGGTCTTCGGTGGCGGAAACGGGCAGGTTCACGAAAGGCGTCCGCAGGGTCTCCACCGGGACCGCTTCGCCATGGTCAAAACGCTCACGGCATTCGGTGCACCAGGTGATCGGGCTATTCGGGTCACAGCCAAAGCGGCAATCCTTCACGACCTGGACGGGGGGCAGGAGGGCCGCCAAGGCCCGAGCCGCGGTGGATTTGGCTGTGCCGCGTTCACCGCGGATCAGCACGCCACCGATCCGGGTGTCGATCGCGCTGAGGATCAGCGCCCGGCGCATACGCTGTTGGCCGACAATAGCTGTGAAAGGATAAATTACTCGCATCATTTTATTCGTCATTCGGTAAATCTCCAATGCCCATCAAGTTTACCACGTCCCGCAACGATAATCCATTGGCCCCAGGAGGATTCAGGGACAATTGACACCCAAAAACCAGTGAACATCGCAACCTCTTCTCTGGTAAAATGATTAAGTATTCTGACTGCCGGGAACGGTCTCACTCAAAGTCGCTAGCTATGTCATCAGAGGCTTTCCCGGTGTCAGAATCACGGTCTTACGCCGAAATATAGACCGGGTAAACTGCCAAAGGCCCATTCGTTGGGCCGGAAAGTTGTTCTTTGAGGTTAGACACAATGCCAGTCCCATTGAAGGCTGGTACGGTACTCCGGAAACGGTACCAGGTCAACAAGATCATTGGACAGGGTGGCATGGGCTGCATCTACCTTGCCGATGACCTGCGCCTGGAAGGCCGCCTCTGCGCGATTAAAGAGGTGGAATATGACCGCGCCCTGCCGGAGGAAATGCTCGCTGAAGCCCGCAACCAGTTCCAGCAGGAAGCCACCGTCCTGGCCCGGCTGGACCACCCCAATCTCCCCAAAGTTTCAGATTTCTTCTCCATCAGCGATCACGACTACCTGGTGATGGATTTCGTCCCAGGCAAGGATTTGCGCCAGTTGATGATGGAAGCCCGTCAGAACGGCACTTTCCTGCCCGAAGCTGAGGTTTTGGACTGGGCCAGCCAGTTGGCGGATGCCCTGAAATACCTCCACACGCAGGACCCGCCCATCGTACACCGGGACATCAAACCCAGCAATCTCAAGCTCACCCCCTCGGGACTGGTCAAACTGGTGGATTTCGGCCTAGTCAAGACCCTGGCGCCGGGTGAAGTGACCATCACCATCCTACAAGGCCAGGGCACCGCGCTCTATACCCCGCTGGAGCAATACGGCGGCGATTCCGGGCACACCGATGCCCGCAGCGATATCTATGCCTTTGGGGGAACGCTCTATCACCTGCTGACCAACGAGCCGCCTGTCAACGTGCGCGACCGCTTCCTGGACCCCGACGCGCTGACCCCCATCCGGCAGATCAACCCTGATGTCAGCCCGCGGACGGAGCGCGCCGTCCATTGGGCCTTGCGCCTGCATCCTGAAGACCGCCCCGGTGATATTGACACTTTCCTCAAAGCGCTCTTCATTGAAGACGCCCCCATCACGCAGCCTTTCCGCAGCACCCGGTTCTCCTCCAAAGCGATCCAGATGCCCGAGCGCGCGCTGATCTATGTCGCCAGCGGGCTGATGATCGTCAGCCTATTGCTGACCCTGCTGCGCAATTTCTGATCCCGATTCAATTTTCAAATTAAGTCTGGAATGCCCGCCGCGCCGGCCAGCGGCTTTTTTGATCAGCGCCTGGGAAAACGTCCATCCGTCCGCATCCACCAGATCAGCGCGGCAATCCACCCCAGCATCATCCCCACGACCACAACTTCCACCACAAAAGTGGTGCCGGATTCCAGCACCCAGCGCCGGGTGCCCAGAGTCCCCAGGTTGAGATAGGAGTAGGAGAGCAGCCCGCCGATCAGGGTTGTGAGCAGGGAGCGCAGCGCCCAGCGGGAGGTCTTCCACCAGGCCCGGCCGCCAAAGAAAGCCAGCGCACCCCCCAGCCCCATCACCATAACGCCCAAAGCCCATTCGCCCAAAGTTGGATAGCCGGAAGAGCGGACCTCTTCGGCCGCTTCCTCGGCTGCCGATTCGGTCGACGTGGCCTGCGGCGCCTCGGTCGGCGTGGCGGTATGCTGGGGCGTTGGAGAAACCGAAAAGACCGATGAGCTGCCATCCAGCGCGATGTTGATCGTCAGGGTATCCGACTGGGTAGCCGGCTCGCTGGCGGCGCTGACCTCCAGCCCGCCTGCCGCCTCGATCCGGTAGTTGAAATAGGCAATCCCATTCGCGGTCGTCGTCTCATATTGCTGCGTGATTTCCTGCTCGCCGATGGTGGTGAAGGTGAACCGGACCACGGTCCCATCCGGGACGGTGTGCCCGTTGTGGTCCTGAATGGCATTCGTGCGGATCGTGATCGTATCCCCCACAGCAAAGCTTGGCGTGGGCGTTTGCTCGATTGCCTCAGACGGCGTCGGCGTGACTTCAATCCCTTCTCCGCCGGGGGGAGGCTCCGGAACAATCAGCTCCAGATGGATGATCTGGCTGGGGTCCGGGGCCGTCATGGAGATCAGGTCGTAGCCCACCGCGTTCAACGAAACCGGCAAAGCGCCCTGGGGCGTGATCTCCTGCATCAGCACCCGGGCCGCCACATCCACGAAGGAAGGCAGCTTGCTATAGAGCGCATAATAAGCCGTCACCTTGGAGATATTGGTCGCATCCAAATAAATGGGCGAATCCAGGGCAAAGACGATCACCTTCTTATTTGTCGTCAGGTCAGGCCTGTCCTCCAAGATCTTCTGCAGAATCCCGGAAGCAGGGTAGTCCGGGTCGTCATCCAGGACATTGAACACCACCCACTCCGCGTTGCGCAAGGCCGATGAGACATACTGATTGGTGGCCGAATCGATATTATTGACCATATCCGCGAGCTGTGAAAAAGTGTAGGACATGATGCGGCTCTGGTTAAGCTGGCCCCCCGCCTGGGAACCATAAAGGCTCAACAATGAGTTGGCCAGCGAGCCGGTATCCAACAGGTTCAGCGGCGCGCAGCCTTCACACTGGTAGGCCGTGCGGACATCGCTGAAGATCACAATATCCTCATACGCCAAGGGCGGTGAAGGCAGGACCACATCCAGTTCAGCGAGGTTCGGGCTGATCAGATTCACGGCTTTCTGCGCGACGGCGAAATTGGTGCTCTGGCTCTCTGTCAGGGTCGGACCTTCCGATTGTTGGAAGACCGCATCCTGAGTGAACTCACCATAGAGGCCCAGCTTTATTTCAAGGATTCGCAGGACAGAGGCATCTACTCTTTGAGCAAAGGCCGAATCCTCCCGATATTTACTCACAAAGAAATCCAGGATCGAAATCAGCGTGGCATAGGAATCCACATCGCCGGTGCCGACCAGGTTGTTGACATAGAGCATGTCATTGCCCGCCAAAAAGGCGTTGCGGGCCACCTGGATCGCATCAAAATTTTCACCCGTGGGGTTGAAGAACCGGCGGACCGCGCCGCTCCCGAGGTTGTCGCTGATGATCACCCCGCCCTCCGCACGCCAGTTCTCAAGGGCCGGCTGGGCCATGATCGCCTGCAAAGCATTCGAGTCAAAACTGATCGGCTTGGTGGTCGCCCGGATATTGCCCTGGAAACCCTGATAGCGGATGTGCGAGACCATCACGCCATCAACCCGGGTCGGGTCCCCTTTGGCCGGGCTGGTCACGGAGAAAAACGGCGCCAGTTCGATCTGCGTCAGCTGCTCCAGCGACTTGCGAACGGTGGCAACTTCTTCCTCCGGCGAACGGTCGGAGTTGCCCGTGCCGGGGAAATTCTGCGCGACCACCAGCATGCGGTTGTCGCTGCCGGTGTGCAAGCCGCTGATATAAGCCTTACCCATCTGCCCCACCCAGTAGGGATCGCCGCCAAAGGTGTTCACCCCCAGGTAACCCGCGGCCTCTCCATTGGGCGCCTCCAGCACGTCCAGGTTCGGCCCCAGAAAGAGGTTGAAACCCAAAGCGCTCAATTCACTCCCCAGGTTCTCACCCACCTGAGCCGCCAGACCCACATCCCAGCTGGCCCCAATCGCCATTTGCGAAGGGGAATAGACCAAGGGGTCCAGCAGCTGGTCGCCCGGCGCGCCATTCCCGAGTTGCGAAATGCCCACCAGGAGCGGCACGTAAGCATCGGCCGCTGCGACCTGCGGCCCTTCCGGGTCCGGTTCCGGGTTGGCGCCTGCCCATTCAAGGCTTTGCAGATCGGTGATCAGCGACTGCACCTGGGAGAGGGTGTCGGTCGAACTGAAGTTGTTGTTCTCGGCCATCAGCACCACGCCCCCGATATGCTGGTTGACGATCAGGTCATAGATGGCGGAATCCGGTTCGAGCGTGCTCCCCTCAAAACTCACCAGGAAAAGCTGCCCTACCTTTTCTTCGGGCGTCAGGTTTTGCAGGATCGATTCGGCGGAAGACAGCGCTTTCGCCTGGACTGGCGCGCCGCCCAAGCTGGTCAGCAGATAGACCAGCGAGAATAAAATGCGCCAGAGCGATTTCCAATTCCTCACGTGAGCGCCTCCAGAGCCGACATCGCCCGCAACGGGCGGTTGGTGATGAGCGAATCGACCCCAATCTTGGCCAAATGGCGGATATCGGCCGCTTCGTCCACCGTCCAAACGTTGATTTCCCGGCCCCTGGCGTGCATCCGCTGAACCAGGGCCTCATCCACGTCTTTGAAATAGGGGTGCAGGGCATCATAGCGGAACAGGCCATAGGCAAAAAACCTGGCCTTGCCGGGGAAAGTGAGCATACCGATCGGTATATCAGGCAGACGTCGGTGGAAGCGCGGGAAGTTAATCGGGTTGAAAGACGAAATCAGGATGGAGTCCGCCACGCCTTGATCCTGGATCAGAGCGGCCACGTCCAGCGGCAGAGAATCGAAGATCGTGCTGTAATTTTTAAGTTCAATATTGATCAGGAACTTCCCGCCAAAACGGGCCAGGACCTCGTCCAGAGTGGGGATTTTTTCACCCTTGCCGGCATCCAGCGCCCGGAGTTCCGCCAGGGTCAGGTCCTGCACACGGCCAGTACCATTGGTCGTGCGGTCCACCAGGTCATCGTGGATGACCACGAGCTGACGGTCTTTGGACAGCATCACATCCAGTTCAATCCCATCGGCCCCCTGATCCAAAGCGAGCTGAAAAGCGGCCAGCGTATTTTCGGGCGCATCGGCGCTAGCACCGCGATGAGCGATAATTTTCGGTGTCATAAATTCTTCTTCTCCAAAAGATGAAATAATTATAGCACGCAGAGATTAAGGGCGGCGGCTTTCAGCTTTAGGCCCCAGAGTCAATCGCAAAGTAAGTGACTATTCCAAAATTAATCCCTCTTTTTGATTCTAGAATGATTTGAATGCCGGCGCGGGGCTGCCTGCCTCTGCCAAGAGCCGAGCGCCTCGCCTGCCCCTAAGAAAGGACCCAACCCTGCAGGCGCCCCCAGAGGGTCTTGCGATTGCTCCGCTTAAGGCCCCAAAAAAGCCTCGGCGTGGGATGAGTGGGCTATAATAACTCAAAATCCTGGATCATCGGCAAGGAGTCCCATGTTCACAAGCCTTTCCTTCAATGTGGAAGCCCTCAAAGATTACGTCATCCGCTTCTTCAAGGCGATGGACGTCCCCGAGATTGACGCCCGGATCGCGGCGGATGTGTTGGTCGCAGCAGACCTGCGGGGGGTGAACTCGCACGGCGTGATCCGCCTGCACTCCTATTACGGCGACCGGCTAAAACTGAAACAGATTGACCCCCTTTCGCCGATCGAGGTCCTCAGCGAAAATGCCGCCACCCTGGCGTTGGACGGTGCGAACGGGCTGGGGCAGGTCGTGGCTTGCCGGGCGATGTCCCGCTGCATCGAAAAGGCCGAGGACGCCGGCCTGGCAATCACCACGGTCCGCAACAGCAACCACTATGGCATCGCGGGCTATTTTGCGATGATGGCGCTGCCGGAAGACATGATCGGCATCAGCCTGACCAACAGCCAGCCCCTGGTCGCGCCGACCTACGGCCTGCGTTCCGCCTTGGGGACAAACCCGATCGCGGTCGCCATCCCGGCCGGGCAGGAACGTTCCTACGTGCTGGATATGGCCACCAGCATCGTGCCGCTGGGCCGGGTGAGCGTCTACGAGAAGGCCGGGCAGTCCATCCCGCTGGGCTGGGGCATCAACAGCGCTGGCGACCTGACCGAAGACCCCGCCGAAGTGACCCACGGCGGCTCCCTGCTGCCGCTGGGCGGCCCCGCCGAGCTGCGCGGCTACAAAGGCTATGGCCTTTCGCTGCTGGTGGATCTGCTTGCGGGCGTGCTCTCCGGCGCGGCCTATGGCCTGGGCGTGGGAAAACCCTCCAACGAGCGTCACGCCGATGTGGGCCATTTCTTCGCCGCGATCAAGATTGACACCTTCCGCCCGGTGGAAGCGTTCAAACAGGACATGGATGACTACATCCGCGCCCTGAAAGACACGCCCAAGATACCCGGCCAGGACCGGATCTATATCCCCGGGGAAAAGGAATTTGAATTGACGGAAAAATATCAGCGGGAAGGCGTCCCCTTGATGGTCGAAGTGGTCGAAGCGCTCAAACAGGCCGGAGAGTCTGCGGGCGTGCCCTTTGACCTGGAGCCGGTGGGGTAAATTTCACTTTTTCTTGAATTGAGTGCCGGGAACCATCCAGGGGACCTCTTGGCGATATTTTTCGTAGGCCTCGCCAAAGGTTGCCAGCAATTTGCGCTCTTCCGGGATCGTCCCGATCATAAAATAGAGCGTGGCCGCCAAGATAAATGCCAGGGTCAGGTCCGTCATAAAGGGGTACAGCCAAAACAGAATGATGCTGAAAAAATAGAGCGGGTGCCGGACGAAACGATAAAAGCCGCTGACCACCAGCTGGTCTGTATGCTTTTGATTGGGCCGCAGCGCCTGCCGCACGCCCGCGAAAGCCATCAGATCCGTATCCAACAGGGTCGCCACCAGCAGGACCAGCGCCAGGAACTGGATCGCCAGAGTCAGGTACAGCCAGGGGGAAGGAATGACCCATAAGGAACGGGAAGGCAGGAACGCCACCAGCGCGAGGATCAGCAGCAGAGTCACAACCGCGATCAAAACGAAGATCAGGCGGTAATACCGGTCAATACCCGGACCGAAGACCCTGCGCGCCAGGCGCTTGGCGGAAAAGGATGCCAGCCAGGAATGCAGCCCGCCCCAGAGGGCAGTGGCGGTAAAAACCAACGCGGGAAAAATCAAGGATTGCATCGTCTCATTTTATTCAGTGAGCAGCTAAACATCAAGACCATGACTTTCAAATCATGCCTTTCAAAAGCCCTTGCATTTTAGAACGATTGTGCTATACTGGTTTTATATAAATAGAACAATTTTTCTAGTTTTCGGTTGACAGGTGTGCGATGAAAAGAATTATTGTGGTCCCGGCAGTGCTAATCGGTTGTCTGATCGTGATTGGAGTCGGCACGGTGGCCGCCGCCCAGATGCCCTCAGAGGTCCTCCGGGCCCCTACCCAAACGGCCAGAGCCGAAGCTGCCAATCAGACCCCCCCTGAAACCGGCGACCCGAACAGCTCAGACCTCACCGGGTGCAGTCTTGCGACTGATTACCCGGCGGCCGTGCGCCAATGGTGCAGCCAGATCGAGAAAACGGCTCAGGAGGTCGGCCTGCCTGCGGATCTGATCGCAGCCGTGATCCTGCAGGAAAGCGGCGGGGACCCCACGGCCTATTCGAGCAGCGGCGCGGTGGGCCTGATGCAGGTCATGCCCAGAGACGGCCTCGCGGCGGAGTTCATGTGCATCAACGGCCCCTGCTTCGCCTCCCGCCCGACAATCGCCGAACTGGAAGACCCGGCCTTCAACATCGCTTATGGCAGCCAATTTCTGGCCAGCCTGGTGCAGAAACACGGCTCCTACCGGGAGGCGCTTTACAGATACGGCCCCATTGACATGGGTTATCACTACGCGGACCTGGTCCTGGGCATCTGGGATACCCATCAATAGGCTTTTGCTCCATCAAAAATACCCTCGCCGAATGAACGAGGGTATTTTTATTTAATCCTTCACCTATATGACTGGGTGGTCACATTTTCATTTACCTCAACGGACAACATTGTTATGATTTCCTTGAAATATGACTGAGCGGTCACACGTTAATCAGCCTTATTTTCGAGGCCTAGCCTGAAATCATAGATCCCGCCCTGAAAAGGCCAGGTCCGGCCGCACTGCCCGCAGGTCAGATCGGCTGGCAGGGAGGGCAAGGGTGCGCCGCAGGCCGGGCAGGCGAACAGTCCCTCGCCCGTCCAGGCCGCGCCCTGCTTGACCGTTCGGTTGCGAGTGAACACACTCGGGCTGACCTGGGCAAAAGAGCCGGTCCATTGGATCAGGGAGTCCAGCGTCGCCAAAAATTTGGCCGGGAATAGGCGCTTCAGCGCGCCCATCCGGAAATGGGAAACGGTCAAGCGCTTCTCTGTCTCAAAACCCACACGCTCCAGATAGTCCCGGACCGCTTTGGGGTGGAAATCAAAATTCAATTCGGTGAATTCGACCGGCTCGCGGGTATAGGGGCTCCAGGATTGCTTCCCAAAAAGATAGCGCAGCATCGCCTTGAGGTTACGCTTGTTGGCAAATTCGAGGATAAAAATCCCTTCGGGCGCCATCACCCGATGCACCTGCGCCAGAGCTTGTTCCGGCTCAGCCATGTGATGCAGCGTCCGGATCATTGTGGCGCCGTCAAAGACGCTCGCCATGAAGGGTAAGCGGTACACATCCGCGGCCACGTAAATATACCGGTCGGCATAACCCAGCCGGTCACGCGCCTGTTCCAATTGGGTCTGAGAATAGTCCAGCAGCACCACTCGTTCGAAGTTCCGGTAGCGCGGCGTGTTGCGGCCCGCCCCCGCGCCCAGCTCCAGCATCAGTTTGCCAGAGGGCGGCAGCAGTCTATTCAGGGCGATGGCTTCGGCTGCGTCCTCATAGGCGCGGCCGCCCTGATCCCAGAAGCTTTGCTGGTAATCAGAACCCTCATAACTGCAAACAGGAGGCGTGTGATCGTTCATGGCTTGGTTTATATCATGGAATCTGGCAGAGGGCAAACGGGGTTGAGGCGTAAAAAATGTCCGAGCAGGATTACCGGCGGCACCCGGAGATACCTCCTTACCGCTGCTTCCTTTCGGACCTGACGGGGTTCGCAGGGCTCCGCCGCGCCGGTCCCACCCGGACGGGCTTAAGCATACTGCACAGACCTGAGACTGTCAACGCAGGGCTTACGCAGGGCTTACGCGGCCATTCCAACACCGCCCAACTGGAAAAAAACCGCCCTTCGTTGTATACTTTAGAATGATTAATAAGATCACTACCCGATGACAGGAGAGGTGCCCAGCCGATGAAAGTTTTCGTCAATCAACAACAACTTGCCCACTGTGTCAGCATGGTTTCACGGGCTGTTTCACCCCGAAGCACCCTGCCTGTGCTTTCAAATATCCTGATCAAAACCGATAACGGGCGTTTGCGGCTTTCCGCCACCAACCTGGAACTGGGGATCACCTGCTGGATGGGCGCCAAAATCGAAGGCGAAGGCGCAATCACCGTCCCCGCCCGCACCTTCACCGATCTGGTCAGCAACCTGCCCAATGAGCAGGTCACGCTGACTTTGGATCACAGCACCCACACCCTCAACGTCAAATGCGGCTCCTCCGAAACCAACATCAAAGGGATTGATGCGGAAGAGTTCCCGCCGATTCCCGAACCCAATATTGAAGAAGGCGTCCCGCTCAATGTGGCCAACTTCAAAGAGATGATCCAGCAGGTCGCGTTTGCCGCTTCCATTGACGAAGCCCGCCCGGTCCTGACCGGCGTCCTGCTCAAGCTGGATGGCGACCACATCACCCTGGCGGCCACCGACGGTTTCCGGATCTCGATCCGCGAGGACGATATCCCCAATGCCGTCCCGCATGCTTTGGAAGCGATCATCCCCGCCCGGGCGCTGGTCGAATTGGCCCGGATCAGCGGCGGTAGGACCGACGGCACGCTGGTAATGACCTTCCCGCCCGACCGCGGCCAGGTGATCTTCCACATGGACGACCTGGAACTGGCCTCCCAGCTGATCGAAGGCAACTTCCCGGACTATCGGGCCATCGTCCCCCAGAACTTCAAGACCCACACCCTGCTCTCCACTGCCGGCCTGCTGAAAGCCTGCAAGCAGTCCGAGATCATCGCCCGCGAGGGCACCAACGTTGCCCGGCTCAACATCATCCCCGAAACCAATGACGCCAGCCCTGGCACGCTGGAGATCTCCGCCCAATCCGAGCAGACCGGCTCCTCTGAAGTGCTGGTGGATGCCTCGGTTGAAGGCGTCCCGCTGCTGGTGGCCTTCAATGTCCGCTTCCTGCGGGAAGTACTGGAAGTGGTGAAAGCCGACAACGTCTGGCTGGAGACCAACGCCGCCAACACTCCCGGCCTGATCCGCCCCCAGGGCGACGACCACTTCAAACATATCATCATGCCGATGCACATTGGCTGAACCCAATTCAACTGCTCAAAGCACCTGACGGCCGTCAGGTGCTTTTTGATTAACCGCCAACCGTCCCAACTCAAAATTACCCACTTTTGCCAGAATCTATTAGAATTAGCCTGATCAAAAGAAGTTAGACAAGGCAGTTTGACAATGACCTTACCCCCCAGCGCAACCGACCGGCTGCTGAGCATTTATCTAACATTGGCGCAATATCCCATCATCTCCTCCCGAATCCGGGACCTGATGCGGCGGGAGCTTTTTAACCGCGGCTTCCTAACCCCCACGGATTTTGAGCAGGAGGTCATCCGCAAGGCTATCCAGTCGCAGGAGCGGGAAGGATTGCAGCGACCTCAGATTGAAGAACCCGCCGAAGTCTGGGAACGGCGCAAGGCCCTGGTGCGCGACCAGCTGACCGATTTTTATTTCAGCCACCATCTGAGCTTTGAACTAATCGAGGAACTGATCGAAGAAGTGCTCAACGAGCGCGGCGTCACCACGCACGAGGCGCTTTACGAGTTCAATCCCGAGGTCGCCCCCCAGGAGATGCTCTTCAACCAGGGGATGATGATCGAAAACCTGCCGCCCGCCAAACGCAAACACCTGGAGCCGCGCCTGCGGGAGATCAAGGTGGTGCTGATCCGCAATATGATCAGCGACCAGCTGCGCTATATCAACATCGCCCGCAACTGGTTCACCATTTCCGATCTGGCGGAGATCCGGCGCCGCAAGATAGGCCATGGGCGGATCGGCGGCAAGGCGGCCGGGATGCTGCTGGCCTATAAGATCCTCAAAGAAAGCCCCAATGAGGACCTGCGCCAGAACCTGCGCACGCCCGCATCTTACTACCTCGGCTCGGACTTGCTCTACACTTTCATTTCGATCAACAACTTCCACCATTGGAACGATCAAAAATATAAACCGGAAGATGAAATGCGGCGGGATTACCCCAAGATCATCGAGGATTTCATCAACGGCGACTTCCCGCCCAGCATCCTCCAGCGCCTTGAAACCTTGGTCACCTCCGTGGGCCAGCGTCCGCTGATCGTGCGCTCCTCCAGCCTGCTGGAAGACAACTTCGGCACGGCATTTGCCGGGAAATACGAGAGCATCTTCCTGCCGAATCAGGGCACGATCCAGGAAAACATGCAGGCGCTCACCGAGGCCATCGCCCGGATCTACGCCTCCACGCTGAACCCGACCGCCCTGCTCTACCGGCGCAGCCGCGGCCTGCAGGACTATGACGAGCGAATGGCCGTGCTGATCCAGACCGTGGAAGGCAACCGCTTCGGCGATTATTACCTGCCAGACCTCTCCGGCGTGGCTTTCAGCCACAACCAGTACCGCTGGTCCCCGCAGATCCGCCAGGAAGACGGCTTCATCCGCCTGGTCTGGGGCCTCGGCACCCGCGCCGTGGACCGGGTCGGCAACGACTATCCCCGGCTGGTGGCCCTCAGCCATCCCACCCTGCGGCCCTCCAACACCGCCCAATCTATCCGGCGCTATTCCCAGCAATATGTGGACTTGATTGACCTGAAGGAAAACAAACTCAAGACCCTGCCGATCCATGAAGTGCTGAATGGCGACTATCCGCCCCTGCGCTATCTGGCCCAGGTGGACCAGGAAGGCTATTTCCGCTCCATCCGGTCCCGGCTGGTGGATGCCAACCCCTCCCAGCTGATTCTGACCTTTGAAGACCTGCTGCGCCGAACCCCCTTTGCCGAACGGATGCGCTATTTGTTGAAGGTTCTGGAAGAGCAATACGAATCCCCGGTCGATGTGGAATTCATTGCCGATGTCGTGGAAGACAATGGCAAACCGGATATCAAAATCTCGATCATTCAGTGCCGCCCGCTGAGCTACATGAAGGAGAGCAATAGGGTCAGCCTCCCCCAAAACACCCCCCCAGAAAACGTCATCTTCTCCTCGAGCATCATGGTGACCGGCGGCTGGCTGGAAGAGATCAACTACGTCCTCTTTGTCCCCCCGGAGAGTTACTTTTCTCTGACAAGCCAATCCGCCCGCAACAAACTGGAGCGCACGATCGGCCGCCTGAACAGCGCCCTGAGCAATGAGACCTTCATCTGCGTTGGCCCCGGCCGCTGGGGCACCTCCAACCCGGACCTGGGCGTCCACGTGGACTATGCCGACATCTTCAACAGCAAAGCGCTGGTGGAACTCTCCGGTCAGGGCATCGGTCCTGCCCCGGAACCTTCCCTCGGCACCCACTTCTTCCAGGACCTGCTGGAAGGTCAGATCTTCCCCCTGGCCACTTATGTCGGCGAAGACCAATTCAACCGGGCCTTTTTCTACGATACGCCCAACCGTCTGGCCGAATGGATTGATGCCGAGCCAGCGCTCTTTGACCAGCTGCGGCTGATTAAGGTCAGCGATTTCAAAGCCAACCACCATTTGGAACTGGTGATGAACGGCGAAGAAGAGCGCGCCCTGGCCTTCCTCGAAGAGTCCCCCCGGGGGCGCAACGGCCGCCTCCAATAGAGAACGGCTCAGCCAGCAGTCTCAATCGGCAGGAAGGCTTTGGAGGCGTTCAGACGATACCAACGCCCATCCAGCCCCAGCACGACCCCTTTGCCCCGCACAGCCGCCCAGCGCGCCAGCTCATAGCCGAGCAGCAGCCCCAAATCTTGTAACTGATTTTCGTCAAGCTCGATACTGACGATCTGCACGGCGGCAGATAAGGCTTTCCGTGCCCTTTCCGGTGCGGAGGGCAGGCGCTCCGCAATTTCCCCCTGTTCCTGAAAATGGACCAAAATCGGCCGGGCGGTGCCCGGGCGGTAGGCCAGCATCAAAAACGGCGCCGCCGCCTCCGGCGCGGCCAGCACCCGCAGGCTTGCACGGGTCTCATCAATCAGGTCCGGGGCCAGGCCGTACTGAGTGCACAGTGTATGATAATTCGACTCGGTGATCGCCTCAAGGATTTCCTGGGGATGGATCTCTTCAATAGGAACTGTGTTAAATACGTGGATCAAAAATGCCACCGGCGCCTCCAGCCTTACATTAATCCAAGCCGGCATAGGTGTCAAGTCATCCGCGATAGGTTTCACGTGAAACATGCTCCCCGCGATCCAGCTTGCTAAACAGGCCCAAACCCATTTGTTTCACGTGAAACAGCGACTTTTGACCGCTTTAACTGGGAATGTCAGGAAATTCTTCTTGGAAAAAACCGGTTTTGCAGAATCCTTCCTGACAATGAAATGGCGGAGTTCGCCTCAAATTCAAAAGTTAAATTTAACAGGGACGATTTCAGCGCAATGGCCGATACCGTCCCTGCGGTCTTCTTTCAGATGTCCCCTATTTCAGGGAAAAAGAGTATTAACTGTGCCAATGGCCCAATCGACCACCCAGAGCACGCCCCTGCCAAACTTCACAGCGCCCGCCCAGGCCGCCCGCTCGGCCCAGGAAACTGCGCCACCGACCTGATCCACCACGTTCAAAACGCCATCCGGCAGGTTGCCCCAGAAACACCCCGCGCGGTTCGCCGCATCCAGACAATCAAAGGTTTTTTCACCAGCATAGTACCGGGCGCCTGCCAGGTTTGCATTGCGGTAATAGGCCTCAGCCAGATCCGTGCAGACTTTCAAGTCCACTTCGCCGGCATTCTCATGGCAGGCCGCCAGCAAATTATCCCTAAACAAATTGTCGCAGCCCGCCTTTGGCTGTCCGAAAGCGCCTTCCGCATAACACCGGTCCAGCGATTCACAGGCAGAGGAGAAAAATAGCTCCGGCAGGAAGCCTTCGGGTAAATGGCTCAGCGCGACGCCCTCCGCCTGGCCGGCGCAGCCATCCGCGGCCGGCGCGTTCGGATCGCAGCTTTCCGCCGCAACCGAACCGGCATAGGCCCAGTCCGACTTGCCGGCAGGGCCAACCGCCCGGACATACCAGCTGCGCAGGATGCCACAGCCCACGTCCGGGCTGGCCCGCATTGCGCCGCGGATCTCGCTGAAAGGGACCGCCGTGATCCGCTCACCCATGCCATTTCCCGAGGCATCGGTCAAGACCAGCTTCACTTCAAACCCGCTGAGGTCGGCGTCTGAGTGCCATTCCCCATTGGACCACCCCAGCGGCCAGTTCCAGATCAAAAATTCAGGCTGCCCGGTGCGGACCTGCGCCAGACAAGCGGCGTGATAGGCATCCCGGGCAGGACTGAGCTGATCAGCGGTCTGCTGGCACTGAGCAGCCCTGGTCGCCAGTTGGACGTGCGTCGGGCCGGGCAAATCGGTACCGTCCGCCCGCTCAGCAGTCTCGTCCGTGCTGGGCAAGGTCAGGCTGGCAAAGCTCAGTTCGCTTTCCAGTCCATTCTCAGCCACAAAAACCGTGTAGACCTCCCAAACTCCGTCCCGGTCTGGAATGAAGTCATACTGGGTCGCTTCGCTGCGGAGGTCCGCAATATGGAGCAGCCCGGAAGAACCCGGCACCCGGACATAAACCCGCACCGCTTCCACGCCCTGCCCCGGGGCATCCCAACTGACGCTGATCCGCCGGCCTTCATCAATACGGTTGGCCCGGAGGTTTGCTGGCGCAGGCACGAAGTCCTGAACCGCCGCCTGTTCCAGGGACCCGCCCTGGTTGGCAGCGATCCTTGCTGTGATTATTTGAGAGGTCGCGGTCTGCCCTGCGCTGTTGACCGCTCTGACAAACACCTGATGCTCACCAACCGCCAAAGCGCTCAAGGCCGGCGTAAAAAGCGCCTGGGGCGAGGAAGCATAGTTTTGGGAGCCTGTCAGCCGGCCATTGACATAGAGTTCCATCCGCACCACACCAACAGGATCAATGGCTAAAGCCGAAAAATCAGAGGATGCCGCATCGGCAATGAATTCACCATCCACAGTTCCCCGCAGGAGGATGAGCGTCTCAGGTTCAACAACCGCCGCTGGGGCCAGCTGTCCGGGCTGGTGAAGCAGGCCCAATAGCACCAGCGCCAGAAAGATCAGGAGCAGCAGGGAAAACCAGGGGAATCGGTCGCCGCTGGCGCGGCGCGATCGAACTTTTCGCTCCTGAACCTTCCTGAGATTTTTCCGGCGCGCCGATTTCCTCAGCCCGTGTTTCGTGAGGGCTTCGCCGCAGGAATCGCAGAATTCAGCGCCGATTTCATTAATATAACCACAATGAGGGCAGGTGTTGAACAGCTTGTTCTCCCCTCGCAGAGATTCGCCGCAGCGTTCACAGACCTCCGCTTGTTCATGATTATTGTATAGACAATTAGGGCATCGCATTTGACCTCCTACGCCAACTTGTCTGCACCAATAAGGGAACTAATTCTAGATTAATGAAATAAAAGCTCCCTGTCAAGACCCGGTTACGGAAATAAAAACGCATCGCCTAGCAAAGGCGATGCGAATAATGGTAGTACCGGTTGGTTATTTGTTTTTCCTGCCGCTTTCAATACCAGTATAGAAGACAGCCGTGAAGATTGTATTCAGAGAATGTTAAAACCTGGTTTCGGATTGGTTATCATCCAGAACAGGCCCGACCTCGCTGGGCCGGGCAATCAATTCCTTGGTCGCAGTCAGAGATTTCCCATCCAAAATATCAAATTCATACCCTAATTGATCTAACATCTCAATGGTGGGTAGGTGAGCTTCCCGCTGGTGGGTATCCAAAAACAGGATCGGATGATACTTTTCCAGCAATTGCCTGGCCCCCTTGAGGACCTCGAATTCCGCACCTTCCACGTCCACCTTCATATAATCCGGCGGACGCAGCTCACCCGCTGCCAGCTGGTCATCCAGGCAGACCATCCTGACCGTGATGCCGCCCGCCTCGGCCAGGTGCCCCATTGCGCTGCTGGCGCCCAGGTCAAAATGGGCCTCACCGCCGTGATCTGACACAGCGGCTTCAATCACTTCAATGTTCTCCAGCTGGTTGATCGCGATATGCTTCCTGAGATATTCGATGTTCCGCGGCAGCGGCTCAAAGGCGTAAACCCGGCCGGTCGGCCCCGCCAGTTTGGCGGCCAAAAGGCTGAAATATCCCACATTGGCGCCGATATCATAAGTGACAGCCCCGGGTGGGATCAGCCGTTCAAAGGCCTGGCGCTTATTCATTTCATAGCTGCCCAGCCAATAGCCGTGTTCGCCGGCGCCCACGATCCATTTTGTGCCGCGCAGGCGTCCCTGCTGGATCGGCAGGGACATCTTTTTGGGGATCAGCCGCAGGGGCAGCCGCAACAGCCTGCCCCAAAAACTGCGATAATTAATTTTAGAAAAATTCATTGCGCCTCAACAGAACTAGCGCCTCAAATGGGCGGCCTAATTATACTTGCCAACTGCCCGATGGATTGTAACCCAGCTCGACGGGATGCATTATAATAAGTCGGGTCGCAAATCCCCTATTTTTAAACATCCACCGCGGCTCAATATAATTTCAACAGCCAACTGAGAAAGCGCCTGAGATGGATTCTGCCGCCAAGCCAATCCCATATCCCCGCAAGACCCTGCTCCGGAAGACAATGAGCGCCCTTTCCCGGACTTTTTTAAGTCTGCTGGCCGAAGTGGAAATTCACGGGCGCGACAAACTGCCCAAAAAAGGACCTCTGATTTTGGCTGGGAACCATGTCGCCGAACTGGAAGCGGCTATGATGATCGCTTACACGCCCGGTCAGGTCGAATTTATCGGCAATGGGGATATCCCTTTCGATCCCAACTATGCTTTCTTCGCCAAGTCTTACGGGTTGATCCCGATCAACCGCGGAAATCTGGACAGAGACGGGCTGTACGCAGCCTTATCCATCCTCGAACAGGGCGGCATTCTGGGGGTCTTCCCGGAAGGCGGCATCTGGGACCCAGCCCAGATGCAGGCGCAGCCCGGTGTGGCCTGGCTGAGCTACAAAGCCCAGGCCCCAATTTTGCCGGTTGGCTTTGGCGGCCTCAAAGGCGGCTTGGGGAAAGCGCTGCACCTCAAACGGCCTAAATTGGTGATGAATGTCGGCGACCTTCTGCCGCCGGTGACGGTCGAAGCCAATCAAAAGGCCCTCAAAGCCAACCTTGAGCAGGCAGCCCAAACCGTTCTGGAAAGGATCAACGATCTGGTCCCACCCGAGGACCTGCAACCATTCAACCGGCATGAGGAGGAAAAACACCGTCTGCAGATCAAGGTGCTGGGGAAAGGTGGCAGCATCGAAATTCCCGAGGAACTGAAGATCCGGCACGGGGCAGCCTATGCCCAATTCCTTTTTTACCCCACCCTGATGGATGTGCTTTACCGCAACCTGCGCCTGCCGATCCGCAGCATTAGAACCGTCAATAAATATCTGCCGCCCGAGGAACTGCTGACAGCCTGGCAGGCGATTCTCGACTATCTGGAAGAAAATCCCGGCTTTTTCACCTATCGCTTCGGTGTCCAGCGCGGCCTGGAAGTGAGGGAAGCGCTGCTGGAACTGCAACGTTTAGGCAAATGGGCCCAAAAGAAAGATTACACTCTCAAACTCAATCCAATTCGCCGCTTCCGCAACACCAGGACGGGCGCCTTGGTGATTGAGCGCGGGGGCTGCTTCCCGCCCAATATGTAAAAAACCTCACTCTGAGCTGCAAAAACAGGCTCCCGCATTTTCGGAGGGTCTGCCCATTTAACTTAATTTTCCCAGTGCAGGATCCGCCCCCAGGTCGGAGAAACGGTCAGGCTGAGTTGCCCGCCCTCAATCCGGAAGGTTTCACCGGGGTTCAGCCCATCGACCAACCGGCCGCTCTGCCAGGGCAGCCCCTCCAGGTGGAGTTCTGCGGGCTGGTCTGCGCTGTTGAGGACAGTCAGGGCCGAATCGCCTTCAAACCGGCGCAGGAAGGCCAATTGGTTGGGCTGGACCCAAACCTCACGGTAGCTGCCCCATAAGATCGCCCGGGATTGCCTGCGCAGCTCAACCAGCCGCTGGATCACCCCAGGCAGATCAGGCTGCGGGGGATGGCTTTCCAATGCGTTCAAATCCAGAGCCGGACGAAGAGGAACATCGCTGTAGGGTTCCTTGACGGCATCCAAACCAAACTCGCTGCCATAATAGACCGAGGGAATGCCGGGCATGGTGAAGAGCAAGATGTACAAGGGGTAAAGCAGGACTTTGTTCTCAAATTTGCTGGCGACCCGGTCCACATCGTGGTTATCAACGAAATTATAGAAAAGCAGGTCCTGATAAAGCCCCTGAGGGCCAAACTGACGCTTAAGTCCAGAGGCGATCTCAAAATAGTTGTTTTCCGCCAGGCTGGAGTAGAGACCCTTGTAACATTCATAGTTTGTGACGGAATCGAGCGTTTCGGGGTTGACCCACTGCCGGTAATCCCCTTGGATCACCTCGCCCATCAGCCAGAAATCCGACCGGCGGGATTTGGTGAAACCGTGCAAGGCCCGCAAAAAGTCCAGATCGATGCAATCCGCGGCGTCCAGGCGCAGCCCGTCAATGCCGAATTGGTCCATCCAGAGCGCAACGGCGTCAAAAAGGTGCGCGCGGACGTGAGGGTGGGCCAGGTTGAGCTTGACCAAACTGTGATGCCCCTGCCAGCCCTCATATTCAAACGGGTCCCCAAAGGGCGACTGGCTGCCAAAACGCAGGTTTTGGAACCAATCCCGATAGGCTGATTTTTCGCCGTGAGTCTGGACATCCTTGAAAGCCCAGAAATCGCGGCCGACATGGTTGAAGACCCCATCCAGCACCAGCTTCAGCCCCCGGCGATGCAATTCCTCAGCAAAACGGGCAAAGTTCTCTTGGGTCCCCAGACGATTGTCAATTTGGTAGTAATCCATCGTGTCGTAACCGTGGCTGGTGGACTGGAAAATGGGTCCAAGGTAGAGCGAATCCAAACCCAGCGTCTGCATGTGATCCAACCAGGGATAAAGCGCATCCAGCCGGTTAACCGTATTGAAATCGTTTTGCAAAGGTGCATCGCACAAACCAAGCGGGTAAATATGATAGAACGTGGCATCCCGCCACCATTGCGTATTTATGTTCAAAATTGCTCCTTAAAATTAGCTGAATTACCGGTAGATATACTATGAATTATGGATTAGTTTTTTGTGTTCCCCGGGTTCAACGCGCGCTAACTGAAAATACCATGCAGGAACTGGTGGACGGTGAGATAGGCAAGCTCATCGTTCAATTCGAGGGTGTCATTGAGATAGAGGCCGATCATCGCATTGATCTGCCCCAAAAAGCCGGCGGCATAGCGTTTATGCCGGCCGCGCAGGTTGCCGTGATCTTCGGCGGCCTGAGTAAAAACCTGTTCGAGAATCTCATACTGCTCTTGCGAAAATGGCCGGATGGCCTGATTGGCTTCGCTCTCCGGGGGCGCAAATTTCATCGCCATCTGCATTCGGTAGAACGTTTTATTCTCCTGAGCGAACTGGAAATAGGCCTGGGCAATCGTTTCGAGCGTGAGAACCAGGTCGCCCTGGTAAGTTGCGGCCCGCAGAAGCCGTTCCAGCATCGGTCCGCCTTCCCGCCGCAGCAGCGCATCCAGCAGACCGCGTTTGCTCAGGAAATAATGATACAAGGTGGGCTTGGTCACGCCGACGGCCTCCACCACTTCCCGAACGCCTACAGCGTCATAGCCCCTCTGGCTGAAAAGTTCCAGCGCCCGATCCATTAACTCTTGTTTGTTGTCCATACTTTGAGTCTATACCGATCGGTATAATTTGTCAAGTCAGCGCTCCCCAAAGCTTCCGCCATTTTGGCCCTGAATTAAAAGAGCGCAGGCGCTGGCTGCGCGCCTCTGCTCACAAAGCCGTTTGTTCGTTATTCGACGTAAACCGTCACGTCAGCGACAGGCTTCCTCGGCCCCGGACGGGGCTGATGGTCCGCGTAACTGAGCGAGACGGCCGCAATCATCTCGCCCTTTTCACCCAGCCAGGCGCAGAGTTCCTCATAGCCAAAATAAACGTCGCAGATCCAGAGCGACCCCACCCCGAGGTCGGTGGCCGCCAGCAGCATGTTCTCAATGGCCGCCCCGACAGACTGGACATCCACCAGATCAGCGTACACTTCCAGCCTGTCCCGCGGCAAAAGCGGATGCCGGCTGGTCGGGTTGAAAACGAAGATCGTTACCGGCGCCTGTTCCAGCACCCGGAGTGTGTAGCGCGCACTGCCGGTGTTGATTCCCTGACTCCCCAAACGGTCCATCCCCTTTTGCATCTCAACCATCATTTCAGCGCGCTTCTCGCCCCGCACCACATAAAATTTCCAGGGCTGTTTGTTCTTTCCGGAGGGCGCCAGAGTGGCCGCCGTCAGGATCTTTTCCAAAACATCCTGGGGGATGGGATCAGCCTTGAATTTACGGATGCTTTGGCGTTTGACGATGGCGGCAAAGGTCTCCATGCTCGCTTATCCTTTCTTTTTTTAGGCTCTTCTAAGTTACCTGGTCAAATTCAGGGCAGTAGCGCACAAGACCCGAAAGCCCTTGCAGCAGCTGGGAGCGATAAACTTTGACCATGAAAGCTTCGGGGGACACTCCCTCATAGGCGCACCGCAGCTGATGCAGCTGAGCAGGCACAAAATCAAACTGGGGGTAATAGCCCGTCGGTCATAATCTCATAAGGGCCATAATGCGCATCCACTCGCGCCCCTCCGGGGAAATCAATTACCATATCCATAAGGCCAACTCCTCTTTATCTCGTGAATTTTCTTTTCGATGCGCTTATGCATCAAAGGTTACACATTTAGAGGGTGGTTTCTTAATCCAATTAATTCAGATTAATTGATTTAAGAATCTTAAATTAGTAGTAATCGTAGGGGCTGTGGAAAAGTGGATAAACGCTGTAACAGGCGGCTTTCCTTTGCTCGGAGACATTTAATTCAGGAGTTAAAACCTGGCGCACCCCAAAATGCGGGCTTCAACCGCCCATAAATTCTCCCCAAGGACCTGGGGAAGGAAAGGGGATAAAACCCGCCCGCCTGGGGAAAAGGCTTTGGAAGGGTTTGAATCCGAAAAATTATCCCGAATCTATCCAAAGTCAGGCCGCGGGATTCTTGGAAAATTTGAGCGAGTTATCCACATTTCGTATAAGTTATCCACAGTTTTCGGGGGGTTATCCACAGTTGGAGGATCTTTTCGCAGCTGACGGCCCCCGCCAAGGGTCAACTTCGATCTGAGGGCTGTTCGCGATCTTCCTCGTTTCAATGGCGGCCTGGGGTCTCTCCGTGCTCTTCATGGAGGTTTCCCCGATCATGGAGACGCTGATGCTCACCCTGTTCTTCCTGGGCGTGCAGTCAGTGATTTTCTGCCTGATCCCCCTTGGCGATTCCAACGGGAAGGATATCTTTGAATGGAAAAAGGGAGTTTGGAGCGCCTTCAGCCCGATCAGCCTGGCGGTCTTTGTCACCATGATCTTCATGCCCGCCTTCACCGATGTGGACGCCATGCGCCAGAACGACTACCTCACGATCTATATCATCGGAGGCGTGCTTGCCCTGATCTCAGGGCTGTTATGGGCGGCGGACAAGTGGCGCTGGTTTGAGGAAAAAGAGCCGATCAAAGCTGATTCTGAACGACCTGAACCGTCTGATCCGCCCTCGGGCGATCAAACGTAGGTGTTGGCCCAGGTCTCCAGGGTCATCTCCACATTATCCAGTAACGCATCGAGTCCCTCGGCTTTTTGGTCGAGGTGCTCTTTGTTTAACTGGAGGACATCCAGGCAGTCGTTCCAGGCCGAGGAAGGCTGAGAGTTTAGGGCGCAGTTCAGGTCCGTCCAGGTTTTAAGCAGCGGCCAGAGCGCGCCTTCGGGGGAATCGCTTTCCGCCAGCGCCCGGATGCCGTTCAGGTAATAGGTATGCCGGCAGGGCGCCAGGATCACGGGCAGCGGCAGCCCGGCGGACTGGGTGAGTTCGGAGTCATAGGCATCAATCCAGGCGGTAAGTTGTTCCGGGGTCGCGTCCAAATTGCCCAAAAGGCCGATGAAATTCGTCAGGATGCCCGGCGCTCCCAGGGCCAGGGACTGCTCGCGGAACCCGACCAGGAACCGGCGGGTGGCGAGAGGAGGGCCGATCAGCCCCACGACAGCGTTAGCGGCCAGGGCCAGGGTTTCCAGATAGCGCCGTAGCCAGACTGCGTGGGATTCGGGCGTGGATTTGAGCAGCTTAAGCCATTTCTGCCGGGCAGCTTCCAGAAGTGCGTTGGAGCGGGCCAGGACGTTTTCCGGGCTTTGAAAATTGGCGCTGACCCCGGCTTGAATGAACTCCAGCCAGTGATTGGTGTCGTAAAGCAGGGCATCGCTGCGGGTCAGGGGGTAGCCCAGCCAGGGGTCCTGCCGCAATTGCCGGTGCGGCTCGAAGGCGTCTTTGAGCCTGTGTTGGATATCCAGGGAGATTTCCGGCGTAATCGCTTCGGTCTCGCGCTCAGTGCTGATCTGGTAGCGGTGGACCAGGACGAGGTCAATATCCGTTGTGCCGCCCAGGAGGGGGTCAGCCGTCAGGACGGAACCAGTCAGATAGGCGGCATGAATATCCGGCTCGCTGTGGGTGCGGGACTTGACAGCGTCACGGGCAAATTTTTGAAGCAGATCAGCTGTGATACGCATAGGTCCTCTCCTCGAATTATAGATCGATCGGCAAATTTTCCTGGAAAGGAGCCATTTTGAGAGTCTGGCGGATGCGTTGTTCGACCCAATCCAGATCTTCCTTGTTGCGGACAAAGTCCAACTGGTTGGTGTTGATGGTGAGCACATTGCCGGTGGAATAATTGGCAAAATGATTTTCGTAAGTCTCATTCAGGGTCGCGATGTAGTTCACTTCCATCTGCCGTTCGTAAGGCCGGTCCCGCATCGCGATGCGCTGCATCAGGACGGCCGTATCTGCTTTCAGGTAGACGATCAGGTCCGGCCGGGTGATTTTTTCACCCAGGGCCTCGTGGACCCGGTAGTACATTTCCAGTTCGTCCCCTTCCAGGTTGACTGCGGCAAAGAGCGAATCCTTATCAAAGGTGTAGTCGGAGATCAGCCAGGGATTGGTCCTCAGCGCCTCACGGACGCCTTTGCGTTGCTGGTGATAGCGGCTCAGGAGGAAGAAGATCTGGGTCTGGAAGGCATAGCGGGCGCGGTCCTCGTAGAAATCGCTGAGGAAGGGGTTTTCTTCAAAGATTTCCAGGAGGATTTCCGCTTTAAAATTGTCTTTCAGCAATCGGGCCAGGGTGGTCTTTCCTACGCCAATCACACCTTCAATGGCAATGTACATACACGCTCCGCGTCTCAGATGTTAATGTTTATACTTATACCATAGGACGCTGCTGTCTTGGATTAAAGTGTCCTGCGCTGTCCCATTTTGGGCAGAGAGCGGGTAAAATCAAGAAAATTCTCAAGCGTAAAGGACTTGGATGACCTCCTCACCTTCTCAACCCTCTCCCTCAACTAACCGGACCAAATTCATCGTTGTCGGCGTGATGCTGCTGGCTGCGGTGGGGTTCATGGTGATCAGCGCCACCCGGGCAACTGCGCAGTTTTTCCTCACCGTTGGCGAACTTCAGCAGGCGAACCGGGATTACACGGGTGAAAACCTGCGGGTTTCCGGCGCTGTGATCGGCGGCAGCATCCGCTACGATTCGGACACGCACACCCTGCATTTCACGATCGCCAATATCCCCACTGACGAGGATGAGATTAATGCGCAGGGCGGGCTGGAAGCCGTTCTGCACCAGGCCGCGACGGACCCGGAAGCGGCGCGCTTGGAAGTGGTTTACAGCGGTGCGCCACCTGATATGCTCAAGGAAGAAGCCCAAGCCATCCTGACGGGTTCCCTGCAGGCCGATGGCACCTTCCTGGCGGAGGAGATCCTGCTGAAATGCCCGTCGAAATATGAGGAAGTGTTGCCGGAGCAGGTGGTCACCGCAGAGCCATAGAATGTTCCTTTAAGGGGTGCTTTGCCATTGACAGGGGGTGGATATTTAGATAAAATATGCTTATTCAGAGTGTATTTATCTAATTCAAGAAAGGCAATTAAATGATTTCAAATCTGGGCTTCTTTTCCTTATTGTTTCAGCAGGACCCGAATTTCGGTTCGGACGGTGTTTCCCTACTGACCAGTATCTTCAGTTTCATCGTCGCAGTTGTCAGCTTGGTGGCCATGTGGAAGGTCTTTGTCAAGGCGGGCAAGCCTGGTTGGGCGGTTCTGATCCCGATCTATAACGTCTATGTCCTGCTTGAGATTGTTGGGCGTCCCTGGTGGTGGCTCTTGCTGATGCTGATCCCCCTTGTCAATTTCGTTATTGCTATCATCCTGATGATCGACCTGGCAAAATCCTTTGGTAAAGGGGCTGGGTTTGGTGTGGGGTTATTTTTCCTCAATTTTATTTTTATGCTGATTCTGGCTTTTGGCGACGCGCAATACGCGGGTCCCTCGGCCGCGGCAATGTAAGTTTTCGGTAGGAAAAGGGTCTGTCCCTTACTTTTGGGACAGCCCCTTTTTTTGCCTTTATTCTAAAATGCCTTATTAGGCATGTTTTAATCAAAAAGGAGCTGCCTTTTTAGACAGCCCCTTTGTGTTTAAAGAGCCAACGTTAACGTTGCTGCGCTCAGGGAACTTATGCGCAAGACCTGCACAGAGCCGCTGCCTACTGCTGCAAAGGGCAGAGGTCAGCGGCTGGCGCTGCTCTCTGCGATCTGAACCCATCTACCAATTCAATGTTGCCAGGCTTCATCGGTCTGCCCTCGAGCGGGCCGGCAATCTGCGCCAGCGCGGCCAGGCTGGCTTTCAGGATTGCAAAGCCCGTGTCGGGGTTGATATAGGTCAGCGTGTCCGTCGTGAGGTGATACTGGGGGTTGCGGTCCGTCACGCCGCAGACCCCGCCCGGCTGGAAGGTGAAATTCTCAATCACCATCACGGCCGGGATGCCGTTCAGCCAGAAGGCGTTGTGGTCCGAATAGCTGTAGGCGCTGGCATCGTCGATCAGGTCGAATTGCAAATCCAGATCGTAAGCCTCAATCACGGTTTGCAGACAATGGCCGATTGCCTGAGAGCCGTCCATCCGGCCGGCATGGACTTCAAAGCAGCGGTCGTTGTCCCAATCGAAGCCGAACATATCGAGGTTGATCACGGCCTGGATCCTCGGCAGCCAATCGGCGTAATCCTCCACGAAATATTCGCTGCCCCGGCGGGATTGTTCCTCCCCGCTGAACCAGATCAGGTTGATGGTGCGGGAGAAGTGGGCATTGCGCAGCAGGCGGGCGGCTTCCAGCAAGCCGGCCGCGCCGGTGCCGTTATCGTCCGCGCCGGGGGCCAGCCCCTGCTCCTGGTCGGAGGTGCTGTCCAGATGGGCCACCAGCAGCACCCGCTCATCCATCCGGTCCGGGTCTTCGCCCGGGAAGGTCAGGATCAGGTTCTTCCAGTTCCGCTCCGGGTGCTTTTCGCTGTAGGGGAAATCGTAGGTATGGATGGTGAAATCCGCCCCTTCGCTGAAGCCCAAACTTTCCAATTCCGCTTGGAGGTAGTCAAAGGCGCTCGGCTTGAACTGAGGTTCAAAGAGGGTATAACTGCTGCGGGACCTAATCAAAGCTTCGCCCTCAGCGGTTGGGATGGGGGCCGCGCCGGAGAGTTCGGCGATCCATTGCACCCAGCGCGCCTGGTCGGCCTGGTTCAGCAGGTCCGCCACCAGGGGATCATAGCCGCATTGGAAGTCCGCAGCTGCGGGGGCCGTCACAGAGGCCAGGATCAGGGCTGCAGCGATCAGCGATTGGAGGATGCGCGGCATGGTTAATGGCCCTCGGGTTCGGCGATGGCGGCTGTGGTGAGGATGGCGGCCTGGGCGATGTCAAAAGCGGTGCTGGGGTTGATCTCGGAGGCGAGGTCGCCCTCGGTGTGATAGTTGGGGTTGCGGTCGATCTCGCCGCAGCCGGAACTGGCATCCTGGGTCATGAAATTTTCCAACACCAGCGCCGCAGCGGTGAGGCTGTCGAGGTGAGCGGTCAGCAGGATTTCCTGCTGCGCCAGTTGCGGGTCGGTTCCCGGGATGACGGCGATCAGGTTTTTCCAGGGCGTCTCTGTTTCGTCATCAAAGGGCAGATAGTCTTCAACGAACAGGGTCTCCTGGCTCAGGTAGCCCCAAAGCAGCAACTGGTCATGCACAAATTCAAAGGCGCGGGCAGCGGGGTCTCCGTTGAAGAGGCTCTCAGTATAGCGGGTTTGGATGGTGTAGCTTTCCCCGTTGAGTTCCACCGGTTTGGCTCCTGAGAGCAGTTCGATCCAAGGGAGCCACTGCTCCGCACTCAGGTCCGCCCGGAGGGCATCAACCGCGGGGGTATAGACGCAGGTATAGGGAGCATTGCTTGGGTCATCTTCGGCAAAGGGGGGAACAGGGTTTTGGGGGTTGGGCGGGAGGGTGCCCGTCGCGGCGGGCAGCGGTGTCTCAGCGCTTAGGTTCACGGCCGGCGTGGACCGCTTGGAGAGAGCGGGCAGTGCGCCCCTCCAACGGGCCAGGGCCAGCAGGATCAGGGCTGCGATGACCAGAGCAAAGAGAATTATCAAGGTTTTTCGGCGTCTCGTCATTTCAGAGCCTTTTGTCAAGCGAGGGGAAATTCCCTGCTGTCATTATACCTGCGCGCTTTCTTGGGCGGGTCATACGCGGGTGGGGGTTGCCGGGCAGGGCCGGCTGGGCAGGCGTGAATCGGAAAGGGCAGGTCCGTTTTAGCCTGCGAAGAGAAGCGCTTGGCTTGAGATCGGGAAGAAAGTTGGGCCTAAAGCGGCCAGAACCAGGGGACCATCAGGATCGGGATGGGCCGATCGCCCAAAATGGGTCACAAGCAGTCGGTGTTGGTGGGATCCTTATTGGAGACAATTTTCAGGGCAATATCTATATGGGGCAGCGACCCCGAAGAGGCAGCGAAACAACTTGATGTCTACCTTTCATAATGTGGATTATCGTAGAGAACGTAGATCTTCGGGATTTTTCCAAAGGTAACGTTGCCGTCATGGCGATCAAAACAATTGTAATATTACATGTAAAAAATATCGTCACTGTAAGTGTGCCGCAAAATTCAATCAGGCAATTTGTTCCAAATCAAGTCTATAGAGCAATTGGTTAGTTGTGCTCCTTCGCTGGGGGAGAAGAATTTGCTGTTTTCACAATCGGTTACTTTCATCTCCAAACTTTCAGTTCCATCCTCCTGTATAGTCAATTTAAGGGTGCCGAAAATGGTGATATCAAAATCGACATCTTGATAAACTACGTAAACTAAATACCTTGGTACAAGATTTCCATAGCCATCATAAATTGATGAGGCATATTGATTGGGTTGATGTACACTTCCCGTGAGAGTCATTTCAAAAGGTGCTGTGATGAATTTTGAGTTCTGATCCTCCTGGATTGTAAATTGAGAAGATGGAATGCTTCCAATGATATCCGCATGTCCTTCTGAAACTGTAAGCTTGTCTTCATCTTCGTAGTAGTATAAGGCGATTGCAGAAAAATTTCCCAGGATTTTATTTTCAGTATCGTCAATCATGACTGACATAACCCATTTCTCAATACTCTGCGGTATAAAACTCCAGCCAGATTCCACCCCCTCGTTAGAGTAATACTGGCCGTTGGAAGTGTAAGGCAATGCAGGAATAGGTCCCCACAAGGTAATATCCACAAGGTCAGGCAGATTAGTTATGCTATTAAACGTAAAGGATTCTTCCATTTCCTGTTGATCGGCAGATTGTTGTGGCAGCCGGTCAGAGCGTGGGGAGCCGCCGTTAATGATGGAATCAGTCAACTCGTTACCGATATCCGGCAAGCGGCTTGCCTCGGCCAACAACCGGGCGTGGGCGCGGTCAAGCTGTGGAAAAAGCTCTGCCCGGATGATACTGGCAGCGCTGCCGCCCAGGGGTCCCAACAACCGATTCCAGCCCAGGTTGATCCGGCCCTGGACAATGGATCGAGGAGAAATTATGACCGAGTTGATCGTTTCACGGATATTCTCTTCAACCACGGTTTCAACCTTATTTCCAACCTGATCCATAACGAAACAAACCGCCCGCCCTAAAGACCGGCCTGCCTGCCGGAAAAAACCTCCCCGCTGCAAGCGACGCTCGAGTTTATCTGCTTGTTCTCTGAGTTGACCTGATTTTAACCATAGGGCATTTTGTACTTGTGCATCTCGTTCGCCATATTTTTGAGCGTAATACCAGTAATAATCAGCGAGCAGGCGAAGTTGGTTGGCCTTTTCTTGCTGGGTTTGCGATATTGGTTTTATAAACTTACCGGTCCCGCTGTTAATTCCAGTTATTACAGCGTTCTCACCGATCAGATTCATGCGCGCAGTTAACATGAGGAGAAAAGACTCATCCATCCGGTACTGGTTTTTGGGGTATGGATTGGCGCTGCAGGAGGAAACCAGGGCTATAACCACCAGCAGAAGAATGGAACGATAAATGGAAGTTTTTTTCATTGCTCCTCCGTTAATGCAATTGCCTCAACATACATCAAGCGGTTGTTCTTCATACCAAAAGCCAATTGCTCAGCATATAGAACTTGTCCATCCTGCACGATTTCGGGTTCGAGTGGCAGGATCAAAAATTCCTGGATACCAGTTGACATCTTCAGCATATCCAGCGACATAAAAGCTGAAAACTGTTCCGGGTGGTATAAAACCGGCAGGGTATTGAATGAAGTTGATTCGATTGTTTCCTGACTGACAAGTTCCCCATCTATAAATGTCAGAGTGCTGCCTGTACTGTAGTAGTTCCATGTCTCGGAGCGCGTTGCCTGGTCGTATCCTTCATCCGGATTGATCTGGTAAAAATAGATCGTGAAGGCTTCCGGGTAACCTCTTTCATCAATACACTGTTGTTGGGCTGGTGATAAATGATAAAAAGGCTCGCTTGATTTTTGCGGAAAGAGGTTTTTTTCGATCCTGGGCGTTTGCAAGTAGGCATTTCGGATTAAAAATCCACCCAACACAACTACTGCAAAAATGAAAATTAATAAGCCTCCACCTGCTATAAACTTGAAATCATGGTTTTTTTTGTGGGTAGCATCAGGCTCATTTCCATTTTTACGATTCATGGTTCAGCATCTCCTGGTTGTTGGGTACATCTCGTGGTCAGATGACAAGAATACAAGCTACTCAGAAAATAAGGTCACCTGTTTTTTTTATCCTGTGATCATTCCCCACACGGGTTCATCAAGTTGACAGAGAGCTTCTCTAATTTCGCATCACCATATGGTATCCATTCTCAATGTGAATTATCGTAGAGGACGTAGATTTTCGGGATTTTTTGAAAAGTAACGATACCGTCATGGCGATCAAAATAATTGTAATGGTACATGTAAAAAATATCGTCCTTCGCTATTTTGATCGCACTTATTGTTACCAGGTCTCCCTCAAGACCAACGATATTGTGCCAAACGAGTAGATTGGATCCGGAATTATTGGTAAAAGTGTAATCCGCTCCGCATGAATAATCATCCGGGTTGGCTTTCCCGAACAGCTCTGTTGTAATCTCAAGAACTGCAGTGTATTGGTTGCCTGCCGGGACACAAGCCTCCAAAGGACATGGATCATTGCCCGGTGCATCAATGCAGCGCACGCCCATTTCTCATGCATATTCCATCGCGCTATTAGGTTCTAGCAAGTCATTTGCTTCAACTTGAGGTGTGACAGCTGCCCTGGTTTGTTCAGCGATCGCTTCATCTACAGCCCCAATTAAGATCCTTCTACCCTGGCTGTCAACCAATGAAAAGGCACTTTCAAAAAATTTACATCCCAGAAGAAAATCAAATATAAACGAAAATAGAATTAAGGTGGGTCGATGTTTTTTTGAAGTTTTTTCTGAATTGATCATTGCAACCCTCCATAAAAATTTTGCTTCTATGGGGAATTAAAAATATATCCTTCTGCCTTTATTTTTCGAGACTATCCGAATTTCAATGTCAAAAAACTTCTTTAAAGTCCACCCGATATTGAATTTGACATTATTTTGTATATTGTAACATTTTTCACACACAAATACATCGAAAAATATCTCCAAACATCATTACAGGGAATATAATCAAAAATATTAGTATCTTTACATATTAACTTTTTTATAATAGCAAGCAAGGAGGTATCTTGCAAATTAAGACCGGTCAATACAGCACTGACGCCGTGGATCAATGGGATGCAATCCCTTGGGATCGTAGGGGTCCCGAGCGCCATGGCTGGGAAGGTGCTCTCAGGTGCGAACCCCGCTTATGCCGGGTTCTACCAGTTTGTTGTTTCGGGTCTCATCTTCGCGACAGCATCAATCACCGTATTGGTGACGGTTTTGATGGACCGTAAACAAGTCTTCTCGAAGGCAGACCAGCTTCTTATTCGCGCTGAAGAGCGGTGAGAAATAACAATATCTGAATTTGGGAAAATTGGATTAGAGCGGCCGAACCAGGGGACCATCAGGATCGGGATGGGCCGAAGATCAGCAGGATGATCTGAAGCGTCATGTCCATGTCATTTGGTTGATGGGTAAGGGCTTTCAATTATAAATGTAAATAAGCTGGCGACATGACGACGAACTGGAACCTTTGCGTGGGACGAACCGTCCTTATCAGGTATGGTTGTGGATCTGAAAATGTCCACCTTTTGCCTTTTAAAGGGCCTGGAGTATAATCTGGGTCAAGGATGAACAAAAAAATGACTGAAAAAACCGATTTACCGGTAATTGTGAAACTAGCTTTGGCTGTACTCGCCAGCCTGGTGATCTTTGTGGGACTGGCTGTGGTCGTGCTGGTGGGATATCAGGTGGTTTATGCGGATCGAATTTATCCCGGCGTGAGCGTCGCAGGCATTGACCTTTCCGGCCTCAAGGAGGAAGAAGCCTACCAGCGCCTGGTTGAGGACCTGCCTTTTACTTATCAGGGCGAGATCCAGCTGACTGATCAGGACCAGGTCTGGACCGTCCGTCCGATTGACCTGGGATACCTGGTGGACCCGACCAGCACTGCCCAGGCGGCTTTGGCCGTGGGCCGGGATCACTGGCTGGGCCGGGACCTGATCGACCAGGCCCGCACCTGGTTCAAGGGGGTCGAACTGGCCCCCGTGGTCTATTATGATGAACGGATCGCCCAGCTTTATCTGAAGGACCTGGCCACTGCGATTGACGCCCCGATGGTTGAAGCCTCGTTAGCGCTGGACCAAGCGGATGTCATGGTTCAGGATGGCCAGATCGGCCGCCAGGTGCAGGTTGATGATTCCCTCCAGGTTCTGGAGGTTGCCCTTTCCACTTTGCAGAATACAGCTGTGCCTCTGGTGGTGAAAGAAGAAAAGCCGCTGATCCTCGATGCGAGCGCACAGGGCGAACTGGCCCGCACGATCCTGAGCGAGCCGCTGGTCCTCACGGCCTCTGGCGGCGAAGAATCCTGGCCGATCCCGCCGGAAGACCTGGCCGGGATGCTGGTCATCAACCAGGTGGAAGAAGGCGACGCGGGTTCAACCTTTGAGATCGGCATCAATCCGGGTTTGTTTGGTGTTTATCTTTCCAGCCTGGCCCCCAACCTCTACCAGGCGCCCGAGAATACTCGGTTCATGTTCAACGATGATACGCTGCAATTGGAAGTGGTGGAACCGGCCGTGATCGGCCGTGACCTGAATGTGGAGGCTTCGATTGACGCGATCAACGCCGGCCTGATTGCCGGAGAGCATTCGATCGCCCTGCAATTTGACGCCCTTAAACCGGCGGTGACGGATGATATGACCGGCGAAGAACTGGGGATCACCGAACTGGTGCTCAAAGAGACAACTTATTTCTATGGTTCGGATGCCGCCCGGGTCCAGAACATTGAGATTGCAGCCGCCCAATTCTATGGCCTGCTGGTCGCGCCGGGCGAGACCTTTTCCATGGCAGATGCCCTCGGCAATATCAGCCTGGAGAACGGCTACGCTGAAGCCTTGATCATTTATGGCGATCAGACCATCCAGGGCGTCGGCGGCGGGGTCTGCCAGGTGAGCACGACCCTCTTCCGGGCGGCCTTCTTTGCCGGCTACCCGATCGTGGAGCGGTATGCCCACGCTTACCGGGTGGGCTACTATGAATATGATGAGAACGGCTACAAAAACCCCAGCTACATCGGGCTCGATGCCACTGTTTATGTCCCGATTGTGGATATGAAGTTCACCAACGATTCACCTTACTGGCTTCTGATGGAGACCTATCTTTATAAAGGCAGCTCCTCCCTGGTCTGGAAGTTCTATTCCACCAAGGACGGCCGCACGGTGGACTGGGATACCACCGGCCTGGTCAATGTCGTTCCCCAGCCAGAACCTTTGTTCCGGGAGAACCCTGAACTGGGCAAGGATGAGATGAAGAAGGTCGATTACGGCGTGGATGGCGGCGATGTGACGATTGCCCGCACGGTGTTCAAGGATGGCGAAGTCTATTTCACCGACACCTTCTTCACCCGCTTCCAGGCCTGGCAGGAAGTCTGGGAATACGGCCCCGGCACCGAGAACCCGGAGGGCCGCGTTCATTAAGCCTGCTATGGTACAATAAACGCGCTTGACCCCCTGTGGTTTCAGGGGTATGAAGTAGGATTGAAAGTTTACTGAACCCCGAAAAGATGACGGGTGAGTTCTGGAGGTTGGATGGTCAGCAAAGATTTACTTGATATGCTTCGATGCCCGAACTGTGTGCAGGAAAAAGATGGCCTGCTCGACTATTATCGGGAAAGCTGGTTAATCTGCCAGGATTGCGGGCGGAAATACCCGATTGTGGATGATATCCCGGTCATGCTGATCGACGAGGGCGATAAATGGGTGGATACGGCCAAGGAAGACCTGCCGGTTCCCCCGCCCGCTATGGACTAATAACGCTAACACTAAAAAAGGAATAGATGATTCCGGAAGGTGCTTTTTCGCGCATTGCGCTGAGGACGCTCTTCGGTTCATTATTGGATAGACGATGAAAAAATTTTTCAGCAATCTGGTCAAGAATTTCCCCAGGGATTGGCCCACCCGGATCATCCTGATCGCGCTGATGGGGCTGGCCTTTGGCGGCGCTTTCTTTGGATACCGGCTGACCCGCAGTGTCGTCTCCACCAATGAGACCTTTTCTTTGCCGGGCGATCCGGTGATTGCGGAAAAAACGCCCGAAGTTGATGCGACTCCTGAGCCAACCGCCGCACTGGTTGCGGCCCTCCCCACCCCGGAACCCTGGGATGGAGTCAGCCGGGTGACTATTCTGGTGATGGGCCTGGACTACCGTGACTGGTCCGCCGGCGATATTCCCCACTCGGACACCATGATCCTGCTGACCATGGACCCCCTCAACCAGACCGCGGCGATCGTTTCGATTCCCCGGGACCTCTGGGTGAGCGTGCCAGGGTTTGACTACGAAAAGATCAATACTGCCTATTACCTGGGTGAGTTGTGGAATCTGCCCGGCGGCGGCGCAGCCCTGGCCTCCCAGACGGTTGAAGAGTTCCTGGGAACGCCGGTGGATTATTACGCCCAGATCGATTTCCAGGCTTTCATTGATTTCATTGATGATATCCAGGGTGTCCGGCTGGACATCAAGGAACCCATCGTGCTGGACCGCCTGGGAAAGTGGAACACGGTCACGCTGGAACCCGGCATTATCACGCTGCCCGGCGATTATGCCCTGGCCTATGTCCGGACCCGCAAGACTGAAGGCGGCGACTTTGACCGGGCTGCCCGCCAGCAGGAACTGATCATGGCCGTGCGGGACCGCATCCTCGAATTTGACATGCTGCCAAGCCTGGTGGCCAATGCGCCCCAGATCTATGATGACCTCTCCGCAGGGATTAATACCAACATGAGCTTGAACCAGGTCATCAAGCTGGCCTGGTCCTTCATGGACATTGAACGCGATAACATCAGCCAGGTGATTATCAGCAATGAATATGTGACTCTCGGCAAATCCCCGGATGGGCTGGATATCCTGATCCCGATCCCGGACAAGATCCGCCTGCTGCGGGATGAAGTCTTCGCCACTGGCGGGGGGGTTGGGCCTGTGGCCGAAGGCGAACTGAGCGATCTGGTCGCCCAGGAAGCCGCCCGTGTTTCCGTGCGGAATGGCTCTTACATGACCGGGCTGGCTTCGACCACCGCGGATTGGATGCGCACGCAGGGCGTCAACGTGGTGGAGGAGACCAATGCCGATTACACGGTCTATTCCACTATCACAGTCTATAACGCCACCCCCTACGCGGTGAAGTGGCTTTCCCAGACTGTGGGTGTGAATTCCAGCCAGATTACCTACGCCTATGACCCGAACGCCGCGGTGGATGTGGTGGTGGTGCTGGGGGATGAGTGGGCGAATACCAACCCGATGGAATAAATGAAATCGAATCCCAAAGGCCGTTCAAATTTGAACGGCTTTTTTTGTTTCCAAAGGGTTGGACCGCTTTCCTGCGCCGCAGGCCGTTCCTGGAAAGGGTCGTGAATTGTTAACTATTTGTAAATTTCATCCGAAGCTGATTGACTTGATTTTTTATTATAAGATATATTTAGTCAGCTAATTATTATCTAAACAAACAAAATTGGGGTTCAGAATGGGTCAGAATTTTTACAATAGTCTCGGTTTTTTGCTGATTCGGGTGGTCAAGCTGCATCGCGCCCTGATGCGGCACAGGATGGAAGAATTGGGACTGCACCGCGGCCAGCCGCCTGTGATGTTTGCCCTGCAGGAGCAGAATGGCATCCCCAATTCGGAACTGGCTGAGTTTTTGGAGATCACCCCTGCCACGCTGACCAACAAGGTCAAGCGGATGGAGAAATGCGGCCTGGTAATCCGTCGGCGCGACCCGGAAGATGAGCGGGTCAGCCGCATCTACATGACCGATAAAGGCCGTGGGATCATGGACGAATTGCATCAATCGGTTATGGATATGGAAGATGTCCTTCTGGCCGGTTTTTCAGAAGCGGAAACCGTTGAATTGAAATCGCAGCTTCTGCGAGTTGCTAAAAACATTGAAGCCGGGGATAGTTACTGTCGGAAATAAATTTATTGTATATTCAAGGAGTTGTGCGTTGGATAGTATTCGAAAAATTACACCTTTTCTAAAAAAGTATCGTTGGCAGATCGTGATCGCCATGACGGCGATGTTGTTCATGTCCATGACGGACCTGTTGGTTCCCCGCCAGATCCAGACGATTATCGATCGGGGGATTGCCAATAGTGACCAGAAAGTTGTCCTCAATGCATCCCTGCTGATGATCGGGTTGTCCCTGCTCAGCATGGGCATGGCCTTCGTCAACACTTTCCTGTCCATGCGGGTGGCGGAGAGTTTCGCCGCGGATCTGCGCTCGAAGCTCTTTTCCAATATCCAGACCTTCTCTTTTGCCAACCTGGATAAACTGCAGACCAGCGAATTGCTGGTCCGGATGACCAGCGACATTAATATTGTGAAGATCTCGCTGGCAATGACCATGCGGATCGTTTTCCGGGCGCCATTGATGCTGATTGGCTCTATTGTCATGCTGGTGGTGACCAGCCCCAGGCTGGCGTTGCTGCTTTTGGCCATTTTGCCCTTGCTGGGTGTGCTGATCGGCGTATTCAGCCAGAAGGCCCGGCCATTGTTTCGCAAAGTGCAGGAACGGCTGGAAAAGGTCAATATGGTGATGCAGGAAAACATCGCCGGCGTGCGCCTGGTGCGCGCTTTCGTTCGATCGGATTATGAGAAGGACCGTTTTTCAGTTCGCAACGCGGAGTATACCGAGATGGGCATCCAGGTCAACCAGATACTGGCTTTCCTGATGCCCACCATGGTGCTGGTCCTCAACCTGAGCGTGGCTGCCCTGCTGTGGTTTGGCGGCAATATGGTCATCGGCGGTTCGCTCACCACGGGACAGATTGTGGCCTTTTCCAACTACCTGATGATGACCATGTTCCCCCTGTTGCTCCTTTCGATGATCCTGCCGCAGTATTATGCGTCCATCGCTTCAATTGATCGGGTGTTTGAAGTCCTGGAAACCCGCACCACCCTGGTTTACCCTGAAAATTCCGATCATCAGATCACCTCTGGACGGGTTGCCTTTGACCAGGTCTGGCTCGACTATGACGGCGACGAGGGGGAACATGAGCCTGTGCTGCAGGATATTTCCTTTGTAGTTGAACCGGGGCAGATGGTTGCCCTCCTGGGCGCGACGGGGTCCGGCAAGACCAGCCTGGTGAACCTGATCCCGCGGCTTTACGACCCGACCAGAGGGCAGGTGTTGATTGACGGGGTCAATTTGAAGGAATTTTCTCAAGGTGAACTACGCCGCAATATTGCCTATGCTTTGCAGAATGCCGTCCTTTTCAGCGGCACGATCGCGGATAATATCCGCTTTGGCCGCCCGGAGGCAACGGACGAAGAAGTGATCGCCGCGGCCAAAGCCGCCCAGGCGCATGAATTTATCCTGTCCAAAGATGGCGCTTATCAGGCTGAGGTCAGTCAGCGTGGCGCCAATTTCTCTGGCGGGCAAAAGCAGCGCCTAGCGATCGCCCGGGCGATCTGCGTCAACCCCAGGATTTTGATTCTGGATGACAGCACCAGTGCGGTGGATGTGGAAACGGAGGTTGAGATCCAGAAAGCTTTGGAAGATTTGATGAAAGGGCGGACCAGTTTCGTGGTGGCCCAGCGGATCAGCACTGTCCTGCGGGCTGACCGGATCATGGTGTTGGAGAACGGCCGGGTGGTGGCCGACGGCGCCCATGCGGAATTGATTGAAAACAGTCCGATTTATCAGGCGATCTATCACTCCCAATTGGGAGATGGCGTTTTGAAGTTGGCCGATGTTGTGGATGCGGAGGTGTCGAATGCATAACCGCCTGTCTGTGGATCAACGTGCAACCCAGGCCCGGCGGCCCTTTAAAGGGTTCCGGCGCCTGCTCAGTTATCTAAAACCCTTCCAGTTCCAGCTGGTGGTCGTTTTTATCTTTGTCCTGTTGGCGACTGCGCTCAATGTGGCCGGCCCCTATCTGATCGGTCAGACGGTTGACCTGGCGCTCACGTCAAAAGATTATGATCAGCTGGTTCGAATGATCCTGCTGCTGCTCTCGAACTATTTGTTGATGTGGGTTTTCAGCGTCATCTATGGCCGCATCATGGCGAATACAGCCCAAAAGGCCATGCAGGGCATCCGGCAGGCGCTCTTTGACCACATGCAGGAGCTTTCGATCAGTTATTATGACAGGCAAAATGCTGGCGACCTCCTGAGCCGCCTGACCAACGATATGGACGCCATCAATGCGCTCCTCTCGCAAAATCTGATCGCCTTTGTCCAGAGTTTCACAATGGTGATCGGTGTGTTGATCATGATGTTCTCGCTGAGTTACCAGCTCACCCTGGCCGCGCTGATCGTCATCCCGCTGACCTTCCTGGCAACCGGCCTGATTATGAAATCCAGCCGGCCGGCCTTCCAGAAACTGCAAAGCTCCCTGGGACAGATGAATGGCCTCCTGGAAGAGGACCTCAGCGGGCAGCGGGTCGTGATCGCCTATGGGCAGCAGGGCCGGTCCCTGGAAGATTTTGAGATCTACAATCAGGAAGTGCGCGCCGCCGGGACCAGAGCCAATATTCTGGCTGGGTTGATGCCCCCGATCACCGGCATTTTGAACAACCTGGATGTGATTGTGGTGGTGGGGATTGGCGCAGCCTTGTTGATCAACGGTTCCGATACGATCACGGTCGGTTTGATCACTTCCTTCTCGGAATATACGCGCCGTTTCGGCCGCCCGATCATGCAGATCGCCAACCTCTTCAACAGCATGATGGCTGCTTTGGCCGGCGCGGAACGGATCTTTCAGGTCTTGGATGCCAAGCCAGAGATCGAAGATAAGCCTGACGCGATCGCTTTGGACGAGGTCAAAGGCGAGGTTCGGTTTGAAGATGTCTCCTTTGGCTATGTTGAAAACCAGCCCATCCTGAAGCACGTCAGCCTGGAGGCCAAACCCGGCAAGACGGTTGCCTTGGTTGGCCCCACGGGGGCCGGCAAGACCACCATCATCAACCTGCTTTCCCGTTTTTACGACATTGATTCCGGCAGGATCCTGATCGATGGGCATGATATCCGCGATATCCGGCAAGAGGACCTGCGGCGGAAACTGGGGATTGTCCTGCAGGATACCTACCTGTTTTCCGAATCGGTGATGGAAAATATCCGCTATGGCCGTCTGGACGCCACCGAGGAAGAGATCATCAAAGCCGCGAAACTGGCCAATGCTGACGGATTCATCCAACGTTTGCCGGATGGCTATCATACCGAGTTGTCAGAAGGGGGCACGAACCTCAGCGAAGGGCAGCGTCAGCTGCTGGCCATTGCCCGGGCGATCCTGGCTGATCCAGCCATCCTGATCCTGGATGAAGCAACCAGCAGCGTGGATACCCGCACCGAGGTGGAGATTCAGGCGGCGCTGTTGAAGCTGATGGAAGGGCGGACCTCCTTCGTGATTGCCCACCGGCTCAGTACGATCCGCAATGCCGATCAGATCCTGGTGATCAACGATGGCGAGCTGATCGAACGGGGCACCCATGAAAACCTGCTGGATGAAAAAGGTTTTTACTATAACCTTTACACCAGCCAGTTCAAAGGCTTGCCGATGGCGATCTAGGCGATTGGGCCAGAAGGAAAATCTGCATTCAAAACCTACATTAAATAACGCAGAGATGTTGCTGGCAACAATTCTGCGTTTGACTTAATTGGAAATGAAATTTAGGGCAGCGCCGGGTAGGTTTCCAACAGGGCGAAGGCGACGCCGACCAGCCCCCGGCCGGTATGCGCGCCGAGGACGGGCGAGATCGAACAATCGGGCAGCCACTCGCACTTGAACATCTTTTCCAGGGCTTCCCGCAGCATCAGGGCCCCTTCCGGGTTGTTGGCGTGGCCGATTTGCAACCGGAGGCTGGCGCCTTCGCCAAATTTCTCAGCGATGTACGGGGGGATGGCCTGGATCGCTCGCTTGAAAGTGCGGCTTTTGCCGCGGTCATAGTATTTGCCATCCTTCTTATCGACGCCGATCAGGGGTTTGATGCCCAGCAGGGACGCCAAAAGGCCTTTCAGATGGCTGATCCGGCCGCCATTGATTAGATAGGTCAGATCCGGCAGGGTGAAGACCATCTCTGATTTTTCGCGGATGGTATCGAGCAATTCGAGGATTTTTTTGGCAGGCCAGTTGGCCTTGACCGCCCGGATGGCGGCTTCAACCTGCCAGCCCATTTCGATGGATAGCGAGCGGGTATCCACCAGGGTTATTTTGGCCCCCAGGGCTTGTTTGGCTGCATTGGCAGCCGAGTTAAAGGTGCCGCTGAGCCCCGAGGAGATGTGAAGCGATAGGATCTCCGGGTCCTCTTTGGCCAACTCATTATAGATCTCCTGAAATTCACCGGGTGAGGGTGTGGAGGTGATTGGCATGCTATCGGTATCTTCAAGCAACCGGTAAAAATCTTCCGGCTGGATATCAACACCGCTCCTGTAGGTCACACTGTCGAGTGTGAGCTTCAGGGGCAAAGTGTGTAGATTTACCCCTTGTTTCTGCTCTGGTGAAATATCAAAACCACTATCTGTAACTATTTGCATCTGGCGCACTCCTGATCGAAATAAATGATGACACAACCCAGAGGCAAATACAATAAATAAACCTTCAGTTTAAGTATACCCGTAATTTGTCCTGTAAAGGCGGTCAATTTGCCTTGACAGGTCAATTTGGTTAAGTAAATTAACCCTGCTGATCCAAAATAGTTTCAGCAGGGTTAGGGAGATAGGTGTCAGGTTGGCCGGATCGGCGATGCCGATCAGGTCAGCCTAATTGAATTCATAGGTGATGTTCGCGGTGACCTGGATGATCAATGTGCCGCTGGAAATTGGCACATCGCCGCCAGCCTGCTCCATCATAGCTGAGCGGGCGGGGGAAGTGCTGCCATTGCTGATGCTGAGATAGTTGATGGCGCCCAGCGTGACACCGGCGGCATCTGCGATCTCCTGAGCCTGACTGGCTGCGCTGTCAATGGCTTTTTGGGTCGCTTCCGCAACTGCGGCGGAGGTATCTTCAAGTTCAAAGCTGATGCTGTTGATCGTGTTGGCGCCCTGATCCACGACTTTGGAGAGGACCTCGCCCAGAGAGTCAAGATCGCGGACGATGACCAGAACAGTGTTTTGGACCACAAAAAGGGTCTGTGGTTCACTGGCAGTTTCCAGCTCCGGATCCTCCTGGATGACGGGGACATATTGCTGCTGCTGGTAGATATAGAAATCAGAGGTCTGGATGTCTTCCTCAGCCACGCCAAGGGCCACCAAAGCCTGCCTGACGGCATTCACGTCTTGGGTGTTGGCGCTGAGGGCTGTGGCCGCGTCGGCGTCCTGCGTGGTCACGCCGATGTTCACCCGGGCGATATCCGGGACGACATAAACGGTGCCTGTCCCGTAGATATTTACTGTCCGCACCGAGCCGGTGCGGGATGCGCCTGGCAATGCCCCACAACCGCTCACCAGGGCTGCAATCGCGAGTGCGGTAAATGCTGCAATGAGATACTTTTTCATTAAAAGCCTCCTAACAGATCTTCCGTTAGTGAGTTTCCCGGGAAGGCCATGCCTTCCCGGGGTTTAATTGGATTGGCTTGCTTAGTGCAATTCGTAGGTCAGGCTGCATTCCATTGAGATGGTCAGCCTGCCGGCCGAGACGGGGACGGAGCTTTCTGCATAGACGCCGCCTTTGGCGTCATAGTAGGCTATGGGGGTGATGCCGCCATAAACATTGATGTTCAGCAGGTCGCCCAGTTCAACGCCGGCTGCGTCCGCAATCTCCTGGGCCTTTTCCTTGGCATTTTGAATGGCCAGCAGGCGGGCCTGGGCCACAGCTTCGTCGCGGTTTTCAACATCAAAGGTGATGCCATTGATGTTGTTTGCGCCGGCATCAACCACGGCCGAGAGCACATCGCCCAGCGAGGACAGATCCCGAACGATCACGGTCATGGTGTTATCGACCACGAAATAGCGGCTTTGGACCTGGCCGGTCATCGGGTCATAGCGGTCGGCGGGGTAGACATTGAAGTTTGATGTCTGGATATCCTTCTCTTCCACGCCGAGGTCTTTCAGGATGCTGGCGATGGCATTGGCCTGAGCCGTGTTTTCACTCAGCGCATCGTTCACCAGGTCGGCTTCCGTGTGGACGCCAATATTGATGCTGGCGATATCCGGTACGAGGGTCACCTGGCCGGTCCCGCTGACGGTCATTGAACGGTAGGGTTTGCTTTCCACCGCGGAGGTCGCTGCAGTGGAACAGGAGGACAGCAGGCCGACGACCAGCAGACTGACGAGAATAAGGGTGAGTTTCTTTTGCATTTTATCGATCCTCCAAAACAGTGATAGATAATTCTATTTTGATCTTGTATGCTATGGACGCAGGCGGGAGGGGAAAAGTTCCAGATGCGATGAAATTGATTTTAATCGGTTCCAGGGGTTTTTCTGGGCAATTCCGGCGTAAAATCCCTTTCGGATGGAGTGATAAATGTCACAGGGAACCCAGATGGCCTTACCATTGACGGGTTTTCGATTCTCGGATAAGGTTAAGCATATTAAACGATTGTGGAGCAGGCATGTTCTTCATTCAGCAACAACTGAGCGAAAAACCATGCGGGCACTGGGCCGAGGTGCCCGCTTATTTATTTAAGGATTGGCCGCTCTGGCTGAAGACAATCGCAGTAAAATCTCACCCTCACCAAAACTAATCAATAGGAGAGACTATGACAGAAACAACCAACGCATTTGCAATGGCCCAGCAGCAGTTTGATCATGTTGCTGATTTGTTGGGCCTCGATCATCAGGTCCGCGAAATGCTGCGCTGGCCGATGCGCGAATATCACCTGCGCATCCCGGTCAGAATGGACGATGGCAGCATCCGGGTGCTCCAGGGCTTCCGTGTGCAGCACAATGATGCCCGCGGGCCAAACAAGGGCGGCTTGCGTTTTCACCCGGCGGAAACGGTTGACACCGTCCGCGCCCTGGCGATGTGGATGACCTGGAAATGCGCCGTAGCGGATATCCCCCTCGGCGGCGGGAAGGGCGGGGTCGTGATTGACCCGGCCACCCTGTCGGTCGATGAGAAGGAGCGCCTGTGCCGGAGTTTCATTGGTTCTCTGTGGCGGGTGATTGGCCCCCGCCAGGACGTGCCCGCCCCAGATGTTGGCACCACGCCCCAGATGATGGGCTGGATGATGGATGAATATTCCCGGATCACCGGCCAATATACCCCTGGCGTGATCACCGGTAAACCGGTTGGCGGCGGCGGTTCGCTGGGCCGGACGGAAGCCACAGGCTTCGGCGTGACCTACAACGTGCGTGAGGCGATGCAACGCCTGAAAATCGATTCCACCAAATCGGTCGCGGCGATCCAGGGCTTTGGCAATGTGGCGCAGTACGCGGCCAAGGGTTTCATCAATCACCTGGGCGGCAAAGTCATCTGCGTCAGCTATTGGGACCGGGAAGACCGCACCTCCTACACCGTCAGCAAGGAAGACGGGATTGACCCCGATTTCCTGATGAGCATCACCGACCAATACGGCAGCATCAACAAGGATGAGGCGACCAAGGCTGGTTATGTGATCGAATCGGGCGATGCCTGGATCAGCAAAGAAGCGGACGTGCTCATTCCCGCGGCCCTCGAAGGCCAAGTGAATGCTGAGACCGTCAAGAATGTGCATGACCGGGTGAAGATCGTGGCCGAAGGCGCCAACGGCCCCACCACGCCGGAAGCGGATGAGCTCTTCAAAGACCGCAATGTCTTCGTGATCCCCGATTTCCTCTGCAACTCCGGCGGCGTGACCACCTCTTACTTCGAGAGCGTCCAGAATGATATGAACTTCTACTGGACCAAGAAGGAAGTGCTGGAGCGGCTGGATGACAAGATGACCCAGGCTTTCAAGGATGTCTATGAGATGTCCACCAGCCAGCAGGTCTTCATGCGCGATGCGGCCTATATGGTGGCGATCAACCGGGTGGTCAAGGCGATGGAACTGCGCGGCTGGCTTTAGACCCTGCATTCAACGAATAAGGAACCCCTCAACCAAAGTTACGGTTGGGGGGTTTTTGGTTTTGTTACGCTGGAAGCCTGTCCAGCGGAGATCTAAAATTATGTTTGTATCCCGTACCCTGCGCGGCGCATGACCCATAACTGACAAAATACCCCAATGAATTATCTGTTTGCCGTTATCTTTCCGCAGCGGCGGCCCTGCCCGCCTCTGAAAAGAGCCGTGGCCGCCCAAGTTTCAACTTGTCTTTTCTCTGGCACATGCGCTGCGCGGCACGTAACTTGCCGTGTGGGGGGGTCGGCGACCCACCAAAAGCAGAATAAGATCGGAAGATCAGGTCAGCGTGACCCACACTGAAGAGACAAGACACAAAGTCTACTTTTAAGCCTACCCGCGGAGAGCAGCCACGAGGTTCCTGAATGGGGATGGGTAAGCCGAGGTAGATTGCTTCCTGCTTCGTTTGACTTCGGGAGTCCGGTCGCTTTGCTCGCAATGGCAGGGGTTCAGAGTTTCAGCTGCTGGTCGCAGACCGCCCGGTAGCCGCAGCCGGAACAACGGCGGGGGTTGGCGTGCGATCGCTCGGGCGGCGTCCTGCGGCGGGTTTCGGCGCGGATCGCTTCAACCAGGGTGAACAGTTCCTCCCGCAGTTCAGGCGTGTAATCGACCTCGAAGGTTTCCCTGGGATAGCTCAGCAGACCGTGGGGCGGCGTCTGGCCGGTGGTGGCCTCCACCAGATAGCAATAGGCGGCCAACTGCAGGATGTGCGAGTCATAAGGGGCGTCCGGCGTCCGGCCGGATTTGATCTCGACCGGCACAGGCGTGCCGTTCACGTAAACGAGGTAATCCGGCTTGCCGGCCAGACCCAGTTTGGGGTCATAGAGCGCCTGTTGGTTGGGCTGCCACTGGCCCACGTCGCTGTAGCTGATCCGCCCCGCGGGCAGACCCGCCTGGCTGCGCTGACGGTTCGACAGCCAAAGGAAAAGCAACGCCGCAGCGATCAGGGCAAGCGCAAGCCAGATCATGAGCCAAAAATGGAGAGGGTGAGAACAAGGGTCAGGATGACAATGCCCGCCAGCAGCAGCGCCCAGCCCAGAAAGCGAAACCCGCCAGCGATGAACACCTTGCGGCCGTGCAGGGTGTGGTGGCGGGTTCCGGCGGCCAAGGCTTCCTGGTTGCCGGATTCGACCCCCTCTTTTCGGTACCACCAGGCCCGCCGGCAATAGAGATAGGCGCCCAGGTCGGATGCGTTAATCGTCTTCATGGGATTCTTGCATTTCAGAGAGCTGCGCTGAAAGGTCCAGAATCGTTTTTTCAAGTTCCTGCTGGCGGTAGCTGATGGTGATATCGGCCTGGGTCCGTTCGATGATGCTGCGGGCGATGTCGGTCCGGCGGCGGAGGCCGTAGGTGAGCGCATCGGGGAAGTCCATGGTGACCAGCTGGGCATAGATATCGTCCATCACATTCATCAGGCGTTCCACTTCAGGCGAGTGTCCGTCCCGGATGATGTCCATGATCCGGCGGCGCAGTTCTCCGACCACCTCGGAGAGGCCGTTTAGGTAAGTCGCATATTCCACCTGGAGGTCTTGCGGGCTGGGCCATTCCTGGTTCAGGATGGCCGCCACGGTCACATGCGCCTCACAATATTCCTTGAGCGCGTCCTGGGCATAGCCGGAGAAGTACAGGTCTGGGTCGCCGGCGAGGCTTTCCCGGATGGAGGTGGCGAGTTTGTCGGCTTCGGCCAGATGTTCCCGGGCCGTCTTGGCGTCTTCCCGGTGGATGGCGCGGATGGCATGGGCGGCATGGCGGGTCAGCACCCGGCTTTGCGCCAGGGCCTGATCCCGGATGGTGTTCTTCCGTTCAAAGGAATCTCGGATCTGGTCGGCAAGTTTTTCGATATCAACCATTGGGTTTCTCCGGGTCATCGGGTTTAAAGAGTTCATCTGCCAGCGTGTGACTGCCGGGCAGGTTGATTGATCCGAATTTGTTTTCGTAGCGTTTGACGTTCTCGTTCATGGCACCCAGGAACAGCTTGGCGGCGGTGGGGGACATCACGATGCGGGAGTTGACGGTGGGTTCCTTGATGCCGGGCAGCAGCAGGGAGAAATCCATCACAAATTCAGCCGCGGTATGAGAGATCCGGACGAAATTGACATATTGCGCTTCCAGGTCGTCCGGAAGGATAAAATTGGGGATGGGACTGGGCATCATGGCTCCATTCTAGAAGGGGATGTCGTCTTCTTCAACGCCCCCCGCGGCATCACCCAGGTCCTGCTCGTAATTGCTGCCTTCGCCCCGCCCGGTTGGCAGGAAGCGGACATTGATGGCGTTCACTTCAAAGGAGGCCCCGCTGGTGCCGTCGTTGCGGGTGTAGACCCGCGGTCCGCCGGTTTGGGGGTCGGGCCGCAGGCGGCCGATCACCAGCACGGGGCGGCCTTTGCTGAGATATTGGTTGCAGGCTTCAGCCTGTGCGCCCCAAACGGACACCCGGAACCAGGTGGTCTCATCAACCTTTTGGCCGGCGTTGGTGGTGTAGGAGCGTGAAGCGGCAACGGGAAAACTGGTGACAGCCTGGCCGCTGGGGGTGAACCGCATGACCGGGTCGTTGCCGAGGTATCCGACGATGGTTAGTTGTTGAAACATATCTCTCCCTTTCCTTTGCTAATGAGGACTTTTAACTTATTTTACTTCATTTCCGCTGGCGTCCCACCAGTTTGCTGAGTACCAGCGCAGGTATTCCCCCAGGTGGGAGGACCAGTAGGCTTCTGTGTGGCCGCCATTGAGCAGGTACCATTCGTGCGGGATGCCGTTCTCATCCAACAGGTTCGCAAAATCTTCAGCCGTTTGCCATTCCTGGTCGTTCCGGCCAATGTCAATGAAGAACAGTGGCAGGTCTTCATCGGCGAGGCCCATCCAGCTATGGAGTCGGCCCCCATCCGCTTCAAAGAGCGGCAGGCTGTGTGCGCCGACTCGTGTGAAAAGCTCGTAATGCTCAAAACCGAGGTGCAGTGCCCAGGCCGCCCCGCGGGAGACGCCCGCGATGGCCCGGTAGGCCTTCTCAGGCAGGGTTTGGTACTGTAAGTCCACCCCCGGGATCAATTCATTGACCAGAGCGTTTCCGAATTGGGAGACCTGCGGCGGGGTGAAGGGCGATTCCAGCGGCATCACGGCAATGAAGGGTGGGATTTCACCCGCGGCGATCAGCTCGTTCAGCGTCGGAACCAGCCCCAGCCGCTGCCATTGGTCCTGCCGGTAGGAAAGGCCATGCAACAGATAAACCACGGGGTAGCGGCTTTCAGAGTCGGTGTCATAGCAAGGCGGCAGGTAGACGTCATAGAACAGGTCCCCTTCCAGCGCTGCACTGTACATGGATTCATTTGAGAGGGTCCCGCCCATTGCGAGGCAATCCGGGGTGGGGGTAGGCTGAGCCAATTCGTTGGCCTCCGGGGTGGGCGTATTCAGGGCAGCCTCCGCCCGGTCGGAGGTCTCCGTTGGGGCGGCTGATGACGGCGCGGCCTGGGGCTGACAGGCCCCCAGCAGGAGCGCCAGCAGCGCCAATAGGCTGGCGAGCGGAGGGGAGGGGTGCGCTGCTTGACGTCTGGTCATGGTTCGGATTATACTCTTATCTGCCGGGGTGTAGCGCAGTCGGCCAGCGCGCCGCGTTTGGGACGCGGAGGTCGGCGGTTCAAGTCCGCCCACCCCGACTCGATTGAAGAATGGGAAGGTGAGCGAGAATTTTGGTGCGTTCTCCTTGCCATTTTTTGTACCATTGATGGTTCAAAATCATGGGTGATAGCGTGACCAAGCCATTCCTCTCCATCATCATTCCCGCTCATAATGAAGCCAACCGGCTGCCGCCCTCGTTGGAGAAAATTGACGCGTTTCTGGCAGGCCAGACTTTCACCTCTGAAGTGATTGTGGTGGAAAACGGCAGTTCGGATGGCACGCTGAGGGTCGCTGAATCTTTCAAAACGAGGATGCCCACCCTGAACGTGATCCATGAGGACCGGCGCGGGAAGGGGCTGGCCGTCAAACGCGGGATGCTCGAGGCGACCGGTGAGTATCGTTTCTTCTGCGATGCCGATCTCTCCATGCCGATTGAACAGGTCATTCGCTTCCTGCCACCCCAGCTGGAGTCGCCGGAGGTCGTGATCGGCTCCCGGGAGGTCGCCGGATCGCGCCGGATTGATGAACCCGGTTACCGCCATCTGGTCGGGCGGGTGTTCAACACGATGGTGCGCTGGATGGTCCTGCCCGGGCTGCAGGACACCCAATGCGGCTTCAAGTGCTTCCGCGGGGAGATCGCCGAGGAGGTGTTCCCCCTCCAGACGCTGACCGGCATGTCCTTTGATGCCGAGGTCCTGTTCATCGCCCGCAAGCTGGGCTACAGGATCACGGAAGTGCCAATTGACTGGACTTTCAACGCGGACAGCCGGGTGCGGCTTGTGCAGGATTCGCTGCGGATGGCTTTTGACCTGCTGGAAATCCGCTTGAAATCCGCCCGGGGACGGTATGACACCCAGAGCGAAATTTGATCTTTCCCTGATCCCGGCCCGGCCGGACCTCCAATTTGAACAGGCCCTCTGGGCCCAAGGCCTGCGCCAGGTTGCCGGCGTGGATGAGGCCGGCCGCGGCGCTCTGCTGGGGCCGGTGGCCGCGGGCGTGGTGGTGCTGCCCGCGGACTGCCCTGACCTGCTGGGCCGTCTGCAAGGAGTCCGCGATTCCAAAGAGATGACCCCTGCGGCGCGGGAGCATTGGGCGGTGCAGATCAAAGCCATCGCCACAGCCTGGGCGGTGGGTTACGCCGCCGCAAGCGAGATCGACCAGCTGGGGATTGCGCCTGCCACCCGCCTGGCCGCCTGCCGCGCCCTGGCGCAGTTGAGCGTGCCAGCCGAGCATCTCTTGATCGACTATATCCGGCTGCCGGAAGTGGATACCCCCCAAACCTCGCTGATCAAGGGCGATGCCCGCTCGCTGACGATCGCCGCAGCCTCCGTGCTGGCCAAAACCGGCCGGGATGCGCTCCTGGTGGGAATGGACCGCGAATATCCGGGATATGGCCTGGTGCAGAACAAAGGCTATGGGACCGTTGCGCATCGGGCCGCGATCGCGAGCCTGGGCCCTTGCCGCCAGCACCGGCATTCCTTCGCACCGATCCGGGTGGAGGGGGAAGAGCGTTAGGAAGTAGGTATCAGGTATGGGTAATAATAGGTAATTGGAAATGGGTGGTCGTGGGGAGATGCCTTTGGCAGATTTGCATCAATCCGCATTCTTGTAGATTTGAGATTGTTTTGTCGCAATGACAAGAAATGTTTTGGATCGTGAATTTGAACTTTCAGAATCGTATTTTGATTTTGCCAACATCCATCAAGGCTGCACCTTAAGCTTCATACTTTCGAATACCGCGGCAACGTGGATAGTTCGGGCAACCCCAAAATTGTTCACCTTGATTTGATCCGCTTTTCGCAGTTCTTAACACCATCTCGCTGCCGCATTTGGGACATAGGGGAGAGGCGCTTTGCGCCTCTGTGATAATTGGCTGGCTTGATGTTCCTGTTTCATTTGAATCAAGATACTGATGCAAAGCTGAATTCAACTCCGAGGTTGAATATGATCGTTGAACAGGAAATCGGACCAACGGAAGTTTCGCTGCCGCATAAACCATTTCAACAAATTCATCCCGTGTCTGCCTATCACTTTTCTGATGACTCTTATCGTCCAGTTCTATGCCCACTAAGGGCTGCAAGGTTTTTGGATCACATAATAAAAAGTCAACATGCTTGCGATCAATCTTATTGGTGTAAGTTCGATATTTACTTGGATCATTGGACTTCACGTAGAATAAATCAGAGAGTGATACTTTTGGGCAAATCACTACTTTATCCGAAACGATGTGTTTCAAGACAAGGTAAAAACTATGTTCAGCAGGTGAGAGAAAATCATCTCGGATGTGGTAAGGATATTCAAGTTGGCCATCTGATTTTTCACCCTTGTCTGTCAGAAAGTCAACAATTCTTTCGACGATATCATCAGTGGCTTCGGCTGATAAACCTAGGGCTTTCAAGATGGAACGAAGGAGTGAAAACTTTTCTTGGGATTGCATGATGGATAATACCCCTATCCTGCTCAACGAGCAGCTTTCTATTATTTGTGCAGAACTTAATTCGTCCCAGTTTTTTGTGGATTGATAATAAACCTCTGGAGATTCGATAAATTGATTTAATTGCTGCTTATAAACAAGATAAATTCTATTATATCTTCTATGATCCGTTTATTATGCATGTAGTGGATTATATAAACCAGTTGAAATAATTAGCTAATGTGATAGCCCTGGGTTGGTTGCGTCCTCTGGGAAGTTCGAACCTACGACAAACTGATTATGTTCCCCAATCCCGCAGATACAGGAAATCATACCCGACGGTGCGCTGGGAGAGCTTGGCGATCGGCGGCATCACCCGCTTGAAGTGGTTCCGGCGGATGCGCTGGACGACCTCTTCCACAAATTGGGGATCATAGCCCTCGGCGACCAGGTCTTCCGGCCGGTAACGCTGGTCCACCAGCAGGTAGAGCAGCTGGTCCACGTCGGCATAGGTGAAGCCCAGATCGCCTTCGTCGGTCTGCCCCTGCCAGAGGTCTGCGGAGGGCGCTTTGGCGGTCACCGAATCCGGCACGCCCAGCGCTCTGGAAAGCTGGCGCACCTGGGTCTTGTAGAGATCGCCAATCGGCTGGAGCGCGGCAGCGGAGTCGCCGAAGATGGTGGAATAGCCCAGCAGGATCTCGGTTTTGTTGCTGGTGCCCACCACCAGGCCTTTGAAAGCGGCGGACTGGTCGTAGAGTACGATCATCCGCATCCGGGCCATGATGTTGCCCGCGCGTATTTTATCCATGTCCTCAAAGCGCTGGATCAGCGGGTCCACCATATCGGTGATCTCCACGGTCAGCGACTGCACGCCCAGGTCGTCGATCATCGTCTGGGCATCCGCCAGGGTGTCCGGGGCGGAGGTTTTATAGGGCATGCGCACGGCGAGCACGTTCTCCGGGCCGAGGGAGCGGGCGGAAAGGTAGAGGCTCAGGGCGGAGTCGATCCCGCCGGAAAGGCCCAGCACCGCTTTGGTGATGCCCACCCGGTGCAGTTCGGTGCGGATGAAGCCGGTCAGGATCTTTTCGGCCAGTTCGGTATGGATGGTCAGGTCAGTCTTCATGGTTCCCCAGGATTCTTTCCAGTTCGCTCTGGACCAGGTTGGTGCGCTCATCCCGCAGGAGCGGCAACCGGGCGCGGGTCCGATGGAATTGATTGAGGTCGATCTCGGCGACGCACAGCGAGGTTTCAAAGTCGGGGGCACGCACGACCAGATCGCCGTTCGGGTCAAAGATGGTGGAGCCGCCCCAGAAGTTCAGGCCGTCCTCATAACCCACCCGGTTGGCATGGGCGACAAAGACCGTGAACAGACCGGCATAGGCCCGGTTGGTGTGCTCCACCCAGGTGGAGCTGCTCAGGCGGGGGTCGGCCGTCAGGCCGCGGCCGGGCGAAGCCGATTGGAAGAGCAGGATGTCGGCGCCGTCAAGCCAGAGCAGGTAGGGCAGGGAAGCGTGCCAGAAATCTTCGCAGATCAGCATCCCCATCCGACCGAAGCGGGTGTCGAAGGCCCGGACGGAATCACCCCAGGCAAAGAACCGGCCTTCATCAAACATGCCGTAGGTGGGGAGGTAGACCTTGTTGTGGATGTGGACGATCTTGCCCTCGGCCAGGTAGGCGGAGGCGATATAGAAGCGGTGACGCCGGTCTTCATGCACAAAACCCACCATCAGGTCAATCCCCCGGCTGGCATCCAGCAGGGTGTTGAACACCGGGTCGTTCTGGTCGGGCTGGATGGCGGTGGTCACGGCCAGGTCCTGCAGGACATAGCCCGTCAGCGACAGTTCGGGGAAGATCAGCAGGTCCGCGCCTTGCTGCTTGGCCTCCGCGATCAGCTCGAGATGAGTGGCCAGGTTGGCCTGCACTTCACCCAGCTTGGTGTTGAATTGTGCCAGTGCGATCTTAATTTTCATTTTGCACCCAATCTATGCGGCAAGAAATCAATGTACCCTAATTTTACTTGGTTTTGCCGTCAACTGGCTTTGTGGCAAACGCCTGACGAGAAAAGGTATAATAGATGAGGACCTACTCACCGATCTGGATACCCCCACTTATGATGATGACTGTGACCAGCGAAATTCAGGGCAAATCTTCAGACCTCACTTCCCCTTGGGTGATTCTGGAGGCGGACTGGCGCGATTACACTCAGTTGAATCAACTGGAAAAGGCCTGCTTCCGTTCGGAGGATCACTGGCCCTTTTGGGACCTGATCGGCGTGCTGACTCTGCCGGGTGTGGTCCGTTTCAAGGCTGTACTGGATGGCAAGCTGGTGGGGTTCATCGGGGGCGAGCGGGAATTGAGCCAACGCCTGGGGTGGATCACCACCCTGGCTGTCAGCCCGGCCTACCGCAGGCGCGGAATCGCCCAGGCGCTGCTGAAGCGGGCCGAGGAAACCCTCGCCATGCCCCGGGTCCGGCTGAGCGTTCGGGCCTCCAATGCCGGCGCGATCAGACTGTACGAAGTCAATGGGTACGCTCAGGTGGATTGCTGGCAGAAATATTACGCCGGTGGGGAAGATGCCCTGGTGCTGGAGAAAAACTGCCACCGCAAGTACGGCCTCCGGGCAGGGTAGTTTACCGGAAGATAAACCTCCTGTGGATGACGTCGTCCACAGGAGGTTCTGGATTCAGGGGAGTGCCGCTGAGAATTTAGAGCGGTTCATCCTTGTCGGTGTCGGGTTGGATGATGAAGAAAGCCACCGCGCCCAGGATCGGGATACAGGTAACTACGATCACCCAGAGAACTTTGGCCGTGGCGGGTAGGGACCGGTCTTTCAGTTGAAAGAGGGTCACGATCATCAGGACGATCCAGGCCAGGATAATCAGGACATTGACGCTTTGAAAAATAGTGCCCATGTTAATCATTTTGTTCCCTTTCAGATATTGATCTTGATGTCCCTTTAATTCTAACGCGAACAGTGCTGCAAGCCAGCGCTGGAAGGGATCAAGGCGGGAGGCGGGGATAATTTTTAAGCCGGGGTCTGAGATGGCTGGTTCCGAGGGGGGCGTCTGGTTGACTTTGAGCCTCGTTCGGGATATACTGAATCAACATTATGCAAGGACAATGAGTGTAAATGCAAAGACCTGTACGTTCCAAAAAAGCCTTTAAGCACGCCGGTTAACCCCGCGCGTGCTCTTTTTTATATCCCTTCCGATAGAAAGGAAAAGTGCACCATGGACTACGGATTGATCGGCAAAATTGATAAGGCCAAACGCTACGCTGAAGAACGCGAGCGGATCAGTTTTGAGAAATTCACTGCCACTATTGCCGGCGACAACAACAATCACACAGTGACCTATGATAAGGGTCAATGGGATTGCGATTGTGATTTCTTCCAGAGCCGCGGCCGCTGCAGCCACACCATGGCGCTCGAAATGATCCTTGAAGGCATGGTTGATATCGCGGATGTAGACTGAGCTTCAATTTACCGATCAGGAAAATGACCTTAATTCGTCAGGCCGTGGATTCGCACGGCCTTTTTTAATTCCGATCAGTTCTTCCTGGAGCGCGGCGCCCAAGGGGGATTGAGCTGACGTTCATCCCGGTTCAGCCCATCCAAGAGTTGCATATCCGCTTCATCCAGCCCGAAGAAGATGTCGGCGTTTTCCAAGATCCGTTTCTCATGGACCGATTTTGGAATTGCGACGAGGTCATGCTGGATCACCCAGGCCAGCATCACCTGGGCGGTGGACTTGCCATGCTTTTGGGCGATCTGCAGGAGGGTGGGGTCATCCAGATGTTCGCCGCGGGCCAAGGGGCTGTAAGCCTCCAGCACGATCCCGCGTTCCCGGCAGAATTCAGCCAGTTCCTTTTGATAGAGGAAAGTGTGGAATTCCACCTGGTTGACGGCCGGCACCACTTCGCTCTGCTCGATCAGTTCATTCAGCAGGGAGGGGGTGAAGTTGCTGACGCCAATGCTGCGGGCCAGGCCTTCCTTCTGCATTTCGATCATCGCCTGCCAGGTCTCCGCCGTGCGGGAGAAATTTCTGACATTCGGCCAATGGATCAGGAGCAGGTCAACATCATCAGTTTGGAGTTTTTTCAGGCTTTTCTCAACGGACTTCCGGGCGGATCGATACCCCTGATTCCAATTCCAGATCTTGGTTGTGAGGAAGAAGGAGTCACGGGCGCGGTCGGATTCCTTCCAGCCCTTGCCAACCTGGGATTCGTTGTTATAAATTTGGGCGGTGTCAATCAGGTCATACTCATTGTTGAGCGCAAATGAAACAGCCCGGGCGCAATCCTTTTTCTTTGAGCGCCAGGTCCCCAGACCGAGGCGGGGGATTTGATGCCCATCGTTCAGCGTAGCTGTTGAGTGGATGTCTCTAGTCATTGATTTCCTTTCCCGCAATTTGGCATTTATCTTTTAATTCTACCCAGCTTCGACTGCAATCGAAATGGTGGAGCGGGATCGAATTTGGCGGAGATGGAAAAAGGTATACTTAATATTCACTCTAGATGAAAAACACTCTAAGATGAAAAACACTTTCCGTTGTTGCCTGATCCTGCTTGCAATAGCCCTCCTGACCAGCGGATGCCTGCGCCTGGCGACCTCACCGACGGTGGACCTCGCGCAGTTCACGCCGCAGGCCGAGGCTTCCAGCCCGGTTCAGGTCTCCCCGCCGGATTTGCCCGTCCCCACGGCGACGCCGGTTCTCGACGCGGTGACGGTGAACACCCTGCGCCTTTATCCTTTGTGGGTCGGCAGCACCTGGGTCTATGACTACCTGGGCTACACCGCGGAGGAAGAAGCGCATTGGCGGCTGACGGAGACTGTGGTCTCCAGCCGGATTCTGGGGGGCTATTACGTGGTGGAAGTGGAGCGGAAGGGCGAACTGACCCAGGGCGACCCCTCTCCGGATTTTCCCTTCTTTCCTCCAACTGGTTCGCTTTTCTATTTGCTGGATGGGACAAAGGTCTATCAATTTGAGGGCCAGGCGAGCACAGATCTGAACGAAGCCTGGCTGGATCTGATCCTGCCCTTCCCCGCGGGCGGGGAGGCCTGGCAGCCGGACCCGGCGGACCGGGCGAATCCCGAACAGCCAGCGATTGGCTCGCGCGTTGCGGACGGACCTTTTGAACAGTTGATCTCCGAAAACGGCGCCCGGACCTGCTATCACCTGGTGACCCGGGTGGCGGAGGGCAGCCAGGAGGCAACGTTCTGCGAGGGGATCGGTTACCTCCATCAGGAAGCGGGCAATCTCGAGGGCGAAGGCTACCGCATGGAAATGATCGGATTCGTGATCCAATGAAGCTGTTGCAGCGACTCCCGCGCGGGCTGCAGTTCAACCTCCGTTACTTGGGGACGCCGCCCTGGGATACCGGCATCTCCCCGCCGGAATTGCTGGGGGTGATCGAGAGCGTACCGGCCGGCCGCGCGCTGGACCTGGGCTGCGGCACCGGCACCAATCTGGTGACCCTGGCCGAACACGGCTGGGCGGTGACCGGGGTGGACCTGGCCCTGCTCTCTGTGCTCAAAGCCCGCCGGAAGCTGCGCCGGGCGGGCTATTCGGCCCGCATTTTCCAGGGGGATGTGACCCACGCCTTGCTGCCCGGCCAGCAATTTGACCTGATCCTGGACATGGGTTGTTTCCATAACCTTTCCCCGGAGGGGCGCAGCCGCTACCGGTCGAACCTGGCGCGCTGGCTGGCGCCGGGTGGAACTTACCTGGTCTATGCCCATCGGAAACGCCCCGACCGCGCTTTTCACGGCGTGGAGGAGGGCGATTTTGAGGCTTTCGAGTCCTTTCTGCGCCTGGCCTGGCGGCGGGATGCTGGCGAGCGCCGGCCGGATGGCGGCGGCGGTTTCCCTTCGGTCTGGGCGAGGTTTACTCGGGAGGAGACTTTTTTCTGAACGCTTTTTAAATAACTTGGGGGCAAAATGAGGATATCCGACCTTTCGGATGGCTGAATCCACTATTTTTGAGCCGGAGAGACCTGGCCACTCGGCCAGGCCGGAAACAACACTTTTGGCCGATGGTGGAATTGCGAAAAAAGTGGATAATAACATGCAGGATGAGAGGACCCCTATGGTCCACTACCCAAGAAAGAACGAATCGGAAGATTTATTGGCGCATGAATTTGGGAACACAGAACGATAACAAATGGAAGAAAGCCCTGTTCGGCGCGGCCATTGGAACGGCATTCAGTGGCATCCTTGCCCTTTCGCTTTATTTCCTCAGCGGGCAAGGCCTGTACCTGGCAATCATCGGGCTGGGTGCGGGAATCGGATTTTCGATCGGTGGTGGATTGGATCATTCGATCTGAGCCTCAGACCTCCTCAGGAAAGTTGACCAAGCTTACCTAAAAAGAACATCATTTTCTCCTCTGACTAAACCGGAAGCGACCACTTCCGGTTTAGTCTTTAACTGGGCAGGAGACGAGCAATTGGGGGAAAGGTAATTATCGAATAAAATAAACCTCATAAAGAAGATCACTGGTCAGGAATCTGTTGATGGCTCTCAAGCGTCTTTTTCAAACTCTCCGCCTCGGGTGTCTGCTCCTCGCGCTGCTGCTCGGCGCGGTGAATCCGGCCGCCGCTGACCCCTCTGCCGACCTGCGGGCGCAGACGGGTTGGGGAGCGGTGGGTTTCGGCGCGGGTTATATGCGTTTTGACCACCTGACAGTGATGGACGGCCTTTCGGAGAACTCCGTTCAGGCGATCCATCAGGACCGGCAGGGCTTCCTCTGGTTCGGGACCCAGGAGGGCTTGAACCAGTATGACGGCTATGATTTCACGGTCTATAAGGCCGATCCCAATGATCCAGATGCGCTCTCCGATGCGTTCATCACATCCATCGTCGAAGATTCAACCGGCGCCCTTTGGCTGGGCACCTATTATGGCGGGCTGAACCGCTTTGACCGACAAACCGGCGCTTTTGAACATTTCCTGCCGGATACGGAAGATCCCCGCGCCCTGCCTTCCGAGCGGGTGAACGCCCTGCTGCTGACCGCTGCGGGGCAGCTTTGGGTCGGCACCCGGACGGGCTTGAGCGTCTTGGATGCGGATCAGCAAGGTTTCACCACTTTTACTCACGACCCTGATCTTCGGACTTCGCTGAGTGCGGATGAAGTCCTTTCCTTGTATGAAGATGAGGACGGGATGATCTGGGTGGGCACCGCGGACGGCCTGAACCTGCTGAACCCCGCCCAGGGCACTTTCACCCGTTACTTGGACGGGGCAGATTCGGGGGGTTCGAGGGTGACGGCCATCACCGGGGACGGCAGCCAGGGGGTCTGGGTGGGGACGGCAAACGGCCTGCTGCATTTTGAGGGCGCCAGCCGAGCTTACCGGATCTATTCTCATGACGAAGACAATCTCCAGTCCCTGAGCAGCAACAGCATCACAGCGCTCTATCTGGACCGCTCGGGCGATCTCTGGGTGGGGCTGGCGGAAAGCGGCCTGAACCTGGTCACCTCCTATGCCGAGGATTCGCTTCAACTGGTGGCCTACAAGCATAACGCATTTGACAACAACAGCCTCAATCAAAACGGCATTCAGGTGATTCTGGAGGACAGCGGCGGGATCATGTGGTTTGGCACTTTGGGCGGCGGGGTCAACAAGGCCAACCCGAATACCCGCGCCTTTGGCTTTTACCAGCATGAACCCGACAATGTCAATTCTCCGGCGGGCAATCATATCACCGCCCTGGCCTATGACGCCAGCCGCCGGAGCTTGTGGATCGGGACGGCTGATTCGGGCCTGGATCGGATGGACCTGGCAACCGGGACCTTCACCCATTACGCGGCCGACCCCGCGGACCCCACCAGCCTGAACGGCAACCAGGTGGTGCTGCTCCATGTGGGGCCGGAGGGGACGCTCTATGTCAGCACGGCGGGCGGGGTGCTTCAGTATTACGACCCGGACCTGCCGGGTTTCAGCCCTGTTTCGGTGAAATATGAGGTTATTGCCGGCGATTCGAAAACCACAGCCATTGCGCATGACCCGGATGGGATTCTCTGGTTCAGCCAGGCTTCGGGCGAGCTGCTGCGGCTGGACCCGATGGGCGGGCAGATCAAGCGCTTCCGGCTGGAATCCAGCCAACTGCCAGGCCTGGCGGACGAAATGGTCCTGACGATCCTGGCTGACCCGGATGGGATCATTTGGCTGGGGACCGAGGCCCGGGGGTTGATCCGGTTTGATTCAAATAGCGGCCAGATCCGGGTCTACCAGCAAAATGGCACCTCGACCGGCCCAAGCCATAACAGCATCACCAATATCATCCGGGATTCGGCGGGCGCGCTTTGGCTGGGGACGGCCGGCGGGGGCTTGAATCAATTTGATGCTGAAGCAGGGCGGTTCAGCTACTACACAACCCAGGATGGCCTGCCATCCAACCGGGTTTTCGGAATCGCCGAGGATGATTTTGGCTACCTGTGGCTGAGCACCGGCAACGGGCTGGCCCGTCTGAGCCCGAGTTCGGGCCTGGTGCGGACTTATGACACCCGGGATGGGGTACAGGGCAGCGATTTCAACAGCAACGCCTATGCCGTCGGGGAGGATGGGTCGCTCTATTTTGGCGGGGTGAACGGTTTTAATGCCTTTTATCCGGTGCAGATCTCCGAAAACGATCACATCCCGCAGGTGGTGATCACGTCGGTCTCGCTTTTCAATGAGCCTCTGGCAGCGAACATCAGCGACTGCGAGGCCAAGCTCACCCTGACGCATGACCAGAATTTCCTCTCCTTTGAATTCGCCGCGCTGGATTACACCGCGCCGGACCGCAATCTGTATGCCTATAAGATGGAAGGGCTGAATGATGATTTCGTGCAGGCTGGGACACGGCGCTACGCCGATTACCCCAACCTGCCCTGGGGCACTTACACTTTCAAGCTTCTGGCTGCGAATAATGATGCCGTTTGGAATAACGAAGGGGTCTGTCTCACTATCGAGATCCAGCCGCCTTTCTGGGCCACCTGGTGGTTCATCGCCTTGGTGGGTTTGTTCCTGGCAGCGAGCGTGGTGCTGGGCTACCGCTGGCGGGTGGCTCAGATCGAGCAGCAGCGGCAGCACCTGGCCGTGCAGGTCTTTGAGCGCACCCAGGAAATCGAGCGCCGGCGCCAGATCGCCGCCGGCCTGAGCGAGGTGGTCCGCCTGTTGAACACCAACCAGCCTTTGGAAAAGAGCCTCGATTACATCGTCAGGCAGGCAGTCGGGTTGACGGCGGCCGCCAAAGCCGTGATCTTCGACCGAGTGGGTGATAAAGTGAGCGTCCGGGTGGTTTATCCCGAGGGGATGACCTATGCCATTGATCTGAATGATCCCAATTCCTCCAGCGCCAGGATTTTGCAGGAGAGCATTTTCCTCAACCGCTTGTTGATCTATTCCCGGATTGACACTGCGACCATGCAATCCAGCAGCCGCTGGGAACTGGTGGATGGGGAATATCGAACGGCGATTTGCGTCCCGCTCCTGGTGGAGGAATCGGTTTTTGGCGGATTGATTCTGTATTATGGCGAGGAGCGGACTTTCTCGCCGGAAGAGATCAACCTGGCCCGGACGCTGGCCAACCAGGCTTCCCTGGCAATTGCCAACAACGTCCTCAAAGGCCAGGCGCAGGAATCGGCCGTGGCGGAGGAACGCAACCGGCTGGCCAGGGACCTGCACGATGCGGTCACCCAGACGCTGTTCTCGACCAGCCTGATCGCCGAGGTCCTGCCGAAGATCTGGAAGAAGGACCCGGACCTGGCGCAAAAGCAGCTGGATGAACTCCGGCAGCTCACCCGGGGCGCCCTGGGCGAAATGCGGACGCTGTTGATGGAGCTGCGCCCCGCGGCTTTTCGGGATGCGGACCCCAGGGAACTCTTTAAGCACCTCACCGATGCTTTTTCCGGCCGCACAGGCGTGCCCGTTGATTTTGAGGTGGAGGCTTTGCCGGGGTGCAGCCTGCCGGTGGAGGTCAAAAATGTGTTCTACCGGATCGCCCAGGAAGGATTGAACAACCTTCTCAAACATGCGGATGCTTCGCGAGTCTGGTTCCGTTTCAGTTGTTCGGAGGCTGAAGTGGTGTTGACTCTCAGCGACGACGGCCAGGGCTTTTCCCCTGAGGATGTCCCCGCGGGACACCTGGGCTTGGAGATCATGGCGGAGCGGGCGGAGGCGATCGGCGCGGAGCTGACCCTTGTGAGCAACCCCGGCGAGGGGACGACCCTGCGGCTGGTTTGGAAGCAGACTTAGAATCGACTAAAATAGAACTAGTCAGGGAATAAGCCTTGGAGAAGAGGAAGACTGATGGAAAAAGATCGACCGATACGGGTGATGATCGTTGACGACCACAAAGTGGTCCGCAGCGGCCTCAGCGCTTTCCTGATGGCTTATGATGACCTGGAGCTGGTGGCCGAAGCGGACAGCGGCGAAAAAGCGATCGCGATCTGTCATAGCGCCAAGCCGGATGTGGTCCTGATGGACCTCGTGATGCCCAAGATGAATGGGGTGGAGGCGACGGAGGCCATTATCAGGAACTGCCCCCAGACCAAAGTGATCGCGCTGACCAGTTTCAAGGAGCAGGAACTGGTGGAAGGGGTATTGAAGGCCGGCGCGATCGGCTATCTCCTGAAGGATGTGGACGCGGATGACCTGGCAGATGCCATCCGGCAGGCCTATGCCGGCAAGCCCACCCTGGCGCCCGAGGCTGCCCAGGTCCTGATCCAGGCTTCCCGCCAGCCCCACCAGCCTGGCATCGACCTGACCAGCCGGGAGCGCGAAGTGCTGGCTCTGCTGGTGGAAGGGCGCACCAACCCGGAGATTGCCCAGGAACTGGTGGTCAGCAAATCGACGGTCAAGTTCCATGTCAGCAGCATCCTCAACAAGCTCCAGGTCTCCAGCCGGACCGAGGCGGTCGCCAAGGCGCTGCAGGAACATCTGCTTTCCCGCTGAACGAATCCCCCGCCCCACTTTGATTATTTTCCTGCTTAGGGATGGCTTTCCACCTTCCCGCTGGTTTCTAATTCCGTTCAGGGTGGGGATGCTGGCTGTTCTGACGGAAGATCAATCCGATCTTTTCCCTGCCCCCTTCCCGCGAAAGGGGGCGGCGAGACCCTGGAAACCCGATTGGAAGTGGTATTCCGCTGTCAGGGGGCCTGTTTCCGCACCATTCACAAAGGCGAGCCGCCGGGCTATAATTGTCCTCCCCGCTACTCTTACACTGTCGCAAATCCCGATCAGGCTGCGGAGGCTGTTGCTGGGTTGGACGCCCAGCGCTGATTGGCGAAATAAAACAAAAGCTTATCCCACTCACCAAAATTTAAATAGAGCAGGCTATGGCTAAGAAAGATCATAAATCGGACCTCACGAGAGAGCCGGAAGACCCTAAAAAGAAAAGGCAGAAAAAGGAACTGGCCCACAAGCGGGCGCGCCGCTGGCGCGGCCGGGCAGTCTTTGCGATCCTGGGGTTGATCTTTCTTTTCATTTCCCTCTTTTGGACCCCGACCGAAATGGATTACCAGGTCCGAGAGGTTTATCGGATCACTTCGCCGGAAGCGGCGGACCTGCGGCTGGCAGTTCTGCTGCCGATCACCGGGCCTTATCAGATCGTCTCCGCTCCGGAGGTGACCTGGCCGGGCAGCTGGGAGGCCGAAACGGTCGGCCGGATTACCCTGCTCCGGTTGGAAGGCCAGATCCCGGCCGGGGAGACCTTCATGGCAGAGATCACGTATCGGGTGGACCTTGCCCAAGGGGAAACGGCCTGGACCGGCGAACCGGTTGTTTCGCATGACCTCCTGCCCGAGGATGGGGTGCCATCCGCCGACCCGGAATGGCAGGCGCAGGCTGAAGCTTTGCTGGTGGCGGATGACCCGGCGGCCACCGCCAAGCGGATCTACGACCAGGTTGCTGCCCAGAGCGCGGGGCTGGACAGCGCAGCCACCGCCTACCGCCTGGCGACGCTCAACCGGGCGGCTCAGATCCCCACGCGGGTCGTGACGGGCTGGGTCTTTCCGGATTCGGTGCCCCTGATAAAGTTGTCAATTGCCGGGGATGCTTTCACCGCTTACCGCCACTGGAATGAGACCTTCCTGCAGGAGAGCTGGCAAATGGCCGATGCTTCCGCCCGACAGGTTTTCATCAAACCTCCCCTGTTGGGTTGGACGGATGGACGGCGTCTGGCTCTGGCTGAAAGCACCCATTTGAACGCGCTCTCGCAAAGCCTGGTGGCGGAGGCTGGCGACGCAAGTTGGCAGACGGACCCCGCCCTGGCCGCCAAGGTTGTGGGCTGGTCAGAAAGTGGGGCTGAGGACCTGGATTTCACCGCCAGGCTCACAGTGCAAAAGCTCTGGGACGGCCGCTGGGCTTTGGCGATTGCCCTTGGGGTGATTCTGCTGATCCTCGATTGGATGGTGGAGACTGACCATTACAGCAAGAAGGCCAGGGGAAGGGCGGCTGCTTATGAAGAATAAGCTCAAGGTCTTGTTGCTTTTCGGGCTGGGCTGGCTGCTAGCGGCCTGTGCGGCCGCGCCCACACCAGGCTCTGCGTCGGAATCGGCGCCCGCTTACGCTCTGGAGATCCAGAAGGTTTCAGTTGAGCAGGGTGTCAAGGTAGAATTAACAGGCAGCACCACGTTGCCCGAAGGGAACTGTGTGTATACCCAATTGCTGCAGAATGGTGACGCGCTGACTTGGTGGCCGGTGGGCAAATGCTTTCCCGTCAGCTCGCCCGACTGGCAGTTCTCAGTCCCTCTGGGCGCGGAGGGCGCGCCGGAGGAACTGGACCCAGAGGCGGCCTACTGCATCCATATCTGGTGGCCGGGCGCGCCAACGGAAACGCTGGCGGAATTTGATTTTGACCTGGCCCCGCCGCCAGGTCCCTGACCCAAGGGACGGCCGGAAAGGAATGGGATATGCTGGCTTTTTATCAGGTTTATGATGATTTGTTCTCTGAACTGCTTGAACGCATCGATGGCGCTTTTTCGGATCTTGCGGAAGAGGCCCTGGATTGGACGCCCGACCCAGCTTTGAACCCGATCACAGTCCTGGTCGTCCACACCACCGGCGCCCTACAAGATTGGGTGGGGCAAATGCTGGGCGATATTCCCACCCAGCGGGATCGAGACGAGGAATTTCAGGCGAAAGGCTTGTCCAAATTTCAACTGCATGAACTGATCCGCGGCGCAGAGGAATTGGTGCATCAGGTGTTGGAAAACAGTACCCTGGAGGATCTGGAACAGAAACAGTATTCCGTGATCCACAAAGACTATTTCACCGGCGGGTTCGCCCTGGCCCATGCGCTCGAACATACCGCGCTGCACCTCGGCCATCTGGAGGTCATGCGGGAGCTTTGGGAGCAATTTGACTGGGATCAAAAGGACTGACCCGCTTTAATGATAGGATTAGACTAGGCATCCAGCGAGTATGAATGATGATGGCGCATGAGCGTTTCTTAGACCGGGATACACAGCCTGAACCGGAGCAAATTTGCAAAACGATCGGCAGGGAGGTCCTGCCCGTTTGGGATGAGGTGAAGGCCTATCTCTCCGCGACCTTCCCCGGATTCCAGCCGGAATGGGTCTATTACAGCGCGCAGCATGGCTGGGCCCTCCGTTACCGGCAGGAGGCCAGGCAGCTACTGGCGCTCTTCCCGGAGCGGGGCGCCTTTTCGGCTTTGATGATCCTTTCACCAGAAGAAGATGAAAAAGCGCGGGAGAAGATCAATTATTTCAATGCCAAGTTTCGGGAAGAATTGAATAAGATCCCCTCCTTGCCCCAAGGGCGTTGGTTTTGGGCCAGGATCGAAGACCACACGGACTTTGTGGGCCTGAAACTGCTGCTGGGAATTAAACGCCTGGCGGAGGTCTGATCGCATTCCAGAGTCAGGTTGACAAAAGCGGAAGGTTATTTTAACCTTAAAGAACGATAAATCAGCGAAACAAGGCTATAGACCCTGCTCTCACCCTTTGAACAGGGTTCGTCTTCAAAATCCAGAGATTTCCTCAGGCTGGAGGCGCTGATGGGACAGGAGAGAATAAGCGTATGATCTCAGAAACTCAAATTATCCTCAGGATCCTCTTGAGCGCCGTGTTGGGCGCCGTGATCGGCTTTGAGCGGGAGCGGAATAACCAGCCCGCCGGCCTGCGCACGCACATGATCCTCGTGATCGGTGCGACCCTCGCAATGGTGCTTTCCATCAACCTTGGTTATCAGTTCGCCCGCCCGGGTACGCCGGCTGACCCCGCCCGGTTGGCTGCCCAGGTGATCTCCGGCATCGGCTTCCTGGGCGCTGGCGCGATCCTGCGGTATGGGTACAACGTGAAGGGTCTCACCACGGCTACCTCGCTCTGGACGATGGCCATTGTCGGCCTGGCGGTGGGCGCGGGGTATTACCTGGTCAGCGTGGCCACCACGGCGCTGATGCTGCTGGTGCTCGGCTTGCTCAATGTGATCGAGAACCGCTTTGTGCGGACCTCAGTCTCCCGTTACATTTCGATCCAGGCGGATTACAGCAAGGGCGTGGTCAAGTCCATCCGGCAGTTGGTGAATGAGTTTTCTGATGACCTGCTGAGTTTCACCATCCAAAAACACGTGAAGAACAAGCGGCTCCGCATTCAGATCGTGGCCCGCATCCATCGCGACCAGACGCTGGAAGAATTGGTGGATGCGCTCTCCGATATTGAAGGCGTCCGAAGTTTGAAGGTGGAATAAGAATTTCCGGTAGGCCACGCGCGCCGCGCGGCACGTGACAGAAAAGATTCCTCCCAACAACCAATACAACTCACCGCAAGTCACGCTTCCCACGTGACCTGCATTTAACTGCTGGTCATCTGGGTTGCCAGCCCACCCCTGACCTACCAGTCCCCGGCGTATTCAACGCTGAAGGGCGCACTGGCATCCCGCGTCAGGGCATAACGCAGTTCGATCAACTGGCGGAGGTGCAACAGGTCATGCGCCAGCCAGGAGGCCAGCAGGTCCCCGGCGCTCAGGCTGCCCCAGGGCATCGGGACCGTCGCATCAAAATCGGGATTCGAGAGGCTTTGCAGCCAGGCGATCGATTTCTCGCGTTCGACGGAGAAGGCTGCCAGGGTCTCCTCCAACGGCCGTTCGTTGTAATGCTTGCTGGTGACCCAGCCCTGCGGGTCAATCGCCGGCCAGGGCTGATCGGGCGTGTGGAGGACGTGGTCGAGGCGCCGGCGGAAATCCAGGACCTCTTCATCCACCAGGTGGTTCATCACTTCCAACACGGACCAGGAATCCGCATCCGGTTTCCAGCGGGCCTGCTCCAGAGCGAGGTCGCCGGCCAGATTCAAGATGGCCTGCCCCTGAGCCTTTAATTGCTTGCATGCGGTTTGAAATTCCATCATTCATCACTCCTTAGAGTTTTTGCAGGTAGTTCCAGATTGCGACCATGCCGTAGGTATCCCTTTGACAATAGGCCAGCAGGGCCTCGCGCAGTTCGGCCAGGTCCTGAGGATTGAGATCGCCTTGCTGCAGCGCATACCAGCTGAGCATGGCTTCCTGGCCGTCTTTGATCTTCAAGTCGGCGTAGCTCAGCCCCGGGCAGAGCACGGGCAGCACGGCTTTCAGGGAAGCGCTGCCGTGAAATTCGGGGTGGATGTACCAGCCCTTGCTGAAAGGTTCCATCAAATCTTGGATGCGGTTATTGATTCCCAAAAGCGCAGCAGCCCGATCCGGGCAGTGCGCGGCCAGGCTTTCGTTGCAGCCTTTCTCAAAGGGCGCATACCAGACCAAAACCGACCCTTCCGGCCCCAAATGCCGCAGGAGGTCCGCCGCCAAGGGCGGCTCGGGGTCCACCTTGTCGGTGATCAGGCAGTCGAAGTGTTCCGGGTCCGCCCCGGGCTGGCTCACTTTATAAAGCGAATATTGGAAGATGACCTGCTCATAGGGCCGGTAGCCCGGGAAAAGCGGGATCGCCGGCGCAAAGGTTTCGTAATCCAGAAAGTAGAGCGGGAAGGCGAGGTCATCCAGCCAGGCCCGGATGGACGGTCGGTCAATCCACGCCTGGCCGGACCGGATGACCTGGACATGCTGGGCCTGTGTGGCGTTGAGGGGATAGGTTGCGGGGATATCGCGGATATCCAGGATGCCCTTTTCCCGCAGGTCGCGGGCTTTCCTGCCGATCCGCGGCAGGTCATAGATGGGATTCTCCGGCAGGTTTGGGTGGCAGAGCGAGGGGCAGGGGCAGGTCTTGGGGTTGGTGCAGGCGAATTCCGGCCGGGGCGCGGCCATCTTGCTCACCTGCCAGGCCATCTCCCGCAGCTGGAGGACATCCTCCCGCCGTTGGGCGACCGGATCGGAAACTTCTTCAATGGTGAAAAGCCGGTCAATGTCCAGTTCGCCGGCAAAGACGTAGTCGCTGTTGATATGGATCAGATAGAGCGAGCGCAGCCGGAGCGTCGTGGCCAGCAGAAGGCTCTGAAAGGCAAGGTCATATTCGTGCTCGGGCTTGACCCTGGTGGCGGATTTGATCTCATAGAGGTCGTAGACATCGGCTGCTGGGTCATAGACCAGCCCATCCACCCGGATCTCATAGCGGCCGTCATTGTAGCCCGCCTGCCAGAGCAGTTGGGCCTGCTTGTCATTGGATCGGAGGTGCTTTTCGAGGAATTGGCGGGCCAGGGCTTCCACCTGCTGCCCCTGCTGGAGGATATGCTGTTCGTGCGGCGTGGGCGCTCTTTCAGCCAGCGCATCGTGGGCTTTGGCCCAGAGGTGCATTGGTGCATCCAGAAAGAGCAGGAAATCCGACTTAGTGAGCATCGCTAATCCTGAGCGGGGGCCGGGAAGTGGGCGCGGATAAAATCCGGCAGACGACCGAGGTCTTCCAGCTTGTAAAAACCGCGCTGGCCGCTGTCAAAGTCGGCGACCGTCTCATGCGCCCAGGTGGTATCGGCCGGGATATGGATCGCCGATCCGCCGATGGCCAGCACCGGGATGACATCCGAGGGCAGGGAGTTGCCGATCATCAGGAATTGGTCGGGGGCGGTCTGGTAGCGGTTGAGGATCGCCTGGTAGACTGCCGGCGTTTTTTGGCTGACCACTTCGACGGCGCTGAAATAGGGCGCCAGGTCGGAGCGCTCCACTTTGTGGCTCTGGTCCAGCAGGTCACCCTTGGTGATGACGATCAGGCGGTGGCAGTGGGAGAGTTCCTGCAGCGCCTCATGCGCCTGGGGCTGCAGCCGGACTTCGGCTTCCAGCATCTGCCGCCCCAGGGCGAGGATCTGCCCGACCTGACCGCCCCGGATCTCACCTTCTGAAAGGGCAACCGCCGCTTCCAGCATGGAGAGGGTGAAGGCTTTGACGCCGTAGCCATAGAGGGGCAGGTTTTGCATCTCGATTTTGTCCATCAACTGATCAATCTCAGCCGGGCTGCCCCAGGGGGCGAGGATGGCCCGCAGTTCGGCCTGGGCTTCCCGGTAGTGCACTTCCCCGTGCCAAAGGGTGTCGTCGGCATCAAAGGCGATCAGGTCCAATGTCATCTGCTTTTCCTTGTAACGATTAGTGATACAAGGATTATAACGGGAAAGGATCGGCAAGGATCTTGGTGCTTGCTGTTTACGTAGTTTTAACATTTTTCTTTGTTTCCGACGTTATGATTAAAGAATGACTAAAACGCTGAGAATTTGAGGTGATATGATGTCCTTAGCAAGCGATTCAGAAAAATTTATTAGCTATGTGGAAAACTGGCTGGGGGAGCGGCCTTCGATTTCAGTTTCGGAGGCGATTGCGGACCCCCAGAGAACAGCGATCATTTCGGTGGATGTGATTAACGGCTTTCTCTACGAAGGCCCCTTGGCCAGTCCGCGGGTGGCGCCCATTGACCAGACCGTCACGGCCTTGATGCGGACGGCCTGGCAGAGGGGCGTGCGCGATATCCTGCTCGTGCAGGAAGGCCACAGCGCCGACTCCCTGGAGTTTGAAGCCTTTGGCGAGCATGCGCTCAAGGGCAGCCGGCAGGCCGCCGCCACGGACCTGATCCAGGCGCTGCCCTTCTATGCGCAGCTGCCGACGCTTTATAAGGACTCGATCCACCCCGCGATCAATACCGGGCTGGATGACTGGCTGGATGAGCGGCCAGGATTGCAGACCATCATTGCGGTGGGTGATGTCACGGACCTTTGTTTATACCAATTGGCAAGCTATTTGAAGCTGCGGGCCAACGCCCATCATCAGAAACAGCAGGTGATTGTTCCGGCGAATTGCGTTCAGACCTGGCACCTGGGGGTTGAGGATGCGGCGGGATCGCCAGCAATGCCGCACCATGGGGACCTTTTGCACGCCATTTTCTTATATCACCTGGCACTGAATGGCATTTTAGTTGTTCAGTCGATTGAAGGTTAGAAAGCCATTCGGGAGTTTCAAAAGGCGGCTCTGGAGAAGGGACCGCGTGCCTGAATAGGCGCGGGCGGGATTTGCTGAAATTCCCTTTGTGGTATGATTAACCGCTGAACGATGACCTTTAATGACGAGCGGGCACTCTAGTCAGAACAGCGGTTTTCCTGCGGAAATACTCTCGGGTTATTTCAGCAGGCATTCCGTTTTAAAACGAGGACTTGATTTATGGCTGAAATTATTGAAGAACGACCTTTGAAATTCACCTTGCCGAGCCGGATCGAGCGTTTGGCTGATCTGGCCTTTAACCTGTGGTGGGTTTGGAATCCGGAAGCGCAGCGCCTGTTCAAAGGGATTGATGAATTGCTCTGGGAAGGTTCCTACCACAACCCCGTGGCTTTCCTGCGGGATGTGGAGCGTTCCCGACTGAACGCGATGACCGCTGACCCCTATTTCCTGGATAAATATGACCGGGTGATCCGGGAATTTGACCGCTATATGAATGAGAAAGACACCTGGTTCTCGCAGACCTATCCGCAATTGGTCAATGACCAGGTCGCTTATTTCTCGTTTGAATTTGGTCTGCATGAGTCCCTGATGGTCTATGCCGGCGGTCTGGGAATTCTGGCCGGTGACCACCTCAAGGAATCCAGCGACCTCGGAATCCCCTTGGTCGGCGTGGGCTTTGTGTACACTTATGGTTACTTCTCCCAGCGCATCAGCGAAGATGGCTGGCAGCATGCCGATAACGTGCCGATCGATTTCGATTCTCTGCCGTTGATCCGCCTGCTGAATGCGGACGGCGAGCCGCTGCTGGTCTCGATTGACCTGCCAGGCCGCAAGGTTTTTGCCCGGATTTACCAGCTCAATGTGGGCCGGGTCAAGCTCTACCTGTTGCACACCAATATCCCTGAGAACGGCCCGAACGATCGCCAGTTGACCGACCGGCTCTATATCAGCGACCTCGAGCTGCGGATCTCGCAGGAGATCCTGCTGGGGATGGGCGGCGTCCGAGCGCTGCGTGCGCTGGGCTATGAACCTACCGCCTGGCACATGAACGAAGGTCATTCCGCTTTTCTGACGCTGGAACGGGCTTTGGAATATGTTGAGAAGGGCTTGTCCTTTGCGGAAGCGGTGGAGCTGATCAAGAAGACCAATATCTTCACCACCCATACGCCTGTGCCGGCCGGTAATGATGAATTCCCGCTCTGGCTGATCGATAAATATTTTGTGCAGATCTGGTCGGATCTGGGCATCACCCGGGACGACTTTATCAACATCGCCAAGGTTTCGCAATCCTGGGGCGGCGAGGCTTTCAGTATGCCTGTGCTGGCGCTGAAGCTCTCTGATTTCCGCAACGGCGTTTCGGAGCTGCATGGCATAGTTGCCCGCAAGATGTGGAACTTCCTCTGGCCGGACGAGAAAGCGGACCAGGTGCCGATCGGCGCGATCACCAATGGCATCCATACGGAGACCTGGTTGGCCCGCCAAATGGGCCTGCTTTTCTCCCGTTACCTCGGCTCAGATTGGGTGGATCACATTGACGACCCCAATATGTGGGCCAAGGTGGAGAATATCCCGGATGAAGAGTTCTGGCGCGTCCGCCGGCACCTCAAACGAAAGCTGGTGGCCTACACCATCCAGCGCGCCCGCGGCCAATGGCAGACCAATCAGAGACACCCCGTCCAGACGATTGCCAGCGGCGTCCTGCTGGACCCCTATGTCCTGACAATCGGCTTCGCCCGGCGCTTTGCCACCTATAAACGCGCCGACCTGATCCTGACGGATTACGACCGGCTGCTCAAGATCGTGACCAACGAACGCCGGCCGGTGCAGTTCATCTTCGCCGGCAAGGCGCACCCCGCCGATGAACCCGGCAAACAGATGATCCAGCGGGTCTATCAGGCGGTCAAGGATGCCCGCTTTGGCGGGCGGCTGGTTTTCCTGGAAGACTACGACATGAACATCGCCCGTTATCTGGTGCAGGGTGTAGATGTCTGGTTGAACAACCCGCGCAAGCCCCGCGAGGCCTCCGGCACTTCGGGCATGAAAGCCGCCCTCAATGGCGTGCTCAATTTCTCGATCCTGGATGGCTGGTGGCGCGAGGGCTATAACGGCCGCAATGGCTGGGCGATCAGTGAGAATACGCCCGATGCCGCCGACCCGGCCGAACAGGACCGGCTGGATGCGCTCAGCCTCTATGACATTCTCGAAAATGAGATCGTGCCGCTCTTCTACGACCAGCGTTCGGCCGATAACATGCCGGTGGATTGGATTGCCCGCATGAAGGAGAATATCCGCACGCTGGCCGGGCAGTTCAGCACCCGGCGGATGCTCAAGGAATACATGACCCAGATGTATGAACCCGCGATCCTGAACGGGATTGATGAGCGCAATCAAGGATAGCGAGGCCCCAAAATGGAAATCCTAACTTCACCTGCTGCCTGGCTGGCAGCCTTTGGCATCTTTGCCGCCCGCCTGGTCAATATGGCTCTAGACACCGTGCGCTTCATGTTTACCCTGCGCGGCAAGAGCTTTATCTCCTGGATCCTGGGGTTCGTTGAGAGTGTGCTCTTTGTGGTGGTGATCGGGTCCGTGCTGACCAATATGGATAATCCGCTCAACGTGATCGGCTACGCGGCCGGTTTTGCCACCGGCAATGTGGTCGGCATGTGGATTGAAAAGCGCCTGGCGATCGGCTACACTCATTTCAGCATTATCAGCCAGGAGCACAGCACCCAGATCGCCGATGCCCTCCGTTCGCAGGGTTACGGGGTGACGGAGATCCCAGCCCGGGGGCGCGAGGCCCGCTTTATGATGATTGACTGCTCGGTGCGCCGCAAGCAGGCCGATGAAGTGGAAGCGCTGGCCTTGGAGATGGACCCCGACGCCTATATCACGGTGGAAGAAGTGACGCCCCGCCGGAGCGGCGTCTTCCGGCAGTGAGCCAAAAGATCATCGGAGGCTGCGAATTTTGCAGCCTCTTTTGATATGGTGAGCGCTGGAAGACGGGCAGCCAGCGGCGTAAAATGGGGCTGGGCTGGCCTGGTCATGCTGTATACTATATTCATCCAAACCCAACAGGAGGCGAGATGTCCGGTAAAGCCGATAAATTTTTCCTTGGCAAAAAATATGATCTGCAAAAGAGCGAGATGGGGGAAGCCCCGATCTTTTATGACCCGGACGACCTGACCACCCACGCCGTGATCACCGGGATGACCGGTTCCGGGAAGACCGGCCTGGCGGTGGTGATGCTGGAAGAAGCTGCTCTGCAGGGCATCCCAGCCATCCTGGTGGACCCCAAAGGCGACCTGACCAACCTCCTGTTGCACTTCCCCGACCTGCTGCCCGCGGACTTTCAACCCTGGTTGGACCAGGACGCGGCCCGGCGGGATGGCGTGACGGTGGAAGCCGCTGCGGAGAAAGCGGCCTCGCTTTGGAAAAATGGTTTGGAATCCTATGGCCTGGGCAAACCGGAGCTTGAAGCGCTGCGCGATTCAGCGGAGTTCGCGGTGTATACCCCCGGCTCGGATGCCGGGCTGCCGGTCAGCATTCTGGCCTCGTTCTCAGCCCCGCCGATCCCCTGGGAAGGGAATAAGGAGATCCTGCGGGAAAAGATTTCCAGCACGGTGACGGCCCTCCTGGGCCTGGTGGGTTTGAAGGAAATTGACCCCGTCCGGGCGCGGGAGCACATTCTGCTGGCGAATATCTTTGAGGAAACCTGGAAAGCCGGCAAGGACCTCGATATGGCGACTCTGATCACGTATGTGCAGTCGCCGCCCTTTGAGAAACTGGGCGTCTTCCCGCTGGAGCAGTTTTATCCTGAAAAAGACCGCTTTGAGCTGGCGATGCTGCTCAATAATTTCCTCGCTGCCCCGGCGTTCCAGACCTGGCTGGAAGGCCAGCCGCTGGATATTGGCCAACTCCTGTATGCGGCGGATGGCAAACCCCGCCACAGCATTTTTTACCTGGCGCACCTCAGCGATGAGGAGCGGATGTTTTTCATCACCCTGCTCTACACCAGCGTTGAGGCCTGGATGCGAACCCAAAAAGGCTCCAGCGGCCTGCGCGCCCTGGTCTATTTTGACGAGATTGCGGGCTACCTGCCGCCCGTTGCAAACCCGCCCAGCAAGAACATCATCCTGCGGATGCTCAAGCAGGCCCGCGCGTTTGGCGTCGGCCTGATGGTGGCAACGCAGAACCCGGTGGACCTGGATTACAAAGCGCTTTCCAATGCCGGCACCTGGGTGATTGGCAAACTCCAGACCGACCAGGACAAGAACCGCCTGCTGGATGGACTGGAGGGCGCCGCGCCGGGCATGGACCGCAAGGCCTTTGACAAGATGATCTCGCTTTTGGATAAGCGGGTCTTCCTGCTGCATAACGTGCATGAAGATGCACCCGAGGTGTTTCACACCCGCTGGGCGATGAACTACCTGCCCGGCCCGCTGACTCGGGCGCAGCTGCCCGCCCTGAATGCCCTCGCGGGCGCGGGCGAAACCGGCGGGAAGGAGCAGGCCGCCCAGCCATCGGCGGGGGCAAAGGTGGAGAAACGCGCCAGTTTGGGCCAGGATGTTCCGCCCGCGATCCCTGGATCGCTCCCGGAATATTACTTTCCTGTGGGCCGCGGGCCGATGGAAGCCCTGAAAGCGGCGGGGCGCTCGACCGGGGGGGAGATGCCGAACCCGAAGACGCTCTACCGGGCGGCTTTGGTGGCGCAGGCCCGAGTGGCCTATTTGGAGCGGAAGTACAACCTCAGCGACGAGGTTGTTTACACTGCCCGGATTGATGAACTGAAGCGCAAGGGTCTGGTGCGCTGGGAGAATTTCATCACTGCCCCAATGGATCCCGACGATTTTTCGGGCCAAGCCTCGCCAGGCGCTTATTATGAGACGCCGGATAAGCTGGCGCTGGATGACAGCACGTTCATCAAGGGCCTCGAGTCCGATTTCGCCGATTGGATTTACCGGACCCAGGCGCTGAGCGTGCGTCAGAACGTAGCGCTGGGGGTAGTGGCTGGGCCGGGAGTCTCGGAAGAGGAATTCCGTCAGCTTTGCGCCGAAGCGGTCGAGGAGAAGAAAGCCGAGGCCATTGACGCCGTCAAGGATAAATACGAAGCGAAGCTGGATAAACTCGAAGCTAAGCTCAAGAAGGAAACGTTGGAATTTGAAGAGGATAAGCAGGAACTTGATCACCGCCGGCTGGAAGAAGTGGGCAAGGGGATTGAGAACGCGCTGGGTCTGTTCAGCGGCCGGCGCAAGAGCATTTCCACCTCGCTGACCAAGCGCCGGATGACCAGCAAAGCAAAATCTGACCTGGACGCCAGCGAGTTGGATGTGAAGAATGCCGAAGCTGAGATGGCAGCGATGGAAAAGGAAATGGCCGAGGAATTGCAGGAAGTTGAAGCCCGCTGGAAGGACGTGTTGGATGAGGCGACGGAGCTGCGGGTCTCACCTTATAAGAAAAACATCTTCGTGGAAGTCTTCGGCGTGGTCTGGCTGCCCTATTATGCCTTTGAAACAGGCGAGGGCTGGGAGACCGTTCCCGCTTTTGAATGGGAAGAAGGTGGATAGTTTAGGGCTTGAGTAGAAATTAGACGAGCTACCTTCAGATTGTTATTTGGTATAAATGTAAATTAGGATATTATTACTTAATAAAAATTGTGGTTTTATCAATGAGGGGTACGTTTATTATGAATCTTGAGCAGTATGACGATATAAAGAAAGAATTTCTGAGGCTATTTAGAGATTTTGTTGGTGATTTAAACCAATATGTAAGTGTGTCAGATGGACAATGGACTATAAAAGGTTTTATTGATATATATAAAAATGTTTATACGATCTCATCTGACACGAAGGTAATTTCAAAAATTCTTGAAATTCATTTATTTCCAAAACTCGTCGAATTTGCTCAGAAGGTAGGGTATTATGTTGTGCCCGATGATCATCAGAATTACTATCCTGATCTGACTTTTGTTTTAAACAAGGATGAAAATATAAAATTTGCTGTTGATCTTAAAACTACTTATCGGTTAATTGAGTATCCTGGCTTTTGTAATGGCTTTACTCTTGGTTCGCATGGAGAATATTTTACCGAAAGGCAAAGTAAGAAAAATATTCAGTTTCCCTATAATGCTTATTTAGGCCATTTTTGTTTAGGTATTATTTATTCAAGGGTTGATAAGGACGATCTTGGTGAAACCAAGGTAAGTGATGTGGATCATTTACAGTCCATAATGTCTGTTATTAAAGATTTCCAGTTTTTTATTGAAGAGAAATGGAAGATAGCAAGCGATCAGAGTGGAAGTGGAAACACAGCGAACATTGGAAGTATTCAAAAAATTGATGATATATTAGCCGGGCAAGGTGTGTTTTCGGAATTAGGTGAAGATTGGTTCGATGATTATTGGATGAATTATGACAAGATCTCAATTATTGACGATGAAGGAAAAACGAGAAAAATTAAATCAATAAATGAGTTTGTCAAATATAGGAAAGGTGATGTTTCATCAATTGTAAAAAGAGCAAGAAGAAGAAAAAGCTAAAGAAGATGATCAAAGTAAAAGTTCCACCAATAAAGAGTCAAGGAATAAAAACTAAGCTGGTTCCAACAATTGTTGATTTAATTAAATGGGATTTTTCAGGTATATGGATTGAGCCATTTGTTGGATCAGGGGTTGTTGGATTTAATGTGCGCCCACAACGAGCTATATTTTGTGATACAAACCCTCATATTATTAACTTCTATAATTCTATAAAAAATGGGGAGCTTACTTCAATCAAAGCAAGAAAATTCTTGGAGAGCGAGGGCAAAAAACTTTCATTGCATGGTGCTGATTATTATTATGAGGTTAGAGAGAGGTTTAATGCCTTAGGAAAGCCGTTGGACTTTTTATTTCTGAACAGATCTTGTTTCAATGGGATGATAAGATTCAATGGCAATGGAGAGTTTAATGTACCTTTTGGTCATAAGCCTAATAGATTTGCTCCTGCTTACATAACAAAAATTGTAAATCAAATTGCTTATGTGGAAGATGCATTGAAATTTTTTGATTGGGAGTTTGTTACACAGGGTTTTGAAAAAAGCTTAATTTCATCACAGCCAAATGATTTTATCTACTGCGATCCCCCATACATTGCAAGACATTCTGATTATTTCAATAGCTGGGATGAAATTAAAGAAAACAAACTTCATAAATTACTTTCTAAGGTAGATGCCAAGTTTATTTTATCAACTTGGCATAGTAATGAATATAGAGTCAATCCTTTTATTGAAAATTTAACGATAAATTATTTCGTGGTGACAATTGAACATTTTTATCACATTGGTGCCAAAGAAAAGAATAGAAAACCTATGTTAGAGGCTTTGGTAATGAATTATGCACCTGAAATAAGTTATGAGTTGGAGATAGAAGAACAGTTAAAATTGTTTGATAAAGGTAATCGCTATCAAACATGAGTTTACATAATCAAATCAATTTCTTAAAAGCGACAAGATCGTTGTGGGAGGTTTGTTCTAAAATGATAAATTTAATAAAAAAGCCCCTTTATTTTCGAGAAGAAAGCTATTTTAATTAAAAAAAGGCTATCGGCTTTATAAGCCATTGATTGTTTTATATTAAGTTAATAGCAATTCGGTAAAGTAAATCATGAAGAAAGAAATTTAAAAAAAGGAGTGAACATGATCAAACGAAAATCCACAGCCGTATGGCAAGGCAACTTGAAGGATGGCAAGGGTAACCTGGCGCTGGGCAGCGGCGCTTTTGAAGGGCAATATTCCTTCACCTCCCGTTTTGAGGAGGGCAAAGGCACCAACCCCGAGGAGCTGATCGCAGCCGCGCATGCCGGTTGCTTCTCGATGGCCCTCAGCGCGGACTTGAGCAATGCCGGTTACACCGTGGACGAGGTGAAGACCGAAGCGGTCATCTCAATGGATCAGGCGGATGGCGGTTTCAAGATCCTCAGCAGCAAGCTGATCACCACGGCCAAGGTCCCCGGGATCTCCGAGGATGAATTCATGAAGTTCGCCGAGGGCGCTAAGCAGAACTGCCCGGTTTCCAAAGCCCTGGGTGCGATCGAACTGGAACTGGATGCCACCCTGGTGAAGTGATAATTAAGCTCAACGATTAAGTTTAAAAAATGAGGAAGGGGCTGTCCCAAGAGTATGAGACAGTTCCTTTTCAGGGCGGGCACAGCTCTTGACAGAGGCACGGAGGCCCGCCGCTACAGAGCAATAGGGGTGAAACGATAAAAAAAGGCGGCCGTTTGCGGCCGCCTAAAATTTTAACAAACAGGTAAGGTTCAGGGAGAATCAGCTTCCAAGGGATTCTCCGCTTCGGCCTGCAGGGCGGCGGCCAACAGGGCCAAGGCCCGGGCATCCTCAGCTTCCCCCGCGGCCAACATCTGCTGGGCCTGGGTGCCGAGGGCGAAGACGGCATCCTCATCCCGCAGCAGGGCCAGGCGGCTTTCGGCCCGCGCCAGATCGCCCGTGGCGGCGTAGGCCTGGGCAATCGTCGCCCGGTAGAGGTCTTTGTAATCCGCCCGCAGGGTGGCCGGTTCGGTGTCGCTGTAGACCACGGGGTTGACCCACCAGGCATAGAGCAGCCCCAGCAGGAAACCAAGGATCAGTCCGGTCAGCAGATACCAGGGGAAAAGCCCGGGTTCAGCTGGTTCCGCCGGCTGCGAAACCTTGACATGCGGCGGGCGGGGGTCAGCCACCCGGATCTGGCGGGTCTCCTGGGAATCCTCCAATTTACGCCATTCGCTGCTCATTGCGCCTCTGCCAGCGTTGCGGCGACGGCCTGCCTCAGGTCTGCCATCAGCTGCAGGTCCTTGGGCGGGTACTGGTTTTCCTGCGCAAAGGCCAGGGCTTCATCCAGGGTTTGCAGGACGGGGCCTTCCCCCAGGTAGCTCAGGCGCGCCATCGCCATCACTGGGTCGCCTTCGGCCGGGTAGATCTCCGCCGCCATCAGGACATAGTCGGTCTTGAAGCCCAGTCCGAGCGACTGGGGGCCCGTGTCGGTGGATTGGACAGGGTTCACCCCCCAGCCATAGGCCACGCCGGCCGCGATCCCCACCGCGACCATCAGGATGAAGAAAATCAGGCGGCGTCTGCGTCGTTCCAAATTACTTCTCCTTCAGCATTGGCATTTTGAGGCCGAAACGCCTGGCGGCATCCATGGCCTCATCATAGCCCGCGTCGGCGTGCCGCACAATGCCCAGGCCGGGGTCTCCCGTCAGGACGCGTTCCAGCCGTTTGGCGGCCTCGGGCGTGCCGTCGGCGACGATCACCTGGCCGGCATGCTGGCTGAAACCGATGCCCACGCCGCCGCCATGATGGAAGGATACCCAGGTCGCGCCATTGACCGCGTTGAGCAGGGCGTTGAGGATCGGCCAGTCGCTGACCGCGTCCGTGCCGTCCTTCATTGCTTCCGTCTCCCGGTTGGGCGAGGCGACGGAGCCGGAGTCCAGATGGTCCCGGCCGATCACGATCGGCGCGGAGACTTTGCCTTCCGCAACCAGTTGGTTGAAGGCCAGGCCGGCCTTGGCCCGTTCGCCATAGCCCAGCCAGCAGATCCGGGACGGCAGACCCTGGAAGGGGACTTTTTCGCGGGCCAGATCCAGCCAGCGGTGGAGGTGTTCATCTTCCGGGAAAAGTTCCTTGATCACCCGGTCGGTTTCATAGATGTCCTCGGGGTCGCCGGAGAGCGCCACCCAGCGGAAGGGGCCTTTGCCTTCGCAGAACAGGGGGCGGATGTAGGCTGGGACGAAACCGGGGAAGTTGAAGGCATCGGTCACGCCGTAATCGAAGGCCCGCTGGCGGAGGTTGTTGCCATAGTCGAAGACCTCAGCGCCTTTCTTTTGCAGATCCAGCATGGCCTGCACATGGGCCGCCATCGAGGCCTGGGATTTTTGGGCATATTCCGCGGGGTCCTGTTTTCGCAGGGCGTCCGCTTCGGCCAGGGTCAACCTGGCCGGGATATAGCTCATCAGGTCGTGCGCGGGGGTCTGGTCCGTGACCACGTCCGGCACCACGCCCCGGATCACCAGTTCAGGGTAGATCTCGGACGCGTTGCCGATCAGGCCGATCGACTTAGGTTCTTCCTTGTTCAGCGCTTCTTCCACCAGGGTCATGGCTTCTTCGAGGTCATCCACCACCGTGTCCACATAGCCGATCTCCAGCCGCCGCCGGGCGCGTTCGGGGTCCACTTCCACAATCAGACCGACGCCGCCATTCATCGTGATCGCCAGCGGCTGGGCGCCGCCCATCCCGCCCAGTCCGGCCGTCAGCACGAACCTGCCTTTCAGCGAGGGCCAGCCGCGCTGCTGGGCCAGGGATGCCAGGGTCTCATAGGTGCCCTGGAGGATGCCCTGAGTGCCGATGTAGATCCAGGAGCCGGCCGTCATCTGACCGTACATGATGAGGCCTTTGGCCGCAAGCTCATCGAAATGCTCCTGGGTCGCCCAGTGCGGGACGAGGTTGGAATTGGCGATCAGCACGCGGGGGGCGTCCGGGTGGGTCTTGAAGACGGCCACCGGTTTGCCGGATTGCACCAGCAGGGTCTCATCTTCTTCCAGCTCTTTGAGGGTTGCCAGGATGGCATCGAAAGCCTCCCAGGAGCGGGCCGCCTGTCCCCGCCCGCCATAGACCACCAGATCATCCGGTCGTTCGGCCACTTCCGGGTCCAGGTTGTTCTGGATCATGCGGAAGGGGGCCTCAGTGAGCCAGGATTTGCAGGTCAGTTGGGAGCCGCGGGGGGCGCGTACGGGGCGGGGTTTGGACATTTTTTCCTCCTTGGTGAGCAGGTGATTTTTTGGGATCATGGGTTAAATTATATGACGATTTTGGGCGGGGTTAGGGGATGATGGATAACTTTCACCCAACCCATCCGGTATAATTATTTTGCCGTTTACTCAATTATGATCAAGCGCAAATTAGAACGTCCAGATATCCCGACCCAGGCGGGCAAGGCAGCATTGTCAGACCTTGAGGATTTTCGCGGGCTGCGCCTTGTCAGATCAAGACATAATACAATTTCATAGAGAAAGGTTTCGAATGACTCCCCCCAAATCTATCGGCTTCCCGCGCATGCTGGAAGAGGCAGGTGAAAAACGTGTTTTTATGCCCGATTTTATCCAGATGCTGGCTGGATTGGGCTTTAGGGTGGTGATTGAGGAAGGCTACGGTTCCCGTTCGGGTTTTGATAAGGCGGATTTCCGCCAGGGGAATATCTTAGTATCGTTTGGCAATCGCCAGGAAGCTTTCGATCAGGATGTGGTGATGGTTCTGCGGGCGCCTGAAAATGACTTTGACCGGATGAAACCGGGGACCACCTTGATCTCCATGCTCCATTATCCGACCCATCCGAACCGGATTCCCAGGTATAAAGAGTTGGGGCTTAAGCCCATTTCGCTTGACAGCATTGTCAATGATAACGATGTGCGCTTGGTGGAGAATATGAGAGCCGTTGCGTGGAACGGCCTTGAGGTGGCTTATGGCCTGCTGGAGGAACATTGGCCGGGTCTCATCCGGCCGGACGGCAGACCGATCCGCAACCTCCTTTTGGGAACGGGGATGGTGGGCAAACACGCTGTGGATGCCGCTGTGCACCTTGGCAATATTGAACGGAACAACGAACACATCGAAAGAGGGGGGCCGGGCGCAACCTCCCGGGCTGTGGGCCGGAACCTGACCCATCATGACGAAGAAATGATCTCCCTGCTGAAGAAGACGGATATTCTGATTGACGCCACCCAGCGGCGGAACCCCGCGGAACCGGTGATCCCGAATAAGTGGATTCAGTACCTGCCGGATCACGCCATCCTTGTTGATCTGTCCGTTGACCCCTATATTCCGACGACTGAACCGCCGGTTGTCCGCGGTATTGAAGGTATCCCGAAGGGCAATCTCGATAAATATGTCTTCCGCCCGGAAGATGAAGATTGGGAGAACACAGTCGCAGCCGGTGTGCCCACCGAACATCGCCGGACCGCGGTCACCTGTTACTCCTGGCCAGGTTTCCATCCCGCGGCCTGTATGAACCATTACGGTCAGCAGCTCAACCCGATGATGCCGGTTCTTTTTGAGAAGGGCTATGATGGGCTTTCGCTGGAAGGCGGTTACTTTGAGCGCGCCCTCTACCGGGGGACCCTCAAAGCCTGGGAGAGCCAGGGCGAACCCCAGTTTATCTGGAATGGGGACCATTCCCTGAGTTAGGGGCCAATTGAAATAAAAAACACCCGGTTAGCGGAACGATGGCTGACCGGGTTTGGGGTTAAGGGCTTGGCCTGGTCATTTCTTTTTGAAAAGCAGCCACGGGAAAACAACACGGGAAAACAAAAGGCTGTCATTCGCGAGTAATTATGTCATAAGATTCGACAAATAAAAATGTCAGTATC
>WOYI010502737.1_pt1 | contig 90805 bp, 92 predicted proteins | sample 6423411 | NCBI WGS metagenome assembly WOYI01 (sample SAMN13441803, study PRJNA592873) | oil field metagenome | biome: oil field; feature: oil-well bore; material: oil-contaminated soil; isolation source: oil-contaminated soil from oil-well borehole | place: Germany: Wietze | collected 2016-10-18 ...
TGAAACATTAACAGGATTCACGTATAGGGGACTTGCACCCCATAAGTTCACGCCCCTGCCGGGCGTACACAATTCAATGAACCCGACGCCGAGGATCGGGCTGTGGTTTACCCGCTCACTCTCGGCGGCGCGGGTTATCTCTACGGTAAAAGACAGGAACAATATTGCCATTAATCTTGACAAAATCATCTATTGGTGGTACAGTTAACAATACAATAGGAGGTACAACAAATGACAACTGCACCAAAAATTATACCCATTTCCGATCTTAGGCAAAATGCCAGCGATGTAGTGAAGGGTGTTTCATCTTCAAGAGAACCGGTTTTTATTACACAGCGTGGAAGAGCGGCTGCGGTGATGGTCAGCATGGAAGTCTATAAAAACGCTCAACATGAAATGGATATTTTACACTTGCTCGCCAGAGGCGAGAAAGAAATAGAGGCAGGGACTGGTTATGAACTCGACGATGTGTTAAGAGAAGCCGACCTTTATCTTGGGGCTGCAAAACTTTGAGAATATTATTCACGCCCACAGGCCGCCGCCAATTTCTTGAAGCGATTGCGTATATACACAGAGACAAGCCCTCTGCTGCATTATCTTTTCGCCAAAAAGCAGAGAAATCCATCTCCCGGCTCAAAAAGTTTCCTGAGTCGGGAAGGCCGCTGCCAGAGTTTCCAGAACTTCCTTTTCGTGAAGTCGTTGTAAAGCCCTATCGTTTTTTCTATAAGGTTAAGGATAACAATGTATGGGTAGTTGCGGTATGGCATGGTGCTCAGTTGCCTGATGAACCAGCAAATTAATGGGTAACAAAGCCTATCCCTTGCGCTCCGGGTGAGCTTTTCGTTAATGGCTAATACCGTCAAAGACCATTTGTAATTGAAAGTTTCCAGAATTTTTCAATTTTTTAATTTAAACTTTTAGAATATCTTATGTACCAACAATTATTCTCTCTTTCTTCCTGGCCGCGCGCGATTGTTCACATCGACGGCGATGCTTTTTTCACTTCCTGCGAAGAAGCAATTCATCCCGAACTTAGAGGTAAAGCGCTGATTACCGGCGGCGGCGCGGCATTGTCGCCTGCGCCAGCTATCCGGCTAAAAAATTAGGCATCAAGCGTGGCGTTCCTTTGCATGAAGCGAGAAAGATTTGTCCGGGACTGATTGTTCTTCCATCGGATGACGAAACCTACAGTTTATTTTCACGGCGAATGTTCAGCATCATGCGGCGCTTTACGCCTGACGTGGAAGAATATTCCATTGATGAAGCTTTTGCCGATATCACCGGCATGCGCCGCGCCCTGCGTTCATCCTATGAAGAAATTATCTTCAAAATGAAAAGGGAAATTGAAAGAGAATTGGGCATAACTGTTTCGGTGAGATTGAGTATCACCAAAGTGCTGGCCAAAGTCGCTTCCAAGCACCACAAGCCATCAGGCGTGACAATAATCAAGGGAAGGGAAATTGCCGGATATCTCTGCAATCTTCCCGTGGAGAAAATCCGGGGCGTAGGCAATGCCACAACCAACTATCTGGCCAAAATGGGTATTCGCTACGCTCTGGAGTTTGCGCAATTGCCGGAGAAAAAAGTGAGAGAAAAATTTTCCAAGCCCGGTGTGGAAATCTGGCAGGAGCTGCGCGGAGAATCGGTTTATCCTGTTGTTACGGAAGAAAAAAGTTCTTACGCCTCAACCAGCAAAACAAAAACTTTCGCGCCGCCGACTTCCAATGCCGAGTATCTGTTCGCCCATCTTATGCGCAATATGGAATCGGCCTGCATCAAGACCAGACGTTATTCCCTGGCACCAAATAAAATTGTTGTCTTTCTTAAGAAAAATGATTTCGGCACATCCGGCAGTGGGGCAAGGCTTTCACGCCCCTGCGCTTTCCCGCTCGAATTTTCGGGCGTCATTCATGATCTTTTTGATGACTGCTACTGCCCGAAAGATATTTACCGCGCCACCGGAGTTGTTCTTCTTGATCTGGAGCCGGACGCCAGTATTCAATACTCTCTTTTTGATAATCCCCTGCAGGCGGAAAAGATAAGAGACCTCTAGGAGGCCGCGCATATCAATCCCTAATAACTCGGACGAGGTATCTTTATTAATTTTTTAACCTTTCCTGTTTGACTTTTATTTTCGTCATCCTGTCCGGTTTGTTTATCTTCATCTTCAGTTTGCTGCTGCCAGCTTGTATTTACATCGTCTCCTGACGTATTTTTGCATTTTGCATCTTGCGGAGGATTATCTGTAAAAAAAACGTTCCCATCTGTGCCCGCACAATTATAAAGCTCCGCCGAATCAGCTACAGTTATCAGGGCAAAGAATACGCACAATGTAAAAATTATTTGTTTCATTGTGTTTCCTCGTTTATAAAAATATTTTCGAATTATCAAGAATAATACGTGACGTTGTATGTTTATTTTATACCACAATTCCCGCCTGAAATCTACAATGAAAGAAAAACTTGATCCCGGCCTGCGAGACTGTGTCACAATAATCAATATAGCCATTTAATGTCCTCCCCGGCATTCGCCGGGCTCTGCGCTGGCGCGAAGTCGGGAGAATTTCCGAGAGGTGTCCCGATGAATCATCGGGACGGAGGTGGACAAAATTCAATGTGTAGCTTATCAATATTACGTATGTTTCAAAAACCTTCCACCCCCTGCCCCCGCCAGCGGGGGACATTACTCATTACGCACAATCAATATTTGCAATTGCGGCACAGTCTCCTGCACCGGGATGACATATTTGCAGGTAATTACAGGGAGCGGAATTGCTTTTTATGAAGGTGTGCTGTTCTTACGCAACAGATCGGCAAACTGTTCAGGCGCAACAGGCTTGCTGAAATAAAAACCCTGCATCTCGTCACAAACGTGTTCCCGCAGGAATTCATCCTGTGCCATCGTTTCCACACCTTCGGCGACAACATTAAGACTTAGAGTCTTGCCCACGGCAATAATGGCTTCAATAATCGCTTTGTGTTCAGAATTTTGCGAAAGGTTGCGAATGAACGACCTGTCCACCTTGAGTGTGTCGATAGGGAATTGTTTGATTTGAGCGAGAGAAGAATAGCCTGTGCCGAAATCATCAAGGGCAAGCCGCACGCCCATGTTCTTTATTTTGGTCAGCACCTCAATAAAGCGTTCAGGCTTGTACATCACCATGCTTTCCGTGATTTCCAGTTCCAAAAGATTCGGCGCCATGCCGGAATCATCCAACGCGGCTTTAATATCTTCTAATAGTTTATCGTCCATGAGTTGACGAAGCGATAAATTTACTGCTACACGAACAGGTGGCAGGCACTGGCTTTGCCAGGCAACATTCTGGGCGCAGACGGTCTTCATTACCCATCTGCCAATGGACACGATCATTCCTGTTTCTTCGGCTACCGGAATGAACTGCGTGGGGGTTACTAAACCAAGGAGAGGGTTCTTCCAGCGCAGCAGGGCTTCCGCACCTGTAATCACGCCGGTCTTAAAATCCAGTTTGGCCTGATATTCTAAATACAGCTCATTGCGCTCCAGCGCCTTTCGCAGGTTTGTCTCAATAGAAAGGCGTTCAAATGCCTGCGACTGAGTATTTTGAGAATAAAACTGGAAGTTATTTTTACCTTCTTCTTTGGCAAAGTACATAGCCATGTCCGCTTTCTTCATCAGGGTTTGTTCATCCTCTCCATCTCCGGGGTATACGCTGATGCCGATGCTGGCTGTTACGCGGCATTCTTCACCCAGAATAACGATCGGTTTCATGGCGGCGCTAAGAACCCTTTGGGCTAAGACTGCAACCTGACTTAACTCACTGATTTCCTCAATCAGTATAATAAATTCATCTCCTCCCAGACGGCCGACAACATCATTTCTTTCTTTTGGTCGACCCACAACATCCACTGCCCGCAGCGATTGTCTGAAACGTTTGGCCATCTCTGTTAACAGTTCGTCGCCCACATCGTGCCCCATGGCATCATTAATGATTTTGAATCGGTCCAGATCGATGAATAAGATAGCAAACTGCCGTTCATGACGCCTTGAGGACTCGATTGCCTGATTCAACAATTGGCTGAACATCATGCGGTTGGGTAGTCCTGTCAGAACGTCGTGTGTGGCCAGATATTGAATCCGCTCTTCGGCGTGTTTGCGCTCAGTAATATCCCGGCTTACGCCCAGAATACCAACCGTTTTCTTATTTTTATCTCCAACAAAGGAAAACTTTGTTTCCGTCCATACGGTAGTTCCGTCTTTGCGCTCGACTTCTAATTGAAGCGTCCGGTCTATCAAATCTTTACTCCCTGATTTTTCCAGTGCCATTATCCCGTACAACGCTCTTATAGCCGTATCACGGGAGGAAGGCGCAAAGGAATTGTACAGCAATTGTTGCATTACTTCTTCCGGTTCGTACCCCCTCAGGATTTTTACGGAAGGGCTGACATAGGTATAATTCAGATTCATATCCAAAACAAAAATGACATCCCTGATGTTGTTCGTCAGCCGCTCGATGGTGGTAAGGGCATTGGAAACACTGGTTCTGAGGTTGGTAATGTATCCGCCAATCACAGCAAACCATGGCAGAATAAAAGCGAGGACTACAAGGTTGAAAATGTCAACATTCTTGTTGATAAATTCAGGATGAGTCTTGTAAAGTAGTAAAATAATGGCGGAGTAATTAACAAAAGCAAAAGCAGACAGAAAAAGAAACTGCCGGATTCTCAACCTGAAAAATCCGAACACAAGCACAACCATATAAACAAGAAGAACCCCGCTTCTGGCCTCATAGGCGTAATACACAACCACCATAATCCAGAAGGTGGCTATCACCATCTGAAGAAGGGTCAGGCTCGGATCTTTAAAACTTTTGTTTAATCCGGTTCTGAATATTACATACAGCAGGACATTTAAGACAAAACTTGCTGAAACGCCGGCCACCAGAATTATTAACGGAAAAGTTGTCAGTTCCAGTGAGTAGGCGATGAAGCAAATAACACTCCATATTAAATAAGCGCCGAAGGCCATGAGAAAGCGTTTGATTCTCAAAGTCTGATCGAAATCTTTTTTGGGGAACAAACCAAACACGGATAATATCCTTAAGTAGAATCGAAAAATCAGCTATGATGATTTGCCATCATATACGTACATTTAAATTCGTCAAGTAAAGATTTTTGAGCATAAAAAAGCACCCCGGCGTGATTTCTCACACACGGAGTGCTCATTGTTTTTAGTTTTCGACAAAAACTAGATAGCTCTGACGTTTGTTGCTTCCTGGCCTTTTTTGCCCTGAGCAACATCAAAACTTACGCGCTGGCCTTCATTTAACGTCTTGAAACCGTCGCCCTGAATCGAACTGAAATGTACAAATACATCGCCGCCCTCTTCATTCTCGATGAAGCCGAAGCCCTTGCTTTCGTTGAACCACTTTACTTTACCTTCTGACATAATGCTTATCCTCCTTTCATAAATTTTTAAAAGTCGAACCAGCACCGTGACAGAACTAAAAAAGCCACCAAGACTCTAAAGTACTGGTGGCTAACCTATGTGCTTCAAAATGTCTAAATTCAACTCTTTCCTTCGCATCTTTATTTCTAAATATCCGAAGTTGACGCTATACTATGGCAATAGCGGATAATAGTCAAGGTTTATTTGCCAAGATATTGGTTTTTAAGAAAAACATTGATAAGATATATCCGGCTTCCTCATATAAAGCAGGACGTTACAGTGTTTATGCTTTTGAAGAATATATTTTTATATTTAAGATAAAGAAAGCTTTTTATCAATTCTATCGGGGAATATTATGGGGGGGGGATTGATCAGACTGCAAGCCACAAGAAATGATTCAACTTCTTTAAAAACATTGCCGGCGATTTTACCACGAACAATTCCATGCATATTATAATTAATCCAGGCGAAATATTTTTTTTTCGTTCCCAGAAGATTAAATATCGCGGGACCACTTTGCGGCGCTACTTTCGGATCATTTTTTGCCTGAATCACCAGCGCCGGAATATTAATATCAGGAAGCGATTTGCGTACTTTTCTCATCAATTTTTTTACCTGAACAAAGGCGCTGACCGGACAGAGAAGATAGTTGATGTGAGGATTATCCGCATTGTTTTTCATAAACTCCACCGCAAGATTACCCATGCCAAAATGATTACAAAAATGATTAAACGCGTTTAAAGCTTCAGCAAACCTCGATGAAAAGCTTTTAAATTTCAACGGCGCGCTGACAGCAATCACTGCTTCAAAATCACGGGGTTTCATAATAACGGATTGCAAAGCAAGACCTGCTCCGGTGGAAAAACCGGCTATTAGAATTTTTTTACAACATTTTTTCAGAATAGCGTGGCCGCTATCAACCGAATTAAGCCAGTCATGATAGTTGCGATGGGAGAGATCTTTGGAGGAGGTCCCGTGACCTGAAAGTCTGGGAGCATATACAGTCAAACCTTTTTCGTGCAGAAACTGCGCCCACTCCTTTACTTCCTCCGGCGCGGCCATCAGCCCGTGAATAAGGAGAACACCGGTATCAGACCCGGGAGAGCGCAACAGAAACGGCATCCCGATCTCCTGAGGTTTGCTCTCCCCCGCGGAATAATTATTTTTATACTCTCTTATAAATAACTCCGACTCGGCTGCCAGAAGCATATCCATCGACTTGCCGGTTTTTGTGGAATCAAGTGTTGCGTTCATTATTTAACTGAGATGGGAATAAACTCCGTAAATCATGGCGTAATGGAGCACTCCGCCAATCAGGACCATGATATGAAAGAGTTCATGGAAACTGAAAATACCCGGAATCATTTTTGGTTTTTTGATGGCGTAAATAATACCCCCTATTGTAAAAGCGGCGGCGCCGGAAAGCATCAGGACACTTTGAGAGATGGACATATTGGAAAGCATCTGTTTGATGGTGAAAATCCCTGACCAGCCCATGAATAGATATATGACCGCGTATAGTGTTCGGGGAGCTCTCGGGAAAAAAATCTGGGAAATTAATCCGACACCTACGAGACTCCACTGAAAAGCAATCATTGACCATTTGTATGGCCCGTCCAGGTAAAAATAACATACCGGAGTAAAAGTTCCCGCAATCATGAAAAATATTGCCAGGCGATCCATTCTTCTCCAGAACGACAACTCGTTTTCTTTCTTTTTGAAGGCATGATACAGAGAACTTGCTGAAAAAAGAAAAACAACAGAAATTCCATATATAAGAGCAGTAACCAGACCGGAGGCCGAGTAGTCTGCGACCAGTACTAAAAATACAGTGCCAACTAACGCCGCGACAGCGCCAGCCAGATGAGAATAGAAGTTAAATGATTCCTGTTTTCTTATAGGCATGGTTATTCCTTTTTATCTTTAATTGTTATTTGCCATCGAGGGGATTATTATGGATGCGATAGAAGGAATGCCATAACTTTACCCGATCAAGCAGTTTCTAGCACATTTTAACTCAGAATTCTTTATTTTTTATTTATGTCAATGGTATTATACATTTGGCACTTGTCCGAACCCATTTCACAATCTCCTTTTTATCACTTGCCAGCACCAAGGCAGATCTTTTTTTACTTTGACGTTGGGATTAATTTGTTATAAAAATTTTGAGACGGGGGGCCTTTATGATTGTTACTGTTGTAAATGTTGTTGTTAAACCGGAAAATATTGAGCAGTTTATTGAAGCAACGATAGAGAATCATCAAAATTCAACCAAAGAAAAAGGGAATCTCCGGTTTGATTTCTTACAGCACCGGGATAACCCTTCGGCATTTACTTTGTACGAAGCATATGAATCCGACGAGGTTGCTGCCGCGCATAAAAAAACAGCTCATTATTTAAAGTGGCGTGATGCCGTTGAGTCCTGGATGGCTAAGCCGCGCGAAGGAATCGCCCATAATGTTTTGGCACCTCTGGGAAAATCTGCATGGAATCGATAAGCGCGTTGAACATTGCGGGGCTGCCCAAAATATATTTTGGCGCAGGTAAATTTCCCGAACTTCATACAATAATCCCTTCTTTTGGTCGTAATGTGCTGATTCTTACCGGCGGTGAATCGCTGAAAAAGTCCGGCCGATTCAAGGCGCTGGCCCTGCAGCTTAATCAGGCTCAAGTCAAATACAAGGTCGTGTCTGTTTGGGAGGAACCCACAACAGAACGTATCGATGCCATTGCCTCTGAATTTCGGAAGATGCCGGTCGAGGTTGTTGTCGCCATCGGTGGCGGCAGTGTCATTGATTTTGGTAAAGCCGTTTCCGCCATGCTCGTCGCGGATGGCTCTGTGAAAAATTATCTGGAAGGTGTCGGAACAAAAAAACCATCCGGCACAAAAGTTCCGTTTATTGCCGTTCCGACAACCGCCGGCACGGGAAGTGAAGTGACAAAAAATGCCGTCGTCTGCGACCGTAAAGAAGGTTACAAAAAATCTCTCCGGCATGATGCCTATACACCTGATGTCGCCCTCGTCGATCCCGAACTGACACTGACCCTGCCCCGGCATATTACCATCGCCTGCGGACTGGATGCCGTCTCGCAATTGATCGAAGCTTACACCTCAATAAATGTGGACGTTTCTACCGATTCACTGGCCTTAAAGGCGCTTTGGGGAGCATCAGAAAGTCTGCTTCCTCTTGCTCTCGGGCAAAGCAATGATATCTCTCTGCGTTCGAAAATGTCCTATGCAGCATTGGTTTCGGGAATCAGATTCAGCCGATCCGGGCTTGGCGCTGTACACGGTATTGCCGGACCCGTGGGCGGACTCTTTCCGGTACCGCACGGCATAGCCTGCGGAAAGCTCCTGTTTCCGGTAATGACTTTTGTGATAAAAAAAATTGTTGATGAAAAGAATATTACCGCCCAAAAGCGCTTTGCTGATATCGGAAAAATATTCACCGGTGAAGCAGGTGGTGACGATATCTTTTATTGCAAACAATTCCTAAGCACTCTGGACAAATGGACACGAACGCTGAAGCTCCCGCAGTTCTCCCGTTTCGGCATGACGGCCGCTCATATGGAAAAAGCCATTGCCCTGGCAGATAGTAAAAACAGCCCGGCCATTCTTTCCAAAGAAGAAATGAAAGTCATTCTGGAAGTCGTGCGGTAAGAAATATTACTTCCTTGATTTAACCTAATGGACACCATGGCTCGCCGGAGTAACATCCCGCGTATGCGGGACGGGACTGACAAGCGGTCAAGGGAAACTGAACACTGCACAAATTTGTTTCCATGGACAGCGGGTTTTACAAAATTCCAGCGGTGCCTTTTCCCTGATGAGTGCAATCAGCGCCCTTAGCGTTATCTCTTCCCCGTAAAAAATACCTAGCCCTTTTAGTACTTTCGCATCCCATTTTTTGACTTCTTCTTCATTGCCGAAAGGGTTCTCGCAACGTTTATCTTGACATACATGACAGCTCTTTCTATACTCACTTAAACAAAAAGATACCATTATTTTACGTAAGTGAAAGCGGAACTATCCCGCCGTTAAAATGGAGAAGATTTTTATGAGTGATAAACGGTTCGTTGGAACTTGGAAACTGAAATCCGTGATGAAAAAATCATCGGCAGGTACTGTAAGCAAACCCTTTGCGGATTATCCCCTCGGATACATATCCTATATGCCAGACGGTTTCATGCATGCAATCCTGATGAAGTCTGAAAGGAATCCTATCGGTGTGCCCCCGGAAGAGCTCATCGATGCCGCAAGCACGAAAAAGTTGTTTATATCCTGGCGATATATAAAGGCAGGCATAAGGTACTTAAAAGCAATGACATCTTTTGTGTCTTATTGCGGCACTTACGAAATTCGCGAGGACACTGTTGTGCACAGGGCAAAAGCCGCTACGATTCCCGACTGGATTGGAACTGATCTTTCACGCAAGTTTGTCTTTGGCGAAAATACGCTTACTCTTACGGCCCATGATAATGCGGGAAATGTCATGGACCTGATCTGGGAGCGTGTTTTATGAAACAAAACAAGTTTAAAGAGACTTGATTATGAAAAGATGTCCTCATTGCCGGGAAAGGTTTCAGGATAATGTTTCTGCATGTCTTTACTGCGATGGACCACTTGAAACAATAGAGCCGCTTCGAAAAAAACTCCTGTTAAACAGAATAAAAAAGAACAAAGTGACACAAAAGCAGGGGAAAAGTGGAAGGAGTTCTGTATTCCGATCATAACAACTATTATAATCGTCGGCATTCTATTTACGATTTCACAAATAAAATACTTCAACAAAGACAAGGAACAAGTTACGGAAATTAAGTCAATGCAGATTGATGCGCATGATGCTTCAACATCGGTACATTCTTCAATATCAGAACCTGCATCATCGCCAGACCCTCTTAAGACGCTTACTACCGCCATTAATTTGTACAATAATGCCTTCGCTTTTTCATTCCCAATTCTCCGCGGTCAACGTACTTTTTCAACAGATCGGCGCTTTGCTGCGCGCTGATTTCAAGCCGGTAAAGGAAAAAGAATTGGAAAATATAGAAAACGCCCTCAAATCAAGAAGAAAAGACACAACGATGACCATTAGAGTGAATAGCGAAGATATTGAAAAAATTAAGAGCAAAGCAAAAAAATTGGGAATTAAATACCAATCTTATATTACAGAAATTATACATCAGGTCGCTCAATAATTAATTCTAATGAATAGATATTTATAATGCCGCGGATGAACTGGGACGGAAATTCGGCAAGCACACTTTGCATCCGGGCAGTTCTCATCTTATAGAAAACCTGGGCAAAGGACGTCGCGGCAATCCCACCGTTCGCGAACAAACTCAGCTTAAAGGCGAAACACGCCGTCGCCACTTAGGATTGCCCCTGCTGCATCTAAAAGCCGAATAGTATTGTATTATACCGCTTAAATATTATGATGTACGCGTAAACCAGTCTTTAAAAACACCTGACGTGGAAATAGAACATTTCCGTTATTTTATTTTTAAAATATTTATTATCAGAATAATGTTTTTTACGGCATCATCCGGTGGCATACCGCTCTCTTCAAGTTTTCCGATTGTTTTCAAGTGCTCTTTTAAATTTTCAAATTTCTGATTATTAACTACCGCTTCCAGAGTTATCTTGTCCTGCATCATTTGTCGCGAAATGTTTCTCGCCTCGTATTTTTCCAAAAGCTTCTCCACTTCTTTGGTAGCGGCATCAACATCAGTCACACGCAATACAACATTTGATCTTGCCTGTATATTTTGATCCTGCTGTTCCCGGCTGGTCTGCAAAGCGGCAGCAGGGGCATAGCTTTCTTTTTTCTTTGCCAGTTTGACTTTTGCCTCTTCCAGAGATGTTGCCGCCGGAGCGCCTTGGTATCTATCGGTCTTCATACCGGAAACAACGTATTCGTTTGCATCTTTTACCATATCAACAGCAGCTTGACCAACCGGTCCCCTGGTCACTTCCTTTGCCGCAGTGGAATGTTCTTTTTGTACTTTTTTATCTATTGTCTTCATTATTTGTTCCGGCATTTGGCCTTTTTGAGTTTCCATAACCGGTGCCGGCGCAGGCAGGGAAACAACTTCGTTCATCCGTTCCTCTCCCGTCCTGTAAATATAGAAAGCCAGTACCGCAATGAAGACGGTAGCAAATACCTGAACGGGAATTTTTATCTGCCAGGGATAAAATAATTTCCGAACAAAATTTTTCTTTTCTTCTTCCCGGCGAACTTGCGCCATTATCTTCTGCTTGAACCATGGAGGAGGCTCAACCTCATGAAGACCATCTATAAAAGTCTTTGTCTTTTGCAGTTGCGCAATAGCTTTCGCGCACCCCGGACATGACTGAAGATGTTCCTCCACGGCTTTTTTATCCTCGCCGGAAAGCGAATCATCCACATAAAGAGGCAGCAATTCTTCGACATCCCTGCATTTTTTCATAAATCACCAATAACTTTACTCAAACAGTCCTTAAGTGCGTTGCGAGCACGGGCAAGCCTAGACTTTACTGTGCCATCCGGTATTTTCAGCATGTCCTGTATTTCCTCGTAAGAAAATCCCTGGATATCCCTGAGCACCAAAACTTCTCTGTATTCTTCATCGAGCGAAGTTATGCACTTCTGCACGTTAAATTCCCTTTCACGATTCTCCAGCTGCACGCCCGGATCGGATTCACCGATAAATGATTGACCGGATATTTCTTCGTTATTATTTCCCGCCTGGTCATCAAGAGGTCCCTCGCGCCTCTTTCTGCCACTTAGTTGCTTTAAACGGTTTTTGGCTAAGTTCACGACTATTCTATACAACCAGGTGGAGAATTTCGCTTCCGCCTTGAACTTTTTAATTGATTTATACGCCGCTATAAAAGCTTCCTGCGTAACGTCGCAGGCGTCATTGTAATCACCCATCATTCGATAAGCGATGTTTAACATTTTTTTCTGATGCCTTTCGACCAGTACTTCAAAAGCATCCGTTTTGCCCTTCTGACAAAGAATTACATATTGCAAATCGTCATCGCGAGCGGCTGCTTTTTTACTGTTTGATATATTAGACATCCGCAAAAATACTTTTGTTCCCTTTTTTGTGGTTTATTCAAGCAATTATTTACCACAATATGATCATATATTCATTTGTTTTAAATAATTAAAATCCTCCCTGTTTTCAGAAATCCGCCTTTTTATAGAATTCTTTTAAAATAATTCGGGAACTTTTTCCGTGCTTATTCTGTCTAACAGGTAAAGAGCAAAAAAAGACCATTTTACCAAGGAGGACTTTATGAAAACACTATTATCTGCATGCGTTGTTTTATTGATGTGGGCGAGCATTGCCATGGCGGCAACTATCGGCGATGCGGTCGAAGTCAGCATTATGACTGATGACGGCAGGGCAATACCCTTTTATACGTCTAAGGTACGCCACGATCTCAAAAAGGTTTATGCCGAAGCCGTTAAGGGCGATCATTACCGGATTGTTATCCGCAACAAAATGAATCGCCGGGTTGGTGTCGTTGTGGCGGTCGACGGAAGAAACATAATTTCCGGTCAGAAATCATGGCTTAAGAATAAGGAAAGAATGTATATTATCGACGCCTTTTCCACCAACGAATACTCCGGCTGGCGCACAGGACAGGATATTGTTAACCGCTTTTATTTTACTGATGTTCCCGATTCATATGCCGCTGCCTTTGGCGATAAATCCGCCATGGGAGTAATCGCTGTTGCCGTTTACCCGGAAGTTGAGCATTGCCGGCTGCCGATGAATTACCAATATTTAAACAAGGCGCAGAGTAAAAGAGAAGAGGCAAAGGACAAGGCTGCCGCACCATCTGCGCGAAAAGAAACACAATCGTTGGAAAGTGCCGGCACCGGTTTCGGCCGGGAAGAATATTCTCCCTCCTATCGCGTGGAATTCGATCCGGAAAAGAAGGCGGTGGAAACCGTTTTAATAAAATATGAATGGCGTGAGACACTCTGCAAGATGAATATTATCAACTGTTGCAAAAGATACGGACAATCCCATAACAGGCTTTGGGAGAACGAAGGCTATGCACCTCCTCCGCCACCATGCCGGTACTGATTATTATGTAGCATTAAAAAACACTAAAGGCAGGATTGTTTCTGCTCCTGCCTTTAGTTATCTGGTATTGCCGCTGCTGCATGTTAAAACCAGATATTAAATTTTAAATTTTTTGCATTTATTATTCGTTTCAAAAAATTTTTTTGACAAAAAAAATCGGCTCGCGTTATCATTATAATCCGTTGGGACAGGAACTTACCGGACACTTCTGGGTAGGCGGTAAAATGGTGGGACGTCAAAATCGTTTTCTTATGCCCGATGAGGCCCGTTCGGACATGATTGTAGCGGTTGGCTGGAATGGCGTGGAAAGCCATCATTCTTTCCGAAGGCTGGGAAAATAAAGATTACATCGCAGATAATCTTGCTGGCCAAAGATGATTTCTGGACTCAAGTGGAAGCTAAAAGGGCATTTGAAACCCTGAAGATCGTACCGTTTGTCTTAGCGGGTACTTTGTGGTATTTGTTGCTTCATTTTGATTTGGGTCATCGGCGTGGACACGTTGACTCTGATCGGTGTCGCTGCTTTGGCGATTTTGGGTGTTTCCCTTATCATCGGAGCAATCGTGCGGAATCCCGGATGCGAAATCACAGCGATTCCCAACCTGTTTCTTTCCAAGAAAAACAGGTTCATTGCATATGACCGATCTGGACACCCTGGGACAGAGTGGAACATGGCATGAGGCGCCTTAAAGATGAGCGTGACGATCAAGACATGGCATTCCCATATAGCCGCAAGAACGGCATTAGACAGTATTGCAAACCTGTGCTCAGGATTAACGCTTATTGTCTTTTCAAATTCTTTTTTTGCCCTGTTGACTGTCCTACGGCGCTGAATACTCCGGCAAGCTCGGCGAGTCTTACGTACGCCAGCCCTGCCCAGTAATGTCCTCCAATCGATTGCGGGTCAAGCTGTATCGCTTTCTGTGAATAGCTCAAGGTCCCTTTATAAAGCTGTTCGCGGTTGTCCTTATCACGTTCTTCGTCAGCTTTTTTAAAGGTCATCTCGGCAACTTTCCAGGAAAGAAGCTCTTTATTTTGAGGATATTTTTCAAGACTATTTTTATAAATAATGATAGTTAAGTCAATAAAAATATGCATATTTCTTTTTACCACTTCATCCAATGTGAGGATTGTGACACAGTTTCAAATTAGTTAATTGAATTTTTCAGGAACTTATATTGCATTGACATACCGGATGGTTGTTCTTATAATATTCACAGTTAAGAAGTAAAATCTTATAAAAAATGGAAAAAATAAATGACTACTAAAATCATTAAAAATATAAGCCATTTATCTACGTGCGGGCTAAAATTCTTTCTTTTTGCATCAGTTCTCTTGCTAAGCTCCTGTTATTACTATCCGAATGAGCAGGTTGTTACGCAACCGGCGCAGAATCAACAAAACATTACTGCCGTTACGCAAATTTATTTCTATCCGACTAAAGGACAATCAACCCAACAACAATCGCGCGATCACTACGCATGTTACAACTGGGCGGTGGAACAAACCGGCTTTGATCCGAGCGCGTCATCAATTGTACCCGAACAGCGCGTTCGGGTTGTACCTATGCCGCCTCCGGGACACGATACCGTCGTCATGTCCATTGCCGGAGCTGTTTTGGGCGCGCTAATCGGAGGACATCATCACTCAGGAGAAGGAGCTTTAATCGGAGCGGCCAGCGGTGCTATGGCGGGAGCTATCTCTGACGCAACACGTGCGGAATCAGCAAGGCAGTTGGAAGAAGCTTATCAGAATAGAAATAAAGGCCGGGATTTGCATAAGGAAAAAATGGCTCTACAGTTTCGCCGGGCAATGTCAGCCTGTATGGAAGGCCGTGGATATATAGTAAAATAGCTGAAAAAGGAGGTTATTATCATGCTATGTAATTTTAATTTGAAAAAATATTTTGCCGTTATGCTGTCAATAATTATGCTGTTAGCAATTAGTACTTCCGGTTTTGCCGAAACGTGGCAACGGGGAGGTTCCAAAGGACCCGGACGAGCACCGGCACAATCTGTCAGAAAGGCGCCTCCATCCGGGCAAAGAAGTTTTGTTGATTCTCGTTATCATCACAATCAGTCGTATCCGGCACGCGGAGAATCATTCAGAAACATTCCCCGAGACCACAGAATAGCAAGATATAATCATTCCAGATATTACCATCATCACGGGGTATGGTATCATCATGATGGTGGAAGATATGTTGTGGTTGCCCCGCCCTTTGGATTGTTTGTTCCATTTTTACCTCTTTTTTACACAACTGTCTGGGTTAACAGCATGCCTTACTACTACGCGAATGACACTTATTACACGTCAACGCCGGGAGGTTATGTTGTTGTCGAGCCGCCTCAGGGTGAGGTAAGTGAAGCACCTCCGGCCTCAAATGAAAGTATGGAAAATAAACTTTTTGTTTATCCCCGTAAAGGCCAGAGTCAGGAACAACAGGACAATGATCGTTATGAATGCCATAAATGGGCGGCAGACCAGACAAATTACGATCCGACGGCAGTAATCCCCCAAGGCATGTCTGCTAATCAGGCCATGCAGGCGCGGGCGGATTATCAAAGGGCTATGGCAGCATGCCTTGACGGCCGCGGATATACTGTAAAATAGAAGTAAGAGGGAAAGTTTATTTTTTATTAAACAATCCCTCTACTCCTTCTAATTTCCATTTTGCAGGTTTATTAAAATATTCATGAATCAATTAACGAGTCGCCATAGTAACTATCTGCTGATCAAAATAATTACAGGACATTCCGGCATCAACCACAATACCGGTGGCATTAATACCGCTGGAGACCGGCGAAAGAAGGAATATCAGGGTGTTCGCGACTTCTTCTGTTTTGAGTGCCGCTCTCCGGAGAGTCAATTGTTCGGCAAAAAGATAATTATTAACATATCCCGGAATGCCGGCAGAAGCGGAAGTTTTCAATGGTCCCGCGCAGACCGCGTTAACCCTGACTTTGGATATTTCCGATAATGATTTCGCTAAGAATGCAACTGTGGCATCAAGGGCGGCCTTGATCGGTCCCATATAACCGTAAGCGGTCGCCCGGGTGTTGCTGATGGAAATGGTGACAATGGAAGCGTTCTCTTCAAAACAATTCTTCAAGGCATTTGTTATTGCCACCAGTGAGAAACAGGAAATATTTGTCGCTTGAAGAAAATCGCCAAGGTTAGTTTCATGAAACGGTTTAATTCCCTCGCTGTAATTGGCGAAAGCTATGGAATGGACAAAGCCGGAAAGCCGGATATTATTTTTTTTAAAATACTCACCTAACTGACGAATACTTTCATCACTTTCCACATTACATATTAGAATAGTGCTGTCGGGAAAAAGCTTTTGGGCCTTGAGGCGATTTTCTTCATTTTGTACGGAAAAAATTACCTCCGCACCGTTATCAATCAGGCCTTTAGCGACGAAGAAAGCGACGCTTTTTTTATTGGCAACACCGGTCACCAGAAATGTTTTTCCTGAAATTTTTAGAAAGTCCATATTAACCTCTTAATTTTCCGGCGGGAGAAGCGCCGCCTGAAATATGATTTTTAAAATAAGTTTGTCATCTATCCAAATCGTTCCGCTCATATAAAAAGCGTTATCAATTTTATCATCAAGCGTTACCGTAATGGTCAGGGTATCACCGGGCCGGGCAAAGTTTTTAAACTTAGTATCTTTTATCCGTGTGACGACACCTAATCCCGGCAGATTGCTTGCCCCCATTAAAATGGCGCCTGTCTGAAAACAGGCTTCGCACAACAAAACGCCGGGCATAATGGGATTGCCGGGGAAATGGCCCTGGAAATAAAATTCATCCTCTCTCAGTATCCTCTGCGTTGTTATGGAATTGCCTTCCCTAGTAATAATCTTATCGACAAAAAGAAACGGCGGACGCTGCGGAATGGTTGCAAGAACTTCTTCCATTAAAGTCCTCCCGCCACAGTTATAGATGTTCCGTTAATGTACGATGCCTCACGGGTCGCTAAAAACATAACCGCATAAGCCACTTCTTCCACGCTGCCGAAACGTTTCTGCGGGATCATCTTGAGATATTCTTTGCGTTGTTCTTCAGGAAGATCGCTGATTAGTTCCGTATCAATAAAACCGGGAGAGACACAGTTGACAGTAATTCCCTTTTTGGCCACCTCTTTGGACAACGATTTGGTCAAAGCCAGTTGCCCGGCTTTGGATGCAGCGTAATTGGCCTGCCCCTGAAAGCCGATATCCCCACCCAGAGAGCTGATATTGATAATTCTTCCGAAGCGATTGACCATAAAACGCGATATGATTTCCCGCGACATGTAGAAAGTTCCGGTAAGATTAACATCCAAAACTTTTCTCCACTGCTCATCCTGCATCAAAGCCATGAGCGCATCCTGTCTGATTCCGGAGTTATTCACCAGCACTTCCAGCGACGGATATTTTTCGTCCAGGTATTTGAAAAATTCTTTGACCTCTTTTGAAGAAGAAACATCATATTTTTGAATATCGATTTTTGACGCATATTGTTCATTTTTATTTCTAAATCCACTCGCGGCAGCATCGTTGGATGAATAGGTGGAGATAACCGTCGCACCGGCTTGAAGAAACGCTAAAGAAATACCCGCTCCGATTCCACGGGTGCCGCCTGTGACAATAACTCTCTGATTGCTGAAATCAAACATAGCATCACCTCAGTTTATTTTATCCAAATAGCTTTCCACTTCGTAAGACTGGATAACGCCATAATTGGCAGCGCCAAGCCATCCGGACATAATAATGCCGACAGAACCGGTATGGAATAAACCTTTGATTTCTTTGTCCAGTCCCATGGAAATCTCCAACCCCTCATGCTTGGTTCCGAAAGATGACCCCTTCTCGTGGTGAGTGTATCTCTTGATAGTCAGGGGCGTTGCCGACTCGATATAATCAATTTTTTTACCGATGCCCGGAATAACTTTTTCCAGACTTATCAGCGTTGCCTTAATCAGCTCTTCTTTCTTTGCTTTATACTCTTCCTTGCTTAAGTTTACCCAGTTTTCGTAACGCGCGTTGGTGGAAGAAACTATCGAATATCCGGCATTTTGCAACTGCGGTCTGAGTCGGGGATAATAAAGAGAAAATGTACGGCTTGTCGTATTCATGGACAAGAGTTCGTCCGTTTGAAATTCTTTTGCCTCCGAGTAGAATATCAGATCACCTATATCATCGATGCTCTCACCTTCTTTAATTCCCATATAAACCTGACAGGAGCTGGTGTTGAGTCGTACTTTTTTAACTTTTTCAATAAACGAGGGTGTAAAATTTTCTGCGCCGACCAGGTTGAATATTGTGCCGATGAGATTTCCGTTGGAAAGAACCGCTCTGGAACTAATGAAATCTTCACCAATCAATACTCCCCGGCACACATTATCTTTTATCACAATTTTTTCTACTTTCGACCGCAAACGAATATCAACACTGTTATTCAGAAGTTCGTCCTGCATCATCTTGACCACAAGATCAGTCCCGCCTTCAAAAGTATAAACACCTTTGCTCATAAAATTGGAAAAGACGATCCCATAAGTTATCGCCGGGTCCTCCATCGTCGAACCATTGGCGTAAACAATAGGTTCTATCAGGAAACGATGAACGTCTTTTCTGCCGGGGAAAAAACTCTCCAGCAGTTCGCCGTTGGTCATTTCCTTGTTATCGTAATAATTCATATTCATAATGAGTTGAAAAAAATTATCAACCTGCTCGGATGAAACTTTAAAATTATTGATAAGCTTGCTGGTGAAATCATCCACCGTAAAATCGGTTTCCAGCTGATACATGGGATTTATAAAACGAATCCTTTTAAGTTGAATGATCTTATCGGCTATTGCTTTGCTCCAATACTTCCGACAGGTTTTTAGCATTCCCACGGGAAATCCGTGGAGTGAGACATCGAAGATGTGTTTTCCTTTTCGATAAAACCAGGTGGCGAATCCTCCCAGTTTGTCATGGGCTTCCAGCAAGAGAATTTTCCTGCCGTTTTTTGCCAGCTTATTGGCGGCAGTCATTCCCCCCAACCCGCCGCCAATTATAATTACATCGTAGTTTTGTGTAATCTTATCACTTTTATTGAGAAGCATTTTATTTCCCTACCGTCAGATCCAGTGCCTGTTCTACAGATATACTGGGTTTATAACCAAAATCGTCATTAGCCTTTTGATGGGAGAAGTAATGGGAACGTGAAAATTGCAGTGACACAAAACGTGTCATTGGCGGTTCCCCGTTAATCCTAAATAATTTATACCAAGACTCACAAAATAACCCTACACCGAAAGCGATGCCTTCAGGCACTTTCTTCGTTATCCGGGGAAGATTGTGGCGCGACAATATTTCGTTGATGAAATCCCAGAGGACAACAGGCCGTTCCTGACCGATAAAATAAGCCTGTCCCGCCAAAGCGGATTCGGGAGATAATTTCTCGAAAGCCAGCAGATGCGCGTCAACCGCGTTTTGTATATAGGTAACATCAACAAGATTCTTACCGGTACCGACTATCTTCAGTCTCCCCTGCCTTGCCGCATTGAGCAGACGGGGAACAAGATGCGGATCGTCCGGTCCGAATATCAAATGCGGTCGCAGGGCGACAGTGCTCAATTTATCATCATTAGCCTGCAAAATCAGCTGTTCAGCCATTGCTTTGGTTTTAGCATAGTGGCCATGAAATCTCCTGGAATAGGGCGCGGCCTCATCCGCTCCGCATAAATCACCCCAATCAAAAACAACACTGGGCGTGCTCGTATATATCAACTTTGTTATTCCATTAATCCGGCACGCTTTAATGACACTTTCAGTACCGGCAACATTTGTCTGATAGAAATCTTTATATTTCCCCCAAATACCGACACGGGAAGCAACGTGAAAGACAACGTCCATTCCCCGGAAAGCTTTGGCGACAGAGGTCTCGTCCCTCAGGTCGCCGCAAATGGTCTCAACCCCCATCGCTTCAAGTTGCGGATGTTTTGTCCGGCTGAAGTTCCATACCTTATGTCCCTTGGACAAAAGACCCTCTGACAAATGAGTCCCCAAAAAACCACCCGCTCCGGTAACTAAAATATTCATGTTTCCCTCCGCAAAACCTCATGGGCCAGTTTTAAGCGATCAATTTTAATGTTATGTCTTACATCAACGGGGAAATGATCGCAGAAATGAACCGATTTTATTTGCGCTGTCAAGGCGTTATTTTTTGCCATGTCCAAAAGTTCTTTCTCTAAAACATTCCTGTCGAGCTTTTTTCCCAATTCATTTCTTTCAATAACTATGGCGGCAGATTGTTTACCTTTCTCTCCGAGAGCAACCAGGGCACAACGCCTGACTCCACGATGAGCATTTAAAATAGCCTCGCAGTTTACCGAACACAATAATCCCAGGGGAGTTTCAACCCGATGTGTTTTACGTCCGCAAAACCATATTCGTCCTTGATCATCAATATAGCCGAGATCTCCTATCCGATGCCAGAAAGATTTGTCGTCTGCTATTTTTGTCAGAGCTGTTTCCAGCGGAGACTGATAATAACCGGCGGTTACAATGTCACCCTTAACAATAATTTCTCCGATCTGATACGGATCAAGCAGGCGCGCATTTTTAATATTTTCAATGATGTCATCATTTATCTCAATAATTGAAACCTCCACACCGGGTACCGGCGTCCCGACGCAAGTTCCCTTTCCTTTTTCGGTAAGTGCGGCAGTCTGGTCTAAGATTATCTTACCCGAAATTTTGGAAACCGGCAGACATTCGGTCGCGCCGTAAGGTGTATATGTCGTACCGTTGGGTAAAATCGAACTGAATTTTTTGTGGAGATCATTGCGCACCGGCGCGCCAAACATCACCAGATATTTTACAGAAGGAAGTGTGATTTTATTTTCCGCACAATAATCGCCCAGCGTCTCCCAAATTGCCGGCGAACCAGCCATAAAAGTTACTTTATTATCAGTGATATTTTGCAACAATTTTCGGGGATCAGCTTTCACGGGTTTGGCTGGGTCCATATCGGGAATACAGGAAGTCATTCCCATGCAGAGAGTAAAAAGAGAAAAAAGCGGAAAACACGGCAAATCAATTTCATTCTCGTTCAGATCAAAGAGATCCTGAAGAAGACGAGTTTGTTCAGTGTAAATTTTATGGGTATAGACAACTCCCTTCGGGCGTCCTGTTCCGCCCGAAGTAAAAAGAATCGCCGCCATTTCATCCGGTTCCAATTGTGCACTCACAAAACTTGCCGCATGATTTTCCAAATGGGTCAGAGGAAAGCAATTTCCTATCCGGGGTCCTTTGGTCGTTACTTTGAATTTAACAGATTTAAAGGCTTTGCTGAAAATCAAACTCAAGAGATGGACTTCAGATTCGGCAATCAATCCCTCAGGCGCTATTTCTTTTATCGCGGCAAGAAGATTTTTTCTGCCCATGCCGGGATCAATCAATACAGGCACAACTCCCAACTTGAAAAGAGCAAATACCAGAGCGGGGAATTTTAATGATGGTCTTACAAAAAGAAGCGTTTTACTTCCACGGCTAAATCCGATCTTAGAAAGACCGTTTGCGTACTTATTGGACAGAGATTCTAATTCTCCAAAAGTGATGGTATCATAATTATACTTATTGCCCGCGCGACGGGGATATTTCACTGCAACTTTTTGCTGATTTATCCGGGCTATCTGTGTAAAGCGATCAGCGATATTCATGACGGACAGATTCTCACCATAATTATTATTTATGCAGCAATAAAAACAAACTATAGAAACTTTTTCAATTCTTTTATTATTTCGTCTCCGGCATCCTCCAGCACATAATGTCCGGCAGACTCAAATGTTTTTACTGCAGCGTGAGGATAAATTTCCATCCAGCGATGAAGAAAATAATCGTGAAAACAGAAATCCCGCTTCCCCCAGAGAATAAGACACGGACAATGATGTTTAGAAAGTGATAGCTCTATGTTTTTTAATGTCTGATAACTGCGATGATTGGGATTCATGGGAATATCGGCGACAAATCGCGCTATAGCGATGCGATTATTATAATGGTCATAAGGGTATAAGTATCCTTTTCTTATCTCCGGTGACATTTTTTTGGCTACGGCCATGTAAGTAGCGGTAAGCGCGAATCCATTTAACCGGCGAATTACCTGCTCAGCCAGAATAGGAATCCTGCACATATTTATCTGGAAGGCGATAACCGGGGATATATAGGCGGCGGTATTGAGAATAACTATTTTTTTAACCAGATCAGGATGCCGTTCTAAAAGTCCAAAACCAATAGGACCACCCCAGTCATGGACAATCAGAATAAAATCTTTTAGTTCTAACTGCGATACAAGCGTCTCCAGATTATCGATGTGCTGCTTTAATGTATATTCATAATCCTGCGGTTTATCGGAGAGGCCGCAGCCGATATGATCAGGAGCAACTACTCTGTGGGAGGAAGAAAATGCGGCAATCATATTTCTGTAATAAAAGGACCATGTAGGATTGCCGTGAAGCAAAAGCATTGGTTTCCCCTGACCTTCATCGATATAATGCATGGAAACATTATCTTTTAATTTAAGGAAATTTGACTTGAAAGGATATAATTTATTTAACCAGTCCGGTCTTACCACTTCACCCCCAGCATTACTGAATTAAGGCCTGACCCGATGCCCAGCAAACCAACGTTGCTTCCCCGGAAAATACCTTTTTGTTCGTCAAAAATATTAAGCGTAATGGGCAAGGCCGACGCTCCGGTGTTCCCCAGATATTGATAAGTGGTAAAGGTGGGACAATTCTCGAGTTTTAATGTCTGCTTCAAAAGAGTTTCATGTGCCACACCAACCTGATGACCGACAAAGCAATCAACATCTGCATTCGTCCATCCCAGTTCTCGTTTTGTTTCCTCCCATGTTTTTTCAGCCAGGACGACGCCGGATTGCATCAGCTCCTCGGAATCGGTTTCCATCATCAGCGATGACATATTACCATCGCCGTGGCAAAGAGCATTAGCCGAAGAATCGGCAAGAGATGCTCCACCCAAAAGCAAATGACCGCCATTTACATAATCTTTGTGAGAAACCGTATAAGCGACAGCGGCAGAACCGATGGTTAAATTCGCAATATATTTTTTTATACTTTTTCTTGTAAGATTATCATCTTTTAATAATTGTTCGATCGTTTGTAACAGTAAAGGGCTGCCATTTTCACCGGATACGATAAGAGCATGTTTAATTACATTGTTTTCGATCATGTTGGCCGCAACTACAATTGAACTCATTACCCCCAGACACGCGTTGGACAGATCAAAAATAATTGTTTCCGGCCGCAGCCCCAAGTTATGATGAACAATCGAGGACGTCGGAGGTTCAAGAAAATCACGGCAGACAGAGGCATGAATTAAAAGATCGATGTTCTCCTGTTTAACTATTTTTTTTTCAAACAAATTTCTGGCCGCCTGAGTAGATAAATCGCTGGGCCTTGTTCCCGGAGGCCAAAAACGTCTTTCTTTGATTCCGGTCATCAATTCTATCCGGCCGCAGGGAAGTTTGAGGCGTTGATACAAAGGAGCGAGCCTATCTTCAATCTCTTCAGAGGTCATTATCTGGTCAGGAAGATGATAGGCAAAAGAAGAAATAACGACATTCTTAAACTTCATGCCTTGTCTCCATTCATCAGGCAATGAAGATTGGCCATAGAAATGCCGCTGAGCATGGCGCCAACTATTCCTAAAAAGCCCTGGTCAGTACCGCAAATGAAAAGGTTTTTAATAGCGGTTCTGCCGTCTCTGACTTTTTGAGTGCTTCCGTAAACAGCACCTTTAATATGGCCCGTGTAACGCATGATTGTCCGCGGAGTGAAAACATCACCATAAAGCAATTTAGCCTTAAATTCAGGAAATAATTTTGTAATGAATGCCAGAGATTCTTTACGTACATCTTTTTTTCTCAAGAGATACGTTTCTCTATCTAATTCATTCCATTTCTCAAAATTGGCAATATAAGTGACCCGAATCACCCCTTCATTCTGGTCGTCATAATTAAAATTGTTAGGAAAACAAATAACGGCGCTACGGAAATCACAGAGCGTTGGCGGCCGTTTGTAGTTATATTTCTCATCATCATTGTAAAATACAATTGTCTCTTGAATACCCGCATCACAAGGCTTCTTATCAAAAAACAATATTGTTTCCGTGAAACTCATCGCGCCAACCGCGGGACATTCCTGCTTTTCAGAAACAATGTTCATTGTTTCCGGCAAGCCAATGGAAGACATGACTTTATTGGATTGGATTATTTCTCCATTATCCAGAATTACGCCTCTAACGGCGCCATTTTCAATATCGATCTTTTTAATGCCCGCTCCCAGCCTCAACTCTCCGCCGAGTTGTAAGTACTTCTCGATAAGTAGATTGATGATGGCGCGAACTCCATTTTTAGGCCGACTGAAACCTTCCAGATAAATGCTTTTGAACATGATGACGAATTGAGAAAAATCCATGTCGTTTTCCCACGCGCTTCCGTAAATCAGCAAGGGACAGAAAATCATCTCGAGTAAATTCTCATCGGAAATAATCTCCCTGACTTTTCCTTTCGCGCTTTGATATCGGTTATTTAAATTAACATCATCAAAGTTTATTACAATATCGAGAAGCCTGGCAAAATTATCCTTCTGGTGAGGAAAAGTTTTTCCGATTTCTAGCACGAGCAATTGGGGATCATTAGAGAAAGAAAGTTGATTTTCGGGAAATACTATTCGCGAGAAATGCTGCTGCGACAATTCCAATTTTTCATAAGGAATTCTTAATTGTTTGAGCAATTTTGTCAAAGGCCGCCCTCTTTCGCCCCGGCGGGCAAAATTGGTCATGGCATGCAATCCAACATCCAGTTTTCTGTCCAGGCGTTCATAATACGAGTTAAGACCTCCGGGAACTTTATGTCTTTCCAGAATACAGACCTTTTGATCAAACATCGCCAGCCTGATCCCGGCCGCCAGTCCCGACATGCCCGCACCTATTATTATGGTATCATAGCCAGACATAGTGAATTTATTTGAATTTTGGTCCTAAATATTCAATACAACTTTTCAATGTTGCCAACTTAGGATAATCTTCAGCAGGCACTTCAATTTTATATCGCTTCTTTAGCTCCATGATCACATCCAGAAAATCCATGGAATCCAAATCAAGTTGATCTCTTAGTTTAATATTGTCATCAAGGTTTGAAAGATCCTCATCGATAGCGATATCAGCAATGATATCAATGATTTTTTGTCTTATGGCCTTACGTCCAATTTGCCGACTCCTCGCAAAAAGTTTATTCTTTATATTTTTTTACTATTAAAACGGAATTAATTCCCAACATACCGAAGGAGTTGCTCAAAATGAATTTAACTTTCTTTTCCACGGGATCACCATTCACTAAATTTTTCAGACTGCATTTAGGATCAACATTTTCAATATATTTACACGAATGAATTTTATTATCAGTAAAGCTGGGTAAATTCCCGGCAAGTTCCAATGCTCCGGCGGCACCCATCGCGTGGCCAATAAATCCTTTAGTGCAATTAATATAAGTATTTTCAACCTGTCCAAAGATTAATTTAACCGCTTCACATTCATTATCATCTCCGGAAATTGTTCCGGTGGCATGAAGATTGACGATATCGACATCATTGGCAGTAATTTTTGCCTTGGCCAATGCCGCCTTTATGCACTGAATCTGCCTTTGTGTATCAGGAAGAACAAAATCAACGGCATCGGAATTGACGTGATAACCGGCTATTTCTCCATAAATATTTGCTCCTCTTTTTAAGGCGTCTTCCAATCTTTCCAGGACGAAAATGGCTCCTCCCTCCGAAACAACAATACCATTGCGGTTTACATCCAATGGCCGGCTTGCTTTAGCGGGATCATCATGGGATCCCAGGGCTCCCTGACTCTTAAATCCGGCAAATATTCCAAAAGTACCTGTACTTTCAGAAACTCCTCCAGCCAAAGCCAGATCAACTTCGTTAAGTTGCAGCATTTGCATGCCATGAATAATTCCAATATTTCCCGCGGCACAGGCTGCACCGATAGTGTAGGCAGGTCCTGTGATACCCATATTTAAACTTACTTCACCAGCAGGTGCATTGGCTACAGTTCTGGGATTATGATGATGAGACCACAAACCGGCATCAAGTTTGTTTTCATGAAGTTCATATATTTCGTTTTCCGTTTCCACATTGCCGTGTTCGGTAATTCCCAGATAGATTCCTGTTCTGTCTTTAACCAATGAATCCAGCGACAACCCGCTGTCCTTTAATGCCTCATTGGCACAATAAATTGAAATCGAACCTGCCCGGGTTCCCCGCCTGCGCATTTTTTTCTTTTGATAAAGATGTTCATCAAAACTACACTTGCCTACCGCGACCTTACCCATATAACGAACTTCCATTTGAGTAATTCCTGATTTCTGAGTCAGCAGAGCATCCCGAAACTCTTTCAGATTATTGGCATTAGGCGCGGTAAGCCCCACTCCGGTAATGACAACCCTGATTTTTTGATTATTACTAACAGACATTTCCTCGTCCAACATTAAAATCTTCTTAGTACAAATTAATTTTTTGAAATATATTTATGTTAACCAGAGCAATTTCGACGTCACAGACTCAGAAGATGAAAAAATATTTTAATAACTTTCCGGAGATTAGAATAAATTCCCTCTATTCGTTGAGCGGGAATTAAAAAAAACAAACTCCTTACCGAATTCAAACATTTTTAAAAACGGCAATGCCAAAACAATCGTTTTTGATAAGAGATTGCTTATGCGATTCTTATAATTATTTAAATTTAGTATGTCAAGAAAATATTGGCTACTTTTGAGCTTGACAAGATATTACTTCTAAAAAAAATTGCAGGAAGACAGAAAAGATTTGGATGTAGAGAATGCCTTACATGATTTATTTTTATGAGCACAGTATTTTTTTGGAGTCGGCTAAAAATCTCTGGGCAGTTCGTCGAGTTCGGCCAGAGAAAATACCGGACCATCGGAACAGACATACTTAGAACCAACGTTGCAGCGGCCGCATTTGCCGATACCGCATTTCATCCGCATTTCCAGTGACGTCAGGATATTTCCCTTGGAAAAACCCAGTTCAAAAAATACCGGCAGAGTGAACTTTATCATAACCGGAGGACCGCAAATAACGGCTACCGCATTTTTCGGTGACGGCGCGACATCCTTACATACGGCGGGAACGAAGCCTTCCCTGCCCTTCCAGGTTTCATCACCCTTATCCACGGTAATGATGGTTTTGATATCATCTCTTTTTTCCCAGGCCGCCAGTTCATCTTTATACAAAAGCAAACCGGGAGTTCTCGCGCCGTAAATTACCGTAATTTCGCCAAAGCGTGAGCGATTATCTTTATGCAGCATATAGTTGATTAGAGAACGCAAAGTCGTGAAAGCAAATCCGCCGCCCACGACCACAATGTTCTTCTTCTCTAAAAATTCAATCGGCCAGGAATTGCCCAGCGGTCCGCGCAGGCCTATTTTGGCACCTTCATCCATATCGTGCAGAGCCGCCGTCACTAAACCCGGCTGTATGGCGCCCGCCCGCTGAACAGTGAATTCCACATAACCGGCTTGGGTCGGCGACGAGGCAATCCCGATGGGGGACTCGCCCTTACCGTAAATGGATAGTTCGGAAAACTGACCGGGCAGATAATTGAATTTGGCTTCATCTTCTTTATTCAAAAATTTCAGACGAAACGACTTGATGTCATGGGTTTCCACTTCGTCGATGATTTTGATTATCTCCACCGGCATGGGAATGTATGGATTATTTGAACACATATTTATCCTCAAATTTTTATTTCGTACTCTTTCTCACGCTATTCCTTCAAAGCCTGGTCCACGATCGAGAAAATATCGATATTCACCGGACAGTTACGCGTGCAACGACCGCAACCGACACAAGAAATAACACCGTATTTTCTGATGTGGAATGAATATTTATGACATATTTTCTGACGCAGGCGCTGATAAACCTTTGTCCGGGGATTGTGGCCGCTCGCCTCCAGCGTGAAATCAGTAAACGTGCAAGCGTCCCAGACCCGGCGGCGGACACCATGACTGAAGAGCGTCTCATCGCAAATATCAAAGCAGTAACAGGTGGGACAGACAAAAGTACAGACACCACAGCTTAAGCAGGCATCGGAAACCTTTTCCCAAAACTCCGTCTTGAGAAAAATGTCTTCCAGTTTTTTGGCAATAACTTTCGCGTCCACACAGGTAGTACGTGTTTTGAACGAACGTCCCGCGGCAATTGTATCATCAAAATACTTCTGTTCATCCGCTGAAGCGTCCGCTAGCGAACTTAATCCGGCCAGCAGCTTTTCTCCTTTGGGCGTGATAGCTTTTAAAAGCAGTTCATCGCCTTTTTTAATCATGAAGATGTCGCTGCCTTCGGGATCAGCCGCGCCTATTCCCAGCGTCTGATAGAAATCCGCCGGGTCGGCAGGAGAATTTAAATCAAAGGCGTAACCGAAAATGGTCGCGGCTTCTCTTCTTTTCTTCCAGTACGGATCAACTGCACCCGTACCGGAAAAATGAATATCCATGATTTCAAAGCTTTTCACATCACAGGGGCGTACGCCAAAGAGAAAAACCGGTCCCGGTTTCAAATCCACACACTGCGCATCCAGAACGGATTTGTTTTTATCATAACGAACAAAATCCTCCGTCTGCGGAAAGAAAGCCGATTTGGGACTCATCAGCGTATTGTAGAAATTCAGATCCACCTGCCTGGCATCGGAAATCTGGCGGAAATTGAAGCCCGCTTCTTCCTTAACAGGAGCAATCAGCGTTCCCTTCGCCATCAGTTGTGCAGTCAGATCGGATATTTTTTGAATTGCTGTTTTCTTTAACACAAAGAGCTCCTTATTCCAGAATTTTATCGGAATCATCCACTCGGAAATTCACCAGTACGGGCTTGTCTTCCATGCTCATGCCCGCCGCCTGACCGAACATCTCCTCGCATTCCTTCGCTACTTTTTTGTGGAACAGATAAAGCGGAATGTCTACGGGGCAGGCGCGTGAACATTCACCGCAATCGATACAGCGGCCGGCCAGATGATGAAACCTGGTCAGATGATACATGAGGTTGCCGTGCGATTCCGGAGATTTTTCGCCCCACTTGGGTTTGTTCTGATCGATAAAGCAGGGGTCGCAGTAGCACATCGGACAGGCTTTGCGGCAGGCATAACATCGTATGCAACGATCCAGTTCCTTCTTCCAGAAAGCCCAGCGCGCTTCCTTATCCATGTTTTCATTTTCGGCAAGAACATCGTAGGGAGAAACCACGGGTTGACCGTGTACTTCCTCGCCCAGCAGGATATCGTAAAGCACCGGATTATAAATCCCGCAGGTGGTTTTACTGTCGATAACTTCACCGGTTTTAAAATTCTTCATTCCGTATACCGGAATGCCCATAACTACCAGATCATCGCGTTTGACCTTATCTTCCTGAATAAGCTGAATAACAGCACGGCTATCCGCCGCCTTGACTGCAATGGCGATTTTGGTGCCGCGCGGATAACGAACCAGATAACGCGCCATATTGGCTGTGCAGTATTCATTAAATATGATATTTTCTATGTCGGAAGTTTTTCTGGCGACATAAGGCAGGGGATGCTGATCATCATAACCCTTCCCATAGGCCAGCACGACGCTCACCTTTCCTTCTTCCAGCAGCTTTCTTGCTTCGGTCTTTAATTTATCTTCAATTTGTTTAAAATTGATGCTCATATGTTCTCCAGCAATGGCTCACGTTCAATCTTAAATTTTGTCTGAGGTCCCAGGTTTTTCACCTGTTCGGTAAACTCGGTAACAACCTCGGCGAATTTATTACCCTCGGAGGCGGAAATCCACTCTACGCGGAATCTTCCCGGCTCGATACCAGCAAACTCCAGTATTTTTTTGGTCACAGCCAGCCTTCTGCGCGCGTAGAGATTACCTGTATTGTAATGGCAATCGCCGGGATGGCAGCCGCCGATCAGCACACCATCCGCACCCAGTTGAAAGGCGCGAAATATAAATGAAGGATTGATGCGACTGGAACACATCACGCGCACAACACGAAGATTCTGCGGATAGTGCAATCTGGTTGTTCCGGCCAGATCCGCTCCGGTATAGGTGCACCAGTTGCAGGCTATGCCTAATATTTTCGGTTCAAAATCCATAAACTTTCCTTTCTATCCCTATTATCCTCCGCCGGCGGAGGTGGCCGCATGACGGACGGAGGTGGATTTTCTGAAACATCCTCCCCCTTAATCCCCCTCCAGCGGGGGACAAAAAATTCAACATATGCCGTTCAAAAGTGCTCAGATGCGCGGCGCGCGAGTTTCGTGGAGTGAGGCCTACTTTTTCGTAGGCCGCAGCAACGCGAACACAGCGCAACCCCGATCATATCGGGACAGATGAGTGCTTTTCAACGGCATATCAAAACTCCATCAGGCCTTCTATTTCGGCTAGAACCTGGTCATTGGTGAAATGACGGGCGATAATCGCCGAAGCGGGGCAGACCGAGGCGCAAAGACCGCAACCTTTGCACAGCGCCTCATTGATTTCAGAAACACCCTTTTGCTCATTAAAGAACGGCGCGCCATAGGGACAGACCCGCACACAATTCTGACAGGCACAACACGAAGCCGGATTGACCATAGCCGTGGTCGCTTCCAGTTCCATTTTATCTTTCACAACAATGGTCAAAGCTTCCGCCGCCGCGCCATTGGCCTGTGCCACGGTATCGGGAATATCCTTCGGACTCTGGCAGACTCCGGCAATAAAAACTCCTTCAGACATGGTGGACAGGGGCGCCAGTTTAGGATGCCGCTCCATAAAAAAGCCATATTTGTCCGTACTCAAATTAAAGAGTCTGGCGACATCTTTGGAATCCGCCCGTGGAATCATTGCCGGTGAAAGCACAACCATATCCACCGGCAGTTTAATGAATTTGCCCGTAATCGTGTCTTCCGCTTCCACAATCAAACGTCCGGGTTCATCGGCGCTTTCGGCCACACGCGCGCCTTTACCACGGATAAATTTTACATCCTCTTCAATGATACGATTGTAAAACTCTTCATAGCCCTTGCCGGCCGCGCGCATATCAATATAAAACTGATAAACATCGGCTGATGTTTTTTCTTTGAACAGATGGGAGAATTTGAGCGAATACATACAGCACACCCGGCTGCAATGTTCATAATTGTTTTTATCGCGGCTGCCGATGCAGTGCATTATGGCAATGGCCTGCGGTTCTTTTCCGTCGCGCAACGTTACCTTGCCTCCGGTGGGTCCGGCTGAATTAAAGAGTCTTTCCACCTCCAGCGCACTGTAGACGCCCGGATATTTGCCGTATCCGTATTGAACAAGCGGTTTGGTATTCATCAGATCATAGCCGGTGGACACGATAACCGCTCCGACTTTGACCGTGGAAAAGGTATCCTGCTGTTCAAAGTCAATCGCTTTTTGTTCACAGACCTTTTGACAGAGTTTACATTTGCCTTTGATGAAATAAGTGCACGATTCTCTGTCAATAACCGGTTTTTGCGGTACAGCCTGCGGGAAAGGAATGTAAATCGCCTTTCTTTTCACCAGGCCTTCATCCCATTCGGATACGCCTTTGCCGGGGCATTTTTCCGTGCAGGCCAGACAGGCGTTGCATTTGCTGTGATCGACATAACGCGCCTTCTGTTTAATGGTAATATCAAAATTACCTACATAACCCTTGACTTCAGTTACTTCGCAATAGGTCATCATGGTGATGTTCTTGTGCTGCAGGACAGCATCCATCTTGGGAGTCAGAATGCAGGCGGAACAATCCAGTGTGGGAAATGTTTTGTCAAACTGAGCCATGTGCCCGCCAATGGTAGAATTCTTTTCCACCAGATAGACTTTCTTGCCGGTATTGGCCAGCTCCAATGCGGCCTGGATACCGGCGATACCGCCGCCTATAACCATCACATCGGGATTGACATCAATAACCCTTGAAGTCAGAGGCGCGAGAAGTCTCGCGCGGTAAACCGCTCCGTTAAGCACGGCCTTGGCTTTGGATGTTCCTTCTTCAATATCGTGAGTAACCCAGGAAACCTGCTCGCGTATATTAACAATAGTTACAAGGTACTTATTCAGACCGGCGTTTTCGATAACTTTGCGGAAAGTCTGCTCATGCATCAGCGGAGAACAGGCCGCCACGATCACACGATCCAGCTTCTGCTCTTTGATTTCGTTGGCAATCATTTCCTGCCCGGGTGTGGAACACATGAATTTGTAGTCCTTCGCGACGACAACATCCGGCAGTGTGGCCGCGAACTGCGCCAGTTCGCTCACCCGAATTGTTTTAGCTATATTTAAACCGCAGTGGCAAACAAAAACACCAATTCTGCTCATAGAGTCTCCCTACTTATATATTATAATAAACATCAGCCTGTCATTTCGAAGCGCAGCGAGAAATCTTATAAAATAACAATGTAAAAGAAAGATTTCTCGTCGTCCGATAAATCGTCCTCCTCGAAATGACATATACAGATTTTTTTCAAAAGCGTCATAAAATATTCTCAATCAGCTTTGCAGGTAAAGTTAAGGTCGGAAGCACCCGCCATTAACTCTTCCACATTGACACCCAGGCTCTCCAAAAAGAGTTCTGTCACATCTTTTATTTTAATTTGTTCATCTACATTGAGCGTCCGGCTGCTGTCTTCAAACATGGTAATACAATACGGACAAGACGTTGCCAAGACTGTAGCGCCGGTCGCCAGCGCTTCTTCAATTCTCAGATCGCTTAAACGTTCGCCTTTGAGTTTCTCCATCCAGAGTCCGCCGCCGCCGCCGCCGCAGCACATGCTCTGCTCACGGTTCCGTCCCATTTCCACAAAATCCAAACCCGGAATGGATTTGAGAACATCGCGAGGTGCGTCGTATACGCCGCCGTGTCTGCCCAGATAACAGGGATCATGATACGTAACCTTGAGACCACCAAAATCTTTCTTGGGGGTAAGTTTTCCTTCTTTTATCAGCCGGGCAATGAGTTGGCTCAAGTGCATAACATCATAGTTTTCGCCATATTCTTTCTGGAAAGTTGCCAGACAATGAGGAGACACGGTGATAATTTTATCCACATTATTGGTTTTGAAATAATTCAGATTGTTTTGTTTGAGTCGTTCGAAAAGTTCCAGATCGCCGACTTTCCTTACACTCTCGCCACAGCAGTTGACATCCACCGATGGAATTCCCCAGTTTAAACCGGCCAGATTCAGTACCTCCGCGGTTGCCTTGGCCAGTTTGATATTGCGGGGATCGTAACAGACGGTACAGCACGTCCAGAAAAGATAGTCCGTATCTTTGGTGTAAAGAGGATATTTGTCTTTGGCCCAGTCATTACGTTTGGTCGGATCACCTGACCAAGGGTTCCCCCGAGCCGACAGCGAACCGACAAAAGTTCGCAAACTCTGCGGCAGCATGCCACCACCGCTATACACATTGCGAATAGCGGTCACGATGTCTATAAGTTCAACGCCTCTCGGACAACGGTCGACACAGAACTTACAGGTCGAACATCCCCACATATATTCTTCGATTCCATCTATACCCAGTTGGCCAAATCGTACAAGCTTGCGGATATTAAAATCGGTGATCGGTGTCCAGGGACATGTTCCCGTGCAGGTCCCGCACTGGTAACATTTTTTCAGTGCCTCACCACCTGCATCCATAATCGCCTGAGACATTTCCAGATATGGTGTAACTGTTTGCGACATTCAACATCTCCTGTCATTCATGAATCGTTAAATTAAAAACCATTTAACTCTGGATTTGTTAACACAAAAAAAAGAAAGTGCAAATTCAAAACTGACAAAAACATTACCGGCCAGGAATTAGAAATTGCCTTAAAAAAAGGGACACTCAAGGCTCCCTAAAAAATATTTTTAAAGAATTTGGTATTATTTTTAATACTCTTTAGTCAGATTGTCCAATTCCGCCAGCGAAAATACCGGGCCGTCTTTGCAAACATATTTACTGCCCACATTGCAACGGCCGCACTTGCCGATTCCGCACTTCATTCTCATTTCCAGAGAAGTAATAATGTTTTCCTTGGAGAAACCCAAATCGAAAAATACCGGTAATGTAAAGCGAATCATCACCGGAGGTCCGCAGATAACCGCCACAGCATTTTCCTTGCTGGGAGCGACTTCCTTGCATACCGCGGGAACGAAACCTTCCTTGCCCTTCCAGCTCGCGTCGCCTTTATCAACAGTAACATTGATATTCAAATCACTTCGTTTCTGCCATTCGATCAATTCATCTTTGTAAAGCAGCAAACCGGGATTTCTTGCGCCGTAAATAACGGTAATGTTACCGAAACGTTTGCGATTGTCGCCGAAAATCATGTAATTGATGAGAGATCGCAGGGTAGTAAACGCGAATCCGCCGCCGACGATGACGATATTCTTTCCTTCCAGAAATTCCAGCGGCCAGGAATTACCTAGAGGTCCGCGCAGACCCATCATGGTGCCTTCTTCCATTTCATGAAGCGCTGAGGTTACCACGCCAGCCTTCTGGACGGTGAATTCCACGTAGCCTTTTTGCGTTGGAGAGGAAGCAATACCGATGGGCGATTCGCCTTTGCCGTAGATGGAAAGTTCACCGAACTGTCCGGGTATATAGGCGTATTTCTGTTCGTCTTCCGGATTAATGAACTTGAAACGGAATGTTTTGATGTCTTTGGTATCGACCTCAGTAATAATTTTATCCACCACAACGGGATAAGGAATATACGGGTTTTGCATTACTAACTCCCTAATTATAATTTTGAAATATCTTCAACAATTTTACGAATATCAATATTCACGGGACAAGACATGACGCACCTGCCGCAGCCAACGCAGGCAATCGCGTTAAAATTATCCACATAATATTTAAACTTATGCATAGCGCGCTGACGCCATCTTTCCTTTTGTGACGAGCGCGGATTATGACCTGATGTTTCCCTGGTAAACAGAGGAAACATGCAGGAATCCCAGGAACGGATGCGCACGCCGTCACTACCTTTTACCTCGTCGCTGATATCGAAGCAATGACAGGTGGGACATAGGTAAGTACAGGTTCCGCAGGCGAGACATTTTCCGTGAAACGTGTTCCAGAAAGGATTATCAAAATTCTTATCCAAAATAGGTTTGATTTCATGTGCGGGTATTTTGGATTTGATTGCTTCTTTGGCCTGAGCCGCGATTTCATTTTTCTTTGTTTCGGCGGCGGTATCCGCTTTGGTATCGCCGAAATAACCGGCCAGTTTTTCTCCTTTGGAAGTAATGAACTCCACCAGGTAATCGGAGCCAATATCCGTTAGGAGGATGTCCGCGCCTTCCGCGGAAACCGGTTCGCCATCAACTGAGGTGCAGAAACAAGTCGCGTAGGGAGGATTGACACAGGCCAGAGAAATTACCATCGTGCTCTGTCTTTTTGCGATATAGTAACCGTCCTTATATTTTTCCTGATCAAAAAGCTTGTCCAGCAGAACAAAGCTGTGAGCGTCGCAGGGACGAACGCCGAATAACACCGACTCATCGGCTTTGTTTTCCTCAGCGGAAAAGACCATTCCCTTGGGGGTACGGGTGTATTTCATCATGGTTTCCGTGTGCGGGAAGAAAATATTCTTCGGCGCGTTCTTGGAATTCAGATAGGAAAAATTCGGTTCTCCGCCTTTCTGCAGGGGTTCAAAAAGAACATTGTCTTCTTTTTTTACCGGCGCCCAGACAAGAAATTTCTCAGCCATTTTTTTGGCAATACCCGCCAGCGCATCTTTTTTTATTAAACGTTTTTCCATAATTAAGAATTTTCTCCAAACGAAATTCGCTTACAATTTATTAAATCAGCCCCAACTGCGTCAATAGCGGCCGGGGATCAAAAATATGCGATTTGAACGTATCTTTCGATCCGGGAAGATCCATCGCCAGGGAAATCAATTCCGTGAAATAAAAAATGGGCAGTTTCTTTCCTTCGCTGGGACGCATATCCAGATTGGCCATACACAGCGGACATGCCGTGACAACGCAATTAGCGTCCGCTTCACGGGCGGCGTTCACCAACCTGTCACACATCTCCACCACAATGGCCGTTTTACTGATGGCCAGCGAACCACCGCAACAATCGGTCTTGTACGACCAGTTCTTGACATCGGCGCCGATGGCTTTCATCATTTTATCCAGCATAAACGGATTTTCGTAATTCTCGAACTGACAAACTTCCGGCGGCCTGAGCAGCAGGCATCCGTAATAGGAAACCGGTTTCAAGCCGGTTAGAGGTTTGACCACCTTTTTGGCTAACGCTTCAATGCCGATATCGTTGTAAATGATGTCAATGGGATTGCGGATGGCAATGCCGCCCTGATACTTCTCGCCTATAATGCCTTCAATTCTCGCCTTGAGATCCTTATCGGCTTTTAAATGGTGTTCGGCTGTTTTAAAACGGTTGAAACAGGCGGCACAGGGAACCATGACATCCATGGCGTCTTTTTCCGCGGCAATGAGGTTCCTCGCCGGTAGAGCAATGGATAAATCAAAATTTGTATTGTGCGCTGATGACGCCCCGCAGCAACACCAGTCGTCAACTTCCTTCAACTCGATGTCGAGTGCTCGACTGACGGCCCTCATGGACTGATCATATTCTTTTCCCGTCGCGTGCAGCGAACAGCCCGGATAGTATGAAACTTTCAACTTAAGCCTCCTTAGCCTTCATTACGAGTGCTTTGTTTTTTCAAAAATATTTCTCACCGATTTCATGTCTTTCGTCCGCGGAGAAAGCAGTGCGAGTTTGCCTTTGGCAAACATATTCAAACCCAGCAACGCGTCAGAAAACAGATCTCCGGACTTGAGTTTGTACTCCACCATCATCATCGGTTCATTGATACGTCCGCCGAACTTCATACCGGAGAGGAATGCCTCGTGGAATTTTAGGACATTCTTCTCGCGGGCGCCGACGCCGGACTCAATGGCCATCTGCCTTAAAACATCCATCATCCGCGCAATGTCGACCTGATTGGGACATCGGGTAATGCAGGTTTCGCACGACAGACACATCCAGATCGTCGAACTGTTGAGCACCTTGTCGCGCTGGCCGTTCTGAATCATCTTGATAACTTTGTTGGGGTTATATTCCATGTGCTTCGTCATAGGGCAGCCGGCCGTGCATTTACGGCAGTGATAGCAGGCCTGCAGCGGTACTCCGTTTATCTTTTTGTTTACTTCTTCCAGAAAAGTTTCCATGTAAACTCCATTATCTCGAACTAATTATGGGTTGTAGACAAAGTCTCCCTTATCGTGATGTTCATCGTACTTACCGAGCGGCGGCATATCTTCCATGGAAGAACCGGCACGGTTACCGAACAATTCCCAGCAATCCTTGTCTATCTTTTTGAGGAACTTGCGCAGGTCAACGCCCATCGGGCAGACGGAAACGCAGGAACCGCAATCAACACAGCGTCCGACCATGTGATACAGGCGCATCAGCTGAAATACCTGCGTATCGGATTTGTCTTCGCCGATACCCACCCACTGCGGCTGACTCTGTTCCACAAAACAGGTCGGACAGTAACAGGAGGGACAGGCCTGACGGCAGGCATAACACCGGATGCATTTCTCCATTTCTTTGGTAAAATAAGCCCAGCGATCTTCAATGGATTTGCCTTCAAATTCCTTGACTTCGTCATATTCCGCGTCCGGATTCATTGCCGGAGCGGGGGAGCCGATCATAACATCGGAAATAATGGGATTGTTGAACCGGCAGCTACGGCAGTTATCCGCCAGCACATCCTTCAGAGCGATGTTCTTATCGCCTTTGGATGTTTTCATCTTGATCTGACCGCCGTCAAGCGATCCGTCCACGATGTCCGCGCCGCCGATGGCCGCTTTCAGACCTTTGCCGTCCACATAACCATCGCAGGGAACGCCGATAATGTAAACCTCATCGCGGCCGTATTGTCTTTCCTGCAGGTGAATGATCAGCGATCTGGTCGTGCAGCCACGGGCGACAACACCTATGACTTTTTTCTTCCGGTCTTCCGGCTTGACCCGCTTTTGTGAATTTTTATGCGCGCTGATCAGGTCATGAACATACTTGGCCAGATTCTGCGTACAGAAATTATTCCAGACAAGTTTGTCGGCTTCCGCAGGCTGAGTGATAAAGCAGGGCGTCGCTGTTAATGGAAGCGTGCCTTTTTCATAACCGACGATTACGTCGGCCTTCTTTTCCAGAAGCAGCCTTTTTGCTTCTTCCCGCAATTTTGTTTCGATATTTTCCACAGTGATTGTTTCCCCGTTTATTTTTATTACAAAAGTTTAATCAATCTTTTTAATCAACTTATTAGCCGGTCCCAGCGCCTTTATTTTCTCCGTAGCGCCTTTAATGACCTGTGCCCATCTGTCACCTTCGGAGGCGGAAACCCAGGTAAATATGGTTCTGTCGCCTTCCACACCGATGTAATTCAGGAAACTTTTTAACGTCGCAAACTTGCGCCGTGCCACCAGATTTCCTGAGGTATAGTGGCATTCACCCGGGTGTCAACCCGAAACCAGAACTCCGTCGGCGCCCGTCTGCAGGGCTTTCACAATATAAAAAGGATTGATTCTTCCCGTACAGGGAACGCGGATGATCCGGACATTTGTAGGATACTGAATTCTACTTATACCCGCCAGATCGGCGCCCGCATAGGTACACCAGTTGCAGACAATGGCAACGAATTTCGGTGTCCATTCTTTGTTTGCCAAGTTTTCAGCCATATATTCTCCTTCCAGCGGCCGGACGGCTTTTATGCCGTTAGCCTTCATTTAAGTTATAAATCTGCGCCAATACTTCTTCGTTGTTAAAACCATTGAGGTCCACGGCATTCATGCGACATGACGCCGTGCATACGCCGCAACCCTTGCAAAGCACCGCGTTGACTTCGGCGCAGCCTTCCGCAACATTCACCTGAATCGCGCTGTACGGGCAATTGATTTCGCAGAGACCGCAAGCCGAGCAACGTTCTTTGTTGACGTAGGCTGTCTTGCCTTCAGCCTGAATGTAATCAAGACATAGAACCATGCAAGCGCGCGATACGGCGGCATTGGCCTGTGTTATCGATTCGTCGCTGAATTTCGGTGAATGCGCCATGCCGCACATAAAAACACCGTCGGTCGCGAAATCAACCGGACGTAGTTTGACGTGCGCTTCGAGGAAAAATCCATCCTGATTCGTGGGCACTTTCAACATATTGCCGATGGTTACGTTTTCCGGATTCGGAACAACTCCAACACTCAAAGCCACCAGATCGGCGGGCAAACTGATCTCTTCGTTAAGAATCGGATCAAATATTCTGACTTCCACTTTATCGCCCGAAGCAATCACTTCCGGTTTGCGATTTTCCTCATAAGAGATGAACTTAACGTTCAATTCACGCGCTTTCTTATAATAATCCTCCTTGAAAGCGAAGGTGCGGATATCGCGGTAAATAATCGTAATGTCGCGAGATGGATCGGCTTCTTTAAGTTCGAGGGCGTTCTTGATCGCTTCAGAACAGCAGTAACGGCTGCAATACGGTCTTTCCTTGTCGCGGCTTCCCACGCACTGAATCATGACCACATTTTTCATGGCAGCGAGTTTGGTATCCTTCTCGTAGATCATGGTTTCCAGTTCTCTTTGCGTTTTCACCGCCGCGTTCTGACCGTAGAGATATTCTTTGGGTTTGTTTTCGTAGGCGCCGATGGCAACAATGACCACACCGTGTTCGAAAACTTTTTCGCCGTCCTTGGACTGAACGGTCGTTTTGTAGTTACCGATATACCCTTCAATCTTCTTGATCTCGGCGGATGTGACTACCGTGATTAAAGGATTCTTATATATTTTATCCAGCAAACTCTTCAAATGCGTTCTGGTATCGAGACCCTCGAGTGTCTTGTAAAGATGATTGTAATTTCCACCCAGGCGATCTTCTTTTTCTACAACGAATGATGCGAAACCCTGATCGGCCAGCGACAGAGCCGCGGTCATACCGGCCAAACCACCGCCGATAATCAAGGCCTGATGATTGACAGGCAATTGACCCGGTTTCAAAGGTTTCAGGTATTGAGCCTTGGCTACAGCCATGCGCAGCAGATCTTTTGCTTTTTCGGTCGCCGCTTCCGGCTCGTGCATATGCACCCAGGAATCCTGATCGCGGATATTGGCCATCTCAAACAGGTATCGGTTCAGACCGGCCTTTTCACAGTTTTCCTGGAACAGGCCTTCATGCGTACGGGGTGAACAGGACGCCACAACAACCCGGGTGAGATCTTTTTCCTTGATGACTTCGGCCATCTTCACCGCTGTATCCTGTGAGCAGGTAAATAAATTATCAGCAGAATATACAACCGTCGGTAGTGTCGCGGCATAATCTCTGACTGCCGGAACATCAACAACACCGCCGATATTGATACCGCAGTGGCAGACAAACACACCTGTGCGCACTCCCGTGCCGCGCATATCTTTTTCGTCCGGATTGTCCACCGGAGTAATCATCGTTCCGCGCCTTGCGGCCAGTAATCCTTCCGCGCAGGCAGCCGCAGCCGAGGCTTCCATAACCGTTTCGGGAATATCTTTAGGTCCGCCGAAGGCGCCGCAGACAAAAACTCCGGGACGCGATGTTTGAACGGGATTTTCCAGAGAAGTCTTGCAGAATCCGTGTCCCTCAAGCTCAATACCGAGATTGGCAGACAGCTGCTTGGCTTCTTTGGGAGGCATCAAACCGACAGACAGAACCACCATATCAAATTCTTCTTCGGTCAGGGTTCCGTCCTGATTGACATAGGTAATCAGCAGATTGTTGGTCTGCTGCAATTCTTTAATAACTGACGGCATGGAGCGGATATAGCGGATGCCGTATTCGTCTTTGGCGCGATTGACAAATCTATCGAAATCCTTGCCGTGCGCGCGGATGTCCATGTAAAAAATGGTAGGCTCCAATCCTTTGGCATGTTCCTTGCCGATGATCGCCTCTTTGGTAGCATACATACAGCAAACCGATGAGCACCAGCTGTTCCCGCAGGAAACGTCACGCGAACCGACGCACTGAATGAAGGCGATTTTCTTGGGCTCTTTGCCGTCGGAAATTCTCTGCACATGACCGAAGAACGGACCGGACGCGGACAGGATTCTTTCGAACTGAAGTGCCGTAATAACATTTTTGTAGATGCCGTAGCCGTATTCGCCGCGCAAATTCGGATCAAACAGTTCAAAACCGGGCGAAGCGATAATGGCGCCCACTTCGATGGTTTCCTCTTCCACTTTCATGTCGTGGTCGATGGCCTTGGCAATACAGGCCTCCACGCACTGATAACATTCAGAACAAATACCGCAATTCAAACAGCGCAGTGCTTCCGCTTTGGCCTGCGCTTCGTCAAAACCGATACCGACTTCCTTGAAATTGGTTCTGCGTTCTTCCGGCTTCATGAGGGGATATTTTTCACGGGGAACTTTGGCCACGTTGGAAACATCGGCCTTATCAGCCAGATCTTTGGTCCAGTCTTTTGCGCGGCCGGCTTTTACATCTTCGCCCATCAGATAACGATTGATGGATTTGGCCGCTTCCTTACCGGCAAACACGGCCTTAACAACTGTCTGCGGACCGGTAGCCACGTCACCACCGGTGAAAACTCCGGCAACATTGGTTGCATAGGTGACTTCATCATAATCGAGGTTATTCCACTTATTAATGGAAACGCCGCTTTCTTTGGTAATGAAAGATAAATCCGCTTCCTGACCAATGGCGGGAACGATAGAATCGCATTCAACTATAAATTCAGAACCTTTTATTTCAACAGGACGGCGGCGACCGCTCTTATCAGGTTCGCCTAATTCCATTCGGGTACATTCAACACCGGTAACTTTTCCGTCCTTGCCTACAACGCGCTTGGGGGCAACGAGGAATTTCATTTCGACGCCTTCTTCGATAGCCTCTTCGATTTCTTCGGGTGCTGCAGGCATTTCCGCACGGGTCCGGCGATAGAGAATGAAAACTTCTTTCGAACCGGTTCTGACGGCTGTCCGCACAGCATCCATGGCTACGTTACCACCGCCGACAACGGCGACCTTGTCGCCCAGGGAAACTTTTTTGCCCAGATTGATCTGCATCAGATAATCGACGCCGTGAATCACGCCCTGCATATCCTCTCCGGGAATATTGAGCTTGCTGCTCTTCATGGTGCCGCAGCCAATGAAAATCGCGCTGTAATCGGACTTCAGTTTATCAAAGGAGATATCTTTGCCGATTTTTGTATTGAGGTGAATCTTAACGCCCAGGTCTTCCATGACCTTGATTTCCGCATTGAGGACTTTTTTGGGAAGGCGGTATTCGGGAATACCAACCGCCATCCAACCGCCCGCTACGGGTAGTGCTTCGAAAACTTCCACATCATAGCCTTCAATGGCCAGATAATAAGCACAGGTCAATCCTGAGGGACCGGCGCCGATAACGGCGACCTTTTTGCCTTTGCTTTCTTTCTTTTCGGGCATATAGCGGGTATCGCTGTTCATGTCGAGATCCGCAACGAACTGCTTCAGATGCATAATATCGATGGGATCATCCACTTTGCCCCGCATACAGGCCGTCTCACAGGGATGGTTACAAACGCGGCCGCAGACGACGGGGAAAGGATTATCCTGTTTGATAAGTTTGAGAGCTTCTTTAAATTTGCCCTCGCCGATCAGAGCCACATAACCCTGAACGCTGATATGGGTCGGACAATTGGATTTACAGGGAGATGTCCCCAGCTTGTCGATGGCAAAACCGCTGGGAATGGCCTGAGGGAAATGCCGGTAGATAGCCTTTCTTTCACTTAAATTGCCGTTAAATCCGGCTTTTACGGAAACCGGACAGACATTGGCACAATCACCGCATCCTGTACATTTATTCAGATTAACAAAACGCGGGGCGCTGGTTAATTTAACTTTAAATTTCCCCGGCTCGCCTTCTACTGATTCGACAGTGCGTCGTGTTTTAATTTCTACGTTGGGATGGCGTCCGACTTCAACCAGTTTTGGCGACAATATACAGGCGGAACAGTCATTTGTGGGAAAAGTCTTGTCCAGTTGCGCCATGACGCCGCCGATGCTGATCCCGTTTTCGACCAGATATACTTTCATTCCGGAATTGGCTAAATCGAGAGAGGCCTGAATACCGGCGATTCCCGAACCAACTACCATTACCGCACCAACTTTTTCGTTATCTTTTAGCACCTGATTACACCTCTTTATTCTATATGAAAGAACCTCAAAAAATTGATATTAACAAGCATTGGTCGGCTAACATAATTTGCTTGTCCTGTCAAGAGCATTAGCCTTATTTATTTGTTTTTTGTTGCTAACTTATTGATATAATAAAATTAAAAAAATGACTGCCGTTCACTGACCGGCATTCACATTCATCGGTTATGCCTTTGCATAACAGTAACAAAAAATTATGTCATACGAAAGCCGGTATCCAGTATTATCAGGCATTTTCTGGATTCCGGCCTCCGCCAGACGGATTGAGGATTTATACAAATATTTCACGATATGACTATATTTCACCTCTACGCGTTTTTCACAAAATGATTGTTGGGCGTTAGAAATCTAAAACCGTTTTAGGAAGTGCGTTTAAATGATTTTTTAGAAATTCCCAGATATCGTTCTTGCCCTTTTGCGTTATTGCCGAAAAAAGGATGGGCTTTTTGACAGCCGATACGCGAAGAATTCGCTCTATTGCGCGCTGACGGGCAATTGTCTGGTTGTTGGATAATTTATCGGTCTTGGTCAAAACATATAAATAAGGTATGCGGTAATGCTCCAGCCAGTCACGCAAAGACAAATCATCTTCGCTGGGATCGCGCCGGATATCCAGAATCAAAATTACCAGGGCAAGACACTGTCTCTCCCGCAGATAGGATTCAATCATGTCCCCCCAGTCTTTTTTAACGGACTGAGAAACCTTGGCAAAACCGTAGCCGGGAAGATCAACGAAAGAAACCTTCTCATTAATCGTAAAAAAATTGATCAACTGCGTACGCCCCGGAGTATTGCTCGTCTTGGCTAATTTTTTGCGCCCGACAAGCGTGTTGATCAAAGATGACTTGCCGACGTTGGAGCGCCCGACAAAAGCAATCTCCGGCAGTATCGCCGGTGGGTATTGAGGCGGCCAGACCGCGCTTTTTATAAATTCCGCACTGGTAATTTTCATAATTTAGTACAATCGTCATAAGGTCTGGCAAAATTATTACTCCGGAAAATCACGGGCATGAACCCCTAAGCAAGCGTTGGAAGCAATCCCCGGCAGTATTGCCGGCGGATATTGAGGCGGCCAGACCACACGCTTTATAAATTCCGCACCGTAACAGTTTAGTCCCTTATCGAAATATTGGAGATGGTTCTATTTAGTTTTGTTTATCGGCCGATTATTTTTGTGGGCTGCCCCCTTACTTTACTTTTTAAGCTGCATGGCGCTTATGTTTCTTGTTTTCTTTTTCCAGTTCTTTATTCAGCACATATTTAATGAATGCCTGATAGGGTATATCAATATTTGTTGCATAAGCTTTAATTTTATTAAATAAATTTACCGGTAAGCGGATGCTTACTACTTTTGTCGGAGGTTCTGCCGGAAGTTTGAATCCCAAATCTTTCAACGATTTTGGTTTTGTTTTATCAATAAAATAAGTAGTGTCATTTTCATCGTACAATTTAATTTCTTTATTTCCGGCTTTCATATACATTACGCTCCTTCTTGGATGTTTTGCGCGCTGAGATAATTCTTATTTTTTTATTTCGTATTGTGAAGGCAATCATTAAAGTATTATTGTAAGCGCTTCTCGCGTAACAAATATACCTTGCTTCCTGCGACGAGTGCTCTATATCATCAAATATTAATATTTTTCTGTCGTAAAATGCCGATTGTGCCTCCAGCACGGATATACCGTGCTTTTCTTCATTTTTTTGAATATTCCATTGATCCCAATCGAATTTTATTTCTTCCATGTGTATTCAGTATAGGCACAATATTGGGTAGTGTCAAGCAATACATTTATCATAGCCGGGAAGACCAACGAAAGAAACCTTCTCATTAATCGTAAAAAAATTGATCAACTGCGTACGCCCCGGAGTATTGCTCGTCTTGGCTAATTTTTTGCGCCCGACAAGCGTGTTGATCAAAGATGACTTGCCGACGTTGGAGCGCCCGACAAAAGCAATCTCCGGCAGTATCGCCGGTGGGTATTGAGGCGGCCAGACCGCGCTTTTTATAAATTCCGCACTGGTAATTTTCATAACTAAAATCTCATTATACTGTTATACACAATTCTAATCCCGTATGCTAACACACGCCTCTATTTAAAACCATAATGCAACTTTTTATTTTTTGCAGCGCATTCCGCCAAATACATATCAATCAAATTCTGATAGGTAATTCCTGTTTCACCTGACATTTTCTTAAAATACTCAACCGTATCACTAGCAATGCGTATGGTAATCTGTTTTTTTAAATATTTAGCGTAAGGATTTTTAACTCTTTTCATTTTTGAAAAATCATATTCGTTTTTCATAACTCACCTCTCAAAATAATAGCTTTGTTCATTCTTCGTTGCTTTGCGGGCAGAATAAATACGGATGACTTCCCTGTTCTCAATATAGCAATGACATACTACCAGCACTTTCAGATTCTCACTATAACCGAGAAGAATATATCTTTCCTCCGCATCCGAATGTTCCTCATCAAAAAACAGGATTGCATTTTCATCATAAAATACGGTCTTGGCTTCTTCGAATGATATTTTATGTTTCTTTTTGTTTGCCGTGTTCTTATTTTTATCCCACTCAAATTTAATTTTCATGTAATTATATTATAATTATGAAATAATATTGTCAAGCTCACTTTTACGGGCAATTACAGCATGGAAAAACCGGAAATCAAAAACCGGTCAAAAATCCGGGTAGAGTAGAGAACTGCCATTAACCTCCTTCGCTATCCACTCAAGTGGCATAATCGTCCGACTTCTTGTCGTAAGATGGGTAACCCGGTCTTTGATGGCTTGCAGGGATTTCTTTGATTGATGCCGTTCCCATATCCTGTCTAATATGTGCAGGTACAGGTTCGACAACAACGGAGAGATTACTCCCCCCTGCGGGGCGCCTTTGCGGTTTCCCTTGCCGCCGCCGTCGTTCCTTTTCTTACCATCCTTGTCCTCTTCCATGACCGGGGCTTATACGCGCCGGTTGATATTCCTCAAACTTCACTATATCGGGTCTCCAGCACTGGACGGTTTATCTTCCGCAACATGCCGCCCTTGCTACCCCGGAAGATCCCTCGGACTGCTTCCGTTTCCCTGCCCGCGACTTCGGCCTTCCCCATCTGTCCACTGGGTCGGCATCTTCTTTTCAGTTTAACGAGGCTACTTGTAGGTTCACTTGCGTTACGGCCTGCTGCTTCGCCAATGGGAAACTTACGACCCCTTGTTACCAGGACGCCGCTCCCTTGAACTACCGGGGTGAATCGGACAATTCCCCGCACGGAACTGCAATCCGTTAGATAAACAATTGTTACTGCGTACGGACAGCATACTTTGATTGAATTCTACAGGATCCTTTTTGAAGGGAATGGACATGGATAGATAACCCCTTTGCGATGATTGTGATGGCTTTTTCTACTATTATATCAAGTATTTGTCAACTATTTTGTTGAATTTTTGACTGCTTTTTTGTTTGTTTTTTGCATTTCTTTTCCGCGTTTTAAATTATGTTTGCCTGGGGCTGCTGCTATTCTCGGACAGCCTCCTAGATGCTTGAATAATTCATCCGCATTTTTGAATTTTTTACCGCCGCCATTTTCTATTTCTTTCATAGCGTCTAAAGTTTCCGCATTGGGAATATTTATTTCAAAAGGCAAGCCGTGATGAAGTTCGACTTGTTTGAAAAAAAGCGTAATTGCCTGCGTCGTTGATAGGCCCAGCATATCAAAATATTTTTCGGCTTTTGTTTTTAATCCGGGCTCAATACGGGCGCGAACCATAGCGCTTTTGATTTTAGTAGTTGTTCTACTCATGATTATATTCCTCCATGAAATTTAATGTAGCACATACGGGATACATTGTCAAATGTTCAAAACAGAGTAATAAGTGACGGATTTGAAGAAAGAACCCTGCTGTCAGGCACGATCAAAATCGTCATACCGGTCGTAGATGACCCTATGTATCGTTGACCAGAACAAAGTCACCTTTATTCATTACCTGAAGAAATGTCATCCATAGTTTCAGAAAAGTTCATGGTCTTTTCCTCTAATAAGTCTACAAATTTTCCAATTTTTGGTTCTATATTGTTCGCATATTCAACACATATATCATCGAGTAGGTGTTCAATCGCTGCCGCATATGTAACTTTCCAGTCTTGAACGATTTCTAACAATTTAAGATATCACCACCGGAACGGATCAGGCACATCGTAATGACCCCTTAAATCTGTAGGCAAACGCACAAAAATAGAGCATAACCTATGTCCACTATTTTATTGAAGAACTTCCATGTCGCTTGTCTGCCACTGTCGAAGCCGGGGGCACGATTGTCCCGGAACGACTACTCATTTATCATGGGTTCCAGAGAAGATGATACTGCTCGATACTTTCGGTTTATCGGCGGAAATCTGCGTTCAGGCCGTAGTCGGATTCCGGTAGACTTCACACTGATCTGGCAAAACAATCAATCTGGTGGTAGAGTAATGACAGATATTGTTCTAGGAAAGCGCAAGGCGCTTTACAATGCCGTGATCAAAGGGATACTCACCTTGGAAGGGGAAGGAAAATATGTTTCATTGTTTATGGAAACCATGAATCATCTCAACCGAATGTTTGCAAAGAAGAAAACAAAAGGTGCAGGCTGCGATAAAACAGATTGATTGCAGGCGCAAGATTAAATGTAGATTTCACCAAATATCCGGGTTTCACAGTTGAAACATGCAGGGAGGTGTTTATGCAGTTAATCATCAGGTTTTTCTGTGTTCTATGCGGAGTGTTGCTTCTGGGGTCCATTGCCTGTGCTGAAGGCCAGTGGGAACTTATCGAATCAAAAGGCGGCATCGATACATACAGGATGGCCCATTCGGGAACCGCTATATGCACATTCAAGGGAGTGGGTTTTGTTGATGCCAAAATAGAAGTCGTCGGTGAGGTAATGCGTGATATTCTAGCCTACCCCGAATGGATGGCCAAGTTCAAGAAAACAACCATACTCAAAACCATTGACCGGAACACATATGTTTTTCATGCCATTTTGAAAACACCAATGCCATTTCAAAATAGAGATATAGTCATCGAAAACCAGACCAAGTACAATTTCAATAACGGATCAGCACTCCTCACCTTCAGGTCGGCAAATAGCTTCAACTATCCTAAACAGGAGGGCTACTTCAGGATAACCGAACTGGAAGGCCAATATTATTTGGAATCTTTCGGCAGAGACAAGACACGGATTACCTATCAATACCGGTCCGATCCCGGTGGTAACATTCCTGTTCATTTGGCTAACGAAAGAGAAATCAAACATTTTCCGGCCAGGACTATTACCGGTTTACGCAAGATGGTGCAAAAGAAAAAGTATATAGACGCCGGTCTGGCCTCGCCTGAGCACAGGATGATTGAGCAGATGCTGGACAACAAAAAAGATGTAGCAAATATCTTGAAGAACCGGATCGGTGAATACATTATCGATCCGGTTCTATTGAATATGCTGCTTGAAATGACGAAATCAAAAAAAATAGTGGATAATATATATGCCAATCATTCTGACTTTGCCAGTTTCCGGCAGGGGATAGTTGGTTTGTTGAATGTCATTGCCGACAGGGAGCTTACCGAAGAACAGAAGCAGGAAGTTGATACCATAACCGCCTATCTGGCGGACAAGAAATTTGACACCTTTTTTTCCATGAAAAAATTCATGGGTGAGAAATGGCTTTTGGATGAAATCATAAAGGATAAAAAACTGTTCCAGGGACTTTTCGACATGGAAAGCAGTCTTGCCAAGGTGATTTTTGAAAAGGTCACGACATCCAAAACAGCGGTGACATCACTCATCAAAAACAAGCGGCTCGCTGAAAGCATTCTTACGAATGCCTCCCTGCGAGAAAAATTGCGGGCGGATAAGGTGCTTAGGATGAGGCTGGCCAACGAATTGGGCACGTTTAGAAACCTCAAGGATTTTGAAAATCTCATCGCGGAGAGAGTAAGAAGCTATTCACTATAAACCGCCCGATAGTTTGCGGGAAAGTGTTTTTACACCGTTTGATATTTAGTGATTTTTGCTCGAAAATAATTCAGAGGTGAGTTTTTATGGTCAGCGCTACCCTGCCGTGGTTAAAAGAATATAATATCTTCGGCATACCACAAACGTTTAAACCTTATCCTGATAAACCCAAAAGCTACGAACCGCTGAAAATAAACGACGCTTACTGGATGGCTGATCTGATTGCCAAAACAGCGCCCAATCCGCCTGAGGTCAGCCTTGATGTGGAAAAAGATCTGGAATTGATTCTTTTCACGGGCGGCACAACGGGACTTCCCAAGGGTTGTATGCTGACGCACCGCAATATTTACGCGAACACCATCCAGAATGCCAATGCGATGGGCGGGGCGCAAAAGCTGCTGGAAGGTGTTCTTACCGTATTAATGGGTTTGCCTTTCTTCCATTCATACGATCACTGCGCCATGCACTCTATGACCTATACCGGTTACAATCAGATACTTATTCCAGATGCCCGAGACACGGCGGGCATGGTAGAAATGATAAAAAAATATCGTCCGTTGTTGCAGATGGGTGTTCCCACTCAGTTTCTTAAACTGACACAGGAGGAGTTGAAGGGTATCACCATTCTGGGAATTTCCGGTTCGGCGCCTCTGCCAAAGACTGTTCAGGAGGAAACAGAAATATCCAGGCACCGTTTCCCCTTCCCCCTTTTCTAAAGGGGGATTGAGGGGGAGTTTTCAATCGGTGCAATTCCGTAAAATCTCCCCTCTTTAAGAAAGAGGGGGATTGCTCATTGAAGTTTCTTAGGAGGCGGCTCTCAGCCGCCGTGGCAATCTTTTTATTTTTTATTTGCTATTTTTTCTTCTCCCAATTGCCGCCGTCGTTTTGCACCCACCAGCCGGACTGAGATTTTTCTCTCCAACTGTTGGCGAATATTTTCTTGATCTGTGGCACCGAGTCCGAGCCGAGCTTGTTCGCGCTGGCGATTTCGCTGTAAAGCGCCGCGCGATCTTTGTTTTCCTGATCGATAAGTTTATTGACCAGGCTTCTTTCCTGCAGATTTAATCCTGCCGTATCTTTGGCCTCGATCAACCCCTTGTTGTTTTCGCCTAGCGCACCCTTGTCATAGAATGTCTTCAACTGCGCGTACCGGCTCTTAATCGATTCCTTGATGCCGCGGATAGCGGGGGTTGACACATCAATATTCACTTCGGCGTATGCCGGTCTCGCGCCGAACATGAAATCCAGAGAACTTGTGGGGCCCGGCTTTTCCGCAGGCGATTCCGGGGTATTGGTACGGATATCATCAACGATCTTGTCCGCTGCTTTCTGAACTTCAGCCGCCGGGAAATAGATGTTTACGGTAACGCAGGCAACAATTACAAAAGCTGCAATATAACTGATTGCTTTGAATGTTTTTTTCATAAATCCTCCTGTTTCAAAAAGTGTTTTGTATTTTAACACAATTTATTTTTTACGGCACGTTCTTTGTTTCTTTTTGTGATTTGGTTATTCTGCTCATTCTTTCGGCCATATCCTTGAAACTGATATAATTATCGGGATTCTGATTGACAATATCTACTCCCCGGAACAACGCCTTTCTTACAAGATATTCTTTACCCGAGTCGTGAACAAGTCCCCGCAGCTTGAAGATATCATCCTTCAGCGTGCATCTCATGCCGATTTGGCTGTAAGGATAATCTTTGAAAAACTGGTTTACGCCGCTGTTCAAGATGGCGGAAATCGCTCCGGAACCGGTGCTGATGATAGAAAGATTATTAATCGCATCAACGCTGATCAGTTTCGGCACACTTCTGCTTGTATCCGTTTCGATCACAAGATCAAAACTGGACGGTTGACCGTATTCCATCGAAAAATTCTTTAACGATCCTTTGATCAGACCTGTCATCCGTCCCACCTTGAGGCTCGACGTGAGCTTTTCCAGATCGATATGATCAAAACCGGCATCGGCTCCAAAAAACTGAGATGCGGAAAATAACCGGCCGGCAAAAATGTTTTCTATTTTGATTTGTCCGCCGAAGGACTGCGCGACAAGCGCACCGCTAGCGGTCCACTTTCCATTCTGAAAAATTATGGAAGGTAATTTTCCGTCAATCATTCCGGATAAAAGCACCGGCTCTTCCTGTTCTACTATTTGCTCAATATTAATATGTCTGACGACAATGCCTGTTTCCGCGCGCATTTCCGGTCGCAAAAGATTTTCCGCCCTGAAACCCGCAAGGCTGATTTCACCATCGAATATTTTAGCGTTGATCGGATCAGGCAGGATAAACCTGTTGCCGGAGAATACAACCGGCATAGCAAATTTGCTGATCCGGATATTATCCTTTTCCAACAAATCAAAAGCAACGGCGCCGGTCTTGCCGCCGGAAGAAGATGCGGCAGGAGTGCCGGTAAAAGCAAGATCGTAGGGCAGTGAAACGTTCAGCCCGGTCAGTTTCAGCGAGTTTGCGGGCGAACGCACAGCGATGCCGCGAAGGGCCAGATCACCCTCAATCATTTTTTGCCGGTCGGATATCAGAGCCGTGAGTTTTAAATCCGCGTCGCCTTCGATCTTCAAATCCTTAAAATTGGAATAATTCTGACTGATATAATTTTGCGCGGCAACGCTAAACAGACGCGTAAGCAAAATGCTTTTTGCGTTGAGTGAAATGAGATTTCTGTCGGGCGACATATCAGCGGAAAATTTATAATTGCCGGTCTGAAAGAGATCGCCGGTTCCGACCAAAGAAAGCGAAAAAGGTTTTTGAGCAAATGCGCCCTGCGCGGAAATCTTGGCTTTTTTGCCCTTGAAGTCCTGATAATAGGTCCCCCAGAGAAACTCACCGATTGCGCAGTTCATGTTGAGATTGAAACCGCCTTTGCGGCCTTTGCCCGGCGCATCCAAATTAAATTCGATTCTGCTGTTCATCTTTTCCGCGGCTTTGGAACTGTCAGGGGAAGCGAAGCCGCCCTCGCGAAGGTCAACAATTGCTTTCGCCTCCCATAGCAGAGCATCGTCTTCCTGTCTGCCCCGGCTTTCTATTTGAAATCCGCTTTTACCCTTAAATGTCCAGTCGCGATAATTATCGGGCAGCAGCGGTTTTACAAGGCCGCTAATTCGCGCGATGTCCAGGGACGAGGTATGCAAAGACGCATTCCAAACCAGCGGATTGGCAGTTACCGAAATTCCGCCTTTCAGCAATCCGATGTCCGCGCCTGATATTTCCAGCGACGTAAGAGAAAAACCGGACGTCTTCTGATCGTATGAGGCATTGAAATGCGCCTCGATATTTTTAATGGCAAGTCGTTCTTTGCCTTCTCCCTGAGTAATATTACTGACTGTTGCGCTGGCGCCGTCCAGAGAGATCATATCACCGTCCAGTTTGAGACCGGATGTGAACGCTCCGTTATCGAGTTTTATGTCACTATATAAACTCTTATCCAGAATAATCCGAAACGAACCGGAAGCATGAGGCGCTGGCGAAAATCGGGCAAGGTCAAGCGCCGTTTCCAGTGAGCCTTCGACGGCAGTGCTTCCGGAAGTAATGATAAAACCGCTTTTCCCGCCGAGATGACCGCCGCCCTCAGGATTAAAATCATTTATGCTCATATTCATGCCGGACAGAGAATAGATTGTCGCATCCGCTTTCAAATCCAGCCGGCCGTTTTTTACTTCCAGAAGATGGACCCGCGGCAGCTTTTTAAGGGTTTCCAACGGGTTGGTTTCCGATTTTTCTTTTTTCAGGTAAAATATAAATTTCGGATCGGCAAGAACCATCTTCTCTATATTGATTTTCCACCAGCGGCTTACACTGCCTTTGATATCCGCCCTGGGCAGAGAAATCACAAAACCTTTTTCCTTCATTTCCCTGATCTGCAGGCCACTGATATGGCCGCCTAGATGACGATCAAGATAAATGTCATCGACATGCAGATAAATACCGGTTATGGGCTGCGCATATGCCGCCAGCTTGTTAACGGCGCGGGGTGACTGCAAAAGGGGAAACAGTCCGATAAGCACTGCCGCAGGCACGGTAAGAATTAAAATGATTATGGTAATGACGAATATTTTCTTTTTCATTCTATGTTATGAGTGAGACCGCAAATTCCGAAAGGCACCATTTTTAAAATAGGTATTTGTTAAAATACTATTTTATCCCAAAGCCGTCAAGAAATGAAGTTTGTTGCTGTAACTGTAAGAAGCCTATAACATATCTTCGAAAATATCGACCCCACATACGCGGGATAAACTCCGGCCGGCGGTGCGCCCCTCAGGTTAAATCCATCATTCTCTTTCCTCCCTTGAGGGGAGGAAATTAAAAGGAGGGTGAAGTATTTTTAAATATTCCCCTCCCCTCAATTCCGGCACAATCCGGCCATGGTGCCCCCATGGTGACCTTTAGGTTATTCAGGGTATATCCAGTCATAGTTTGTCATTGCGAGGAGAGCCTTGCGCGCCGTGGCAATCATCTTTTATTTTGTCATACCGGCGTAGGCCGGTATCCAGTTTTCTTTTTTCTGGATGCCGTTCTTCAACGGCATGACAGAGGAACATTATTTATCGATTGATTTTAAATATTCAATCCGTTCAATCAGCGGTGGATGGGAATAATAAAACCAGACATACAAAGGATGAGGATGGAGGTTGGACAGGTTGTCTTTGGCCAATCGCTTGAGGGCGTTAATCATGGGCTCTGATGTTCCGGTTAACTCATGAGCCATCTTGTCAGCTTCGTGTTCATACCGTCGTGAAATAATAGCGCCCAGGGGACTAAAGAAAAATCCTATGCAACTCAAATAAATAGAAACCAAAAGCAATCCGGCGTAAACAGGCGTGTATTTTAATCCGAACGCGCCATATAGCGGCGACCAATTCACAATCAGATAAACAAAATAGAGCCCGACAAGGGATAAAACAATCATGAATATTAATTGCTTCAGGATATGCTTCTTCTTCCAGTGACCGATTTCATGGGCAAGCACCGCCAGTATTTCTTCATGAGAATGTGAATCCAGCAAAGTGTCGTACAGAACGATGCGCTTGGTCTTGCCGATGCCGGTAAAATAGGCGTTGGTATGCTTGGAGCGTTTGCCTTCATCAACCTGAAAAATTCCTTTGGCCTTTAATCCGACTTTGGCCAGCAACAACGTGATTTTTTCTTTTAGCTCTTCATCCTTAATCGGTTCATACTTATTAAAGAGCGGCGCAATTAATACCGGATAAAGCCACATCAGTAATATTTCGAACATGGTAAAAAACACCCAGGCCCAGAACCACCAGCTTTTCGGCAGATAAAGAATAAAGGCCATAAAGGCGGAAAGCATTACTCCCATTAAGACGGCGGAAATGATCACAGACTTCACAAGGTCGGTAAGCCACAGCTTCCAGGTAATCGTGGAAAAACCGTATTTCTTTTCCAGAACAAACGTGTGGTAAATGTCGAAGGGAATTTCCGCGACACCACCGATTAAAGACAGTACCCCGAAAAAAATCAGCGCCTGCCAGATTAAATGCCACTGCAACCCAAAGAGTTTCCCGACAAGCACCGGCAGTAAAAGAAACAATATGGCAAGTTCCAGAATGTCTTCGACTAAATCTTCTTTAGTTTCCAGACGCGAATTGTCATAAGTATAATCCACCATTTTCGCCAGAGTTGCTTCATCAATCACACCCTGAAAAACAGGTGGAATCTCCTTGCCATGCTCGCGTAAATGCCTGATGTTGAGTTGCTGTAAAATATAACGCCAGATTATCCGGCCCAAGAACAAAATTAAAAATAAAACTAAAAGCGTATTTTCCATAAATTACTGATCTTTGTGAAACTCCTCTCTTAAGGAAACCACCATCCTTATATTATTAATAAGCGTCCGTCCTCTTCACTATATCCATGATGAAAATCAATATTTGTTTTTCATCAACCTGATAAAACAAACGATATTCTCCGATTCGATACCGGTAAACATCTTTAAATTCACCTTTGAGTTTCTTGATATTTTTGCCAAAGAAAGGATTGATTCTTAATTGGGGATAAACGTATGTTTTGATTTTATTATAAATTTTACTGATATCTTTTTTAGAAATGGCACGCTGAAATGTTTCCGTCTCCGCAATTTCAAATCTATTTAACAATTCGATATTTCCCCTTCTTAATATCTTCCTTGGCCTTTCTTAATGATGAAACCAGAGCCTTGTCCTTCAATATCGCGGCCATTTCATGATCATCAACAAATGCTTCTTCAGTCACATGGGAAAGGGTGGCATATTCGATAAAGTTTGATATTGTTCGCCTCTGTGCCTGAGCAGCGGTCCTGAAGATATCATAGGTATCATCATCTATCCGCAATGTTATTGTTTTACCCATAATCCAACCTCTTCATTTTTGTTCAATTATAAACTATTTGCCGCATTCAATCAAGCATCTTTTTTTAGTGAGACCCCATGAGACTCAGATATTACAACCTGGTCGCAATCCTCATTTGTCATTGCGAATCCCGATTTATCGGGATGCCTGCCCTCGATGTAATCGGGGTGGCAATCTAAATACCATGCGTTCCTCCTTCGGTTATGAATTACCCAAGGTTGAATGTCTCTTTAAACGACTTATGACCGCCGACGGCCTGGCAGCGTAGCCCGGCAGGGAACCCCGGCGCATGCTCGGGAATGCCCGGGTGGCGATGAAGAGCGAATATTTTAAGACCATGCATAAACTCAAACCGCTAGTCATTCCCGCGCAGGCGGGAATCCAGAGGGGCAGAGACATAACTCTTAGCTCAGACATTTTGATCATGACAAATAATTGTTATGTTCCTCTCCTTCCCCCTAAGTGATTTGAATTTCTAATTTGACTTATTTTTCGTATTGGCATAAGATACCAACAATGAGAGCGAAAATAATTAAACATGACAAGATCACGGATGAACTGGGAAACACCGTTGAAATCAAAATTTGGGCTGTCCCTCCAACGCCCGATAAGCCAGATGGCTACAAATACTCTTTGGTTTATATTGTCAACGGACAACGTGTATTGGGTTACGATAACGCTGAAGGGAGAGGACATCATCGTCACAACGGCGCTTTAGAAGAAGCATATAAATTCAGAAGCCTAAAAAAGCTGTCTGATGATTTCATTAAAGACATTGAAAATTACAAAAGGAGACTTCATGAAGATAAAAAAAGTTAAAGTTGGGATTAAAGATATTCAAACAGCCCTCAACGAATTCGTTGAAACGGGAAAATCCCTTCAGAAAGGAAATATTATAAAGAAGGATACTGGTGTTTATTTTACCAGCGTCGAAGCTTTTCGCCGAGCCTTGTCTCCCAAACGCATGGAAGTGCTGCATACAATTCGTACTCGGAAACCGTCTTCTATTCATGTATTATCGAGAATGTTAAACAGAGACGTTAAGAATATTGCTATGGATGTGAAATATCTCGCTCAAGTTGGTCTTGTGGAAAAACGAAGATCAAAAGACGAGAAAAAGGATATTACGCCTTCCGTTAATTATGAAAGGATTATTTTTGAAATCAACGTTTAAAATCCATTGCGCTACCTTTTAGCCTCTTTCGACACAAAGGTCAGGCAGACCTGGCCACTTTGCAGACCTTTGTCATTCCCGACCTGATCGGGAATCCAGAAGATTCTAATTGTACCCTATATTTTACCCAAGATTGAATGTCTCTTTAAACGGCTTATGACCGCCGACGGGCCCGACCGTGTAGCCCGGCAGGGAACCCCGGCGCATGCTCGGGAATGCCGGCTAGCAATGAAAAGCGAATTATCCCAGGACAACGCGTAAACTCAAACCGCTTGTCATTCGCGAAGGCGGGAATCCAGGGGGACAGGTTCATAACTCTTAACTCAACCATTTTGATCACAACAACTAATCACGAAGCATATTGTAACGATATCTTTCTCTACGGTATATATTACCCTGTACTTCAAACTCAAACGCGATGAACGCTGCCCCACGTGTGACCTTTAGGTTACTGGTCGTTATGAAACTCTAATATTATAATGGATCATTTCCTTACCGGTTAGCTACACCACAATTGCGTAGCTAACAAATACGTTGAGGACGCCTGCGACGATGCCAACAAAGATAGCGCTTTGAGTTGGGATTGAAATCAAGTTTCTTCCAGTGCCTTACTACATTCACTAATCAGCGCTTTTTTTGAAACGCCCCGATCAATGATATCCCAGGGCAGAACTTCATCAAATTGCTTTTGGCGATAAACGTAAAAGTCCGGATTGATATTAACTTCCTTCAACGACTGCGCCCAGTTCTCCTCCAGACGATTTGCGGTGAGCAATATTTCGCTCACTCTTCTGTCACCCAGAGATAGCAGCGCCTGAATATAATTCCATTTCGGGACATCGTGAATGACCTTGATTGACTTTTCGCGCTTCAAAGCGTTTTCAATCTTTTTTATTTTTCCGCCCACCAAACCGACATCCTCCAGAGAGCACCACTGAAAAGGGGTTGCCGGTTTGGGAATAAATTGATTGATGCTCAGCGTAATGCGCCGGAACTTTTTCTTACCCTCAAATTTATTGAGGATATGATGTTGAATTTTTCTGACAAGCTCAATGATGGCATCAATGTCCTGTTCTTTCTCATTAGGCAGTCCCACCATAAAATAAAGCCTTAATTTAGGAATTTCTTTTTTAACCAGTATTTCCACGGCATTCATTATATCGGTTTCGGTTATGTTTTTGCGGATAATGTCCCGCATTCTCTGGCTGCCCGCCTCCGGCGCCAGCGCGACCGTTTCGATGCCGCCGGTTTTCATGAAATCAACTATCCTTTCATCTATCTGGTCAATACGCAGGGAACCAATGCCGACCTGCGCTCCTTGCTCAATGATATATTCGCATATATGCGCAAGACCGGGATGATCGGAAACAGCCGCACCCACCAGACCGATTTTCTTTTTTCTTTTCAAACCGCAATCAATGGACGCGATGATTTCCGCACTGCTGCGGAAACGAACCGGACGATAAACAAAACTGGCCGCGCAAAAGCGGCAGCTTCGGGCGCAGCCCCGATTAACTTCCGTCAGAAACATATCTTCCATTTCGGTTTGAGGCGCACTGATAACTTCTTCAGTACAAAAAGAATTAATATCTTTTATATGTTTTATTTTTATTTTTTCCGGCAAACCCGCTTCTCTGGGCTTTATGGACTGAATTTTGTTTTCCGCAGAATAGTCTACTTCGTAAAGACACGGAACGTAAATATTATTTACTTTTTTCTGTAAATCCACGAGTAAATTACGACGATCCCCGCCAAGACGGCGCGCTTCTTCAAAATAACGGCAGAATTGCGGTAATGTTTCTTCGGCTTCGCCCAGAATAAATAAATCAAAAAAATCAGCCAGCGGCTCGGGATTAAGAGTAAGAGCAATACCGCCGCCTATAATTAACGGATAATCGCTCGAACGGTCTCTCGCCAACAAAGGAATTCCGGCAAGATCCAGCATTTTTAATATATTGGGGTAATCGTTTTCGAAGGATAAAGAAAAAGCCAGAATATCAAATTCAGCTATTGACTTCCGGCTTTCCAGACTAAATATTTCTGCCGCCCCGGAAATGAATTTGGCATTGTTTCCGGGAGCGGGCAGAAATACTCTCTCACATAGGAAGGAGGATTGTTCATTAAATATTTTATAAACTGTTTGGAAGCCCAGGTTGGCCATGCCGGTCCGGTAATAATGGGGATAAGCCAGACAAACCGTATTGTATGTCCCCCAAATTTTTTTTACATATCCAGTCTCTTTCTCCAGAACAGCAGCATGTATTTTTTTCAGTTTCCAATCCATTATTTTATCATGGCCTATATCCTGCTATCTGCTTAGTCGGCCTGACGGCGTAAAAACGTCGGAATCTGTATATCGCTCATATTGTCGGTTTCATCGTTAATGTTCACATTCGTAAAATTCAAATTATTTTGTGTTTTCCCCCGGCGTATGAAAGCAGGCGTCGCTAAATCATCGCGCCGGTAACCGCCCAGATGCGTAACATTTCCCAGTGATTCTTTTTTCTTTGATATATTATCAAAACCCGTGGCAATGACCGTGATGCGAATTTCATCCTGCATATTCTGATCAATTACTGTGCCGAAAATAATGTTGGCATCTTCATCCGCTTCTTCCTGAATCAATGATGAGGCTTCATTAACTTCATAAAGACTCATATCCGGTCCGCCGGTGATATTGAGCAGAATTCCACGCGCGCCCTGAATAGTGTTGTCTTCCAGAAGAGGAGATGAAATCGCTCTTTGCGCCGCTTCTACCGCCCGGTTTTCGCCGCTGGCCATGCCGGTACCCATAATAGCTATACCCATATTGCTCATGACGCTCTTCACATCGGCAAAATCAAGATTAATCAGTCCCGGAACCAGAATTAAATCTGATATACCTTTGACCGCCTGATAAAGGATATCGTCCGCTTTTTTGAACGCTTCCAAGAGCGATAAGTTGCGGCCACCTAGACTTAAAAGTCGTTGGTTAGGAACAACAATAAGCGTATCCACAATATCCCGCAATTGTGCGATACCTTCTTCAGCCTGAATATTACGTTTCTTACCTTCAAACTGGAAAGGCTTGGTAACTACGGCAATAGTCAGAATGCTGCATTCGCGGGCAATTTCCGCAATCACGGGAGCCGCGCCTGTTCCCGTTCCTCCGCCCATTCCCGCAGTAATGAAGATCATGTCCGCACCTTCCAGGAACGGCCGGATTTCATCGCGGGATTCCAAAGCCGATTGTTTGCCGATTTCAGGATTGGAACCGGCCCCCAGACCTTTTGTTATTTGCGTACCCATTTGAATTTTAATTGGTGCATTGGATACGCCGAGCGCCTGCGAATCTGTATTGGCGTTAATAAAATCGACGCCTCCCAGAGACGACGCAATCATTGTATTGACAGCGTTCCCGCCGCCACCACCGACGCCAATCACCTTTATTTTCGCCAAATTCTCACTACATATCTCTGTTAATTCAAACATGTTCTCTCCTTCCTTTCAAAAAAATTCTGAAAACATTTTCTTTGCCGTTCTTATCATTTTACCAAAAACATTCGTCGTATTTCTGTATATGGAATCACTATCTAATTGACTATTCCCATATATAATTAAACCGACACCTATAGCATGCGCCGGTGAATTCACAATATCGGAAAGGCCTCCAATACCAATAGGAATACCTTTACGAGCCGGCATATCAAAAATTTGTTCAGCAAGTTCAGTGATACCGTACAAAAGCGACGTTCCGCCGGTCAAAACAACTCCGGCTGCCAGTAAATCTTCGAAACCGAAACGGACAACTTCCTTGTAAGCAAGATTTAAAATTTCTTCCATTCTCGGTTCGATTATGCGCCCCAGTATCTGACGCGACACTTCGCGGTCTTCCCTGCCACCCAGACTGGGCACGTTGATTGTTTCATCCTTGGGAATCATGGAAGTCAAAGCACATCCGTATTTAAGTTTAATTTTTTCCGCATCGCCCAATGGTGTCCGCAATCCTGTTGAAATATCCGACGTAAGATAGTTGCCGCCAACCGGTAATATTGCCGTATGTTTGATGCTGCCCTCAGAAAAAATTGTAACTGAAGTATTGGCTCCGCCGATATCCAGCAGAACTACACCTAAATCTTTCTCATCAGAGCTTAACACTGCCTCACCGGCGGCCAATTGTTCCAAAACGACATCATCAATATCCAAACCCACACGGTTTACGGATTTTACAATGTCCTGAATAGCGGAAGTGGCTCCGGTAACAATGTGCACTTTAGCTTCCAGCCGGACACCGGACATCCCGATGGGGTCTTTAATTCCCTCCTGGCCGTCTATTACATAACTCTGGGGAAGAATGTGCATGATTTCCCTGCCTACGGGAATGGCAATGGCTTTGGCAGCTTCGATCGCTCTTTGTACATCGCTTTCACTCACTTCTCTGCCTTTGATGGAGACGATGCTCAACGAATTTTGTCCTTTAACATGGCTGCCGGAAATTCCGACATAAACAGAATTGATGCGGCATCCGGACATATGCTCAGCTTCCTCCACCGCCGTTTTTATTGATTCCACCATGCTGTCGATATTGACAACGGTTCCTTTTCTTATTTCTTTGGCCAGAGATGTCCCGACGCCAATTATATTAATACCGGTTTCGGTAACCTCTCCGACGACAGCCGTGGTTTTTGTCGTTCCGATGTCAAGCCCGACTATGACATTGCTTTTTTTTCCCATCAGCACTTTCACCTCATTTTTTAATTTTACCAGCCTGCCTGCACACTTTTCGTTTCATATCAGATACTGCTGGCCCTTAATGCTTTGTTCTATACGGCCAGGAGCATTTTTGCGTTGTACTGTAACTTTTGACTCATCAGACAAATCAATGCATAAATAGCCGTTTTTTATTCCTCTTTTTTCCATGTCAGCCATAATCAGAGTTAATTGTCCCAGTTTTTTTTCGAAATCACCTTTGCCCAGCTTTAAATAAAGGCCGGCATCGGAAATTAAAGACAATCCGAATACCTCATCAATATGAATCTCGGAAATTGTACCCAAATAAGTGTACTGGCCGGAACCGGATACCGTCTTCAATAATTTAAGCGTGCTTAAAAAAAGCGGGGACTTAGTTCTGTCCTTCTGTGTGATTCCCGTAAATATCGGAAGATCTACTTCATCGCCTTTGCCCAGTTTTTTAAATACAAAACCTTCCCCATCCATCAGATAAAAATCACTGGCCTGCTTGACTAGAGCCAATGGATTTCTTTCCTGCACTTCCAGAACAAGCTTGTCGGGCAGCTCCCTGCCAATATAAACATTTTTTACCCACTGATTCGCGGTAACTCTGTGTATGACAGCATCAGTATTTATTGCTAATAGATTTTGCGCAGGCTTTATATCCGCTAACTCCAGGACATCTTTTTCCGTTAGTTCCTTTAATCCGCGCACGGAAATTTCTTTTATTTCAAAATACGACCTGCTTATAAGCAGATTGTAAGCATAAATAAAGAAAGTCGTCAGAACCGCGACGGAAAGCAGTAATCCGGCGGCTGCAAAAAAATCCCCCGACATTCCGGCCAGCCGCCGACGCACACGGTTTTTTTTCGCTTTCAGGCCCGATTTTTTCAAATTAATCCTCTCCAACAATCACAACTTCTGTTTCCAATTTTACACCCTTCTCTTTTTCAGCTTTGGATTGAATCAGCGCAATCAGTTCTAAAACATCAGAAGCCGTGGCACTACCCCTGTTAACAATAAAATTGGCATGCCTGGGTGATATTTGCGCGCCTCCGGCACTCATTCCTTTCATACCCATGTCTTCAATAAGTTTGCCGGCTATTTGCATGGGCAAATTCTTAAAAATGGAACCGGCATTAGGAAATTCCAAAGGATGCTTTTTCTGCCGCCATTGCAGAATTTCATTTATTTTTTTCTTAATTTTCTCGCGTTCACCTTTTTTAAGTTTAAATTGAGCAGCCAATATTACTGTGTCGGGAGGTAACGATGTCTTGCGGTAACTGAAAGATATTTCTTCGCTGTTCATTGTCCTGATTTCGCCTTCAGCATCCAGCAAAGATATTGCCTTTATAACATCTTTCATTTCTTTCCCGTAAGCTCCGGCATTCATCCATACGGCACCGCCCACAGTACCCGGGATACCGGCGCAAAACTCAAGTCCTGTCAGTTCGTCCGACACGGACATGTTGACAACCTTTGCCAATGCCGCACCTGCCTGAGCAGTAACAAGATAACCGCTTTCCGGCGTATATTCGTAACTTATTTTTTTCATTCCGGTCAGCAGCAATATTGCTCCCCGGTATCCACCGTCCCGAACAATAATATTGGTCAGGTTACCCACCGGTAAAAAAATAACTTTTTTTTCTTTAAGTTTCTTTACAACCTCAAGCAGCTGATCTTCATTCTTTATAAACACAAGAGCATCGGCTTTCCCGCCAACAGCAAGCGATGTATGATTCGACATTGGCTCATCATATAATATTTTACCGGCGGCTACATCGCTCAGCGTTTTTTTAATTTCATTTTTGCCGGCCATTACTTTTTTATTTTCCCTGCCTTCAGTTGTTTTAAGAAATTTTCGCCAATTTTATAAATACTGCCTGCCCCCAGAGTCAGAACAGTATCTTTCGATTTTACTGTCTTTAATAAGTATTTTACCGTGCTTTCCGCCTGCGCAATATATTTCACGTGTGTTTGCCCGGTTTGTCTGATCGCTTCGCAAAGCGCGGCGGAATTAATTCCGGCAATAGGTTCCTCGCTGGCCGGGTATATATCGTTGATAATTAATATATCGGCATTCCTGAAAGCTTTGGTAAATTCATCAAAGAGCGCCTTTGTCCGGGTAAACCTGTGTGGCTGAAAAACTACAATGAGTCTGTCTTTCCACACTTGCCGCATGGCAGCCAGTGTCTCTTGAATTTCCGTCGGATGATGGCCATAATCATCAACCACTGTGATATCGCCCACTTTTCCTTTAATCTCCAGGCGGCGCTGAACTCCCGAAAAGCTCTGCAAACCTTTTTTGATTGTTGAAAAATCAAGATTCAGCTCGCGTGCCACCGCTATTGCCGCTAAAGAATTATAGACATTAAACCTACCCGGAACGGTTAATTCGATCTTGCCCAGATTCGTTCCTTTATAAGTGAGATTATAGGTGGTTGTTCTTTTTAAAAACTTTATTTCTCTGGCACTATAGTCTGCCGGCGATTCAATGCCGTAAGTTATCATCCTGCGCTTGATCAGGGGGATAATTTCCCGCGCGTGAATATTGTCGCTGCAAATAACCGTGCATCCGTAAAAGGGAACGATATTGGCAAATTTGAGAAATGCCTCTTTGATTTCAGTAATGCCCGCATAAAAATCCAAATGCTCGCGGTCAATGTTAGTGATTACAGCAATTGTCGGCGACAATTTTAAAAATGACCCATCACTTTCATCCGCCTCCGCCACAATAATCTCTCCATCGCCTAATCGGGCATTGCTGCCAATGCTGGCCAGTTTTCCCCCGATGACCATCGTCGGATCCAGTCCGCCCTGCGCCAGAATCGTAGAAATCATCGATGTGGTCGTAGTTTTGCCATGGCTGCCGGAGACGGCGACAGAAAATTTCATCTTCAGTAGTTCCGCCAGCATTTCCGCCCGCGGAATTACCGGAATATTTTTCCGGTGCGCTTCTATAACTTCGGGATTGTTTGCCTTTACTGCCGTGGAAGTTACAACGACATCGGCATTGCCGATATTTTCCGCAGCGTGTCCGATAACCACCTGCGCACCAAGTTTCTGCAATCGCGCCGTTGTTTCCGAATTTTGAACGTCGGAGCCGCTGATGTGATAACCGAGATTAACCAGAACTTCGGCAATCCCGCTCATACCGATGCCCCCGATTCCCACAAAATGAATGCATTTTACTTTGCGCTGCATTGAGCTGTTTCTTTTATCTAGTCTCATTTATACCGCCATCTTTCTTAATCTTTATAAACTTAACTCGATAAAGTTAATTTTCCCCGGTCATTAATTTAATACAGTTATCAACTATTGTTTTTGCCGCATCAACTTTGCCTAGTTTTAATGAATTTTCTTCCATCTGATGCAACTTTTGCTCATCCCGCAACTGATCTTCAATTACACCAAATAACTTGCCACCGCTAAGTTCCTTCTGCTGAATCAGGATAGCAGCGCCTTCGGAAGCCATAGCCTGCGCGTTTTTCAATTGATGATCGTTTGCCGCCCACGGATACGGGATTAAAATCGCTGCTTTGCCCGCCGCTGTAATTTCCGCAAGGGATGTGGCTCCGGCACGACAAATGATTAAATCCGCATCCGCATAAGCTCCCGCCATATCAACAATAAAAGCCGTCACTTTCGCCCGAATGCCGAATTGTTCATAAGCTTTTTTCACTTCCTCCAATTGCCGCGCACCGGTTTGATGAAGAATACGCACCTTATCTTTCATGCCCTGTAACTGCGGCAGCATATCCATAATGCTCTTGTTGATCGCCTCAGCGCCCTGCGATCCGCCAAAAATCAGCAACTGCCGATAATCTTTTTTTTCTTTTCTCTCACCGCTTTTGGCAACAAGTGCCGCCCGGACGGGATTTCCGCTGACAATGACTTTTGTTTGCGGAAAAGATGTCTGTGTTTGTGCGTATGTTACAAATATTTTATCCGCGAAACTGCCCAGAATTTTATTAGTAATGCCGGGAATGGCATTTTGTTCCGCAATTACTGTGGGCATGCTCATAAAGTGAGCGGCAAGCACTGCCGGTCCTGAAGCATAGCCGCCCACTCCCACTACAATGTCAGGGCAAAACTGTTTCAAAATTCGCCTCGATTGCCACATGCTCTTGGGAATCTGATAAGCACCTCTTATCAATGCCTTGCCCCCTTGTCCTTTAACACCTTCAACATCAATTGCTCTGAGTTCATAACCAAGCTGACCAAGCAGTTTGCTTTCAATGCCTTTTTTCGTTCCAATAAAAATAATCGCTGTTTTATTATCTCTTGCCAAAAATTCCTCAGCGATGGCAATTCCCGGAAACAAGTGTCCGCCTGTTCCTCCTCCCGCAATTACAATACGCATTGTTGCTTTAGACAAAACCAAGCCCTTTTAACTTTTTTTGAGCAAACAGCTCAGTTTCCCTTAATATTTCTTTCATCAAGTCTGGGTCGAAATATTCAATAAAATACCCACCGCCGTCATCGTCATGATAAATGCAGTACCGCCATAACTCAAAAAAGGCAGAACCAAACCCTTCAGTGGTATAAGTCCCATCACACCGGCAATATTTATGAATGCTTCCATCACAATCACCATGGTTAGTCCGGCAGCCAACAACGTCCCGAAAAGATCAGGCGCCTTCAACGCAATCATAAAGCCGCGAAAAGCAAAAACGGCAAACATGACTATGACAATCGTCACTCCTATAAAACCGCTTTCCTCAGCGATAATGGAAAGGATAAAATCCGTATGCGGCTCGGGCAAATAAAATAATTTTTGCATACCGTCTCCTATTCCCACGCCAAAAGTTCCACCGGAACCAAAAGAAAGCAGAGATTGAATAATTTGGAAACCTGTATTGTCAGCATCTTTCCATGGATCTAAAAAAGCAGTCAACCGCGTCAATCTGTATCCCTTAAAAAAAATCAATGCTACGCCGACCGGAATAAAAGCCGCTACTAAAAATGACAGATGCTTTATCTGAGCGCCGGCTATAAAAAGCATTAAAAGTAAAATCGTGGCAATAATCACGGCCGTGCCGAAATCCGGTTCCAGTAAAATCAACAAAATAGCAATTGAAGTAGCTATTAAAGGAACCAGAACTCCTTTGCCGAAATCCTTCAGTTGGTGCGCCTTTCTGGTAAGCAAGTGCGCCAGGAAAATCACTATTGTAATCTTAACCATCTCGGTCACCTGAAAGGAAAAGCCGAATAAATTTAACCAACGTGTTGCCCCTCCACGTCTCATCCCCAAATGCGGTATCAGTAACAGCGACAGCAAGACAAAAGATAATAACATTCCCGGATAAGCCCATTTTCTTAATTGCGTATAAGGAACCCTGGTCATAATAATCATGGAAGTAATGCCCACAAACACAAAGAAAATTTGTTTTTTTAAGAAATATTGACCGTCCTTAAACTTTTCCAACGCAATAATGGAACTGGATGAATAAATCATTGCCGTGCCTACAGTCACCAAAATTAAAGTAACTAAAAGCAAAATAATGTCCGGCAATTTATCTTCATTTCTAACCACAGCATCCATTTAAAGATTCTTCACTACCTCCTTAAAGAAATTACCCCGTTCTTTATAATTGGCAAATTCATCAAAGCTGGCACAACCCGGCGACAGTAAAATCACATCGTCGGATTGGGCGTCTTGATAAGCGCTTTCCACAGCTTCCTTTAATTTATTTTTTTTCACGAGCGGCATATCTTTACCGATTAACGAAGCGATCCGTTCACGCGCTTCACCAAATAAAATAACTTTTTTGGTTTTTGTTTTAAGCAATGGCCGCAAAGTTTCAAAATCACCATCTTTATCACGACCACCCAAAAGTAAAATTACGGGCTCATCAAATGTCTCCAGCGCCCGCTCAACGGAACCAACATTTGTCCCCTTGGAATCATCGTAAAATTTGATTGAATTCTTTTCCCCCGCAAATTCGATGCGGTGCGGTAATCCGCGAAATGCAGAAACAGCCGCAATGATATTTTCCCGACTGCACCCACAGAAGCGCGCCGCCATTATCGCCGCCATCACGTTTTCCACATTATGCAATCCGGGAAGGTTTATAATGTCGAGCGGATATTGTTCTTCTTTCGCTCCGGGCGCGCCGGGCATCCTAAAAACAATGTTATTTTTCTTAATAAATATTCCCTTTTGCAGCACTCTTTTAGAACTGAACTTTATAACTTGCGCATTAATGATCCTGGCTATTTCTTCCTGCTCCGGATCCGCGGCGTTAAGAATCGCAAAGTCCGCTTTTGTTTGATTAGCAAAGACTCTGGTCTTGATGCGGCGGTACTCTGCGAAAGAACCATGGTAATTGATATGATCACAGGTTATATTCAAAAGAACAGCAATAAACGGTCTGAATTTTTCTATCCACTGGAGTTGAAAACTGCTGATTTCAGCAACGATAAAGTCGTCTTTCTGTGAGCCCTCCACATATTCAATCAAAGGATTACCAATGTTTCCGCCGACAAAAGTTTTCTTTCCCGATCGTTTCAAAATCTCACCCAACAGGGTTGTGGTTGTCGTTTTACCGTTAGTCCCGGTTACAGCAATTAACGGAACTTTCAAGAACCGGTAAGCCATTTCAATTTCGCTGATAACCGGTATGTTCTTTTTCAATGCTTCAACCAACAAATCATTCTGGGGAGGAACGCCGGGAGAAGGGACAACTATGCATGCGCCCGTTAAAATACGGGCATTATAGTTGCCGATTTCCAGCCATTTTTCTTTGGCTATCTGTTCAAATTCAGCCCCCCATTTATCAACCGGCTGCTCATCAGTTACGATTACTTTCGCGCCTTGTTTTCCAAAAAACCTGGCGGCGGCAATTCCCGTTTTGCCCATGCCGATCACAACTATTTTTTTACCGGTAAGATTCATGCTTCCTTTATTCCTCTAACGTAACTTCAATGTGCTTATCGCCATTAATGCCAACAAAATAGAAATAATCCAAAAACGCACAATTACTTTCGGTTCCGCCCATCCTTTCAATTCGAAATGATGATGCAGAGGCGCCATCCGGAGAATGCGTTTTCCTCCGGTCATTTTGAAGTAACCAACCTGAAAAATTACTGAAAATGTTTCCACTACAAATATGCCGCCGACAATAGCCAGCAATATTTCCTGCTTGGTTATTATCGCCATAGTACCCAACGCTCCGCCCAGAGAAAGTGAACCGACATCTCCCATAAATATTTCCGCAGGATATGAATTAAACCAGAGAAAGCCGAGACCTGCCCCTACAAGAGCTCCGCAAAATACCGCCAGTTCGCCTGCACCGGTAATGTGAGTAACCCGCAGATAAGAAGCAACCTTCACGTTTCCGGCAAAGTAGGCAAAAAGTATATAAGTGGCAAAACAGATTATTACGGGACCGATAGCCAGGCCATCCAGACCGTCTGTTAAATTTACGGCATTGGCCGCGCCGACGATGATAAATGTGGAAAACAGAATATAGCCCCAGCCAAGGTTAGGCAATATCGTTTTAAAAAAAGGAATCGTTACCTGCGAATTGAAACCTGGTTTTAAATAAAGAACTATGCTGACGAACAGAGCTATTATAATTTCCGCAACCAGCCTTTTTTTACCGGAGACACCTTTGGAACTTTTACCGGCAAGTTTGCTGTAATCATCAATAAATCCAATCAAGCCATAACCCACGGTCACCAGCAATATCAGCCAGATGTAATTAATGGAAAGATTAGTCCAAAGCAGAGTGGAAATTACCACAGCAAGGATAATTAAAACTCCTCCCATCGTAGGAGTGCCTTTTTTGGTCAAATGACTTTGCGGTCCGTCCTCTCTGATCTGCTGGCCGATTTGCATGTTCTGGAGCGTCCGAATCATCCAGGGACCAACGATCAGACAAATCAAAAGCGCGGTGATCGCCGCAAAAATCGTCCGGAAAGTTATATAACGAAATACGTTAAAGAACGAAATCGTTGTGTGTAACGGATATAATAAATGATAAATCACTTTTTAATTCACTCCCGATTAATGAATAGTTTTATTATGCCCGTTTATATTATCGCTGCCGAAATTCTCGCATATTTGAACCACAATTTTCTCCATCTTCATTCCGCGCGAACCTTTCACCAGAATCCAGTCACCTTTTTTTAAATTTTCCTTCAAATAATTAATCCCGTTATTTTCATTAGAAAGGAAAAAAATGTTTTCCGGCGGCAGCCCTCCTTCCATCGCTCCAGCGGCTGTCACCCTGGAAAAATTGCCTTGTAGAAAAAGAGTGTTGATTCCTATCGTCGCTATCAGCATCCCTATTTTACGATGCATTTCTTCTGATTCCGTCCCCAACTCCAGCATGTCGCCTAAAAATACATAACCATTATGATGAACTTTTAAATCTTTCAGTGTCATCAGCGCTTCCCGTACCGAAGCAGGATTGGCATTGTACGAATCATCCAAAAGAAAAGACCCGTTGCGCAGTTTAACCATTTCCATTCGTCCGCTGAATGGACGAAATTCCGCCAGGCCTTCCACTATCGTTTTGATGTCTGTACCAAGAGCAAAAGCCGCGGCGGCCGCCGCCATGGCATTATTAACATGATGCAGACCAACAATTTTCATTTCTACTTTTTGTGTGTTCTCACCGACAATCAGATTAAAACTCATTCCCTTGATGCCGTTTATTTTTATATCTTTGACAGTAACATCGGCATTAGGACTCATACTGAAAGTAATTTTCCGTCCAGTCCATCGTTCAGCGCAAAGGGCAACTGCTTTATCGTCAATGTTGACTATGATCGTCCCCGAAGGTGACATATTAAGAAATAAATCTCCCTTTTCCTCCCTGACAACATCCAGGGAACCAAATCCGGCCAGATGCGCCGGACCGACGTTAGTAATCAAACCTATATCCGGCACGGCAATTTGCGTAAGTTTTTTTATTTCCCCCCGTGTATTTGTGCCCATTTCCAGAATAGCCAACTCATGTTCGGCGGTAAGGCGAAATATCGTCTGAGGCAATCCGATCAAATTGTTTAAATTCCCTTCAGTTTTTAAAATATTTTTCTTCCGGCCGATAATTGCCGCAATCATTTCCTTGGTTGTGGTTTTTCCGGAAGATCCTGTTAATCCAATTACAGTAAGGGAAAACCGTTTCCTCCATTCATGAGCAAGATCACCCAACGCAATCAACGTATCAGCAACTTTAATCACCGTGGCATTCTTATCTGCCAGGTCTTTACTAACTTTTGCATCATGCACTATAATTCCGGCAGCTCCCTGCTGCAGCGCTTGATTTACGAAATCATGTCCATCAAACTTTTCACCTTTCAATGCGATAAAAAGATTCCCCTTTTTTACCAGACGAGAATCAGTGGAAATTCCATAAAACGTTTTTTCCGAAGCCCCGGTAACTAAATTTCCGGCAGTTGCCTTCAACACATCATTTAACAAAAATTTCGGCGAATCATAATTCATCGATTTAATGTAAACGGTTTCCCAATCCCAAAATTTGTTTTACGATAATACGATCATCAAACGGCACTTTATCTGTTCCCAAAATCTGATAATCCTCATGACCTTTTCCAGCAACTAGAATAATATCTTCTTTTTGTGCCACACTTATTGCGGTTTCAATGGCCTTTTTTCGATCGGGTATTACTGTGTAGCGATGAGCGCCATTCTCCGATTGTAAATTACCGGGCAAGATCTTCTGTATCCTGCTTTGATCAATTCCGGTTTCAATTTCGGCAATAATCGCCAACGGATCTTCCAGACGGGGATTATCCGATGTCACAATAGTCAGATCACTGTATGTTGTGGCTGCTTCACCCATAAGTGGTCTCTTGCCGTGATCTCTGTTCCCGCCGCAGCCGAAAACCGTGATAATGCGTTTTTTCTTCAGCTCTGTTAAATTTTGCAGTACACGCCTCAAAGCATCATCCGTATGAGCATAATCGACAAAAATATTAAGTCCCGATGATGAGTCTACTTTCTCCAGACGACCGGGGACACAAAATAAATTTTCTATTCCCTTTTTAATTGTTGAAGGAGGAATTTTTAAGACAGAAGCGGCACCGGCAGCAGCCAGAATATTATAAAGATTGAATTTACCTATAAGCGATGATTCTATAGAAAAAGTTTCCTCGCCTAAACCAACCCGTGCTTTTATTCCGGATAATGCTAATTCATAGCTTACAGTTCGGATTAAGCTTTCACTTTCCATGCCGTAAGTTACGGCCGGTAAATTAACCTCTTTTAGAATTCTTTGCCCCCACCGATCATCGGCATTAATAATCATTTTTTGCGGGTGAACCTTTTTGCTTTGAGGTAATACTTCAGCAAAAAACCGTTTCTTGGCCTGGAAATAATTTTCCATCGTCAAGTGATAATCGAGATGATCACGGGTAAGATTGGTAAAAACACCTAAATCAAAATCACAGTCATCAACCCTCTTTAAATCAACAGCATGAGATGAAACTTCGGCAACAGCGTGAGTAACATGATCATCAGCCATCGCGCGTAAGATTTTCTGCAAATCATAAGATTCGGGAGTAGTATTAGGTGCCGGATAAATCTTATCATTGTAACGGTAATTAACCGTGCCCAAAACTCCGCAATGAAAACCGGCCGCTTTAAGTATGGATTCCAAGAGATAAGATATTGTTGTTTTACCGTTTGTCCCCATAACAGCAATAAGCACCAACCCGGCAGAAGGATTACCAAAATAATTTTTGGCTAAAATACTTAAAGAACGCCGGCTATCGGCTACCTTAACTGCCGTCACGGCAGAAGGAACATTGAAATCTTTTTCATGAACAATAGACCGCGCTCCACGGTTTATCGCCTCTGTAATAAAATCATGCCCGTCATATTTTAAACCGGCAACAGCAACAAACAGCGATCCTGCTTCGCATTTATCCGCGGAATAGCATAGAGAAGAGACCTCTCGGCGTGAGTCTCCGGAAATATTAATTACCTCTGATCCTTCAATTAAGCTGTTCAACTTCATTTAAACCTCAATTGTTCAACTCAAAAACAACATTACACACTCGCTCTTCTCCAAACGAAGTGCGGGCTGGCGGATATTGACGTACAGCCCAGCCATTACCGGACACTTTAAGTTCTATTGATTCGGCCTTTGCTTTTTTCATCGCTTCCCTGATCGTCAAACCCGCAAAATCAGGCATGGTCGATTCATCATTGCTAACAACATTCTGCGGAGTTAGAGTTTGCTGCGTCGAGACCAGTTCTACCTGGTTTGGATCTTTTTCAAAAACAGGAGTCTCACGAATATTTGTCTTGAAGCAATTGAGTATCTGCTCACCGATATTTTTGAATACCGGAGCGGCGGCTACGCCACCCCACTTATCTCTTTGCGGTTCATCAAGCATTACCAGAATAGCAACCTGCGGATTATCGGCGGGGAAGAATCCCATGAAAGATGTACGCACTTTCTCCGATGAATATACACCACGTTTAAAATCGAATTTTTGTGAAGTTCCAGTTTTACCGGCAACGGCGACATTAACAATGCTCGCTTTTTTGCCAGTTCCGTCCGGAGCGCCGACAACCTCCGTCAGCATAGTGGTAAGACGTTTGGCCACGCCCGGAGAGATAACCTTACGTACTACTGTCGGCGCGTATAATTTAACGAGTCGATTATTTTTATCGGCAATACCGCGCACAATATAAGGTTTCATTAAAATTCCGTCGTTCGCTATGGCAGACACAGCGGAGATTAATTGAATCGCCGTAACTGAAATACCCTGACCGAAAGCAATCATAGCCGTATCCACCGGCACCCAGTTTTTCACCGGTCTTACTAATCCTGAAGATTCACCGGGCAGATCTATACCCGTCCTTTCCCCAAAACCAAATTTTTGAATATAGTCATAGAATTTTTCTCTTCCCATCTTTTGAGCTATTTTTGCAGCGCCGATATTACTGGAATATTTTAATATATCAGGAACACCCAAATATCCGTGGCGTTTTCTTTGTGCTTCATGAATAACACGATTAGCCACTTTATAATTTCCATTTTCACAGAAAAACTTATCTGATTCCTTAATGATCTTTTCTTCCAGCGCAGCAGCCACTAAAAAAGGCTTGAATGTTGATCCCGGATCAAAATTATCGCCAATGGCGCGGTTACGCCATCTTTCCGGTGTAAGGCCCCCGATGTTATTGGGATTGAATCCTGCCTGGTTGGCAAGCGCTAAAATTTCTCCCGTCTTGGGATCCATGACAATGGCTACGCCTCCCTTTGCGCCCTTGTCCAGAACAGCTTCTTTTAAATGGGTTTCCACAAGAAATTGAATTCGGTTATCGATGGTTAATACCAGGTTTTCATTTTCGTCTTTTTTTGTTTCACTCTTTTCCACGCGCAAAAACAATTTTTTCCCCTTGGCATCTCTGGCCCAGGCCAGCTTCTCCGGCTTTCCTTTCAAAGACTCATCATATTTTTTTTCCAATCCTTCCAAGCCGCTGGCATCCAAGCCGACAAATCCCAGCAAATGCGCAGCCAGTTCGCCATTAGGGTAAAAACGTTTAGGCTCTTTAACTAAGAAAATGCCTTCGATGTCCGCATTTTCCACAAAAGCAGCTTGTTGCGGAGAAATTTTTCTGGCCAGCCAGCAAAAGTTTTTTGGCGATGATATTTTTTTAAAAACTGTTTGTTTGTCCAGATTAAGGATCCCGGCAACTTGCCCGGAAACCTTAGCGGGATCAGCAATTTTGGAAGGATCGGCACAAACGGAATTGGCCATTATGGATATGGCCAGCTTTTCCCCATTACGATCGAAAATTACACCTCTTTCCGGCTGCAATTGCAGAACAGTGGTATGCTGCCTGTGTGCCAATGATTTCAGTTTCTGACCGGACAAAACCTGCAATTGGAAAGCGCGTGATATCAAAGCAACAAAGAACACCAGGAAAACCGAGAGAATAACGACTATTCTTATTTTCAGCCATTTTTTCGATTCGGCGGCCATATCATTTCCCCGATTTCTTTAAAACAATTATCTGACTGTTTTCAGGATACGACATTTGCAATTTGTTCATTACAATGCTTTCAATCCTCTGCGGTGATTTGAGCATCGCATATTCCAATTTTAATTTTTTTTGTTCCTCCAACTTCTGCTCTTTGATGCTTAGCTCCGTAGCGATATTATATTCCAATTCCGTCATGCGAATATGAGAACCGACATAGATCAAAGCAACAACCATGAGCACTATGGCAAAGATAATAAATGTCGAATACTTGATTCCAAAAGAACCTTCCTTTGCTTCCTGAAAACGGGGGACAACTCTTGTTCCGACAGATTCTGCAGATTGTGCCATTTTAAACTCTCCGGGCTACACGCAACTTAGCACTGCGGGCGCGTGGATTAGCTTCGATTTCTTCTGTCGCAGGAATCAGCGCTTTTCTAGTCAGTATTTCCAGCTTTGCTTCTTTTTGACAAACGCAAAACGGTATGTCCTTCGGGCAGACACAAACTCCGGTTAAAGCGCGAAATTCATTTTTTACAATGCGATCTTCCAGCGAATGAAAAGAAATCACGCAAAGCCGGCCGCCTGTTTTCAGCGCATCAGCCGCAGCGTTAATCGCCGGTTTTATATTATCCAACTCGTTATTGACGGCGATTCTTATGGCTTGAAAGGTTCTTGTGGCGGGATGAATCCTCTGCCATTTTAATTTGGCAGGCATGCAGGAAGCAACAATTGCCGCCAGTTCCGCAGTTGTTTCAATGGGCGCAAGTTGTCTTTTCCTTGATATTGTCCTGGCTATTCTTGTTGCCATTTTTTCTTCTCCGTAAAACCTGATAATTTTTTCCAGTTCGTTTTGCGCGAAGCTGTTGACAATATCGTAAGCGCTTATTTTTAAACTGCGATCCATACGCATATCGAGCAGCGCCTGCTTATTAAAACTAAAGCCTCTGTGATCTGTTTCCAGTTGATGGGAAGAAACTCCTAAATCCAGAAGAACGCCATCAACTTTTTCTATATTTAAACTTTTTAGTATATTGTCTAAATCAGCAAAATTCGCTTTTACTAAAATCTTGCGTGAACCGAACTGGGCCAGTCTTTTTTCCGCGAACCGCAGAGCGTCATCATCACAATCAATTCCCACCAGCAGCGCGTCAGTTTCTTTAAGTATCGCGTAAGCGTGACCTGCACCCCCCACGGTGCAATCCACATAGACTCCTGTTCTACTGACTAAAAGCGATTCAATAACTTCTTTAACCATTACCGGCTCGTGATAGAAGTCGGTAATCATGGTTTAAATTCCCAGATCAGCTATGAAGTCGGCGCATTTGTCAATTTCACCGGCGGCCTGTTTCATTCTTTCTTCGAAACGATCTTTCGACCAGATTTCAATATTTTTCAGCATACCGGCCAGAACAATATCTTTTTCCAATTGGGCATACTCGCGTAAAGTCGGCGGGATAAGCACACGCCCCTGTCCGTCAATACCGCAATCAACCGCTCCGGACATAAAGAAGCGCTGAAATGAACGCACCTCTTTGCGCAACTTGGATTGATGGGCTACTTTTTCTTCAATTATCAACCACTCATCGTAAGGAAAAACCATCAAGTACTGGTCCCAGTTGGTAATCACAATCCGGTTGTCGTACTCATCCGCAAAAATTTCACGGAACTTGGACGGAAAGATTATTCTCCCCTTTTCATCGATTGTATGATGATATTGTCCTCTAAAAACAGACATCACTTCCCTCCACGATAAGCCACTTTACTCCACTGAGCCAACTATAAAGACCACAATTGTCTTTGTCAAGCAAAAAATTTAATTTTTTCAGGGTTAAGTAACTTAAAATCACTGAGGAAATATGGAAATAACGGGCGATCTTTTTTGGAATTGAAAAAAATAGCGGAAATAAAAAATTTTGTTAAAAAATTAAAGACTTTTTTCGTTATTTTTCATTGAGGTTCTTGCACTTTAAGTTGCTGTATTGATTCATTATTAACGTATCGATAACGATTTATGGCCTTTTTGTGTTCACTTAGTGAAGCTGAAAAAAAGTGTGAACCGTCTTTTTTGGAAACAAAATAAAGATAATTTACCGGGGCCGGATAAAGCACAGCTTTTAAAGAAGCCACACCCGGATTGGCAATGGGGCCCGGCGGCAAGTCTTTTATAACATAAGTATTATAAGGAGATTTTCTTCTCAAATGACTGCGCAGGACCTTGCCTTCAAAACTATCCAAATCGTAAACGGATGTGGGATCACTTTGCAAGCGCATCCTCTTTCTGAGCCTGTTATGAAATACCGCTGAAATCATGGGCTTTTCCGCGTCGTTGCCTGATTCTTTACCGATAATAGAGGCAAAAGTAACAAGCTTATGAACGTCTAATTTCATCTCTTCAGCTCTTTTGATCATTTCCGGGGTAATTTTTTTCCAAAACTGACTAACCATTATTTTCATAATCTGGCGAGGACTCATCGAACGGTCAAAGAAATAAGTACCGGGGAAAAGATAACCTTCTATTGAATCCGCTTGAATATTTAAAGATTTTAAAAAATCTTCATCGCCGGCCATTTCTAAAAAATCATCTTCGTCAATCAGTTTGTATTCTTTCAAGCGATCAACAATTTCTTTCAGTGAAAAGTCCTCCGGGATGGTCACTTTATATTTTTTAATATCACCGCGAATAAGTTTTTCAATGATGGCATTGGGAGTCAGGGACGTGTTAAATTCATATTCGCCTGCGCGAATATGGCGCCTGGCGTTTTTTATTACAGTCAGGCTGTAAAAGAAAATACGGTATTTAATCAATCCGGCCCGATTGAGTATTTCCGTAACCTCTAAAAAGCTGGAGCCTGTGGGGATATCAACCAGTACATTCACATTTCTTTTATCAATGGAACTAATTGAATAATTTAACAGCAAAACGCAAAAGACAAAAATAACAGCAATCAAATATAAAATAACACGGCGAACTGTTCTGCCCTTCAAAGAGGACTTCTTAAAAAACCGGAACAAGAGAATCCGCCTTATCCATGAATTTTTCTCTATTTTATTTTTTTTATCAGATTTATTCATATTTTTTGAGGAATTAATTTGAAATTATTTAGCGATTGAATCCAGATAACCTTGAAGAATAACGCAGGCGGCCAGTTTATCAATCTTATCTTTTCTCTTTTTCCAATGTATACCGGATTTGATCAGTATTTCTTCAGCTTCTTTGGTAGAGAGTGTTTCCGGCCACTTAATAACAGGCAGAGAAAAAGTCTTAACAAGCAGAATCGAGAAACGATTCACCTTCTCACATTGTATGCCCTCTGAACCATCAAGCCGGACAGGATAACCTATTACAATCTTTTCAACATTGTAGCTCTTGATCAGATTATCCAGGATATCCCAATCATGTTTCCTGCTTTTTCTGATGATTGTAGGCAATCCTTGCGCTGTCATTCCGAGTTCATCGCAGATGGCAGCCCCAATTCTTTTTTCACCGTAATCTAAACCAAGTATACGCAAACATAACCTCTTGACGCATGGTTTCTAACAATTTTAACCAATATTTTCAATCATTAAATCATCGTTTGTTTTCGCGGTTTAATACAAGTTTTCATTCATGCAAATTATAAAACAAATTATAATGTTGTGAAAAAGTGAGGAGTTTGTTATTTTCCAAAATTATTGATCAAATCAAACAGGCAAATATATGAAACATTTTGTTCTTGGCACGGCCGGTCACGTCGATCACGGAAAAACTGCGTTAATTAAAGCGCTTACCGGGGTAGACACCGATCGTTTGAAAGAGGAAAAAAAAAGGGGAATTACTATTGAGCTTGGTTTTGCTTCACTTGCTCTTCCTTCCGGTCAAACACTCGGCATTGTGGATGTTCCCGGACATGAAAAGTTCATCAAAAACATGGTGTCCGGCGCGGCGGGTATTGATTTAGTCATGATGGTCATAGCTGCAGACGAGGGTATCATGCCGCAGACGAAAGAACATTTACATATTTGCTCACTTTTGGGAATCTCCAAAGGCATCGTCGCCCTAACCAAAACAGATATGGTGGAAAAAGAATGGCTTGATCTCGTCCAATCGGAAATTACTGAATTTCTACAGGGAACTTTTTTAGAAGGCGCGCCTGTTGTACTGGTATCAGCCATTAAGCAAGAAGGACTTACCGATCTCATAAAGGCAATTGATACAACGGTAAGCAAGATCAATGAAAAAACGGATGATGGAATTTTTCGTCTGCCTGTGGATCGCGTATTTACGATGAAAGGATTCGGCACAGTCGTTACCGGCACACTGGTTTCCGACCATATTAAAACCGGCGAAGAAGTTGAAATACTTCCGGGAGATATTGCCGCCCGTATCCGAGGCATCCAAGTGCATAACCAATCAGTGGAAGATGCCTGGGCCGGCCAGCGCACAGCGATCAATCTTCAAGGTGTCGAAAAATCGATCATAGAGCGGGGCAATGTGCTTGTGCGCCCTGAAACTGTCTGGCCATCGCAAAGATTGGATGTTTTTGTAGAATTCCTCGCCTCTAATTCTAAAAGCTTAAAGAACAAGGCGCTCGTCCGCCTGCATACGGGCACAAGCGAAATTATCGCTCGCATAACATTACTGGACAAAGATGAGCTTGCACCGGGACAAAAAGCCTTTGCTCAATTGGTTCTGGCCAATAAAGATGTGATTGTCTCCGGTGATCGTTTTGTTCTGCGCAGTTATTCGCCGATAACAACTATTGGCGGTGGTCAGATCATTGATCCCCTTCCTTCGAAACATAAAAGGCAAAACGAAAAAATTATTGCCGCTCTGAATATATTACAGAACGGATCGCTACCCGAAAAAATTTCCATAATCATGGAGAGAACCGGGTTTTCCGGCATTAATCTGCGCGGGCTTAACTTTCGTCTTGGTGTGAACACAAAGAAAATACGCGAAGCGCTGGAGGGTTTGCTTTCCAACAAAAAAGCGATTCTTCTGGATAGTGAAGATACAACTGTCATCTCCGCTTTTTTCTACAATCAGTTGGAAGAACTTATCAGCAAGAATCTTGCCGCCTATCACAAAAAAAATCCTTTGCAGATGGGCATCTCCAAAGAACAGCTTAAAGAAACACTCGGACGCGCCATATCGGTAAAACTGTTCAATCTGGCATTGCGGAATCTTGGTAAAAAGGAAACTATTGTCAGCGATAAAGACAACGTCCGTCTGGCAGAGTATCAGGTGCAACTGGCCGGTGACCTTGATTCTCTGCATAATAACATTGCCATGATTTATAATGATGCGGGACTTACACCTCCTTCTCTCACCGATGTTGTCAACAACTTCAAGGATCAAAAAGCCAAAGCACAAAGCATTATTAAACTTATGCTCAAAGACGGAGATTTAATTAAAATCAATGAAGAACTCTGTTTCGCCAGCGGGTCTCTGAACAAATTGCGTGATGATTACAAGGCAATGCTGGTAAAAGACGGCAAGGCAACACCGGCGACATTCAAAGAACTGACCGGTCTTTCCCGCAAATATATAATTCCTCTGATGGAATATTTTGATATGAGCAAACTTACTGTCCGGGTCGATGATCACCGCATTCTAAGAGAAAAAATATGAGCAAATAATACATTAAAAAAACGATTGCTTCCCTCAGTGTACGTGGTAAAAGCATTAATGAAAATTTATTCTTAAGGAAAGGCAGACGACAATTTGAAGACTAAGGAAATTTATCTAAAAGACATCAAACAGGGCGATAAGGTAGCTTCCACCTTTTTGGCCGCCGAAAAGAATATGGCTTTTTCTTTGAAAGGTTCTCCGTATTTGAATGTGCGCCTAAAGGATAAGACCGGTGAACTTGATGGTAAGGTCTGGGATAATGCGATTGAATTGGATCAGCAATTTAAGAAAGGTGATATAATTTATATTGAAGGGAAAGCTGCCAATTATAAAAACTCCATTCAGATATCTATTATCAAAATCAAAAAAACCGCATGGGAAGATGTCGAGCCCACCGACTATTTACCCGCAGTTAAAACCAATGTTGCTGATATGTTTAATGAAATATTGGCCTACGTTGAAAAAATCCAGACCAAACCGCTGCAGGATTTATTGCAGTCTTTTTTGCACGATCAAGAAACAGCCGAGCTTTTTCAGCGAGCGCCTGCGGCAAAAGGCTTTCACCATGTTTATTTAGGTGGACTCCTGGAACATACACTTTCGGTTGTACGCTTATTAGAGAAAGTATCCGAACATTACCCCACCCTCAACAAAGATATGGTCATTACCGGCGGCATTCTACATGATATAGGCAAAATATATGAATTTTCTTATGATTATACAATCGACTATAGCGATGAAGGAAGATTAATCGGCCATATTGTCATGGGCGTGGAAATGATCGATAAAAAAATGGCCGCTATTGACGACTTTCCCCGGCAATTAGCTCTGGAATTACGCCATATTATCTTAAGTCATCATGGAGAATTTGAATTCGGGTCCCCCAAACGTCCGAAGACTCTGGAAGCGCTGGTCGTTCACTATATCGACGATATGGATGCTAAATTCAATGCTTTTCAAACACTTATCGATGATTCCCATAATGCCGATTCCAACTGGACGAACTACAACCGTTTATTGGACCGATTTATTTATAAAAGGAAATAAACCCTGTTAAAGAGCAACTGAATGCTCTTTTTTGTTTATTGTAGATTATCTACACAAGAAAAATCGTTCAAAAGAAAGGATGGAATTATGGCTTACAGGATGGATACTTTATGCGGGATTTTCCATAATCAGGCATTGCGTTATGGAGATCAGGTCGAACTTCTTCGGGCTAAGTTAGACAAAAATGGCGACCCGATCAGTCAATGGCATTCGCGAACATGGAAAGAAACACGCGACGAAGCGATAGGCCTTGCCAAAGGGTTAATTGTTTTAGGATTGAAGAAAGGCGACAGGATAGTCATCTTTTCTGAAAGCAGACCAAGATGGATAATAGCCGATCAAGCTATTCAAGCCTGCGGGGCTATTGGCGTTCCCCTTTACCCCACCTTAACTGTGGAGGAATTGGGGTATATGACGTCGGACAGCGGATCCAAAATTGTCATTGCCTCTTCTCAGGACAGGGGTGAAATGGCCCTCAAAACAAAAGCGCATGGTGTCCCTATAGAAAAAATTATTACGATGTGTTCCTGGAACGGCACAAAGCCGGAAGGCGTATATACTTTTGATGAAGTAATCGCTTTAGGCAAGGGGAAAATAAGCGATGAGGAAATAGAAAAAAAAATAAACAGTGTTGGTCCCGACGACGTCACCTCTATAATCTATACTTCAGGAACTACAGGAAAGCAGAAAGGCACTATCCTTACACAGAAAAACTGGATTTCCAATCTTCATCAGTGTTCTAATTCCACTCTTCTGCGCCGTCAGCGGGAATTGGGAATCCATTTGACATTCCTTGTTCATCTGCCCATGTGTCACGTGTTCGGCAGGACAAGCGATTATCATGTAGGGGCTCTTCAACAAGGGGGCATTCTCATTTTTGCCGAAAGTTTCGAAAAAATACCGAAAAATCTTCAGGAAATCAGACCTAATGTAGTCATCAGTATTCCTCGATTATGGGAAAAAATCTATGACACCACAAAATCAATCGTCTCTCGTCAGAACCAGACGACTCAATCTATTTTCAACTGGGCATTGAAACTCGGCGTAAAATATTCCGATGCCATGTCAACGGCCACAAGAATGGGTCAAGGTGATCTGCTTCAATTCGCGCTGGCCAATATTCTGGTTTTCAATAAAATTAAAAAGACGGCTGGTCTGGACCGCGTAGTACTCGGCATATCGGGCGGCGGCAAACTTTCCAAAGATGTTTGCGTTTTTATCCGTTCTCTGGGCATTCAACTCGCCGAAGGATATGGACTGACGGAAACATCGCCGGTTATTAACTTCAACGAACCGGAATTTACCAGCAGTTTCGATGTCAGCAAGGCCAGCTGGTTCGACAACAAGATGATCGATTTAACGGTGGATTTGATGATTACCAAACAGGCGCAGGGGTTGTCGCCTTATACCAGTCCAATTCGGGCGTTGGGTCTTTCCTTAGCGTATAATACGGTTGCCCATAAACTCCAGATCAAACCCGGTACTGTCGGAAGGCCGGTTCTCTGGACAGAAGAAATAATCGCTGAAGATGGTGAAATTCTGGTCAAGGGTCCTCAGGTATTCAAAGGATATTGGAACTTACCTGAAGCAACAGCGGAAGCATTCACTGAAGATGGATGGTTCAAAACCGGCGATATCGGTAAATTTGATAAGGAAGGATTCCTTACTATTACTGACCGCAAAAAGGAACTATTTGTCACTTCGGGTGGCAAGAATATCGCTCCCCATCCCATTGAACTGGCCTTGACAGCCAAACCTTATATAGAACAGGTCTGCCTCCTCGGTGATGCGAAAAAATATTTAACCGCGCTGATCGTTCCCGATTTTCAGGAGCTTCACCGTTTTTCCAAACACAACGGCATTCCGGCATGTTCGGATAAAGATCTTGTCGAAAGTGCACAAATAAAGGAATTGATTAAAAAACAGGTTGATGAAGTCAACGAAACATTGCCTCGTTACGAACAAATCAAGTACTATAAGGTGTTGGATAAATCCTTCAGCGTTGAGTCAGGCGAGCTGACACCGACCTTGAAACTGAAGCGCAGGATTGTTTTTGAAAAATTCAAAGACGATATCGAGAAAATGTACACTAACTGATAACAAAGAAAATACGGAGTAAAAGGAAAAGCGGCGCGCCTCATCTGAGGAGCGCCGCTTTTTTGTTTATTATGTAATGTCGTTACAATGGCAAGACAAAACTACGTTTTTTCTTATTCTTCCCATTAAGCCAAGTCGCATGGGATCTGCCGCCTGATAGGCGTCAGTTCCCGGTAAGGTAATGACTGTCTTTATTGCGCTCCTCTCAGTCGTGCCCCCGGTCAAAAGGATATTGAGGAGGCGAGGCGTATTGAACATACGTTGAGGAAGCCGACGACCCCGGCCTGCGCCGGGGCAGGCTGTACCAACGAAGATAGCCGAATGAAGGCCGGCCTGGCCGCTATTCTCCCTTAAAATCAGGTTTTCTTTTTTCCATAAAAGCAATGAAGGCTTCCTTCAAATCTCGCGTTGTTAAGAACATATTTTTTTGTACAGCCAAAGCCATGCCTTCGCTGACGCTTGTATAGCGACTGAAATTGAGAACTTCTTTCGTGCATTGTATGGCAAGCGGAGCGTTTGCGGCCATCTCTCTGGCTAATTGCTGCGCGGCGGCCATAAGGGCATCTTTATCCGCATAAACATCACTGACCAGTCCCATCTTTTCGGCTTTACGCGCGGGATAATTACCTGCCGTACAGGCCATTTCTCTGGCAAACCCTTGTCCGACTATCAGCGGGAGCCTCTGCAACACACCCATGTCAGCAACTTAATGTTTGCTTCCTTTAAACAAAAAATCGCGTCTTCGTACATATACGTATATCACACGCAACTATCATATCAAGCCCGCCACCGATACATTTACCATGCACAGCAGCAATGACCGGCTTAGGACATTCCTCAATCGCATTACAGCAATCGAACAACGGCTGGATTCTCTTGATGGCGTTAAAAACACCCTTTGCCGAGTCACCAAAACCTGAAGCAGCGTCTTTCAAATCAAGACCGGCACAAAAAATTCTGGCCTTGCTTTGCAGGATAATTGACCGTACCTTATCCATTGTTCCCAGTTTTTTAAAAATATCCGCAATCTCATTAGCTAATTCAATACTTAAAGCATTCAGGCTTTCCATTCTGGCCAAAGTTACTGTCGCGACATAATCCTTAATATCCAGCTCAATAAATTTATAAGTCATATATTTCTCCTCATGATTTTTTGTAGAGAGAATTTTTAGTGATGTACTGCCGGACTTTATCCGTGGTAAGATATTTTATTGATCTTCCCTGTTGAACCATCTCTCTCATTCGTGATGATGAAATATCCAGAAAACTCACATGACGGAAATATATGGCATGTCCCGTCGGGCCCTTAAATCCATCAATTTTTTTATCGTAGGCAAACTTCGCGGCAAATTCTTTCGGTAGAATTTCATCCAATCTCATATCGTCATAACCGGGACGGGTCATCACGGCAAAATTGCACAACAGCAGCAATCTTTCCCAATCCTTCCATGTTGTCACCGCCTGAAAAGCATCCTGGCCCACAATGAAGAACAGCTCCAGATCCTCCATGTACTTACTGAGAATGTATTCAACTGTTTCCACGGAATAAGATTTGCCGGCACGTAATTTCTCCACTTCAGAAAAAGAAAAATTAACATTATCTTCAATCGCCAGACGAATCATTTGCTCACGATGATTGAAAGAAGTTATTTCCCCCTCCAGTTTGTGCGGCGGCCGCGATGAAGGCACGAAAATAATGCGGTTCAAATTAAAAATTTCCAGCATTTCCTCCGCGCCGCGCAAATGACCGAAATGAATCGGATCGAATGTTCCGCCTAAAAGTCCCCATCTCATGTTCTCACCTGCCCGTTACCATAAATTATAAATTTTGATGTAGTTAATTCCTCCAGCCCCATAGGACCGAAAGCATGAAGCTTTGTCGTGGAAATGCCGATTTCGGCACCAAGACCCAGTTCAAAGCCATCACTGAAACGAGTCGAAGCATTAACCAGTACAGTCGAAGAATTAACCTCATTTAAAAATCGCTGAGAATTGGCATAATCATTGGTAATGATTGATTCCGTATGTAAGGAACCGTACTTTTCAATATGAGCGACAGCTTCATCAAAATCTTCGACTACTTTAATGGCCAGTATCAAATCGAGATACTCTTCGTACCAATCAGACTCCCCGGCTTTTTCAATATTCTTCAGGATTAACTTTGTTTTTGCGCATCCCCTCAAAACAACACCGGCCTTTTTTAATTTATTTGCTGCCAGTGGTAAAAATTTACCTGCTATATCCTTATGCACCAACAGGGTTTCCAGAGCATTGCACACGCCCGGACGCTGAGTTTTAGCGTTCAGGCAAATACTGATAGCCATGTCAATATCCGCCTGCGCATCTACAAAAATATGGCAGACTCCTTTATAGTGTTTGATCACAGGTATTCTGGATTGAGCAACTACGGCGCGAATCAATTCTTCTCCGCCACGGGGTATGATTAAATCAATATACTCATCCAATTGCAGCATTTCCGCTACAGCTTCACGATCGGTAAACGGAATTACCTGAATCGCATTGGCGGGTATTGATGTTCCCTGCAATACTCGCTGTAGAACGGAAGCAATCGCCAGATTGGATTTTATTGATTCGGAACCACCCCGCAAAATAACCGCATTGCCGGACTTGAGGCACAAAGCGGCAGCATCAACAGTAACGTTGGGACGCGACTCATAAATAATACCGATGACTCCCAGTGGAATGCGCATTTTACCGACCAGAAGCCCGTTGGGTCTGCGCCACATGGAAGTAACCTTGCCGACGGGATCGGGCAGTGCAGCCACCTCTCTTAACCCCCGGGCCATCTGTTCAATTGTAGCCTGCTTCAGCGTCAGACGTTCCAACATGGCGCGGGGAATGCCGGATTTTTTAGCTCTGATTACGTCCTTGGAATTCTCTTCCAGAAGAAATTTAGCGTTATGTTCCAGTTCCTCCGCCATGCGCAAAAGGACTTTATTTTTTTCCATCTCTGTTACACGGGAAAGTTTTTTCGACGCTGACGCCGCGTCCCTGGCGATTTGTTGTACAGAACTTTTTATATCCACAACTTAATCCTTAAATAAATTTACTTGCATTTTCTCTAATTATTGATAAAAACTCCACGTCTGAACAGATGGCAAAAACATTGAAGAACTTGATTGTTTTCAGTTTTTAACAACAAGAACTAATGATGTCAATCTACAAAACAAAAGTTTACGTGTCAAGACATTTGCCCAACAGAAATTATGAGCCGAATACGAATTAAAGCCGGTAAGAATATTTATAAAATTATCAAAGATGGCGGATTTAACTTTGATTCTGTGTCAACTTATTTCGGACCGGCGGTGGGGCCAAGGTGGCTTATTGCCAGTGGATTCGATTTGACTCTTCTGAAGGGAGGCTTTTTAGGACGTTCAAAACCGGTTCAACTGGTAGGTGCCTCCGCGGGTGCTTTTCGTTTTGCCGCCTGGCTGCAGCCCCAGGCCATTGAATCCTATCAAAAACTTCTGGAAGCCTACATAAACGTAACGTATAAAAAACAAGATACGCCGTCAACATCACTGGGTGAAATTACCAATATTGTTAACAGCTACCTGGAAGACGACGCCCTGCCTTTCGCTCTGGCCAACAAAAAATACTGTCTGGTTATAATTACCGCGCGGGCGTGCGGCCTTGTCGCTTCTAAAAATACCGGGTTACAAAAACTGGGATTGGCAGCCTGTTTTGTATTCAACTATTTCAGCCGGGAAAACATTTATAAGTTTGCGGAAAGAGTTGTTTTTTATAACGCTTCCAAACCGCCGGCATTTTGCCTTAGATCGCGATTCCGCGGAACTTATGTACAACTAAACGAGGTTAACTTTAAATATGCCGTGCTGGCCTCAGGAGCCATTCCTCTGGTTATTGAAGGTGTTCATGATATTTATGGCGCGCCTCGCGGTGTCTATCGTGACGGAGGCCTCATTGATTATCATCTGACGCACCAGTTTGCCGCCAAAGAAAATGAAATTGTGCTTTTCTTTCATCATCAGGAACGGATTATTCCGGGTTGGCTTGATAAAAACATTACCCGGCGCGTGCCGGAACCTTATACTTTAAACAATGTTTTGATGGTTCTCCCTACGCAGAGCTTTATCGAAAGTCTTCCGGACGGAAAAGTTCCCGACCGCACCGATTTGCTTACATTCATTAACGATCAGGAAACAAGAATTAAAAACTGGCGCAAGGCTGTTGAATTATCCGCACCGCTGGGCGAAGAATTTTTGGAACTGGTAGCAAGCGGCAAGATTAAAGACATAGTAGAAAAGATTTAAGTAATTAAGTATTAAGTAGTTAAGTTTTAAGGGTTAAGGGTTAAGTATAATCGAGGCGCTTCGCGCAATCATTTTTTTCTTAAAACTTAAACCTTAAATCTTAATACTTTTTGGTTTAATTATGATTATCCAAGCCCTTTTAGATATTTACAAATCCTGCACGCTTTGTCCGCGCGCCTGCCGGGTTGACCGGACAAAAGGCGAGTTAGGCTATTGCCGTCTGCCTGCCGATATCGTCATGGACTGCGCACTAGCCCATCACGGTGAAGAGCCTCCGCTGTCCGGCAAAAACGGCGCCGGGACAATTTTTCTTTCTTCATGTAATTTAGGTTGCATCTATTGCCAGAACTATCAGATTTCTCACAGCGCGCAGGGGCGACATCTGACTGTGTTGGAACTGGCCAAGATCATGCTTGATCTCCAGAGAGAAGGTTGCCACAATATCGATCTGGTCACACCGACACATCAGGCTCCGCTGATTATGGAGGCGCTATGCATGGCGCGTATGCAGGGCCTGACGGTGCCGTTTGTTTATAATTGCAGCGGCTATGAAAATCCGGAAGTTATCAAATTGCTTGACGGCATGGTGGATATTTATCTGCCGGATTTTAAATATGGCCGGGAAGATGACGGGATCATGTTTTCTTTCGCGCCGGAATATCCCCGTTTTGCTTTGGATTCTTTAAAAGAAATGGTGCAACAGGTCGGGGACGGTCTGGATTTAAAAAACGGTGTCGCTCAAAAAGGAATAATTATTCGTCATTTGATTTTACCCGGTAGAATAGAAAACTCCAAGGAAGTTTTAAGACTGATCAAAAAAGAAATATCCACGACAGTTCAACTAAGCCTTATGGCCCAATACACGCCAACGGTCAAAGTACGCCATCATCCTATATTAGGACGCAGAATCACCAAAAGTGAATACGAGCAAGTCACTGATTATGCACTGAAGTTAGGTTTTGATAATATTTTTATTCAGGAAGTCAACGATCTGGAATTAACACCGGATTTTGACCAAGACAATCCTTTTGATTAAACGTATCAGTATTTTCATATACTAAACCTCAATTTCATCAATTCGCATCAATTACGGCAACATATATCATTCGATTGATTTCAATGGGGCCACATATACAATAAGAGAGACGGGAGAGTGCACCGGCAGTGCTTATTTCGAAGTTGTTGATTGAGTACTACACGACGAAGGGCCGACCATTAACCCGTCTCGAATCCTTTGCCAAACAGACGCGAGTAATTATCACATCGGCAAAACACGAGATCATCGTTTGTTTCGGGATAGACGGAAGGGCGACCAGGTATCAGGTAAAAGATCAGATAGCAGTTGCTCTTGAAGCTAACGGCATAATTGCAGCAGCCAGAAAGTTTCAGCCCACAGAAGATGAAGATGCTTTCATTGATGTTGCTCCTGGCCCGTTTATTGGCGAGGGTCAGTACCCGAGGATTTTTAAGATAGTTGGAAGACGAGTATTTCTTGCCGTATGCTACGACAGCTATGGAATCAGGCAGAGGTCATTGGAAAATCCACACATAGATATAGTTTTCAACCTCGTGCACAAGTTCAATCCAAGGCCGGAACCATGCTCCAGCACCCAATACTTCGCAATGTATGGATTTGCTGGTGCTTCCAGGGAATGGGGCTGCCCGACATTTGGCGCAACAGTTTTCTTTAACAGGCCCATCCCGCCACGATGGCCCACCGGGGTACTCTGGAATCAAGGTGCAAAGGGAATCAAATCATGGAAGTTTGTGGTGGTCAGTCCTTAATTTTCTTCCTGATTCGTGCCCTTCCAGGCTCTAAAACAGTAAAGCTGCCGTCAAGTTCTGGTGCATGTCCTCCAATCAGATCGATCACGGCTGCACCCATTGAGGAGCGCGTGCTCGCCGGATAGCGGATTAGCAATACGCCCGTCATCGCATGTTGATGCGCAAAAACCCACTCACCAAAGTCCTTGTCTTCTGTTATCAGCAGCCGGTTTTCAGTCACCGCCAATTCCAATACCGCTTCATCTGGTAGTGATGGGAATATTTCAGCGATGGCCTTGACGGAATAGCCTACTGACCGCAGTGCGCGGATGATGGAAAAATCGCAACTTTCGTCTGCCAAAAAACTCAATGGTTTTGTTGTATTCAATTGGCAGTGCCTGTCTTCAAAAAGATAGTTGTTTCATTGCGGATCATATCGGCGGCGTAAATCAGTGCCGCCTGGATGGCTTCTCTCGACAGATTTGGATAACCATCGAGTAAATCTTCAAAAGAGGCGCCTTCACCCAATTTTCTTACAATGAGGTCAACAGGAATTCTGGTCCCTTTGATGACGGGTTTCCCCAGCATCACTTCCGGTTTGGTCTCTATCAGGTCATGGGTATTCATAACATTCCTCCTGTATCGGTTATTATGATACCATAAATTTAGATTCAGGATAGTTTTTTCTTTGTTTATCTTGTGTTCAATCGCCACCTGCTTGTTGAAAAGTAGCGGTATGGGGTTCTTTTTGTAGTGTTCGCTTGATAACTTTTATCATTTATGCAAGATTACGAATGGTTATCAGTGATTCTGTGTCGAGTAATGAAGACCGACGGAACCGTTTATAGACTACAATGGAAGAAATTTAGACGGAAAATAAATCCGTCTTTTTTTCAAGGAAACAAGCCCTGAAGAAAATAAATCTGTCCCCTTTTTCACCTGAAAATACACCTCTAACTTATTGTATTTATTACTTACCGCACAAA
>WOYI011160554.1_pt1 | contig 88079 bp, 91 predicted proteins | sample 6423411 | NCBI WGS metagenome assembly WOYI01 (sample SAMN13441803, study PRJNA592873) | oil field metagenome | biome: oil field; feature: oil-well bore; material: oil-contaminated soil; isolation source: oil-contaminated soil from oil-well borehole | place: Germany: Wietze | collected 2016-10-18 ...
TCATAATTTATCCTTTAATCAAACCGCAGAAATCCCCGGGGTTAACCCGGTTGTACCTTGGCCAAGAGGAGGTCGCCGGAATAAGCCGGCAGCCGAATATGCGTTGTGTACCGGCGAAGCGCCGGCTTCGCCTACAATAAAATCTTTAGACTTGGTTATGAGGTCTTTTGTTATTTACCCCGCCGCGCGTTTCAATTCAGCAGAATTAGTCGCGGGCGTAATTCTTACGTTATCAAAACCTGGCAACCGGATATCGATCGGCGGTTCTTTCCCGATCCATTGTCCGCGCCATTCAACAAGGAGATTCTGCCCTTGAGGTTTTATGGAGATCTGAATATCGCCAAAACTTGTCGGTGCAGGCCCGAACGTAATCACTTGCTTTTTCTCCAACCAGAACCGCGGGATCCCCGAACATAAGATTAATCCGGTGTCCTCTTCGCGCACAAAACAATTCCTTATAATCAACACCCATTCCGCCGCGGCCCAGACATGCTGTCCGTCCCCCATACATCCGCCGCCCGTGCGCGGATGCACCGATTCAGGCCATTGCCCGGTCGGGGAAGCCAGTTTAGCCACCGCTGTCATCAAACCGAAATACCCGGGATCTCCCGCGCGTAAAAGCACCTGGGATAAATGCAACGTGAGGTAAGGATTAATCCCGGAATGAGTCATATCATGAAAGAATCCCCCGGAGACTAAGCAGTTTTTCATCAAAAAATCGGCTGTGTCCAGAATACGAGGATCGCGCTGTTCAAAAACACGGAGCGGGTAACCGGCAGCCAAAGAACCTATCGCTCCCGAATCCAGGCGCCGATAAGGAGAGGCCGGCATCGCGGGCCTTTTTAAACGCGCCTCTACTTTATTTAAACTCTGATTGATACTCTCCAATAATACCCGGGATTCGTTTTCAAAACAACCGGCCTGATCAGTGTCCTTGTAAGCAGCGCATAAAAAAGCCGCCGCTCTCAATCCCGCGACAGCCCAGAAATCATCCCAATAATAAAAATCATTCGGCCCCAAATGCTCGGCGCTGAATCCCGAAGGCAATAAGCCCGCGTGGGGAGACCGTGAATTACCCGGCAAACGTTTTGCATATATCCATTTACCGGCTTTATTGATTGATTTTCTCCATCTTTCCGGAGGGGCACTTCCCGTCATTTCACAATATTGACGCATGATCCACAAGGCCTCGCCGTTGGAATCCCACTCCCCTTCCTGGGAGAGAAAATAACCGCGGTTTGTCTGACGCGAACGGAAACAATCCAAGGCCCGCCGGACACGTTCTTTTAACCCGGCGCATAACAGACCGTATAATATGAAGGCGGCATCGCGGAACCAAAACCGCCGGTAAATATACGGCCCGGGATAAACTTCCCCGGGAGAATGTAAAACCATGGTGCGGATAGCGGCTTCATAAAGAAACTGAAAATGTTCGTCGGGAATTTGCAAGTCAACCGCCCCTTGAAGACTTTTTCCCCACTCTAATTGGGCAGTTTCTTGAGCGCCGGAATAGGCGTCTTTTTCGATTTTATTTTTCGCCAATCCCTCTACACGCTCCGGCTTAAATGCCGGAACTTGCTCGGGATTAACACTAAGCGGTATCTGCCTACCCCGGCCTAAGAACCGGGGCTTAGTCGCCGCCGAATGTGTTAAAGGTACCGAAACGGTAATGTGTTCCGGAAGCCCGGGTTCCAATATATATATGACGGCTGAACTGGCCATCCCGACCTTACATGAAATATCTTTTTCATTCTCCCGGGATGACAATCGGCTAAAAACATCGCCCCGGTGATAATCGGAGAATAAACATTGCGCAGGGGGCTTGTCGAAATAGACGAAATCCTTGCGGTTCACTTGCCAACAGGGTGGGACCTGGATAAAAGCAATACTATTTATAAAGCTTACGCCTTCGGGGTTATATGGCCTGAGAGAAACAACCAGGCGCGCCTTAACACAAGAGGATCCCGTAATCTCAACCCGGCAAAGAGGCGCATCGAGCGGACCGACAACTTGCGCCTTTAATTGAAGTTTTAATCGATCAAAATGAGCTTCTGTGATCACGCAAAGGTTATTATCGAGCACCAGCTTTTGCGATACATTCGGAATGCGCGAGAGAATTAACGGTTCCCCTTTTTCCGGAATAATCCAGGCATCGACGGACCAGCTATCGTAATATGGAGTAAGCAGGCCGCGGGGATCCACAAGAGGGAACTCGATGCCGTCGGGAACGCCCAAAGCCGTCCAATTCCTGTGGGTGAGATTAATTTGAGTTAAGGAAAAGGACCTCGGGATAAACGCATCGTTGCGGGGATCATATTGACATTCCACCCAATAAGGCCAGATCCAATCAAGGTTATGCTGAATGGCTAAACTATTGATCAAACCGCGGGCATGCAGGGTAACGCCGGAACGCAACAGTTCGAACGGAACGGCCACCTCACAGGGCTGCGCGAAATTCTGTAATTGAGAAAGGAGTTTGATGGGATCTAAAAACCCCCGTCTGCGCGCGGCATTCCTTATTAAGAATCTCCACGGAAACCATTTCCACAGCATAAAAGGAACCCCGCCTTTCTATAATCCGCCCTGTTCTATATTAAGAATACGCATTAATGACTACGCCCTGGCAATCGAACTTTAAAAACCCACCATTTAAAACAAATAAAGGTCAACAATCCGGTCAACATCGAGGCACTGATCAAAGCCAAGAAAACAGCTCCGGGACAGAGTTCGAGTATGATCTGATTTGTTAAAACGTTCATTCCCAATGCCAAACAATTAATTATCCAATATCGCCCCATTTCGGAATACGTAAATAACCGGTTGTAGTGGAATATCCAATATTTATTAGCCAGATACGCTACAATACCGGCGCACGTAAAAGAAATTCCTTTTGCCAGACTAAAAGATAAAGAGCGGATCAAGAGATAATAAATCCCGAAATCCGTTATTCCGACAAAAATACCGGCGATTGAAAACCGCATGATTTCTCTTTTAATATTCATATCGACTTCCTAAAAACAGATCTTTCCAGAACGGATGATCTCCCCGAACTTCATTGCCGATCCCCGGATCTTCCGTTCCTGTGTATTATACTCCACTTCTATCAGCCCAAACCGAGGAGCAAACCCATCCGCCCACTCATAATTATCCAATAACGACCAATACAGATAACCGATCACCGGAGCCCCCTCTGCCATTGCCCGGGCCATCGCTTTAAGATGCTCCACAATGAACTCTGAACGTTCGCTATCATCATCGGTACCGATCCCATTCTCTGAAACTAAAAGCGGCAGTCTATACCGGGAGAAATCTTTAAGGAACGTATATAACCCTTTCGGATATATTTCCCACGAAAGGAAATTATCTTTACCGGTATGCCGGTCGTGTTCTACGGTCTCCGTGCACGCCTGGCCCAGAATCCCCGGGAATCCGAACCCGCTATGAAGGACGAAATCGCGCGTGTAATAATTCAACCCGATAAAATCCAGAGTCTTCGCCTTTGGCAGGTGAATATTGAATAATCCAATACAATAGGCTTTCCCCCGGATCAAAGCCTGGACGAATAAATGATTAAACATCCAGTGCCTGAAACGCGCCGCAATCCGGTCTCTTAAAGAACTGTCCGAACAAGCTCTGAAGATAAGCACACTTTGAGCGATCCCGACCATGGGCTCCTTCCAGCCTTTCAGGCTATAAGTCTCTTTGATCTTTTCATACGCTAGGACATGACCGCGGAGCAGATTTTGAAAAACTTCGATCGCTTCTTGGGGTGACTTCATACCCGGGGGCCACTCTCCGCTTAAATAACCTTTATATGTAAGCACGAGAGGTTCATTCAACGTTATCCAATAATGAACATCGCCGCCCAGAGTTTCGGCCACTTTCCCGACATATCGAGCGAATAATTCCGGCGTCTTCTCCGAGAGCCAGCCGCCGCGGCGCGCCAACCACCAAGGCAGCGTAAAATGATTCAACGTCACAATAGGCTCTATGCCTTTAGATCTAAGCGAGGCGATAACCTGCGCATAATGTTCAAGAGCGGGGCTGTCCCATTGACCTTCCTGCGGCTCGATACGGCTCCATTCAATGGAAAAACGGTGGGCTGTATGCCCTAAATCCCGGGCGAGTCTAAAATCATCTTCAAACCGGTTCCATTCATCGCAAGCCAGTCCGGAACGCATCTCCGAAGGAAGATATTGTTCCCACTGCCACCAGTCGTTATTAATATTGTTACCTTCCACCTGATGAGAAGATGTAGCGGCCCCCCATAAGAAATCTTTTGGGAATAGAAATTCCCGCGGGATTGTTTCCGCTATCGTTGTTTTCCGAGTATTTGCACACCCCGCGGCCATAACGGCGAGAATAAATGATAAAATCGTTCTTCTAAAACTCATATTCCGGTCTTTGCTGTTGACTCTGCATATTCACATACTTTTGTGTCTCTTGACGGCAATACTTGTGGCAGCCAACGCTTCTTACGGTTTATCCTTATCCATTCCCTGACGATAGCGTAGCCCGTGAAACGCATTATGGCGTTTCTGAAACGCAGTTTAAGAAGCAGATAAAATGCCATCCGGAGGGAATAAAATTCGGCATGCGCCCTGACGATATTAAGCTGCAGATCACGGGCCGATAATAATCTCGGGGAGAAAACAATATGCTGCGCGTCATAAAGGCTCCAGTCTTTGGTAAAGATCCGCTTTTTTGCCTCCAGGTCTTTATAGACCCTTGTCCCCGGGAAAGGCGTCAGGGCCGTCATCTGCATAGTGTCTATTTTTTGCTTAATTACAAATTTCAATGTCTCCCGTATGGTACTTTCATTATCGTCCTCTCCGCCCAGGACGAACATACCGTGGATTTTTATTTTCTTTTTGTGAAAAGAACGGATAGCCGCCACAATCTCTTCGACAGTCTGCCTCTTCCGGAAGGCAGCAAGGGTCATGGGATTCACCGACTCAAAACCTACGCAAACTACGCTGCAGCCTGCACGGGCCATCAGATTTAAAAGCTCGTTATCTTTGGTAACGTCGCAGCGCACCTGACAAACCCAATTTCTTATTTTGTTTTTTAACATTAACTCCAGTAAAACCATCGCGCGTTCAGGATGAGCGGCAAAATTATCGTCGCAGATAAAGAATTGTTTTGTGTCCCTGGATCTCATTTCCCGGATAATATTCTCTGCGCTACGGAAACGGTATTCCCGGCCGAACATCTTCGTGACGGAACAAAAACTGCAATCGAAAGGGCAGCCTCTGGACGTAGAAACAGGCATAATGAGTTGGGACGTCCGGTACCCCTTGATCAAAGAAAAGTCCGGATAAGGTATCGCATCCAGATCCTCCACGGCCCTACCGCGGACGATGGGTTCTATTCTTCTGCCTTCGGCAACGTCGGCGATGACCTCTTCGGCTTCCCCCGTCACAACTTGCCTCGCGTGCTCCAGCGCCTCCTCCGGCAAAAGGCTCGCATGAACTCCGCCTATGATCACTTTTTCTTTAGGGAATTTTCGGGCTATTTCATAACCGCGCTTAGCGGTCGGAGTCAAAATAGAGATGCCGATGAGATCGGCCTTTAAACAAGCGTAATCGGGCGCATGGATATTTTCGTTATATATCTCTACCTCATGCCCCCTGTTCTTTAAAATAGTCCCCAGGTAAACAGTCCCCAACAAGGGCATATGCAGTTTGCTATAGATATTTGCCTCGCAAGCGCGAGGTTCAATAAACACTATTCTCATTTTTGCAGTTTATCGAGTATCTGATACAAGACCCCTCCCGCGATATCAAGCTTGGGGAACATATATTTACGCGCGGAGATAGTTATCTCAGTCTTATTATCTGCGTCTTTCCTAAGGATAAGCGCGACCATCGCTCCATTAATGTTTCCCTTGATCACTCCGCTCGGCAGATCTTGCTTCGTAATTCTTCCCATCCGCTTTATTACCCCGAGACTTATCTCATATGTATGTCCAAACCCGGCATCGATCATTTGCCGCACACTATCTTTACCGATAAATGCCGCGGCTACGGCAACCGGCAGCGCCGCCACACCTGCGACAAGAGCGACTCCGTAGATCTCGGCGTTTTTTATCGCGGCGGCCTTCATAGGCTCTGAAAGCACAAGTAAAGCCAACTGCTGCGCGGTAGGAATACCTTTATAGCTTTTGTGTTTATTAACGTCGAAAACGCGCACACCGGGTTCCGCGCCTATCGTGTAATCCTTGTAAATAATCTTGCCGATGTTCAAAGTAAGGAGATCGATTTGCAGGGGGGTGGACGGGGAAGACTTTGATTGCCGTGTTATTTTTAATGAATCCACGTTGAGCTTTCCCGCTTTATTCCTGGTAAGCCCCATCTCTTTAAGTTCGATCTCAACAAGTAGAAGATGGAGTTTCCGCTTAAATAAGGCCGCACGGTCATATATGACATTTATTTTCGGGCAGAATATCAGGACGCCTTCCGGGAAACCTCCGGGATTATACATTTTCAATCCGGATACGTGTATGGTTGAACTGAAAATATTTAGTGAAAAGCCGTCCATATGTACCGGCGCCCCCGTGATGCGGGAGGCAACCACCGTTACCACGGATTTAATGATCAGGTCCTTGAAAATTGTGACGCACGCTAAAAAAACGGCTACTATCACAAGCGCTATAAAGAATCTCTTCATAGGCACCTCCGTATCCAGTTTTTCCTATTTCAAATAGTGACCAACTTACTTCCTGACTAAGCCCAAGAACCCGACTATACCGGCGGCCAATCCGCCGAGCAAAAGCCAGAGGGCCTTGTCCGTAGGCGCACCCGTGAAAAAACGCGAGACATCGGAACCGGCCGAGTGATAGGCATTCCCTCCAAAAACCAATAAGATAATCCCGACGACTAAAAGTGCGGTCGATATACTTTTATTCATATATCCTCCATTCTTATTTTGTTCCTCGGAGGGGAAACGCTCTCGTAAGTCATCTCTTCTTACCGATCAAGAAATAGAGCGCCATGCCGACAACAGGCAAAACAAATATCACGATGATCCACAATGCCTTTTTGTCTATGTCCATGGAACTTTTCAGAACGTCAACGATGGCGAAAATGTCTAAAACCAGGGCCAGTAATCCCAGTATCCCGCCCATGAGTCCTCCTCCCGTATTCGGGGAATAAATTCCCTTTTATTCCCCGAATTCACGCATTTTATCTCATACTTAAAGCAATGCGCTTATCTTCTATTACCGGTAAAACCTCGGCCAAACGCGTCATCATCTCATCAATAGAGCCCAATCTGGAAATCCTTATGTTATCCTGGTTTAGCTTTACCGTATGCCCGGTCTCCTCTTTTATGATCTTTTCAACGGTCGCATCGGTATAATGCCTCGGATCAAATGTTACCTGCTTCATCCCTTTTAAATCCAGGGAACCCCGGACTGTACCCGGCAGATAGATCGTCCCGTTGGAGAAATCGACAGCGTAAGCAATAATACCCGGAATTATAAAAAGGAATAAACAAAGTCCGTCCATAACGGCGACCCCCGTGTCGATCCTCCCGCTTTTTTGTCCTCTGCGTTCAGGATACATAAGGGTACCGCACCCCGCCAGCTGAAGAACAATCAAGACAGCGCAGACTAAGATATACGCCGTTTTACCTGGTTTATTAAACATATCACCCTTCTTTTCTTGAAATAGGCAGACTTATCCGGAACAAGCCTCTCCTTCGGTATTTTGACCGTCTTGAATCTTAATATACGCGCCCTGCTCCGGTGACGACGTATGAATGACGCAATCCGTGCCTATAACACCAAAATAAATAAAGCGAAGCTGAAAAGTTTATTTACCGATATTTCCAATGTGTTTTCCTGTGTCCTCAATATCTTTTCCCGCGCCTCTGGCAGCGTTACATCCTAAAAGCGTAATCATTAAAATCATGGATATCAAGCCCAATAAAGTAAGTTTTTTCATATGGTCCTCCTGGTTCGCAGAAATAACACCGGTCGTTCCAATAGGACCGGATGTCTTGCGTATGGATACAGCACCCGCGAAGTCTACGGTTTGATTAAAGCAGAATGTCTACTTATTCCCTCTGAAAAAGGCTCCTTTAACACGATCTTGACTCTACCAATAACCCTTGTTGCCGCCTGTCTTATTTTATCCCCGACACCTCTGCGCCGATCTCATATCCGGCTTTTACCGCTTCTGTGGCAGCCGTAGAGACTGCTTTTTCCGCATCGACTCCCAGATGCTCTGCCGAATAGACAACTCCGCTTATCGGACCTTGAGTAGCGACAGCTACATCTCCGCCTGTATGCGCTGTGGTCTTTATGATCGAACCGGCTAACGCTCCCAGGCTGGAATACGCTTCCTCTCCCATAACCACCAACCCTTTTAACGTTCCTATGACTATCCCCTTCACCGCATCCCCCAGATTACTTCCTGTTAGAACTCGGTATTTTACGTTCTAAAACAGCTTATGGTTTATATGGCTATACTTTTCAAAGAGCAAATATTAATATGACCCGGTTTGTAAAACCCGGGGATGAATGGGCGAAGGGATTAAACATACTTCGCATACCTATGCGGACAGACGTTTTACGAAACGTGTCAAACCCACTAAAACCACCGCGCCGGCGAGCGCCGCCAAAAAGACGCCGACCGAACTGATAGTAGATAATCCGATTACTCTGGCTATCCATCCGCCTATCATAGCTCCCACTATTCCGACCACGATGTCTCCGAAAATCCCGAAACCCCGGCCTCTGGTGATAAGCCCGGCCAACCACCCGATCACCCCTCCGATAAACAAAAACCACAGCCAATATCCCACAGTATTATTTTCGATATTTCTTACCCTCCTTCTTTAGGCGATTTCCCTGACTTTTATTGTGTCACAGTCGTGCTTGTGGTCGTTGTTGTGGTCGTACTCGTAGTTTCCGGGGACGCTAAAAGCAGCGTAATAGAATGCGCATACCGCTTCCCGTTTTTTACCACGAACTCGACCTTCACCAGGTCCCCCGTTTTTAGCCCCAATTGCAGAGGCTGCATACTCGGGCTTCTCGTGACAACGATCTCTGTCGGTTCAAAGACGTAATAGGATCGATTGCCTTTCTCTCCTGTGCCGGGCAACGGTTTCTCTTCTATAATGAGCGTCCCGGACCGGACATCTACGACCTCTATCTCGCCGACGGCTTCTTGATAAACTGGCTCGCGCATAGGTTCGGCAATGATCTTTCTGATCATTGTCTCTCCCGGAATATCGATCAATTCAAGCGTAACATGCTGACCTGCCCGTAGATCCTTAATAACGATAAACTTTTTGTCCGTTGGATCGGTCACGCGGGTCTCATCCCGATTGATCTTATACTGCGTTATGCCTCTGGTATCTTGATTAGCATCGCTCTTTAGTTGCAGTAACCCAAGCTTAACATCAATCCTTACGATTTCTCCCGAGACACTGCGCACTTTCTCATTAGGCTCGACTCCAACAGCATAAACCCGCGCTATCCCGCAAAAAAATAACACACCAAGAACCCCGACCGAGATCGCCTTGAATCCACGCATCTGCCACCTCCTTTTAATTCTCGACACACCCCCTCGCGCACGCCGGCTTATCCGATAAGACCGGGTGTTTATTAATCCCGTCCTTGTTTCTCAACCGCAATATTAATAAGATCGACCAATGTCTCATCATTAAAAGGTTTTTGTAAATATCCCACTGCCCCCGCTTTTAAAGCCTTCTCGTTAAATCCTCCATTTTTATCCGCCGAAATAATAATGACCGGCCGGCTGGACCCCGACGCAAAGAGCTGCCGCAAAGCTTTCCATCCGTCTAATCCCGGTATATGAATATCCAGGATTAAACAACCCGGGACACCGTTGGTCACGGCACTGAAGAAGTCTTCGGCGCACGTAAAGGTATCGACGGTAAACCCGTACGTCGACAACAGGATGCTCATAGCGCGGCGCACTGATTCGTCGTCATCCACGATGAAGATCTGTTTCTTCTCCGTTGACATTTTCTCCGCCATTCTTGCGTTGCGCTTTTCTTGCTTTTAACGCTATTATAGGAGCGACAAAAATAGAATCAATTATACCTGGGTATAACAAAGCGCAGTTAGACCGTAAAGCTGCTTACTTTCTGGATATCGCAGCATCCTCTTTTGTTTCTAAGACGCGCTCCAGTGCCTCGGCGATCTCGCCGCTTAATGACGCGCAAGCCCTACTTAACGTTTTGGCTAAACCGGAGTAATTCTGCGGGATGATCGGCTGTTTGTATTCCGACCTTCTTATAACCACAGTCTCCCTGTTTTTCGCGTCAATAACCAACCATTGTGCGGCAAGGAACATATCCCTATCAAGCTCGCTGTCCAATAGAACGATTTCTACAACCACCTGGTATTTAACCGTAATGGATGGATTCCAGGGATATAAGATAAATCTTCCCTCCGGGAGCATCGCCGAAAGCTCCTCCTCGATCAGACGCGCCATTCCAAGATCAAGAGATTCTCCCCAGCGGTCGAATTGAGCGAATTTAAGCATCCCCTCTTTATCCCGGGTCACAATTTGCGGCCTGTTTTGATATTCCGGTATTTTAACCGGCCCGACGCCGATAAGAGTACCGAAGGAGATATTTATTTTCTTCCCTGCTCCGTCGAAAGCGAATCCCGGACTATTGAAATCGCTGCCTCTAACGGATTGTACTTTGCCTTCCTCCACGGACTGAAGCCCGTAAAACCGCGGAGTCGGAGTATTTGCCGCAGATATGCAACCGCTTAAAACCAGAGCAAAACACACACCGCTCATAACCATGCGGAAAGTCAACGGTGAATTCTCCGGACCATTAATCATGAACTGTTTCATCTTTCCCCCTTCCCTTTTAAGAGTGCTTCCGGATGCTGTTCAAGATATTCGGCAAGTAATCGTACTGACCGCATCGTCTGTTTCGTTTCCTGAAAGGTATCGTGCAGTTCGTAAAGGCTTCTCTCTAAATAGCTTGAATTTACCAATTTATTAATCCCCTGAGCGGTAGCCTCCAGATTCTTCGCTATTTCTTTGATCGGTATTTCATTCATCAACTCAAAAATATCAGTAGAAATAGGCAGTGTGGGTAACTCCGGATAATCCTTAAGGATGCCGCGAAGTTCCGCCGGTTTATCGGGATAAAAATCGAATGAGATCATCAGCTGGCCGGTTAGAAAACTCTGTACTTCAAGTTTTCCGCGCAGACCGAGTTTGATCATCTTCTTGTCTCCGTCCAGTTCCCCGAAACTGGGGGCGCCCTTAATACGCCCCTGTTCGATCTCGACGACCACAGGAAGCATAATGGTCCCGGCCTTCGAGTCATAGATCAGGCTGATGTCTTTGACGGTACCGATACTGACTCCCCGGAACATGACCGGGGCCCCTTTGGAAAGGCCTTTAACGGACCCGTCAAAGTACAAAACGAATTTATTCATCCGTTTAAAAAGCGCCCCCGAACCGAAAACGACTATCCCTATTATCAATAATATTAAAGCCCCTACTACGAATAAACCGATCTTTGTTTTGTTAGCTTTTCTGCTCATCATTTAAGCTCCTTATTCCTTGTCCCGTTCCAAAAACAGATCAGCCGATGTGCCCGTTATTTACCGGTAAATCAGCGCCTCTCGTTAAAAACTGAATAACCCTCTGTTCATTGGAATTGGCCAACAAAACATTGGGGGGCCCCGTAGCGATCATAGTTTTACTTTCCGCATCAAGAAACACGGAATTATTCCCAATGGCAAAAATACTGGCGAGTTCGTGAGTAATCACAACTACCGTGGCCCCTAAACCATCTCTTAATTCAAGGATCAAATCATCGAGTTTTCGTGCGTTTATCGGATCAAGCCCTGCCGAAGGTTCATCAAAGAAAATAATGTCCGGATCAAGCGCGATCGCCCGCGCGAGGCTGGCTCTTTTACGCATTCCCCCGCTTATCCCGGAAGGGAAAGAATCCTCATATCCTTCCAGCCCCACCAGGGAAAGTTTTAACGCCACTACTTCCTGTATCTGGCGGCTGGATAACTTTGTATATAGCTGCAAAGGAAGCGCGACATTTTCCCCTACCGTCAAAGAACTCCAGAGCGCTCCGCCTTGATAAAGAACCCCGAAACGCCGCATAATATTCTGTTGTCCGGTTTCATCTTCATCCCAAAAACTCTTCCCGTTGTATAAAACCTTCCCCTTAGCCGGCGCCCTAAGGCCGATCAAACTTTTCAATAAAGTGCTCTTGCCGCAGCCGTTGACCCCCATAACCATAAAAATATCGCCTTTATTCACGCTAAAGCTAAGACCGCGCATCACAATGTAATCGTTATACCCCAGATCAAGATCCCGCACTTCAATAACCGGCTGCGTTGTTGGATCCATAGGTTATACTCCCAGAATCTGGCAAATAAATGTGATAACTGCGGTAGCGATCACAATACCGGTTATTCCGGTAACCACTGCCGAAGTAGTCGCCGTTCCCACGCCAGCCGCGTTCCTTTCGCACTCGATACCGCGCAGACATCCGGCAACCGCGATGATCACGCCGAAAACAAGGCTGTGAATAAGCCCCACCCACACATAACTGAGCTTGACGGCCGCTTGAGTATGATTCAAATATTCTATCCCATTGAGATTAAGCATCCCCACGCTGATAATAAAACCGCCTAATACGCCCATAAGATCCGCGTATATGGTCAGGACCGGCATCATCATTACTAATGCCAGAACGCGCGGAATAACCAGGAATTCAACAGGGGAAATACCCAACGTTCTAAGCGCGTCGATTTCCTCGTTTGCCTGCATCATCCCCAGTTCCGCGGCGAAAGACGCCCCGATACGGCCGGACATAATAATACCCGTCATCACCGCCGATAATACGCGCACCATAGCGATCCCTACAATATCGGAGATAAAGATCTGGGCCCCGAACATTTTTAGCTGGATCGAACCGACAAAAGCAAGGATCATTCCCACTAACAAGCTTATCAAAGAAACGAGCAGCAAAGTATCGACCCCGCACCTCTGCACGATGAGCATAAAATCTTCCGGGCGGAAATATGATTTGCCGGTGATCAGACGCAGAAAAGAGACAGCGATATCCCCTAAGAAATTCAGTCCTGCGGCCAGGCTTTCGCTGATTTGCAAAGCTTTCCCCCCGGATCTTTCCAGAAACGGCTCACGCGGCTTCCGGGCCGGATTGAGCGGATCCGGCACTCCGCCGCCATCCCGCTTTGAGGCGGCTACGGACAAAGTATTCGCTCCGTGCGCTTTTAAAGCAAGCGCGAGCAATCTCTGCGCTTCCTGCGGCAGACCCCCGCAGGCGACAGGGATATTCTTGCGCCCGCTTTCCCGGATCAACTTAAACAAAAAAGAAAGAAGCCCGCTGTCCCACTTTAAGTCTTGTGACACACTAAGATTGATTTGCGCGGTATCCGGATGGATAATGAGTTGAGAGGTAACTTCATCGACCGAGAGAAGGCCGGCGGAAATACGCCAATCTCCGCTTAGTTTAATAAGAAGCGTTTTGGGTATTGAATAATCGAAAAAGAGCTTTCCCGACAGCATACTACGATTATTAGCAAGATACCGTAATAGAATCAATTATACCCGGGTATAATCCCTGATTTTAGAACAGCAAAACTTGCTCCGGAGGGACTGCACGACGGAATCCGGCTATGATCCCGCGCCTCGTATAGAAGATTTTGTCTTTGAAGTGATTGAGAAAAGTTATTGCCGTGAGGAAATAATGCCTGCCTTCTGGGCGAAGCGGATGAGTTCGGTTACGGTTTTAGCCTGCATCTTCTGCATAACCCGACAGCGGTGGACTTTAATAGTCTGCAGGGCGGTCCCCCACTTTCGGGCGATCTGTTTACTCAGCATCCCCCTGGCTACGAGTCTAAAAACTTCCAGTTCCCGCGGGGACAAAGTTTTAATGCGGCGCTGAATTCTTGATATTGAGATCTGTTCTTTAATCTGAACGCTATTTTTTACGATGGCCTGCGTAACGGCATCAAGCAGTTCCTTCTTAGTAAAGGGCTTGGGAAGAAAATCGACGGCGCCCGCCTTCATACCTTTGACGCTCATGGGAATATCCCCATGTCCTGTAATAAAGACAATCGGGATGGAAATCCCTCTGCGCTCCATTATTTCCTGAAGGTCAAGTCCATTGATATCCGGCAGTTGGACATCCAAAACCAGGCACGATGGTAATTTAAGGTGCTTAAATGTCAGGAAATCCGCAGCGCGCATGAACGTCTCCACCTGAAAACCGTATGATTCTAACAATAAGGACAGGGCATCGCGCACAGAGAGATCGTCATCAACTATATAGATAACCGGCTTGCGGTTGCTCATAAGACATCCTTTATAACGGCCGGGATGGTAAAATAAAAAGTTGCGCCGCGGTCGGGATTATTTTTCACGTCCAATCGCCCTCCATGTGCCTCAACGATAGAACGGCTGATAGACAACCCCATCCCCAAACCATCCGGCTTACTGGTGAAAAAGTGCGTAAAAAGCTTCGGTATATCTTGTGCGGGGATCCCGCATCCGGAATCCTTCACCGCCACTAAAATCGTGTCGGTATCTTTACGCGAGGTACTGATCAATATTTCACGCGGTTCGGGACTGTTCTCCACAGCTTCAAAACTATTACTGACAAGATTCAGGAGTACCTGTTGCAGTTGTACACGGTCGCCGTTTATAAACGGAAGGCCGCTTGTAAGCTCGATTTTTAAAACATCGTTCCTTACAGTGGCATCGGTAGCGATAAGCACGACAGTCTCATTAATAAGAGTATTGATATCTAAGGGTTTCATTTCGGGTTTACTCTTTTTCAGAAGTGAACGTAATCGTTGAATGACCTCGACCGCCCGCTGATCATCGCTAATGATGTACGAAAGGATCTTCTTTATTTCCGGCTCCCTGCCTGCGAGCATCCGTTGGGCAGCCTGGGAATAGGAAAGGATGGCCGTAAGAGGCTGGCTGATCTCATGGGCCAGGGAAGAGACAAACTCCGCGAGCTTTCCCACCCTGGTGACGTGCAAAAGTTCTTCACGCTGTTCATTAATCTTTAATTCCTTCTCCCGCATCCGGGTAACATCTGTCTTGATCCCTATATAATGGGTGACGGCGCCGTTGGGATCGCGCACCGGGGCGATACGCAATGAATTCCAGCATTTTTTTCCGTTCTTTTTAAAATTAAGCACATCTCCATGGAAAGATTTACCTTGATGCATCGCTTGTTTTATTTCATTGCCTACGCGGGGATTGGTATCGACTCCATAGAACAAGAAACTATTCCGGCCCAGGATTTCACTTTTTGCATAGCCGGTCATTTTCTGAAACGAGTGATTGGCATAGATAATAGGGAAATCCGGATCCCGGGCATCGATAATAAAGATGCCGTCGGCAGTCGATTCCATCGCTTTAATACAGATGTTAATCTCTTCTTCCGACCTTACCTGCTTCTCTGCCCCATTCCTTAATAGCCCGTTCTTGATCTTGATCTCCTCAGCCTGTTGCTGGATCCTGGTCCCCAGATCGTCACGAACTCTACTCAGATCAGAAACCAGCCCCTCAAGACGCGCGCGCGCTCCGTTACGGGCTTTATTTATCAATGCCGACTTTCTTGATTCTTTTTGTTTACCAATACTTAAGCTAATTCCGCTTTTCTTAAGGGTCAACGGTTCTTTTTTAAGCTTAGGCTGCTTTTTCTTTATCATTTTATTTATTGTTGTTTGCCGATATTCTTCCCCGGCAAGAATAATCCGCTTAAATTACACATACTTCCTATTATATTTTACTACATATTAAAAACTCTTCAAGAATTTTCATCCGCTTGTACTTAGATACAATCGCGGAATACCACTGAACTATGCAGAAAGAACCTATCCACGGATCTTAATCCGGAGGAACGCTATCTTTGAAATGGTTGATGAATACTTAACGCCGTAAGGACAGAACTGGCGAAAAAATGATGGGTGAAACACGAGGCATAATAAGAAAACCAAAAAGAAGAAATATGTGGAAAGATGAAAACCGCAGCAAGGAAACGAAGGATGACCGGAAAAGGAAGCGTTTTTTATCGTCCTTCGTGCCTCGTGCTTCGTTTAAAAGTATTCTTCGTATATCTCTTTTATCTTCGCAGAAGCTTTTCGCATCCAGTTACCCGGGACGCCGGAGGCGGAATTCTGTCCGTTATCAGAGGGATATTCGTAAGAATAAGCCACGCGGAGAAGCCCGAAACAGGTGATATAAGCCATGTATTTCTGCCCGGAAAGTATGTCCTCGCCTTTCAGCATCCCGGCGATCCCGGGATTAAGGATCCTCGCCTGTCTTACCGGTATCCCCAAGATGGTCTCCAGCGTCTCCAGGAATCCGTCCAGGGCTATCGTTCTGCCGGCGGCTATAACGGTATCAACCTCTCCGCAGGTGATCGTCCGTTCCATTGTGCGCCGGATATTGGTGCAAATCTCTCTCGTCTTTGCCGTGGCCACTTCGCAGATCTGCCGCTGTTTTACCGGCTTATAGATATTATTGCGCTTGATCAGCACTTCCTTGTCTTCTTCTATCCTGCTGCAGTCGCCGGCGAAGGCATGCGTTATCTTTATGTCCTCCGCAAGAACGGCCGGTATATCCACGCTCTTTGCCAGTTCCATGGTGACGTCGTCGCCGCCCATAGGGAGTATCTCTATATGACGCAAAGAACCGTTCCGGAATATCAGCATCTCCGTGTTGTCGCTGCCCACGTCGCAGAAAACACAGGTGCCCTCTCTCATCAACGGATCAAAAACCACTTCCGCTGCCGCGATCCCGGAAAGCGCCAAACCTTTCATCTCGTAACCGGCTTGATTCACCGCGCGCGACAGGCTCTGCAAAAAAGACATCCTGCCGCAAACCAGCAGCAAATCAGATTCCAGTTTGTGGCTGTAAAGCCCCAGCGGATTCAACACGCCCTCTTTGGAATCCACGGAATAACTATAAGGAATCTGGTGTATTATCTCCTCTTCGAGGTTCGCGCCCAGCACCTTTGCCTGGTGGTTCACTCGCATCACGTCGGAAGGCGTAACCACCTTGTTTCCCCTCTCGGTGAGCGGGATTATCGCCCGGCTGTGCTTCACTATCACGTTGGAAGCCGGAATATTGGTATAAATGTTGCGTATCTTGACGCCGGATTTTCCAAAAAGATTACGGAGCACCGCCCGTATGCTGTTGCTGAAGGCCGCGGAATCCACGATCATCCCTTTCTCTATCCCCCGGGATGGCATCATTGTAAAATGCAGGTCGCTCAGGCCTTTCCTGCCGGCCTTTGCCACGGCGGCCGTAATCTTGCTTGAGCCGAAATCCATGGTACAAATATAATTAGACATGCCTGTTTCTCTCCGCGTTTACGTCCTTTTTGGATCTGGTCTCTCTTCGCGGTATTTTATCACCGGTTCGCTGAAACGCAAATCGATATAATTAATCTCCCCCGGATCGCCCGAATAATGCCCGAAGATAGTCGCCAGTAAACCGATCTTTTCGCTGATCCTTTCAGAGCCGAACTTCACCTGTATCTCCCGTTCTTCGGAAATGTCCTTTTTGAATACTATCCCTGCCACCGCTCCGGCGCCGTCTATCTCCACGCGCGTAATGCGCAATGCCGCCAGCGCCGGGTAAGCTTGAAAACCCTTTATCACCGACAATGCCAGCTGCAATTGGGCCAGGGACTGTCTCTTGCCGGAGCTTGAAAGCCTCAATTTACCGGCGAGCCCTTCTATAACCGGCAAATCCCCGACCGGCTGGGTGCCTTCAGGCACCTGAAAAAGAAACCCGAACTCATCCACCAGCATCGGGCGCTCGCTCTTAATGCAGGCCAGCGGCTTACGCTCGTTGAAATCTACGTATATACGGTCCGGCAAAACCCTGTAAACACGTATCCGGCAATATTGCGGATAGCGACGCATGGCGGATACCGTGAGCCTGCGCAAATCGACGCAAAAGATGTTGCGCCCAAGCAGTCCGGGAATTTTAATCTGCCTGTTATCCCTTATTTTGATCTCGCGGATGGTAAAGAAATCCGACTTACCCAGCGCGAAGACCGCGTAAAAACATACGCTTATGATAAAAACCACCGCCGGTATCTTATATAACCATGCGCCGCGGCCGGAACGGTTTTTCCCGGCGGACGGGCTATTTGTTCTGTTTTTTTTCATAAGCCAATTCCAGAAGCTTAAGACACAAATGAGGAAAATCCATTCCGTCCACGGCGGCCGCCTTGGGTAACAGGCTGGTCTCCGTCATACCCGGTATAGAATTAATCTCCAGTATGACCGGCCCCCGACGGGACAATATTATGTCCACTCGAGAACAGCCGCGGCACCCCAGAGAATCGTGCGCCTTCAAGGCCGCGTCCTGGGCTGTCTCCGCGTCCCGCTGCTCCATCTCTGCCGGGACTTCATATTCTGTTATCCCCTTATTATACTTCGCCTCGTAATCGAAAAATCTTTTCTGCGGGACTATACCTATCACCGGCAGCGCCTTGCCGGCAAGGATCCCTACGGTCAACTCCTTGCCGTCGACGAACTCCTCCGCGATCACCTTTTCGTCCAGCAGAAAAGCCGCCCTCACCGCTTCCTCCGCCTGCCTCGGGTCGTCGGCGAATGCCACTCCTATGCTGGAACCATTGCAGGCCGGTTTTATAACCAGCGGGAATTCCAATCCTTTTAACGCGCAGAGATCGAACCCTTCACGCCTGTTCAGCACAATTCCTCTGGGAACATTAAGTCCGTTCCTAAGAAACACCTCCCGAGAAGAGGACTTGTCCATGCAGAGTCTGCTCGCCTCCGGTCCGGAACCGGTATAAGGCAGCCCCGCCCTCTCCAGTATATCCTGTATCCTGCCGTCCTCGCCGAAATAGCCGTGCAGGGCGATGAAGGCGCATTCAACCGCGTTTTTCCGCAGCAGCCGTTCCGCGTCTGCCGCGTCGTCGCTGACAATCTCCACCGGCACCGCATCAAGTCCAAGAGAAGAAAGTCCGGCGCAGACGGCTTTCCCGGACTTCAACGAAATCTCCCTCTCGCTGGACGGCCCGCCCAGCAAAACACCTATTTTCCCCGGTCTAAAACCGTTGTCCATATCTTTTACCGCCATAATTTGACTTCCGGCACCAGTATCGTGCCGAATCTCTCTTTTACCGAAGAAACCGCCGTGTCCATCAGAGACAACACATCCGCACAGGATGCCCCGCCCATGTTCAGGATAAAATTGGCGTGCCGCTTTGAAAAAACAGCCCCCCCGCAACGTCTGCCTTTGAGCCCGCAGGCGTCGAGCATCCTGCCGGCGGAATCCCCGTCAGGATTCTTGAACACGCAGCCCGCCGAAGGGCGCGTGAAATCCTGGGTCTGTATCCTGTAAACCGCGTAATCTTTCACCCGTTTTCTCACCGCCGCCATGTCCGCGGCGGCGGCAAGCTTGATCTTGACGGAAAGCACTATGAGATCATCCAGGCCGCTGGCGCGGTAGGAGAATTTTATAGAACGGCTCGGCAGTTCCGAAATCCTGCCGCAGCAATCCATCACCCTTACACTGTCAATTATGTCCGAGATCGAACCGCCTTCCCTGCCTTTGCCGGCGTTCATCACCGCCGCTCCGCCCACGCTTCCCGGGATGCCAGCGAGATGTTCGAAACCACACAATCCCTGTTTCATGGCGGCAGACACGAATTTTTTCAGGGATAGACCGGCCCCGAGTTCCGCCGTCTGTCCGCGGAAAATCATGCCGGCGAATACCGAAGAGGACAGCCGCAAAACGGCGGTTTTCACCCCTCCGTCCTCAACGAGCAGATTGGTCCCCCCGCCCAATATCCTGTAACAGACGCCTTCCCGCTTTAAATGAACAACCAGCGCCGCGAGGTCGCTCTCCGACTCCGGTTCGATAAGAAAACGGGCCGGCCCGCCGATTCTCCAGGAGGTTAAACCGGTAAGCGGTTCATTCTCCCTGACAGATCCTTTGAAATCTTTCGGACAGATCATCGCATACCCTGGAAATATCGCCGGCACCGAGAGTGATTACACAGTCCCCCGGCCGCAGCAAAGCCGTTATCCCCGCCTCTATTCCCTCTCTGGGGAGAAAAATCACTTCTTTCCCGGGATTCGCGGATGCCACCGCTCCGCATAACGCCCCGCCGCTGACCCCTTCCAGAGGACGTTCTCCGGCAGAATAGATATCCGTTATGATCAGGCAGTCGGCGTCATCGAAACACCCGCCGAATTCTTCCCATAAAAGACTGGTGCGCGTGTAGCGGTGCGGCTGGAATGCCGCGACCACCCTTTTACGCTTTAACTGCCTGACGGCCGACAAAGTAGCCCTGATTTCCGTGGGGTGATGAGCGTAATCGTCTATCAACACGTATTCTTCATCCTGGAATTTTATCTCCAGCCTGCGCCGGGATCCCTTGTAACTCTCCAGCGCCCGGCGGATCACGCCGCTTGCTATCCCCAGTTCAAATCCCAGGGCGATCACGGATAACGCGTTGGAGACATTATGCAGTCCGCCCAGAGGCAGACTGAAACTGCCGGCGTCACGACCGCAGTAAACGCAGTCGAACAACGACGACAAGCCATCCAGCCTGACGTGCTCCGGATGAATATCATTCTCTTTCCCCAGACCGAAAGATACCTTCTTGCCGCCGTATTCCCCGAGCAGCCGCGCGACGTGGGGATCGTCGGCGCAGCCGAAAACACAGCCGTTTTTCCCGGTCTGCGCGATAAAACGTCCGTAACTCTCCAGCGCGCGGGAAAAATCCTTGTAATAATCAAGATGTTCGCGGTCTATATTGGTAATAACCGAGTATTCCGGCCGGTAGTAAAGGAACGACCCGTCGGATTCGTCCGCCTCGGCAACGAAAAACCTGCCGTCCCCGTCGCAGGCGTTGGTGTTGATATTACGCAGTATCCCTCCTACTGAAACCACGGGCGACAGCCCTGCCTCCAGCAGAAGATAGGAAGCCAGGGAAGTGGTGGTGGTTTTACCGTGGCTGCCTGCCACGGCTATGACCTCCTTGCCGGCCATGAGCTCCGCGAGCGCCTGCGCCCGTTTCAAAAGCTGAAGCCCCAGCCTGCGCGCTTCGGACATCTCCGGATTGTCCTCACCGACCGCGGAACTGTAGACAACGGCGTCCGCTCCGCGCAAGTTAGCCGCGGAATGGCCTAAAAACACCTCCGCCCCGCAGCGGCGAAGCTCGGAAATTATACCGCTGTCTTTGATGTCGGAACCGCTGACTTTCACCCCGCGGTGCAGGTAGAGACTGGCGATACCGCTCATACCTATACCGCCGATCCCGATGAAATGTATATGCTTTACTTTCATAAAATGCCCAAATAACGCCGCCAGCTTTTTTCCAGGTCCGCGCGGCCGGCAAGGCCGTAGGCGCTGCGCAACGCCTTATCCAAATCGCGGCCGCGCTTAAACTCTTCGCAGAAATCGGCGAAATTATCCCTGCTGAATTTCTCGAACAGGTATCCTACGATGCTTGAAGATTCGGCGTAAAAAAGCCGGACCGATTCTTCTCCGGCTGCCGCGGGGATGAATGCCGCTAATTGATCGAAAGTAAGTAATCCGCCTTTACGATGCGAGGCTTTCAGAAAAACCGACGTTTCCCGGCATCTCGCGGGATTCTCGGCGTAGCAGGCCACGCCCTCATCCAGCCACAGAGGGGGACTGCCCTTCTCCATCCCAAGGCATTCATGAAAGATTATGTGGCCTATCTCATGCGCCAATACCGAGGAAAAGGCGTCCCATCCCTGGGTAAAAGAACATATTTTTTTATCGGGGATAAAAACGCATCCGTATGACCAGACGGGCTGTCCGCTGTATTTTCTGTATTCTTCGGCGCTGTCGTATATGTAGATCCTCGCCCGGTTGTCACCCAGCCAGAAATTATACCGCGTGAACCCCAACGTCTCTGTTATCCGCGTATAATATCCTTCCGACTGGCGGGAAACCCGTTCCAGCAGGCCTTCCGGCGCCTGCCGGTAATAAAGCAGAAAATGACGGCTGCCGGTGGTCAGCCATTTTTCCTCGGCGGAACGCGCCGGGCAGGCGGAAAAAAGCAGGACCGATAAAATTAATATATACTCTTTCATTAACGGCATGTCAAACTAATTATTTCTTCCGCCAGCAGGCCGGCGGCGTCCCCGCCCGCCCCCGAAGCGGTTTTGCTCCGCCCGCGTCCGAAAAGCGCTTTTTCCAGAATCCTGCGCAGGGCTTCCGGAGAGACCTCGGCGTCGGCAATCACCTCCGCCATGCCTGACCGCTTGAGGACCCCGGCATTGGCGTCCTGATGCTTGCCGGCGAACGGATAAGGAATAATGACCGCCGGTATTTCGTAATAAATTATCTCGCTGACCGTCATCGCCCCGGCGCGCGAGATTATCAGGTCGGCCGCGCTGTAGGCGTATTCCATCGAAGCCAGGAATTCGAACACCCTGGCATCCGCCCCGCATCCGGCATAAGCCTCCTTGACCGCGCGGTAATCTCTGCTCCCGGTCAAATGTATTATCTGTAATTTGTCGCGCTCTTCCAATAGGCTCACGGCGCGCACGAAAGAATCATTTATCCGGGAGCTTCCCTGGCTGCCGCCGGTGACCAGCACCGTGAACTTCCTCGCGTCCATTCCCAAGAACGCCGCGGCTTCTGCCCGCTCCACCTTACGCAGACAGGAACGCAAAGGATTGCCTGTCAACACCGCCTTAGCGCCGGCGCGCCCCAGGCGGCCGATAGTCCCGTCGAAGGAAACCGCGATTCTATCGCATAAATACGAAAGGAATAAGTTAGCTTTCCCCGGAATAACGTTCTGCTCGTGTATAATGGTCCTGATCCCCAGCAGGCGCGCCAGTAATACCATCGGTACGGAACAAACGCTGCCGAATCCGGCGACGACGTCCGGACGGTAATAGACCAGCAGAAAAAAGCTCTTTAGAAAGATCATAGGCAGATACAATAAAACGGCATATCCACCCAGGGCCCGGCGCAGCGCCGGCGGCGGATAAGGCAAAGCGGCGCTCCTCAGTCCGGCGCACTTTCTTTCCGCGGAAGGCAACGCGGCCTTTTCCGGCAAAACCAACACAGCCTCTGTCCCCCGCGCTCCGGCGCAAAGGCGTTCAATAACGCTTACAGCCGGGAAAATATGCCCTCCGCTCCTGCCGGTAACTATCAACACGCGCCGCGGGCGCCCGCGGTTCATCACGGATATTCTCCGGTCCTGGCGATGTTCATCAGTATCCCCACGGCCACGATATCAAAGATCAAAGAAGACCCTCCGTAGCTTATGAACGGCAACGGCAGTCCTTTTGTCGGCAGTAGCCCGCAGGAAACCCCGATGTTAATCAACGTCCTGATGCAAAGCAGCGAAACCAGTCCGAGACTGAAGAAATAACTGAACTTATCGGGCGAATTCTTTATTATCTTGACGCCCTGCAGTATAAATCCCATGAACAAAAGCACCACCCCCACCGTTCCTATAAGGCCGAGTTCCTCTCCGATAATGGAAAAAATAAAATCCGTGTGAGCGGCCGGGAGATAAAAAAGCTTCTGTTTGGAATGTCCCAGCCCAACCCCGAAAAAACCGCCGGACCCCAGAGCGACCTGCGACTGTATGATCTGGAAACCGGTGCCGCGCGGGTCGGCCCAGGGATTGAGGAACGCCAGTATGCGCATCTTACGGTAAGGCACCCGGAAGATCAACAGATAGAGAGCCGGTATGGACGCCAGAAACAACGATAATAAATAAGATACCCTTGTCCCGGCGACGAAAAGCATGATAAGCACGGTAACAGCCAGCGCCACCACCGTCCCCAGGTCCGGCTGGGCGAGTATCAACACCACCGTGCAGCCCATTGCCGCCATCGGAGGGAAGAAACCTTTCCAGAACGAACGCAGAAGATTATCCTTGCGAGCGATAAAATCGGCTATATACGCTATCAGCGCCAGATTGGCCAATTCGGAAGGCTGGAAACTTATAAACCTAAAACGGAACCACCTGCGCGCTCCGGAGACCTCGCGGCCGAACCCGGGGACCAGCACCAGCACCAGTAACAACAGGCAGACCAGAAGCAGAGGTTTGGAATAACGGGAGAATTTTCGGTAATCGGAGACCATGGCCAGAAACGCCAGCAACATCCCGAACAGCAGAAAACAAATGTGCCTCTTCACGAAAAAAAGGCTGTCTTTATACCTGTCCAGCGCGTAGATACTGGAAGCGCTGTAGATCATGACAACGCCGATGCATATCAAGGCCACCGTCACGGCAAAAAGTGTTATCCTTATATTCCTTATCATGGCCGTTCCCCCAGCGCGGAGAACTCCGCCTTGAACGCTCTCCCCCGCTCTTCATAATTGGTAAACATGTCGAAACTGGAGCACATGGGAGACAACAGCACATAATCGCCCGTAGAAGCTTCCCGGAAGGCCCTTTGCACCGCGTCCGGCAACCCGGCGGCGTATTCCACCGGCACGCAGCCGCCCAGGCAATCCCTTATCTTGTCTTTCGCCTCGCCTATCAGCAGCAGCTTTTTGACCTTCCTCTTCGCGGCTTTGGCTATCAACGAATAATCGCATCCCTTGTGCCTGCCTCCGGCGATCAGGAACACCTTCCCCTTTATGTTGTTCAGGGCCCACAGCGCAGATTCGGCGGTGGTCGCCTTGGAATCATTGATAAACTTTACCCCGCGCTTCTCCCCCACGAATTCGAAACGATGCTCTATGCCGCGGAAATCTTTAAAGACCTTCGCGCAGAGATCCGGAGTTATCCCGAGCAGTGAAACCGCGGTCTTTACCGCGCTTTGATTCGGATTCAATCCTTCTTCCTCGCGGAAATAAACGGTCCTGGAACGCGCCTCTTTTCCCAATCCGCGCAAATACCGGTCCGAAGGATTGAGCAAAAGAAAATCCCCGTCTCCCTGGTTCAAATAAATGCGTTTCTTCGCCTCGAGGTATTCCCTCATCCCCGGGTACCTGTCGAGATGATTCCTGTTTAAGTTCAATATCACAGCTATCCATGGCCTGAAATCGCGTATCGTCTCCAGTTGGAAAGAACTAACCTCCAGACAGACAAAATCTTCGGCGGCCATTTTTTCCACCTCTCCGCAGAAAGGAGTCCCGATGTTGCCGCAGACAAAAGCTCTTCTCCCGGAAGCCTTTATGACTTCCCCGATAAGAGTGGTAACAGTGGTCTTGCCGCTGGAGCCGGTGACCGCGATCACCCGAGACGGGCAAAGCATATACGCGACTTCTATTTCTCCTATCACCGGTATGCCGGCCTGCGCGGCGAAACTGAAAACCTGGCTTTGCGGACCCACTCCCGGAGAAACCACTACCATTTCGCTTCCGTCAAGAAATTCACGCGTGTGCCGCCCTAATTCGACCTCGATATCGGAAGAACAAAGTCCGCCCGCCGCCGTCCTGGTGAGCGTATTGTCGCAGGCGTCGGTCACTCCCACACGCGCGCCTATCCTGTAGAGGAGATTAGCGCAGGCGACGCCTGAACGCGCCAGTCCCGCGACCACGATCTTCTTCCCTTTGAAAAACTCCCGGTTTTTCATCTCTCGTCTTTCATCCTTGTAAAACAGGTTCTTAATGCTTGGAAATCGAAAGTAGAAAATTGGCCGCCCGCACTGAAGCGTTAGCGGACTCTGTGCGCTGTTTAAGAAACTTATTTAACAGCGCACTACCTCAACTTCAGCGTTACCAGCGCTAGCAGCGCCAGAAGTCCGGCAACTATCCAGAAACGCACGATCACCTTGCTCTCCTGCCAGCCGAGAAACTGAAAATGGTGGTGCAGCGGGGCTATCTTGAATATGCGTTTGCCGGTCAATTTGAAAGAAGCCACCTGCAGTATCACCGAAAGCGCCTCCATAACAAACACGCCCCCGATGACGATCAACAACAGCTCTTTCTTTATCAACAGCGCGACCGTGCCGAGCGCTCCGCCCAGAGCAAGAGATCCCACGTCTCCCATGAATACGGACGCAGGATAACAATTGTACCATAAAAAACCCAGCCCGGCGCCGAGTATGGCGGAACAAAAGACCGACAGCTCCCCGGCGCCTCTTATGTAGGGAATAAAAAGATAACTGCTGAAACGAATATTGCCCGCGAGATAACTCAATACCCCCAGCGCTAAGGCGGCCATGACCACGTTCCCGGAGGCAAGGCCATCCAGCCCGTCGGTCAAATTAACCGCGTTGGAGGAACCGGCGATGACCAGCGCGGAGAATAATATATAAAACACGCCCAGGTCTATTGTGATCTCCTTCATAAAGGGAATGTCCAGGGCGGTCCCGTACTGGCCGTCTAAAAAAATAACGAACCCCGCTATCAACCCTACCGCCAGCTGGCTCGCGAGTTTCTGCGCCGCGCTCAGGCCTTTGGAACGCTTCCTGGCCTGCTTTAGATAATCGTCCGCGAAACCGGTAAGCCCGAGCCAAAGAGTGACCGTCAAAGCGATAATAATGTTCTTGTTAAGCGCTTCCGACCAGAGCAGCGTGGAAATGAAGACAGCCGCCAGTATAAATATCCCGCCCATAGTGGGCGTATCCTGTTTGTTTATCTGCAGTTTGTAAAGTTCGAGGCTCTCTTTATTATTGCGGATGTTCTCCCCTATCTTCTGCCGTCTGAGCATATTTATTATCCGCGGGCCGAGAATCAAACTGAGCAGGAACGCGGTCAAAGCCGCCATCGCCGCCCTGAAAGTGATGTAACGGAATACGTTGAAGAACGCTATTTCTCCATGCAGGGGATAAAAAAGGTAGTATAGCATAAGCCTCCGTGTAAAAGCTCGTTGCGTCTTATTCCGGGGACACATTACTTAATTATACGGGGACACGATACTTTAAAAGTATCGTGTCCCCGGAATTCAAGTATCGTGTCCCCGGAATTCGAACACTTTCTCCATCCGCATCCCGCGAGAACCTTTGACCAGCACGAGGTCTCTGCAGGTAACCTTAAGCGTATCGCGCAGGATACCGGCTGCCTGCGCGGAATCGGCGCAGCAGAATATCTTCTCCGCCGCGAGTCCCGCATCCCGCGCAGCCCCGGCAGCGACGCTGGCGAGCCCGCCGACAGCCACGAGGACATCGCATACCCCGGCGGCCAGCGCTCCGGCCAGGCGATGGAACTCACCGGAGGTCGGCCCCAGTTCCAGCATATCCCCCATCACCAGTACTTTTCTGCCTACGGCGGTCATCGTCCCCAAAGCCTCTACGGCGCGCTCAAACGAAAGCGGATTGGAATTATACGTATCGTCTATGAATACCGTTACATCGCTTTTAAGCAGGCTCATCCTGCCGGCCGGAAAATCAAAACCGCCTAATTTAGCGCATATCCGATCGTAATCTATACCGAGTATCCTGCCGACTGCGGCCGCGGCCAGGGCGTTATAGACGTTATGCGCCCCTATGGTCTTCAACCGGCACGGAATTTTCCTCCCGCGCCCAATCAGGAACTCCGCTCCGCGCCGCGTGGTTTTTACTCCGGAAGCGATAAAATCGGCTCCCGGAGACATCCCGTAACCGAATGCCCGGCGCCTCTTGATTAGCGGAACCAGCATTTTATCGTCGGCATTAAGTATCGCTACCGCCGGGCGGCGCAAGTATTTTAACAGAGACGCCTTCTCTTTAAGGACCCCGCTCAAACTGCCGAAATGTTCCAGGTGAGAAGGCCCTATATTGGTAATAACGGCAATTGTCGGCCTGCAGACCGCGGCAAGATAAGCGATCTCGCCCGGGTGATTGCTCCCCAGTTCAAAGACGGCCGCCTGGTGCGAGGCCTTCAATTCCAGCAGCGCCAGCGGCATCCCGATATGATTATTCCTGGTGCCCCGGTTTTTCAACACCCTGTAACCGGCGGAAAGCGCGCAGGCGATCATATCCTTGGTTGTGGTCTTGCCGTTAGAACCGGTCACGGCGACCACCGGTATATCAAAACGCATTCTGTGGAAATACGCGATAGCGGAAAGCGCCCTGACCGTGTCTTTTACCACGACCACGGCCGGACCTGACGGTATCCCTGAAAGACCGCGCCTTGCCGTCACCAGACAGGCAGCGCCTTTGCGCGCCGCCTCCGCCAGAAAATCATGCCCGTCGAAATGCTCCCCTTTGACCGCCACGAAAACCTGGCCCGGCACGACAGAACGGGAATCTATAGAGACACCGAGCATACTCCTCTCAACGCTGCCGGGACGAGCCAACCTTCCACAGGTAGCCTTTAGGATCTCTGAAAGCGTAAACATTCCCTCACAACCTCTCTATCGTCGAAATGCAGTTTTTCCGCGCCGATTATCTGGTAATCCTCATGTCCTTTACCGGCGACCAGCACGATATCCCCGGCCGCTGCCATATCCAAAGCCGCGGCTATCGCTTCTTTCCGGTCGGGCACCACTCGGTAATTATCGCTTTTCATACCCTCTTCTATGGCTGAGATTATCGAAGCCGGACTCTCGGAACGCGGATTATCATTGGTAACCAGCGCGTAGTCGGAAAGCTCCGAGACTATCCCTCCCATAAGAGGCCGCTTCTGCCTATCCCTCTCCCCTCCGCATCCGAACACGGTGATGATGCGCCCGGAAGATAATTGTCTGAGCGACGAAAGGACCTTTTCCAGCGCGTCCGGAGTATGCGCGTAATCCACGTAAACTGAGTAGCCGCGCGGGGAATCAATACGTTCCATTCTCCCGGGGACATAAGAGAAACTCTCCAGCGCGGTTTTGAGCGTTTTCCTGTCTATGCCGGAACACAAGGCCCAAACGGAAGCCGCCAGCGCGTTGTAAACGTTGTGCCGGCCTACGAGAGCCGTCCGGAACGACTCTCCGCAGTCCGCGCCTTGCACCGTGATCCTGAAACTGCTCTCCTGCCCGGAAAGCCGGATGTCCACGGCCCGAAAATCTGAGCCTTCCAGCAGGCCGTAACCGTTCACCGCGGCCGCGGTCATCCCGCACAGCCTGCGTCCGCGTTCGTCGTCGGTATTTATGACGCAGAACGCCTTACCGGAAAGCCCGGAGAACAACAGCGTCTTGGCCCGGAAATATTCTTCTTCCGTTTTATGGTAATCAAGATGATCCCGGGTCAGGTTCGTGAAGACGGCGGAGTGGAATTCCACGCCCTCCGTCCTGCGTTGATCGAGCGCGTGTGAAGAAACCTCCATAACCGCGTAAGACGCTCCGTTTTCATACATAGACGACAAAAGCCTCTGCAGTTCCACGGCGCCGGGGGTGGTGTTGGTAGAAGGCAGGACTTCTTCTCCCAGCCTGTAATTCACCGTGCCTATCACGCCGGCCTTTGCCCCGGAACAGGCAATGATATGCTCCAGCAGATATGTCAGGGTGGTCTTGCCGTTGGTGCCGGTTATACCCGCCACCTTGAGTTTCGAAGAAGGCTCACCATAAAAACGCGACGCCAGCCTGCCCGCGGCCGTTCTCGGATCTTCCGTTACCAGGCGGGCCACGCCCGCCGGCAGTTCCTCGAGCGCTTTGACATTCCCGGCTACGACGGCCGACGCGCCTTTAGAGACCGCCTCCGGGATGAACCTGTGCCCGTCCGTTCCGCAGCCGGGCACCGCGATGAAAAGCTCTCTCTTGATAGCGCGCCTGGAGTCCACGCATATCCCGCGGATATCGCAGTCCGGACCTTCGTCAATCCTCGATACCGTCGTTCCCGAAATCAACCTGCTTAACTTCATTTAACTTCCAGACCTCCTCGACCGACTGTTTTGTCTTAAGATACCGCAAAGTGTCGGATACCACGTTCCTGAACACCGGGGAAGCGACCACTCCGCCGTAATAATAAGGCCGCGGTTCGTCGAGCACTACCGCGACCACCAGCGCCGGTTCCTCGGCCGGCGCGAAGCCGACGAAAGAAGCGGTGAATTTACTGTGAGAATACCTGCCGTCCGGATCCAGCTTCTGGGCGGTCCCGGTCTTGCCCCCGGCGGTAAACCCCGGGACCTGGGCGAGCTTGCCCGTGCCGTGCTGCACCACTCCGGTGAGTATCTTGCGCATCCTGGCCGCCGTTTCCGCAGAGATCACCTGCCGGATCGCCTGCGGTTTGAACTCCTGGATTGCCTCACCGTATTTATCCCTCACCTCGCTTACCAGGTAAGGCTTCATCAAAGTCCCGCCGTTGGCGATAACCGAAAAAGCGCAGGCCAGTTGCAAAACGGTCACACCGATCTCCTGTCCCATCGGCATCGTGGCTATCGATATCTTCGACCATTGTCTCGGGTTCTTTGTCACTCCGGAGATCTCTCCGGGGATATCCACTCCGGTCTTGGCGCCGAAACCGAACAGCTTGATATAACGGTAAAACTCCGCCGGCCCGAGCTTCTGGGCGATCTTGGAGGTGCCGATGTTGCTCGACTGTTCAATCACCTCGCTGAAAGTCAGCCAACCGTGCGAACGGTGGTCGTGCAGGACGTGGCTGGCTATGCGGTAGGATCCGTTCTCACAAAAAAACTTCTCGTCCTCCCGGCTTTTCTTTTCCTCCAGCGCCCCGGCAGCCGCGACTATCTTGAAGACCGATCCCGGCTCGAACATATCGCATACCGCGCGGTTGCGCCTGCTGTCCTGGGCGGAAGACGAATACTCGTTAAGGTCGAACGTCGGCCGGTTTGCCATAGCCAGGATCGCCCCGGTATGCGGATTCATCACCACGATACTCCCGCCTTTGGCATTGCTCGATTCGTAAGCCTTCTGGAGTTCTCGTTCGGCGATGTACTGGATCACGCCGTCGATGGTCATCACTACGTTGTCGCCGTCTTTAGGCAGAACCATGTTTTCCCATATCTCAAGCCGTTTCTGCCTGGCGTCGCGCAAGAAATAAGCCCAGCCCCCCTCGCCCTTGAGATATTTGTTATATAAAAGTTCGTTCCCCTCCAGCCCGTTATTGTCTATGCCGGCGAACCCTATCAGGTGGCTGGACAGGTAACCGTTGGGATAACAGCGTTTACTTTCTTTAACGCAGCCGACACCCTTGATATTAAGCTTCCTCACCTCTTCGCTCTGCTGCGGCGTCATCTTTCGCTGCAGCCAGATGAAATATTTTTTTCTCCCCAGGCGCTCGCTTAAATAAGAACGTTCTACCCCGAGTATAGGCGCCAGCTGTTTTATCGCGCGCTCCTTGTCCGCTGAAGACATCCCCGCAGGCGAGGCGAAGAGCGAATCCGCCGGTATGTTGATGGCCTGCGGCCGCATATTGATGTCGTATATCGTCCCGCGGCGCGGTTCGAGCTCGACATAAAGGTTATGTTGTTTACGGGCTATCGAGGCGAGGTATTCCGAGCGGAAGAACTGGATGAACAACAACCGTGCTACGCAGAGAAAAAAAAATAAGAAAAACAGAAAAAAGACCGCATTAAAGCGGCGGCGGTAGGCGGCTATATACACAACTATATAATAAAGATTATACCGGCGCCGGGTTCTGCACCGCGCCGGTTTACCGGGGAAGGTCCGTTTCCTCTCCTCCAGCCGGTAATCGTCTGATTATCGGAATATCCGCCCGCCAGGCCTCCCTGGGCCGCGCGGAGAGATATCTGTCCCGGATGTAACCGCGGGATCTTATACAATAATTGCTCCGGCTTGCACTGCCTGCCGCAAAGCGGAAAGTCAATGCTGGATCGTGTGCGCTTCCGCCTGTCTCTTTATGCTGAATATCCTGGAAGCCAGCGTGAGAACACCGCCCTCTTCCCGTCCGGCCGGCGTTCCGCTCGCAACGAAGCCCACTTTAACCACCCGGCAGGTATCCGGCATCTGGAACTGATCATCCATAGAGACCTTATTCCCTATCCGTATCAGGGAAGCGCTCTTCTCTATATTGTAACGCAGGACGTTGTTCTTATCGAGAAGTTCCTGGAAGGCTGATTGTTTCCTCTCACCCTCGTAAGCCAGGCGAAAGATCTCCGCCTGCTGATAAACGTAGAGAACGGAAAAGACCGTACCTAACAATATGACGACTATTAATCGCGATATTCTCATTTTACCGCCTTTCCGCCACCCGCAGCTTGGCGCTGCGGCTGGGAGGATTATCCTTTATTTCGCAAGTGGTAGGAGTCAAAGGTTTGTGCGTTATTATATCAATTTTCCCCGTCGAAGCAAGCTCCCGGAAAGCCAGCTTTATCGTCCTGTCTTCCAGAGAATGAAAAGAGATCACGCAGAGCCTGCCGCCCCGCTCAAGCAGGTCCACGGCTTTGTTCACCGCGCTGCCCAGCACCTCAAGTTCCCTGTTGACGGCGATTCTCACCGCCTGAAAAGTACGGGTGGCCGGATGCAGACGCTGATGACGGAACCTGCCGGGGATAGCCCGAAGCACGATATCGCTTAGCTGGCGCGTCGTGGAGATCGGAGATTTCTGGCGTTCGCGCACCAGCAGACTGGCTATGCGGTTGTGCCACCTCTCCTGCCCGAAATTGCGCAACAGCGACGATATTTCTTCCTCGTTCAGATTGTTTACCAGGTCGTAAGCCGAAATATAACTATTCCTGTCCAGCCGCATATCTAACGGCCCGTCGTTCTGAAAGCTGAAACCGCGCTGAGGATTGGAAAGTTGATAGGAAGAAATGCCCAGGTCCATCAGTATCGCGCCTGCTCCGGTCACACCGAAAGAAGCCGCCACCTTGTCGATATCGTAAAAATTGCTGTAAGCGAGATCGAAAGAACCGCTGTAAGCCTCCAGCCTTTGTCCGGCTATCCGCAGCGATTCCTCGTCCCTGTCTATGCCGATCAGCCTCCCTGCCGGCATGATGCGCTCCATCATGGCCAGGCTGTGCCCTGCCGTACCCACGGTGCAATCAATGACGGTCATCCCGGATGCCGGACGCAAATACTCCAGGACTTCGTTGAGCATAACCGGATGATGAATTACTGGCTCCATAACCTGTTCCTGCATTACGCCTGTGATCAACTTAACTCCCTATCAATCTCTCGGCGATCTGTTCAAAAGCCGGCTGGGAATTCCGGCAGAATTCCTGCCATCTTTCCTTATCCCATATTTCTATGCGGGTAGAGACGCCGACTAACACGACTTCGTTTTTTATTCCGGCAAAATCCTTGAGGGACGCCGGCAGGAGTATGCGCCCCTGTCCGTCCGGCACTGCCTCAAAAGCTCCGGAGAAATAAAGACGGTTGAAGGTCCTGGCTTCCTGTCTGGTAAAAGAGAGTTCTTTAAGGCGGGACTCGTTGATGCGCCATTCCTCCTCCGAGAACATAAAAAGACATTTCTCGAAGCCGCGGTTCAAGAAAAACTTCTCTATAGAATTGGCTTTCGCCGTTTCACGAAATTTAGACGGCAGGATAATACGCCCTTTGCGGTCTATGGAGTGTTGATATTCTCCGTAAAACATAGACCATCCTTTCCACTTTAAGCCACTTTGTTCCACCAGTATCCACAAGTATAACAAATTGCCTTTTAATGTCAAGGCAAAAATACACAGAAAAGCCTTTTTTTATTCTTGTTAATCGAAGCAAAAGCTGGGTTTAGGAACAAGTTCTGTTTCCTATTATGTCCAGATTGAGTCTCTCAGAGTTGATCCTTCAACACACCTTGGTAATGGGCCTATCGGGTTACTTCGGTTTGATTAACTGCGGATAGGAGATCTTGTATTGCGGCTTCCGGCTCCTCGATTTTTCTTGCTTTCACCATAGCCGTTAACACGACACCCGAGACCGGTTTTTCTATTTAATTTTCAAGAAAAGACTCTCTTGCTTTCTCCGCGTCCTTCGCTATCTGTTTTTTCAAAGCGGCAACGGAAGGGAATTTTCTGTCTCTGCGGATCATGCGGAGAAAATTTATCGAAAGATTATGCCCGTAGAGGTCGCGCGCGTAGTCTAAGATATACACCTCGATGCGTCTTTCACTCCCCTTCCCCAGAGTCGGCCGCCTGCCGATATAACAGAGTCCGTTGAGCGGACGTGACCGGCCGGGGATGTCCGGCAGGACATTCACCGAGTATACGCCGGCAGGAGGGAGTATCTCGTGATGAGGATCTATGTTCGCCGTCGGAAAACCTATCCGTCTCCCGAATCCGTCCCCCCTTATCACCGTCCCGTAGACGCTCACCGGCCTCCCCAGCATACGCTCCGCCTCGGTCAGCTTCCCTGCCTGAATGAATTTTCTTATCAACGTGCTGCTGACCGGTCTGCCTCCGCAGTGCATCCTTGGGAACACGCGCACCCCGAAACCCAGTTTTCGTCCGAAGGCTCTCAATAAACCTACTCTGCCGGCGGCGCCTCTGCCGAAACGAAAATTATCGCCCACGTAAACATGGCGAGCGTTCAATCTCTTGTATATGATATCCCTAAGGAACTCTTCCGCGGTAAGCGCGGAGAAGGCCGAAGAGAAATCCAGCACGACGCAGACGTCTATGCCGCATTCTGCGATGAGCTTTATCCTGTGCTCCAGCGAATAAAGACTTTTCTGACTCTGCGGATGGGGATAAAAAGTCAAAGCCACCGATGTCCCGCCGGATGCCCTGGCCTTTTTCGCCGCCGACTCCAGTATGCGGCGGTGGGCAAAGTGCACCCCGTCGAAAACCCCTATCGCCACAACCGGAGCGGGACGGCGGAAAGAACGCGGCAGACACGGAAAAATCTTCATAAGATCTTCCCTTTTACCGCCGACAGAACTTTCTTCACCGCTGTTTTCATCTCCCCGGCAACGGTGCAGCCGCTGGCAGTGGAGTGTCCGCCGCCGCCGAACATTCCGGCGATATTATTCACGTCTATTCTGCCGCGCGAACGGAAGTTCACGCGGATACTCCCTTTGGCGCCGAAGTTCTCCCTGAAAAGCACGACCACCTCCGCCTCTTTGACGGAACGCGCGTAGCTCAAAATCTGCTCGGTCAAATCCATAGACATCCTGCGCCTGGGCATCATGCTCCTCTCCACCGCGAACCAGACGAGTTTACCCGATTGGTCTTTCTTCATCGTGCCCAGGATGCGCGCCAAAGCCTGCATATCGGAAAAAGAAGACGCCTCATAGATCCTCCTGTAAACGTCGGCGGGAACTGCCCCGCAACGCATCAGCTCCGCCGCAGCGAGGTGCGTCCTGTCGGAGGTGTTCGTGTAACGAAAAGAACCCGTGTCGGTCATTATCCCGGTGTACAAAAGCAGGGAGCTCTCTTTATCGAAAGGAACTTTCATTTTGCGGTAAAGATTGTAGATCATCTCGCTCGCCGACGAACTGGAAGGCTCCACCCAATTGACGCTGCCGAAGTTCACGTTGCTGACGTGGTGGTCTATGTTCAGGACGCACCGCGCACCGCGCGCCGCCTCCCCCGCCTTACCGCACCTCTTGAGGTCGGAACAATCCACGGCGACGAAACAATCGAAACCTGAAGGCGGACGTTCCGGTGTCCGCGTTATGCGCGAAGTCCCGGGCAGGAACGAATAAACCTGAGGAACGGGGTCGTCGTTAATCACCGCCGTCTTCTTCCCCAGTTTCTCCGCCAGCAGGCAGAACGCCAAGGCTGCCCCCACCGCATCCCCTTCCATGTTCACATGCATGGTAACCAGGAAACTCCTGTTATTCCGTATGCACTCAACAGCTTTTTTCATCATCTTTACGCCCTTTCAATTCATTCAGTATTTCCTCGATATGCGTGCTGTATTCGCTGGAACGGTCCGCCTTAAATACCATCTCCGGACTGAAACGCAATTTTATCCTTTCGGAGACCAGCTTGCGGATGAATCCCAACGCAGACTCAAGCGCCTCGCCGCTCTTTTTGCGCGTCGCCTCTTCTCCCAGCACGCTGTAAAAGATCTTGGCAAAACGCAGGTCGTCGGTAAGCTCCACCCTGGTGATAGTGACAAACCCCAGCCTGGGGTCTTTCATCTCGTTATGTATTATGTTGCTCACTTCTCTCTTTATCGCATTGGAGACTTTATCGCTCCTGCTCATTTCGGCCCGCTCCTTTCACTTCACTGTCCGCGGCGGCGTACCTGCGTATCAAACGGCGCGCCAGGGCCAGTTCATCCTGCCTGCTTTGCACTTCTCCGTTAAGCCTGGCCTCGAGCACGGCGGAAAATATCCGCTGGTAGAGCGGACCCGGCCCGCAGCCAAGCTGATGTATATCTCTGCCGTTTATACGAATGGGCATCCCGTTATAAAAACAGAGGAAATCTTCTATGTTCTTTCTGAACTGCCCGCCGCCGTGTTTTATGCTCAAGAAAAGTATGCTTTCGTAACTCAACGGCTCGAGTATCGAATATATTTCCGACGGCCTGGCGCGCGCGGAATGAAGCCGCTTCAGACGCGCCGCGCCGAGCTGTTTGACGGCCAAGACTCTTTTTTCGTCGCCGCGGCGCATACCGAACCTGCGGCAGAATTCCACCGTCTGGGCGGCCGTTAAGGCGTCCAGAAGGATCATCAGGTTGACCGCCCAGATATCCGGACGCCTGCGGTGCGGCAGTCTTAGGCTAAACCAGGCGTCCCTGGCAGGAACCTGCCTGAATAAAAAGCATTCTTCCCTGCCGAGGGAAACCCGCGGATGCAGGAAATCCAGGCCCGCCGTGCGTTCAAGCCTGCGCAGCTGTCTGCAGGGAAACTTCTCTTTAAGCATCAACAGCAGTTCGTCGCGCAGCCTGTGCGGATGCACGGAATGGAGCATCCCGGAACCGGCGGCTTTTTTCAACAGGGACAGTGTTTTCGGCTCTATCCTGAAACCATACCTCTGTTCGAACCGGACGGCGCGCAGGATGCGGGTCGGATCGTCAATAAAACTCTCCTTATGCAATACCCGTATCTTCCCTGCCTTTAAGTCGCCCAGCCCGCCGAAGGTATCGATCAACCTGCCGAAATCACCATCGTTTATGCTGACCGCCATGGCGTTGATCGTGAAATCCCTGCGGTACAGATCGTCCTCTATCGTCCCCGGTTTGACCGAAGGCAGGGAAGCCGGCATCGGGTAAGTTTCGGTCCTGGCGGTGGCCACGTCAACCTTCAGGCCGTCGTGCGCGACGGTCGCGGTCCCAAACCTATGGTGGTGAACAACATTTCCCTTGAGCAATACCGCCAATTTCCGCGCCGTTTTCATCCCGTCTCCCTCGACTACGAAATCGAGGTCGTAGCTGTCGGCACGCAATAAAAGGTCCCGCACACAACCGCCTACCAGGAATATCCTGCCGCCGCTGTCTTTCGCCGCTGCGGCCGCGAGACTAATCAACCTCGACGCTTCCAGCGGCATACCGCGTAATAGACCGTCTATCTTCATAATCGCTCCCGATTCCATAATCGTCTCGATTCCGGGGATACGATACTTAATCCCTCGGCAACGGCTACGGTAACCAGCAGAATTCAACCTGTCTTTCCTCCCAAATGGATACCACTATTCTTTCCTCCCCAATGGATGCCACCAATCTTTCCTCCCCTCGATGGGGAGGATGAAGGAGGGGTGATAATCTTCCCTATCCTCCGATGGGAAAAACGAAGGAGGGATAATATTGAAGCATCGACGAGACTAAAACAACGGGATCAGAGCCGATAATTGATATTCCTAAACCACGGCTAAAGCATTCTGAACCCACGCGCGCTAATCATGTATCAATTACGGCCTAGGATGGAACATCTTATGCACAGATTTCAGCCGGTCTTTATTGATATGTGTGTATATCTGCGTCGTGGAGATATTCGAGTGCCCCAGCATCTCCTGGACCGAACGCAGGTCCGCCCCGCGCTCAAGAAGGTGCGTGGCGAAAGAATGCCTCAACAGGTGCGGTTTGATCTCTTTCTTGATTCCTGCCTTCAAGGCGTAGCTCTTTATCATCTTCCAGACCGACTGCCTGGAGAGACGCCGCCCCAGCCTGCTGACGAAAATATAATCGCTCTGTTTCTTCCCGAGCATTTTCCGGCGGCTCTTCTCGAGATAAAACCTGATGCTCTCGACAGCCTTGCCGCCGAGAGGCACAACCCTTTCCTTGTTCCCCTTGCCGATACAACGCAGAAACCCGACATCCATGTTCACCGAACCGGTCTTGAGATCGACCGCCTCGGAAACGCGCATGCCGGTGGCGTAAAGCGTCTCCAGTATCGCCCTGTCTCGTATGCCGCGTGCCCTGCGCAGGTCCGGCTGCGCCAGCAAGGCTTCCACCTCCCCTACGGAAAGAGTATCCGGTATCTTCTTCCAGAGTTTCGGGGTATCTATCAACCCCGAAGGGTCATCCTTGAGCACCCTCTCCCGCACCAGGAAACGGTAGAACATCCGTATCGCCGCCAGCCGTCTCGCAATGGAATTGGAAGATATGCCTCGCGCCTTCTGGTCGGACATAAACTCCACGATATCGTTACGCGTGACCCCGGATAACGCGCCGGCGGAACGCGCGGATAAAAACGCCTCATATTCCTTAAGATCTCCCCGGTAAGAAACGAGCGTATTGAAAGACAGCCCGCGTTCCACGGAGAGATAATTCAGAAAGGTTTCCACCAACTCTTTCATATCGTGATTTTAGCCCCGGGCAATATCACCTGATCAGCGTAAAAAAGGATTCTTCCTTTTCTCCTCGCCTATGGTAGTGCTTTCCCCGTGACCGGGATAGACCGGCGTGTCTTCGGGAAGCGTCAAGATCCGCTCGCGCAAAGACTCCAGCAAGGCATCCCCGTCGCCGCAGGGCAGGTCGCTCCTGCCTATAGTTCCGCGGAACAGGCTGTCGCCGCTGAGAAGAACCTTCCGCCCTTCATCTTCGCAGAGAAGCGCTATACCTCCCGGCGTGTGACCGGGCAGATGGATCACGCGCATCTCGACTTCGCCGGCGGTAATTACCTGGTTATCCTCGAGTTCCCTTATCTCCGCGGTAACGCTGAAAGGACTTCCCAGCGCAGCGGACATATTCAGCTCCGGTTTAAGCAGAAAAGCCCTGTCGAGCATGTGCACGTATACCGGCAGACCGAACTCGTTGTCACATCCGATATGATCGATGTGGCCGTGCGTGTTGATCACACATTCCGCCGACAGCTTGTTCTTTTCCAGCTGGCGCTTGATAACCTGGATATCCGCCCCGGGGTCTATAACCGCGGCCTTACCTCCGGAATGCGCGGCCACGACGTAACAATTGGAATCAAGTTCCCCCACCACTATGCGCTCAATCAACATTCTTCCGCCCCTCTGCGGCAGGAACCATACTGTAGAGATAAACCGATAGTTCTTTTTTCAATACTTCAGCCGGATTCCTGAAACTTTCCACCCTATTGCCGTAGATATCCGCCTCGACCCCGCTGCGCAATTTCAAAATCCTGTTTACATACTCCCGTGCGGCAGGCTGTTCGGCGGCACCGGCGATGCCGACACAGGCGCGCAAATGCTTCAATGACTCATCGAGGCAATACAACTGCCGCTTACGGTTCCCTCCGGGAGAAAGCGCGAAAAGGAATTCATCGTACCAACTCCCCCAATATAGGAGATTCTGTCTGTAGAGCCCCTGTGGATCCTGTCCCGGCACGGCGTATTCCTCCGGGGCAAGCACCATCTCCACATCGCGCTCCACGGTCTTCTTACGGGTAAACTTTCTGGAAAACGATTCGCAGCCGACAGCCGCCAGCAGCGCCGCTGCCAGGACGGATATCACCACGCAATTAATTGAACGCATCGGTTTTACCTCCGGTAAATAATATTTATGCTTCCAAGGCGCTAAAACTTTACCTTAAAGAAAAAAGTGTTGCAGCCGCCGCTCAGCACAAAAACCATGAACGCATCGAGGAGCAAAATTATCCAGGCTGCGCTTCCCCTTTATTCCCCCCGCTCATTTCTCCCACTTCATCCTTTATGGCATATTTTTTAACTACCGCTCTGAATTCTTCCTCCCCCATAATGCGCACGCCTAACTCTCTGGCCTTAGCGTATTTCGAACCCGGCTCCTCCCCGGCCACGAGCAAAGAAGTCTTCTTTCCTACGGAGGAGGACACCGTCGCGCCCAGGCGAACTACCAATTCCTCGGCCTCCGCACGCTCCATGAAACTTAACCGGCCGGTGAAAACCACCGTCTTGCCGAGAAGGAAGGGGGATTCCTTTCCCTGCGGCTCCGGACCGCCGCTGAAATTCACTCCGGCTCTTTGCAGACGCTTGAGCAGAGTCATGGTCTGCGGCTGGGCGAAATAATCCATTATCGAAGCAGATATCTCGGGGCCTATATCTTCGAGGCTCTCTAATTCTTCCCTGCTTGCCGCGGCTATCTTCTCCATATCACGATAATGCGCCGCCAGCGTATAAGCGTTCCTTTCCCCTACGTGCCTTATGCCGAGCCCGTAAACCAGCCTCCCCAACGGACGCGATTTGCTTTTTGCCACGGCGGCGAGCAGGTTGACCGTCTTTTTCTCCTTGAATCCCTCCAGACGGGAAAGTTTCTCCCGGTCCAGCGAATAAACATCCGCAAAATCGCGCACCAGCCCCAATTTAACCAGTTGTGAAACCACCGCTTCCCCCATACCTTCGATGTCCATCGCGGAACGCGAGGCGAAATGCAAAAGACCGCGCTCCAACTGCTCCGGGCAAGACGGATTGATACAGCGTAAAGCCACCTCTTTTTCTTTAATCCGGAAAAGCCTACCGCCGCAGGCCGGGCATTGCGCCGGAGGGAAATAAGGAGTTTTACCTTTTTGCTCTACCACTTTGACTATCTTGGGAATCACATCCCCGGCCCTCTCCACAAGCACCCGGTCTCCTTCCCGGATACCGAGCCGCTTGATCTCCTTAAAATTATGCAGGGTGGCGTTGCTGATCGTCACGCCGCCGCAGGCTACAGGAGCGAGCTCGGCCGTGGGAGTAACCACGCCTGTCCTGCCCACGTTAACCGCTATCTTCAATACCTCGGTGGTCGCCTGCCTGGCCGGAAATTTGTAGGCCCTGGCCCAGCGCGGACTTTTGGAGGTGACTCCCAGTGTTTCCTGTAGCGAAAAGGAATCTATCTTTACCACTACTCCATCTATCTCATAAGGCAGCGCATCGCGCTCTTTTTGCCATCTTTCGCAAAACGCCCTTACTTCTTCCATGCCTTTACAAAGCCGGTTTTGAGGATTGACCCTTATCCCCCACGCGGAGAATTTCTTGAGCAATTCCCAGTGCGTCGCTGGTTTCCCGGAAGAGAATTCACCCACTGAATGCGCGAAAAACTTAAGTTTACGCTCCGCGGCCTGCGCGCTGTCAAGCAGTTTCAAAGAACCGGCGGCGGCATTGCGCGGATTGGCGAAAACCTGGGCGTTGTCGGAGGCCCCGCTGTTAAGAGATTCAAGGTCCTTCTTTTCCATATATATCTCTCCGCGCACTTCGACCAAAGAGGGCAAATTACCGCCGCGTAGGCGCAAAGGTATGGACCGGATGGTCCTGACGTTAGACGTTACGTCGTCTCCGGACTCGCCGTCGCCGCGGGTGGAAGCCCCGGTGAGGATCCCTTTCTCGTAAACAAGATTGATGCTGACCCCGTCTATCTTCAGTTCCGCAGCCAGCCCGGGGGCGGCGGGAGACTTCAACATATCGACGGCCTTTTCATACCAATCGGAAAGCTCTTCCAGCGAATAAGTATTGTCCAGCGAGAGCATCCTGGCGCGGTGTTTAACCGGGGAGAAACCGGGCGAGATACCACCTCCGACCCTTGCCGTCGGAGAATCGACGGAACGCATACAGGGATAAAGATCCTCCAGTTCCTTGAGGCGCGCCATCAGGTCGTCATATTCCTTATCGGAAACGGAAGGAGCATTAAGAATATAATATCTGTAGTCGTGTTCTCTAAGCTCTTCTCTGAGCCGTTCTATCTCTTTTTTCGCCCGCGCTTCTGAAGTCATTTTATAGAAAAACCGGTTAAATTCTCCACACTATCCGACCATGTGCATTCTGCTTCGGTGATCAATCCGGAGAAATCGTCCGCCATTTTTTTTAAGAAAGAATGCAGAACCGTCTCCTCCGCTTCGGCGACAAGCGCGACCCTGCCGTCCCGCAGATTGCCCACCCAGCCGTTAATCCCGGCTTTCACCGCCAGCATACGGCAATGAAACCGCAGACCGACTCCCTGGACCCTGCCGCTATAATAAACCAGGACCCTTTTCTTCATAGGAGCACCCCGAATTTTAATTATAACACGATAATTATGTGAAGAGAAATCAATTCACAAATTAAACATTAAGCATTCCGGAACGATGGTTAAACCCATTCAATTTACCCGCAGCAGGCCATACCACAAGGACGATAACGCCCATGTAGAACAGAAAAACTGGTCTCATGTCCGACAGTGGTCCGGCTATCACCGACTCGAGAATCAAAAGATCGTTGCCCTTATAAATAACCTTTTTCCCAATGAATGGAGACTATTTCACAAACGTGCTTTCAAAGAACAGTTCTTTTACTTAAACCCCTTTAAACTACGTAAAGCTATGGAGAGAAAACTACAGGAAATCTTCACTCTTCACTTCGGCCGCCGGGCTTCTTACCCAATCCTCCTTCGGATACATTTATTAATGAGTCAATAGTTTCGGCGCTCCACGCCCTAAAGGCCGCGGTTCGCTTATGATTTTGATAGGAAATTCTTGAAGGAAAGCAAGATCGGTCAGAAAAGAAGGGCCAGCGCCTGTTTCACCGTCTGGCCTGCCGCTATCCCGAGCTCGGCGGCTGCCGGACTGCATTCGCTTACTTTGACTTCCAGAGCCTCTTCTATGTAAGCCGCGCCGGAAAATTTTAAGACGGCGTCACCGAATTTAACGGAGGCGCCCATATCGAGATAACCGCACATCCCGTAGCCCTTATCCGCTTTGAGAACAATAAAATTCCTGCCTCCCAGCGGCAGTTGCAAGGCGGTTATTTTATACTTCGACGGCGCTAAAACCGCGCCCTTAAAGACGCGGATAATCCGGGTGCCGCTCAGCATCAAAATCATGAGCAAACCCCGGCCTTTAGGCCCGTGGCGCGCCGAATTGATTCCAGTTAATGTATTATATCTCTTATCAGCATCCCGAGATATCTACGCGGATGTCATCATCCCCGCTTAGGACTGGTCCTCGCTGGACATACAGGATAAATTACGTTCGATGAAACTTATCAACTTTCCCTGCCCGGAGTAGGAAAGATTGCAGAACTCCACACCCATACCGGGGAATATGTTCTTCTGTATCTGCTTATCCGGCAGCCATACCACCTTGGCTTCCAATTCCAGGTCCTCCTGTTTCGGCGGCAGCTTGATCTTAAGGACTACAGCATCTCCCAGCTTTAATTTGTCCACGCCGTACACATAGGCGCCCACCGCGCTGAGATTGAGTATATCCACGTGCGCTTTGCCTCCAGCGTATTCCAGTTCCGCCTTTATATCCAGCGGCAGGCGTTTGAACCTCCTGCGCAGCTGCATCTTTTTTATCTTCTCTATTATACGGTCTTCGCGGAAGCTGTTCTCCGCCAGATCCAGGGAAGGGTACATCTCTATCGTCCTGTCCAGTCCGGAGACCGAGAAAACATTCCTCAAATGCGAAGGAATACAACAAAAACGCATCCTGCCGTTGTTGTTCACCACTTCCTTATAAGCGATGACGACTACGGAAATCCCCATATAATCCACCGATTCCACTTCCTCGAAATTACAGAGGATGTCGGTATACCCGTCTCTCAGGCACTGCCCGACGGTCTCAATGAAATTGGCGGAATCGACGTCTACCTTGCCGATCAACTCCATTATGATTATCCCGTTCTTAAGCCCGACGCGTATATCCATGATTGTCTCTCCTGGGAGCTTTACGGCTGCCAGCGTATGTTGAAAGGTTACCTCGTATATCTAAATTATAACACAAAAACTCCGCTTTCACCGTTTCTCCCGCACGAAGAATTCCACGGCGGCGGCAGCGATCCCGGATTTCTCACGGTTGAACACCTCGACCTGCAAAGTTACGATATTTTTGCGCACGCGGGTTATCCTGGCCTCGGCAAAAATATCGCCCAGCGCCTGTTTCAGAAACCTGATGGTAAACTTCATCGTAAGAAAACTGCGCCCGGCATACCTGACCAGCAGAGCGTTGGCCGCGGCTGTGTCGGCAAGAGCGAAGATAGCCCCCCCCGTGCAGACTACCGTGCGGATTGATAAACCTCCGGGAGAAAGGGAGCTTCAACAGGGCCCGCCCATCCTCCGATTCCAGCACCTTTATGCCCAATAATCTCTCGAATTCAGCCTGGATTTTCTTTTTCATATTTTAAATTCCGGGGACACGATACTTAATTCCAGAAAACGATAAAAAACCGTGTTAGATTCCGCCATTTTCTTGCGTCTATTATAACAAAATAGGATTATAACATAAGTTTCCTGATTCCGGGGACACAATACTTAATCCTTTGGGTTCTTAGAAAGATTTTCTTGAGGCAGCGGCCAAACCTCATTCGCTCCATAGATGACGCGCTTCTTGTATAAACCAACAAAAAGGAGGCTCTCAATGGCAAGGATAGCGAGATTAGTTATACCCGGAATTCCTCACCATATTGTTGTACAAAGAGGCAATAGACGTCAAGATGTCTTCTTTAACGACGATGACAGGAGGACTTATCTTAATTATCTAAAAACATACGCTATGCCTTCAGGGATAGAATTCCTGTCATATTGTTTAATGGAAAATCACGTGCATATTATTGGTGTCCCGAGTAACAAAGATAGTTTCGCCAACGGTTTCGGAGAAGCACACCGTAGATATACAAGAATGATTAATTTCAGAAAAGGATGGAGAGGATATTTATGGGAGGGCAGATTCAAATCGTACCCCTTAGAGGGCACTTATTTATATGCCGCGCTTCGTTATATAGAAATGAATCCTGTAAGGGCAAAAATGGTGAAGAACGCCTGGGACTATCCTTGGTCAAGCGCAAAAGCACATGTCCTAAACCACACTGACATTTTACTAACCAATAATTGTATCGCTCCGGTAGTGGAGGACTGGAGATCATTTCTTTCTGAAGATGACAAACAAGATACCGTCAACTTATTAGAAACGCATTTGATGAGCGGACGGCCGTTGGGAGATAATAAATTTATTGAGAAGTTAAAAAACTAACCGGTAAAATACTGTATAAACAGAAACCGGGGCCGAAGAAGGCTGAGAATGAAACTCCCCGGGCTGAGCTGCTTAATAATTAAGTATCGTGTCCCCGGAATTACGAGCAAGTGCGCCTGGCAGGACTCGAACCTGCAACGCCCAGCTCCGAAGGCTGGCGCTCTATCCAATTGAGCTACAGGCGCGCAAAGAGACTTTATTATACCGCTTCCGCCGACGGTCCGAGCACGCGCATAATTTCTTCTATCCTCCGCTTGTCCAAAGGAATAACGCCTTCTTCCGCCGGCTTGCGCACCGGGGAATTAACCTGGATTTTGTCCGGCTTTATGCGTTCCACGGCCTGCTTCAACCCGACGATATCCTCCGGTGAGTCGTTAAGGCCGCGCACAAGCATTATTTCCAGCCAGATCTTACCGGGATATTCCTTCCGGAATTCCTCCAGAGCGTTTATTATATCCGTTATCCTTGTCCCGGGGACCGGGCGGTCTATCTTCTCGAAGGTTTCCTGCCTTGCCGCATCCAGGGAAGGCACCACCAGATCAGCTGACATTAGTTCTTTACGAATCGAAGGCGATACCAGCATGGAGGAATTAGTGATCACCGCCACCGGCAGATTTACCATTTTCTTTATATCTAAAATAATCTCCCCCAGCTTACTGTTAAGGCAGGGTTCGCCTGTGCCGGCGATGGTCACGTAACTCAGTTGGGCAGCGGTATCTTTATGCTCATCAAGCCACTCCCGCAGAGCAGAAAGCACCTGCCCGGCAGAAGAATATTCTTTTCGTTCTCCGGTCCGCATAGTCGTCCTGCCCGCCTGGCAATATACGCAGTCAAAACTGCAGATCTTGTAAGGAGTAAGATTGATCCCCAGAGAAAGACCGAGCCTGCGTGAGTTTATCGGACCGTAGATATACAAGTTTTTGCCGCGAATCATAATAAATCCGGGTTCCGGGTTATAGGCGCCGGGTTCTGAAATACCGAAGCACGAAAGAAGACGGACGAAGACCGCTTCTAAATCAGAGGCATAGCGGGAAGCGGTCATTCTTCATCTGTATCAGGCTTATTGTTTCCCGACTCCCCTGTCATTAATTAGCTCTATATAAAAAGAACCCCCGGCATCCTTGAGAAGACTTGAGTTTCGCATAAGGAAACCGGGGGATGAATTACTTTACTTCTATTACGGAATTCTGCGTGCCGAATGAATTTATTGCTACCGCGTTGTTATTGGGATCATTGATCCAGTTGCCATCCACAAAGAACTTGTATTCGTACCTGCCGGGTTTAAGCGATATTTTCGCAGACCAATTACCCTTGCTGTCTTTCTTAGCTACCGCTCCTTTCAGGTCCCAACTGTTGAAGTCCCCGGCCAAGTTGACCTTCTTCGCTTTCGGCGCGTAAATCTTGAATTGTGTCGGCTTCTCTGTAACTTTTCTGACCATCTCTCCCTCCTTTTATAAATTTAATTTACACGAGTATGAGATGGATGTCAAGATTTTTTCACTCGTAGACGTAACGCAAGTCGGTGTCCCGTCGATAATAAAGAAAAAAACTTATACGGCAGTTATAATGAGCCCCTTGCGCTCGGCAAGGGCAAGAGAAGCATCCTTGTCGATGAAAAGCGTCTTGCCGGCTTCTATCGCCAGGCACGCCGCGCCGCAACGCAGCAATGTTTTCACGGTGCACAAACCCACCACCGGGACGTCGAACCTGGGGTCCTGCTTGGGCTTGCTCACCTTAACCACGGTAAAACCGCGGCCGGCTATTTTCCCGGCGCGACGGATAAGATTATCCGTACCTTCAAAAGCTTCCACCCCCACTATCGCCCCGGATTTTACGGCCACGCTCTGCCCTATATCGAGGCCGGCTACTTCTTTGGCCAGTTTAAAGCCGAATTCAATATCCTTGAACTGCTCGGGAGATGGCTCAGGTCCGCAAAGCAGGCCGTGCCCCGGCATCATCTCCCAGAGGAACGCGGTGGAATCGAGAAATTTCACGCCCGATTTCTCCAGATGCCGTATAACCGTCGAGAAAATGGTATCCGCCCTTTTATCTTTCATGCCGGCAAGCACTTCTCGCAGCCCGGCGTCGCGCATCACCTCGGCGCTGAAAAGACGGCTGGGAGAGATCTGCCCGGCCATGACGGCTTCACTTATGCCCTCTCTTTTCATTATATCGCCGAGCCTGCCGAATTCCCGCAGACGCAACCACACCACTTTGTCCGCGCATTTGTTTATAGCGCGCCAGGCGTCACCTTTAACGGCAAAAGCGACAACTTTATACCCCCTGTCCCGCGCCGCCCGCGCGAATATAAGAGGCAATTTCCTGTTTCCTGCTATTAAACCGAGTTCGGACATGCTTTATATAAATAAGTGTATCTATGATTTATCATGCTTCGTGCTTCACGCTGCGCGCCGCAAGCTTTTTACCTTTTACACGCCAAAGATCGGTTTTCAATTGTTAGACTGCGAATTAATTTACTCTGTCTCATCTGCGGCGGAATGCGCCGTGCGGCAGGAACGGGCTACGCTTCTCTGCGAATTCTTTATGAAATCGACGAGGTAAGCCGTTTCTTTGGAGAGGGTGTTTTCCGCTTCGAACTTGATTGCTGCCTTGCGCAGCGGCATCCCGGAATAGAAAATTGCCCGGTAAGCCTTGTTAAGGCCGCCGACGGTCTCTCTGTCGAATCCGTTTCTGCGCAGGCCGATAAAGTTCAAGCCGTAAACGCGCGCCGGATGTCCGTCGCAGGTGGAATAAGGAGGTATGTCCTGGGTCACTTTGGAACATCCGCCGAGAATGGAAAACTTCCCCACGCGCACGAACTGGTGAATGGCGACCATGCCGCCGATTATGGCTTTATCTTCCACACACACATGTCCGGCAAGGGTTCCGTTATTGGCGATGACGCAGCCGCTGCCCACACGGCAATCGTGCGCCACATGGCAATAGGCCATAAGCAAATTGCCGTCTTCGACGACGGTCTTGCCGCCTTCCCCGGTACCGGGATTTAAAGTGCAGTATTCCCTGATGATATTCCTGTCGCCTATAATAAGATAGCTCTTCTCGCCCTTGAACTTAAGGTCCTGGGGCCTGCTGCCGACCACCGCACCGCTGAATATTTCGCAATCCCGGCCTATGGTCGTATTACCTTCAATAACGCAATGCGCCCCAATCTTGGTGCCCGGGTTGATAGTCACATTATCGCCGATAATGGAGAATGGCCCGACTTCCACGTCTTCAGCGAGCTTTGCCTTATCTGAAACTATGGCGGTGTTGTGTATTGACATATATGCACTTTCTATATCCGGTTGTTATGCCGGGAGCCCTTATCCAAAAGCGAACATCAGGGTGGCTTCAGCCACCACTTTTCCGTCCACGTAAGCCTTGCCGTAAACCTGCCCGGTCCTGGATTTCACCTTACCTGCCGTGACCTCCATCACCAGCCTATCGCCGGGCACCACCACTTTGCGGAACTTTGCGTCGTCTATAGCCATGAAATAAGCGAGCTTGCCGCGGTTCTCCGCAAAAGAAAGCAGCATTACTCCGCCGACCTGAGCCATCGCCTCCAGGATAAGCACGCCCGGCATCACCGGCTTGCCGGGAAAATGCCCCTGAAAAAATGCGTCGTTGATGGTAATGTTTTTTATTCCGACCACCCGTTTGCCTTGCTCCAGATACGTGATCCTGTCCACAAGAAGGAACGGGAAACGGTGCGGCAGCACATCCATTATCGCCTGCACGTCCATCACGCAGCCTTCCCCGGAACAAACATTCGCGCCTGCCAAGTTTTTCTGCTTCTGCTGTAATATCGACTTGACCATCCTGGCGTTAAGAGAATGGCCGCTCTTGACGGCGATTATGTGGGCCTTCAAAGGCTGCCCGAGCAGGCTGAAGTCCCCGATAAGGTCGAGAACTTTATGCCTGACGAACTCGTCTGGAAAACGCAGTACATTGCCGACGACGCCTTTTTCCCCGACGACAAGCGTGTTCTCGTAAGTCGCGCCCTTGCCCAGCCCCTGCTTCTTCAGCTCCTCAGCCTCCTCTTCCAGGCAAAACGTCCTTGCGCCCGCAATGCAGTCGCGAAAGGACTTCTCCGTGATCTCCATATCGAAAAACTGGGAAGCCAGCATGGGATGTTCGTAATTAAGGGTGTAGGAAACATGGAAATTCTCGCAGGGCACAGCTACCAGGGAAACTCCGGATTCGTTAATATAAATCGGCTCTGTCAGCGAGTAATAATCCCTTGGTTTATCCAGCGTCTGTATTTCGGCTCTGTCCAGCGCCTTCAGGTATTCCAGCGCGCTGCCGTCGAGGCCGGGCAATTCCTCGCCGTCGAGTTCTACCACAAGATTGTCTATGCCGCAGGCCGACAGAGCGGCCATCATATGCTCCACGGTATGTATGCTGGCGACGCCGCTGCCGATAGTGGTGCGGCGCTTGCTGCGCGGATAAGACGAAACGCAGTCAACACTGGCCTTCATCTCCGGCCTATCCGGCAGATCGATCCTCACTATGGTAACGCCGCTGTCCGCAGGCGCCGGCTTAAGTGTAACGGCGGCCTTGTTTCCTGTATGCAGGCCTACGCCCGTAATAGTAATCTGTCCTTTTATAGTCTTCTGTAGATCCATTATCTCCCCGCCGGTTTATACTTTGACGGCGCTAAAATCGCGCCTTTTAGAACGCGGATAATATATACCACAATAATAAGCAAGCCGCGGTCTTCAGACCGCGGCGGGCCGAATTTATTTCAGTCTCGACTCCAATTCTTCTATCTTTTTTTTCAACTCCGCTACGGTCTTGGTAAGCTTCGGAAGATTCTGCGCGCAGGCATTTATTCTCTGCGTGGACATAAATTCTCTTGCCGGATACCCCGAAACCATCATCCCCGGAGGCACCGACTTGGAGACCCCCGCCTGGGCCGTGACTATCGCTCCCTCTCCTATAATGATGTGTCCGGCCAACCCTGCCTGCCCGGCTATTATAGCGCCGTCGCCTATTTTGGTACTGCCTGAAATCCCGGCCTGCGCGATGAGCAACACGTTATTGCCGACGTTAACGTTATGCGCTACCTGCACCAGATTGTCAATCTTGGTCCCGCTGCCGATTACGGTCTTGCCGAAACGCGCGCGGTCGATGGCGACATTGGCGCCTATCTCAACGTCGTCTCCGATCACCACCGTCCCGGTCTGCGGTATCTTGTGATGCGCTCCCTTCACGGTAACATATCCGAACCCGTCAGAGCCGACCACTGTCCCGCTGTGGATGATCACCCTATCCCCGATGACGATATCTTCTCTGACCGTGACGTTGGGATACAGAAGACAGCAGGTCCCGATCTTGACCCCGTAACCGATATAACATCCGGAGTAAACAATAGTGTCGTCGCCTACGCTGGCGCCGTCTTCTATAACGGCGTAAGCGCCGACGGTAACATTCTTGCCCAGGGACGCTCCGGGAGAGACCGCCGCCGCCGGGTGTATTCCCCGGGGATGGCGCGCTTTATTCTCTCCGAACAGCTGGACTACCTGCGTGAAAGCCAATGAAGGATTTTCCACCCTGATCAGAGCCGCGCGCTTCGGGGGGGAGACTTGGGGAGACGTTATTACCGCCGACGCACCGGTTTTCTCCAGAAACGGCGCGTATTTGGAATTGGATAAAAAAGCTATGTCCCCCGGGCGTGCCTCTTCTATGCCGGAAAACCCGGTTATCTCCAGGTCTGCCGGTCCGATTACTTCGCCGCCGATAATCTCGGCGATTTCTTTGAGGGTCTTACGCATAAGCCGGGAGAAAACCCTGCGGGAGAGGGCGCCGCCCTCTCCCGCGCGGGATCTTATTTCTTTGTGTTGCCTTTATTGAGGGCGTCTATTATCTTATCGCTGATCTCCAGACCCTTGGTCTGGTAAACAAGCACCCTGTCATTGAAAATGAAGGTGTATCCCTCTTTCTCCGCGTAGGTCTTCACCGCGTTCTCTATATCCTTGAGGATCTCCTTCATCTTTTCATCTTGCTCCTTGCGCAGATCCGTCTGCTTCTGACGGTCGAATTCCTGCAGGGCCTTAACCTTGGTCTCGATGTCGCCCTTTTTGGATTCCTTCTCCTTGTCGTTGAGAAGGTTGATTTTTTCCTGGAGCTGTTTGATTTCGTTGACCTTTTTTGTCCTTTCGGCGTCGTAGGCGGACTGTTTGTCGCCGAGTACCTTATCGTAATCCTTGGTTTTGTAATACTCGTTGAACGTGCGGCTCAAGTCAATATATCCCAGTTTATCGGCTGCCGAAGCGCTGCCGGCTAACATGGCCAACACGAAAAGTCCCCCAAAAACAACCCCTATTCCCTTTTTCATTTCCTCTCCTCCTTTTTTATCCTTTGATTGATTGTTTGTTTGGCAAGGATAGCGCCGAATCGTTTGTTTACCAGTACTTTATTAAAATTTATTTTCTTTGTGCTTACTTTCCAAAAGCCATCTTATTGTAACATATTGGCATTAGAAACGCTGCGCGTATTTTAATGCGTTGATTATCTTTGATTTCATGTCGGTTTAACGCTACTTCTCGGCGATAAAACCATTAAATTGAGCCGTTCTTTAACAAAGTACTGATACACTAAAAAACTTATGTAACAGAACACTAGAACCCGTGGCTCATATTGAAATGGAACCTGCCGTCGCCTTTGGAGTCCTCTCCCGAAGCCTTGTCGAGCGGGATACCGTAATCAAGCATGATTGGGCCGATCGGCGTCTTGATGCGGAAGCCTATACCGGTGCCGGCTTTCAACCCGCCGCTGCCCAATTTGTTGGCTTTTTCCCAAACATTACCGATATCATAGAAAAACGCCACGCGCAGGAAATTCATCAGCGGATACGTGTATTCGGCGTTGGCGACCATTATCGCCTGACCGCCCTTGGGATCATCATTCCCGTAGTATGGACCGATCCTGCGTTCCTTGTAACCGCGGATGGTATTGGCTCCTCCGGCGAAATATCGCTCATAAATAGGCACTGTGGAAGTATCTCCATAAGGTTCAGCCACGCCCGTGCGCAGCCTCAATTCCATCACCGACTTCATGAACAGCGGCTGGTAATGCGACATCCTCAGGAAAAGCTTGTAGAAGTCTTTGTCTCCTCCGAACGGACCGCCGGCGACGTCAACAGTGCCGCTGACAAGATCTCCCCTGCGCGGGTCGAACACATTATCCCTGCTGTCGTAGGTGAAGCCGTAATTCATACTGCTGATATTATATTTCCCAATTTCCTCTTCTATAAATTCGGTGTTTGTATTTAAGTCATCGCTGGGATTGCTGATCTCGATCTGCTCATACTTATACATCACGCTACCCTTGAGATACTCGCTCAGGTCCTTAGTCAGGCGCAGGTCGCCGCCGGTGACGTCTTCATCGTAGCCGTAACCGACGTCGGAATCGCGCTCGTGCGTACGCCTGTAAATATCGAAACCGAATGAAACCGGATAATCGAATATCCAGGGCTGGGTAAAGCTCAGTTCATACCCTTGGGTCAGGCTGCCGATAGAAGCCCTGATCTTCAGGTCCTGCCCGCCGCCGGTGAAATAGGGAAAATTCTTCCAGTCGAAATTTCGCTGTTCTATCTCCACAAAACCGATGAACTCGTCCACGCTGCTGTAGCCGCCGCCGAAGCTAAACATACCGGTCTTCGACTCTTTCACGTCCACCACCAGGTCTTTGCGGTTGGGGACATCGGTATCCTCGGTATCGTAGCTGATCTCCTCGAAAAACCCGAGGTTCTGCAGCCTTTCCTTGCTCCTGCGCAGCTTGTCTCCGTCGAAACGGTCGCCGGGATGTATACGCAGTTCACGGCGGATGACTATATCCCTGGTCTTGACGTTGCCGCGTATCTTGATCTTGTTCACGTAGGCGATATCGTTCTCGACTATACGGTAAAGAATGTCCACGTTGCCGTTGACCAGGCTTAAAGACGTGCTCTCCAGCACCCCGGCAAAGATGTAGCCTTTATCGAAATACAAACCCTGGATGGATGCGATATCTTCGTGCATCCCCTCCTGACTGAATACCTTGCCCGGCACGCAAACCTTGATCCTCTCCATTATGTCTTTCTGCGCGATATCTTTGTTCCCTTCTACCTTCACGGAGCCCACGAAATATTTCCTGCCCTCGTTTATGGTAACTATGACCGACAGGGTATTACGGTGTTTGTTCGGGACCACTTCGTAAGAAACCGTCATATCCGCGTAGCCGCTGCGCCTGTAGAAATCGCGCAGCCGATCCATATCCTCCTTTATTACTTCTTCCTTAAGTATCCCGGAATTGAAAAGCCAGGCGCGCCTGGTCTTCATTATCTTTAATATCTTGCCTTTTTTGTATGCCTTGGCGCCGCGGACGAAAATGTCCCGTATCTTGGCCCTGAAGCCTTCTTCTACCTTGAAAATGACCAGCGCCTTGCCGTTCTCCTTGTTGAAATCAACGGAATATTCGACTTTCGCGTTGCTGTAGCCGCGCTTCTCGTAAAGCGCCCTCAGCGTCGCGCTGTCATCGGTCAATGTCGGATGGTCGAGATACTGCGATTCTTTTGACTTAATCATCCCTTTAAGCTTATCTTCTTTCATACGAAGGGTTTTCACCCCTGAAAAGGAAATTTTTTCTATAAGCGGACGCTCGTTGACCGTTATCACGAGCTTGAGCCCGCCGTTATAAGGCTTGACGTCTGTATTTATATCGCTAAAAAAACCGAGCAGATACAGCCTCTTGATGTCGTCGCTTACAACGTTCTCCTGGTAAAGGCCGCCGACTTTCGTCTTTATTTTGGCTATTATGGTATTGGTGCTGATGGTTTTGTTACCGGCGACTTCTATCGCGGTAACCTTGGAATCCGGAGATATTGTCGGAGAATTCTCTACCCGGGGAAGCGTTGCGGCTGAAGAAGGAGCAGCCTGCGAAACGCCGCTGCCGGCAGGCTGGGAATCCTGCGCGAATGCGGCGGCCGCCATGAAAAAGGCGAGAACAAAAGGTATTGCCCGGAACATATTCTTATGCGTCATATCCGAAGTGAAATTTTATACCTCATACACGTTAACCCCGGCCGCGTCACCGTCGAAAAATACACGGTCGCAACAATTTTTCTCAGTATAACACACCGCATTCAAAAAGCAATAGAAAAATCTCTCCCCGAATTAACTCATATGAAATCTAACCGAAAGTTTTCTATACAGGCAGGTATCGTTGACTCATCAGATCCCGGGGACACAATACTTAATTATAAGTTTCCTGTAAGTTTTAAATGGGTACGTAGTGTTTATTAAGTCTGGTAAAATCCAAACGGCCGGTTACCAGGAAAGCGCCGATCCTGAAGTACCGGAAGGTGCTGAAACCTATGGCGTTAGCCTTAGCCGCCTGAATTAAGAAATTAAGTCCTTCAAGGAAACCGTTATCAATGTGCGATTTCTTCCACTGCACAACACCTTCCCAGTGAGCTTTAATCGTGCGGGCGGCTTTGTGTCTGTACTTCTTGTTTGCGAACCGTATCAACTGCCGTGTTGATGATTTTGATGATATGGAACCGGCCAAAGGTAATCTCGGCGTTAGGGAAATTATCCTTAATGCCCTTTATAAAAGCCGGCCACATATCACAACTGACATCCGTGACTGCCTGCGGGTTGCCGTTGTGTTCTTTGATATCCTCGGCAAAAGCTTCAACGGTCTTTTGGTCATTGCCTTCGGCGATGAAAACGGTTCGCTTCTTGAGAAGGTCAACGAACAAGGTAATGTAATCGTGGCCCTTACGCCTTGAAGTCTCATCTATGCCGACGCCTTTAAGATCCCTGTAATCGTTGCCGGCCAAGGCCAGAGTCACATAACGTTCCAGTATCGCCCAAATCTTGTAATCTGATTCGCCAGTAATCCGGCTGACAGTATGAACCGGCATATGGCCGGCTAACTGGATAAGCAAAATGAAAAATCGCGCCTTTGTGAAAATCAATGTGAATATCCAGCCGCTTGCTTTCGGCGCTAAACTGGATATCTTTGATATACCACGGTTCTTGAATATTTAGAGCAAGCTCAAACAGCTGTTGGGTAAACATTGGCATCCTCCTGGTTTATTGTTCCTACAGGATTATACCAAATTACCCATTCGAATTTCAGTAGACTGTTAAATTAAGTATTGTGTCCCCGGAATTACGGAATCAGAACTCTACCCTGGCGTAATTCTCAAAACGGGTATATTCTTTTATGAAGGAGAGTTTAACCGACCCGACCGGGCCGTTACGTTGTTTGGCGACTATGATTTCGGCGATACCTTGATTTTCCGGGGTGGGATTATAATATTCTTCCCTGAGAATAAGCACCACCACGTCGGCGTCCTGTTCAATGGCTCCCGATTCCCTCAAATCCGATAACTGCGGACGGTGATCGTCGCGACGCTCCACGGCGCGCGAAAGCTGGCTGATGGCGATAACCGGCACGTTAAGCTCCCTGGCCAGCGCCTTCAAGGAACGCGATATTTCGGATATCTCCTGCTGTCGGCTTTCGTCCGAACCGCTGCCGCTGCCGCGCATCAACTGCAGGTAATCCAAAATTATAAACTGGATATCGTGGTGAGATTTGAGCCTGCGCGCCTTGGCGCGCAGTTCCATTACCGATATGCCCGGGGTATCATCGATATAGATGGGTGCCTCGGAAAGCCGTCCGGCGGCCGCAGTGAGTTTGGGCCAGTCGGACGCGGAAAGATAACCGGTCCTGACCTTGTGGGCATCGACCCTGGCGTGAGAACAAAGCATCCTTTGCACCAACTGTTCTTTGGACATTTCCAGGCTGAATATGGCGGTGGGCACCTTGGCGGATACCCCGGCGTATTCGGCCATGGACAAAGCCAAGGCGCTCTTACCCATGGAAGGACGCGCCGCCACAATCACCAGGTCGGACGCCTGCATACCGGAAGTTATCGTGTCGAAATCCAGGAAACCGGTGGGGATACCGGTGACATGCGCCTTCTTCTGGTAGAGACGATCGATATTCTCTATACTGTCCTTGATAATCTCTTTCAGGTGGACGGCGCTTCCCCGGTGGCGGCGGTCGCTCACTTCGAAGATGAGTTTCTCGGCGTTATCGACCACCTCGCGGACGTTCCCCTCGTTCTCGTAACAGGAAGAGATGATGCGAGTGGCGCTGCTGATTAGCCCGCGCAGAACGCTTTTATCGCGGACTATCCCGCTGTAATGACGGATGTTGGCCGCGCTCGGCACCGCGTTGACCATAGACGCCAGATAACTGGCTCCGCCGGTCTCCTCGAGTATCCCCTTGCGGCGCAGTTCGTCTGTCAGCGTGATAAGATCAACCGCCTTGTTGACGTTGAAAAGATCCAGTATGGTCTCGAATATCTTGCGGTGGGAATCTTTATAGAAACATTCTTTGCCGAGGTGCTCCGCGGCGACCGCTATCGCCTCTTCATCCATAAGCATGGAGCCGATTACCGCCATTTCGGCGTCCAGGTTCTGCGGCGGGAGCTTCTCGATGGAACTTTCCGTAGGCATAATTCTACAAAATGGGATGAAGACCGAAGAATGAAGTACGAAACTTGCTAACTAAAGATAAATACGAAGGTATTTCTTGCGTCCTTCGTGCCTCGTCCCCCGTCCTTCAAATTATGGATTCTTTTCTTATTTCTTCACCACCCATACCTTGACCTTACCTTCGACTTCAGGGTGGAGTCTAACCGGAACTTCGTAAATCCCGAGGGCCCTGATAGGCTCCTCGAGCAGTATATCTCTCTTCTGCAGAATAATGCCTTCGTCTTTCAAGGCCTGCAGGATATCCACGGAGGAGATACCGGCGTACAGTTTATCGTCCTCCTGAGTGAGCACCGGCATGGTCAAAGAGAGAGCCTCAAGGCGCGCGCGCGTCTTCTCGGCTTCATTCTTCAAGGCCTCCAGTTCTTTGGCCTTTTTTTTCATTTTCGCTTCCAGCGCCTTCAGGTTCCCCGGAGTGGAAGGAAGCGCCAGCTTCCTGGGGAACAGAAAATTACGGGCGAACCCGTCTTTCACATTAATCACGGTCCCCAGTTTGCCGATTTTATCGATATTATCGGTAAGTATCACTTTCATTTTAAGCCCTCGAATAAGGTAACAGGGCCAGGAACCTCGCCCTTTTGATTGCAGTCACAAGTCTCCTTTGATGCTTGGCGCAATTCCCCGAGAGACGGCTGGAAACAATCTTACCCCTGTCCCTCATGAAGAATTCGAGCCTCTTGATGTCTTTATAATCTATGTTTTCCATCTTGTCGGCGCAGAAACGGCATATCCTCTTGCGGCCGGAAGAACCGGAATCCTTTCTTCTCTTGTTTCTGTTAGGCGTTTTCCTGATTTTCTCTTTCATTGAACTTCTCCTCGCTTTCTCCCATCCATTCAGCTTCAGTGGAATGTTCCATATTCGTCTCTGCCGGCGCCGCCGCTCCGTCCCTGGCGCCGCCTCCGCCGAGGAATTGCACCCGCTCGGCCCTCACTTCTATCGTACTGCGTTTTTGCCCGCTGGCATCTTCCCAGGAACGCGACTGCAGGCGCCCCTCGATGAAAACCGGACTGCCTTTGCGCAGATACTGATTGCAGGTCTCGGCCTGTTTATCCCAGACTACCGCCGTCACGAAACAGGTCTCTTCTTTTAATTCCTGGTTCCTGTCCTTGAACCTGCGGTTGACCGCCAGACGAAGATTAACCACACCGGTCCCCTGCGGGGTATAACGCAACTCCGGATCCTTGGTCAGGTTGCCGATAAGAAACACCCGGTTAAAATTAGCCATATCGCATCCTCCCCCGTCCGGCTAAGAAAGCAATTACTTGCTCTCATGCACGGTTATAAGCGTCCTTAACACGTTATCATTCAGTTTATACACCCCGAGTATCTTTTCTATAGCCCCGGGTTCGGCCGAGAAATCGATCAGATAATAAACTCCCTCCGCGTGCTTCTTGATGGGGAACTGCAGTTTCCTGCGCTCTGCCCAGACTCCCGCCTGCGCCACGGTACCCGTGTTTGCGGTTATCGTATCCGTAAGCTGCGCCAGAACGGCCTTTCTTTCGTCTTCGGAAAGTTCCGGCTTAATAATCACCATAGCTTCATACTTATTCATCCTGTCTTGCTCCTTTTCTATTCCTATTGTTATCCCGCTCCGCTTGGCTAAGGTAAAACCGGCTTAAGACCCCGGGATTTCCGGGCGGAGGAAATTGAAACGATTCATCGCCTTCTCCGTTCCTTCCGCAAGCCAAGTCTTGCAGCACTCTATAGCCGTCTCCAGTACTCCCGGCAGGGAGCCTTTTTCAAACGGACCGAATTTCTCAAGAACGTATACGGCAGCATCGATCCCGGCAGACGGCCTGCCTATCCCCATCCGCAGACGGCAGAAGTCTACATTTCCCAGGGATTCGATTATCGAAGCTATCCCTTTGTGCCCTCCGGAGGACCCGCCGCGCTTAATCCGGAGCGTCCCGAAATCGAAATCCATATCGTCGCAGACGACCAGAAGTTCGTAACCGCCCTTGCCGTATTTGGCGGTCATGGCCTTCACTGCGCGTCCCGATAAATTCATATACGTGTACGGCAAGGCCAGGACGACTTCCTCTCCGCAGAAAGTTCCGCGGGCGATAAATGAATACACGCCGCTGTCCCGCCTGAAAGACAGCCCGGCCTCGCATCCCAACGCCTGCACCAAAATATTACCCAGGTTATGCCTGGTATTCACGTATTCTTTCCCGGGATTCCCCAGGCCGACGATGAATTTCATCGGTTTACTTCTTCTCTTTGTCCTTGGATTCTTCCGCGGGCGCTTCTTTTTTCTCTTTTATGACTTCCGGCTCGGCCTTCGCTTCACCCTCCGCCGCCGCCTCTTCCTCCACCGCCTGCACCGTCGGAGCCGCGACCGTGAAGAGCACGCTTTCCGGTTCGGTCAGGGCCTTTACCCCGGACGGAAGATTCAAATCCTTGACGTGCATGGATTCGCCGAGTTTCAGCCCGCTGATGTCCACTTCTATCTTTTCAGGGATGTCGGTAGGAAGACACTCCACCTCTATTTCCCAGAGGATATGCTCCAGTGACCCGCCTTCCTGCTTTACACCTGCAGGTTCGCCGCTGCCGATGATCGGCACGTTCAAACGCAGTTTTTTGTCCATCGAAATAGAGTTAAAATCGACGTGGATGATATCCCCGTGCAGCGGATCCAGCTGTATGTCCTTTATAAGACAAGGTTTCTCCGTTTCGCCTTCCATCCTCAAGGTAACGAGCGCATTCTCCAGCCTGTGTTTATGCACCAGGTCGAAAAGCTGGCGCATGGAGACCTGCACGGGACGCCCTTCCTTGCCTTCTCCGTAAATTACCGCCGGGATAAAACCTTTATCGCGGAGAGCCTTGACCTTGCTCCTGCCGGTCTCGGCCCTTGTCTCGACGTTAAGAAACATTTTTTCCATTACCGCTACCTCTCTTCCTTATGCAGTACTGCCTTGTGCTTGAATACCGGAGTAAAGCCCGCCGCGACTACCGCCCGGCGGACATTAGCCTGCGTCCGCTAATCGGCGGCCTGGGCGCTCGGAGAAAACTCTAATCGAACAGAGAGCTTACCGACTCCTCGTTATGTATCCTTCTTATCGCCTCTCCCAACAGAGGCGCGACCGACAACGTTCTTAACCGCGGATGCACCCTGCTGCCTTCGGAAGGGATACTGTCTGTGATAACCAGTTCCTCGAGCCAGCGGCAGGCGTCCAGGCGCTCCATAGCCGGGCCGGAAAGCACCCCGTGGGTGATGCCCGCCCTGATCGATCTGGCTTTATACTTATGCAATATCTCCACCGCTTCGAAAAGCGAACTGCCGGTGGCTACCAAATCGTCGACGATAAGGACATCTTTTCCTTCCACCTCGCCTAATATATGCATAACCTCGGCCTTGTCCGGCGATATCCGCCTTTTGTCTATAATTGCCAGCGACGCCATCAGCCTCTTGGCATACGACCTGGCCATTTTTATGCTGCCGACGTCTGGGGATACCACCACGATATTCTTTAATCCCAGGTTCTTGATATAATCTATGAAAACCCCCACGGCGAACAGGTGGTCCACCGGGATATCGAAAAATCCCTGTATCTGCCCGGCGTGCAGGTCCATTGTCAGCACCCTGTTTGCACCGGCGGTTGTCAAAAGATTAGCCACGAGCTTGGCGCTGATGGGAACGCGCGGCTGGTCTTTCCTATCCTGCCTGGCGTAACCGAAATAAGGCATCACCGCAGTTATGCGCTGGCTGGATGCTCTTTTGAGGGCATCAATCATCACCAGCAGCTCCACCAGATTCTCATTCACCGGAGGGCACGTCGGCTGGACGATAAAAACGTCCTTGCCCCGTATGTTATCGTTTATCTTTACCCTTACCTCGCCCTCGCTGAATCTGCCTACCATCGCATCCGAGACATCTATCTTGAGGTAATTGCAAATGCTCTTAGCCAGTTCAGGATGGGCGTTACCGGTGAATACCGCGAGTTTATTCATCTCTCTCCGATTCCTCCGTATGGCAAAAAAAACTTGGTCTTGGAATGAAGTTTCCCGGACTCGAAAGCCGGGGATCTCTGCGTCCTGATTTACCGCCGCTTACTCCTGTTCAAAACCCTTGCCGGCACTCCCGCCACCACTCCTCCGTCGGGAACGCTGCGTCCCCTGGTGACTACGGAACCGGCGCCGGTTTTCGCGCCCCTGCCTACGCGGACCGGAGCGATCAACACCGTATCCGAACCGATAAAGGCGTTATCCGCTATCACCGTATTGTGCTTATTGGCGCCGTCAAAATTGGCGGTTACCGTTCCGGCGCCGATATTGGCGCCGCGCCCGACGCGCGTATCGCCGAGATAGGAAAAATGCTTCACAAAGACGTTCTTTCCCACGTTGGCGCGCACCATTTCTATAAAATTCCCGGCGCAGACATTGTCCGCAAGGCGGGTCCCTTCACGCAAATGCGCAAACGGCCCTATCGAACAGTTTTTCCCGATTTTAACATCCCTTTCTATGACTGTAAAGGGATAAATAACGGTATCTTCGCCTATTTTGGTGCCGTGATTGATGAAAACCGTCTCCGGAGCCGTAAGGCTAACGCCCTGTTTCATATAGCTCTCGTTCAGGCGCGCCTGCATTATAACATTCGCGGCCGCCAGCTCGACGCGGGAATTGACTCCCATTCCCTCGCGATTATCCTTGACACGCATCCCGCCGATCGCCTTACCCATCGAATACAGTATCCCTATGCAATCGGTGAGATAATATTCTTTCTTGCGGTTACGCGGCTTTACCTTCTTCAGGCTCGCGGCCAGGCAGTCCTTGTTGAAACAGACTACCCCGGTATTGATCTCCTTGATCTCTTTCTGGTAACCGTCGGCCTCCGCCGCTTCCACGATGCCGCTTATGGCGGAATACTCATCCCTGACGATCCTACCGTATTCGGCCGCGTCCTCCACCACCGCGGTCAGTACCGTGGCCGCTGCCCCGCTCCTGCGGTGTTCCGCGACCAGTTTCTTCAATGTGTCCGCTTTAAGCAGAGGCATATCACCGTAAAGCACGACGACGTCGCCGCTAAAGTCCTTAAGCAAACCAAGCGCCTGAGACACCGCGGAGGCCGTACCGTTTATCTTTTTTTGCACGGCGATACGGACATTGCCGGACAGACAAGCGGCGACCTGCTCGTGTTTATATCCCAAGACGGCCACGCACGGCCCGGTCTTGAATTCATTGGCCTGATCCAAAACATATCTCAGCATCGGCCTGCCGCACAAAGGATGCAGCACTTTCGGCAGGCTCGAACGCATGCGCGTACTCTTACCGGCGGCAAGAATTATACAAGCTGTTTTCTGTGAGCTCATGCTTTATTTCGGATCCAAGTTAAAAACTTTTTACCGCTATCACGGGTTAAAGACGAAAAACCCAACTTCCGCCGGGATTCTTCATCGTCCGCCACTGAAACACTGGCGAGACTCCGTAAAATGACGGCGCGGGAAACTTTGTCGACAGACTGTTATTTCAAAATCCCTAAAGCTAAGCACCTTGAGATTCGGGAGTAAAGGTTTGACCGAATCGAAAGTTTTCTGTCTTCCCAACTCTCTATTTTCTACTTTCGATTGCTCTATACTTCCCGCCATAGGCGGGAAGTATTGCCCGGTGAGGACTCGAACCTCAACGCTCAGACCCAAATTCTGATGTGCTACCATTACACTACCGGGCAGTAGGTTCGTTCCTCCGCAGTGATGCGTAAAAACGCGATTTCCCCGGGATAGGTATATTTAAAGGCGGCTTCGGGGTTTATTCGACGCTGAATTCCTGATCCGCGCGCACTCCTGTGCCGTCCCGTCTCCTCTCCTGCTCATAGATATCCAATATCTTCTTCTGGAGATATTCCCTGAAGGATTGGGTAATGGGATGGGCTATATCTTTATGTTCCGACTGAGCCCCGCCGACCGCGTCGGTTTCCGCCGGAGCGGAGGTAAAAGGCAGCTGCGCTCCGCACTGGTTGCAATATTTACTGCGAATTTCATTCTTGAAGCCGCATTTCGGGCAGGCGAATTTAAGCTTACGCGACGGCATGGCGATAAAAACACCGTTATTGCCCTCTATAACCTTGATATTCCTGACAACGAACGCGTTATCAAAAGTTACCGTGGCATAAGCCTTGAGCTTCTTGTCGGGCGAGTCTTTCAGGAACACTCTTACTTCGGTGATCTCCATCGGCCTACCTCCTTGTGCTGTTGCTTCCTGGGTAACGCAGTCCCTGCGGTCCAAACACGCCACCGGCGGTTCATTCCGCTAATCAGACGCGCCAAATTAGAAGCCTCACGATATGAAGATACCACGGCGAACACGCAAGAACCGCTGCCCGACATGGCATTAGCTTCTATCCCAAGGCGCGCAAAAGATTCTTTTACGCGCCTGACTTCCGGATATAAGTCAACAGCAACACTTTCCAGACCGTTGAATAACTCGCCATTATAGCCGGGAAAAACATACCGGCTATAACCTGAATTTATTATTTTAACATTATTTGAAGATTTTGTCAATACGTCTTTCTTATTACGGAGAGAGCGCTTTCTGTCCCACTCCCGGTAAATCAAAGGAGTGGGCGCGCTTACGGAAGGAAAGACCAGAACGTGATAAAAAAACAGTCTGTCCAGCCTGTGCAAGGGTTTGATCTTTTCTCCTCTGCCTGTCCCAAGTCCGAAAGAACATTCGTGAAGAAAAAAGGCCGTGTCCGAGCCGATGGAGGCCGCGAGCCCGTATAACTTGCTGAACGGTAACTTCAAACCGGCCAGACGGTTCAGTCCCAGTATCACAGCCGCCGCGTTTCCCGAACCGCCGCCCAAACCCGCGCCGGGTGGAATGTTCTTGCGTATGCTGATATCCGCCCCGGCCTTATCCCGGACGCCGCAAAGCTTGAATAACTCATCAGCGGCCCGATAGGCCAGATTGCCTTCATCCTGCGGGACACCCGGATAACCGCAAGAAACCTTGATAACGCCGTCATCCCGAAGCTGGACGCTAATCTCGTCGCACAAATCTATGCGCTCGAAAAGAGTGCGGAGATCGTGATACCCATCCCTGCGCCTGCGCAGGATTTCCAGATAAAGATTTATCTTGGAGTATGAGGGAAAAACCGCCCGGATTCCCGAGGGTATCTTCCGTAAAAGCATGGGTTTGCGCCTCAACCGCGGATGCTTTCCAAAGCCGCTCTTTCCACGTCTTCTGCGGTAAGTTTGTAGCTTTTGATCAGTTCATCCGGATCGCCGGACTGCCCGAACTTTTCCTTGATAGCGACAGTGGTCACCCTGCCGCAATAACCTTCTTCCTGCAAAGTCTCCGCGACCGCCGCGCATAACCCGCCGACTACCGAGTGTTCTTCACAGACCACCATGCCACGAACCGTCCCCGCCGCCTCTTTCACCGTTTCCGCGTCGAAAGGCCTCAAGGTATGCATATTGATCACGCGCGCCCGAACGCCTTTACCGGCCAGCTTTTCCGCGGCCTTCAAGGCGTTACCTACCATCATACCGCAGGCGATAATGGCGACATCGCCGCCTTCCCTAAGCACCTGCGCCTTGCCCAGACGAAAATCCCCCGTCCCCTCTATCGTCGGGACCTTAGCGCGCCCCAGGCGTATGTAAAAAGGCCCCGGGGTCTCCGCTGCCGCCAGCACCGCCGCTTTTGTCTGCGGACCGTCGCAAGGAACAACCACATTTATTCCCGGTATCACGCGCACCAAAGCCAGGTCTTCCAGCGCCTGATGGCTCGCCCCGTCAGGCCCGACCGTCAATCCGGCGTGGGTGGCAACTATCTTAACATTCAAATGATTGTAGCATATCCCGTTGCGCACCTGATCCCAGGCGCGGCCGGTGGCGAAGATGGCGAAAGTGGAAGCGAATACCGTTTTGCCGGACACCGCCAGCCCGGCGGCGACGCCCATCAGGTTCTGCTCCGCCACCCCCATATTGAAGAACCTCTCGGGGAACGCCTTGGCGAACAGCCCGGTCCTGGTGGAACTGGAAAGATCCGCGTCCAGCACTACTATGTCCGTGTTCTTACCGCCCAGTTCCACGAGAGTCTTGCCGTAAACATCCCTTTGATAGAATAATTCAACCATAAAATTTTTCTCCGCGACGGCTACTCCAGTTCCTGCAACGCCTGTTCCGTCTCTTCTTTAGTGGGCGCGCGCCCGTGAAACTCCACATTATTTTCCATGAAAGAAACACCTTTCCCTTTTATGGTGTGGGCGATAATCACGCTCGGCCTTCCTTTTACTCCGGCGGCTTCTTTATAGGCGCCGAGAATCTCCGCCATGTCGTGCCCGTCTATTTCGATCGTGTGCCAGCCGAAAGCCTCCCATTTGGCCTTTATCGGCTCAAGGCCCATTATATCGGACGTCCTGCCGTCTATCTGCAGCCCGTTATAATCGACTATACCGCAAAGATTATCGCACTTGTAATGAGCGGCGGACATCGCGGCTTCCCAAATATTGCCTTCCTGTATCTCGCCGTCTCCCATCAACACGTAAACCCTGCTTTGTCTACCGTCCAGCCGCGCCGCCAGAGACATCCCCACGCCCACGGAAAGCCCCTGCCCGAGAGACCCGGAGGACATTTCTACTCCCGGAGCGCGCCTGTCCGGATGCCCCTGCAGTATGGAGCCAAATTTACGCAAAGTGAATAGTTCGCACTGCGGCATGTAACCGTCCGCCGCCAGCACCGAGAACCAGAGAGGACAGCAATGCCCTTTTGACATATGGAACTTGTCTCTATCAGGCCACGCGGGATCAGACGGGTTATGCCTCAGCACGGAAAAATAAAGAGCGGTAACCAGGTCCGCGGAAGAAAGACTTCCCCCGGGGTGGCCCGAGCCGGCGACGGAGATCATCTGGATTATACTTCTTCTGATCTGCCTTGCTTTTTCTTGAAGTTGCCGTATATCTAAAGTTTCATTTTCCATTTTTGACCGGTTCTCCGTTCTTCTCCGTCTGCCCGGACAGTTTTTTTAGTTTCGCTCTCACCTCTTCCTGTTCAGGGTCGAGCCGCAGAGATTCCCGCCATTCCTGCGCGGCTTTATCTTTATCTCCAGTCTTAAGATAGAAATCACCAAGATGGTCAAGTATCACCGGATCATTCAACAGCGAAGCGGCTTTTCTCAATTCCCTACCCGCCTCCTTTATCATTCCCTTCTTGAAATAAAGCCAGCCCAGGCTGTCGGCATAAGCGCCGTTGTCCGGCGCCAAGGAAACGGCCTTTTTTATCATCGTCTCCGCTTCCCTGAGGTTGCGATCTTCCTCAAGATACATGTACCCGAGATAATTAAGGGCCTGGTGGCAATCCCCGTTTAAAGCTATCGTCTTGACCAGTTCGGCCTCGGCGCCTTTCTTATCTCCCAGGCGGTAACGTATATCCCCGAGATAAAAATGCGCCTCCCAGGAAGAAGGAGACAGATTTACTATCCGGCGGAACACCTGCTCGGCCTGTTCCAGCTTACCGCGGTAAAGATATAGCCGCCCCAGGCTGCCGGATATTCTGGCGTCGTCCGGTTTGGTCTCCGCCGCCGCACGCAGGGCACTTTCGTATTCCTGTATGGCTTTATCGGGCTCTTCCAGTAGATAATAAACCAGCGACAACAAAGCGTGGGGTTCCGCCATCTCCGGGCGCAACTTTGCCGCCGACTGCAGTTCCACGACGGCGCCGGGATAATCCTCCTCGCCCATGTAACAAACGGCGAGTTTCATGCGGATGTAAACGTTTTGCGGGTCGGCCTTGAGCGCCTTTTTGAATTCCCGTATGGAATCTTTCTGTTCGCCGCGGCGGTTGTAAATCAATCCGGTTATATAATGGCTCAACGCGGAGGCTTTCGCGCTTTCCGCCGCCCGGCAGGCACCGGCACAGATAAGGACAAAGAACAACAATGCGGGTATTGAACCCCGGGAGATAAAACTCTTTATGCTGAAAGGTTTCGGAAGGGCCATTTTTATCCCGGAACTCACGCGTGACGGCGTAAATCCGGGGACACTATACTTAATTATTCCCAAAACCACAGACATTTAAGTATTGTGTCCCCGGAATCCTATTAACAACCTACTAATTCCAGTCTCTCTTCTTCACGTGACGCAGACGGCGACGCATTTTCTTGCGCTTATGCGTCCGTATCTTAATTCTCTTTCTTTTCTTACCGCAAGGCATTTGACTCCTCCGCTTAATATATTACTTTATTCAAAGGATACTCGATTATCCCTTCAGCGCCGGCTTTTTTCAAACCGGGTATCAACATACGCACAACCTTCTCGTCGATAATAGTCTCCACGGCGCACCACTCTTCCTGCGCCAGACCGGAGATGGTCGGCCTCTTGAGAGCCGGAAGGAGCGAGATGACTTTATTCAAGTCCTTCCTGCGGACGTTCATCTTCAAACCTACCTTCTCCTCCGCGTTTATCGCGCCCTTCAAAAGCATCGCTATCTGCTGCATTTTATCGTTCTTCCAGGAATCCTTGAAGGCTTTCTTATTGGCTATGAACTGGGTGGTCGACTCGCAGATAGTAGCGATTATCTTCAGCTTATTGGCCTTAAGGCTTCTGCCGGTCTCGGTCAAATCCACGATCGCATCCACCAACCCGGAATTCACCTTCACCTCGGTGGCGCCCCAGCTGAATTCCACCTCGGCGTTCACTTTTTGCTTCTTGAGATATTTTCTGGTGGCGTTGGCCAACTCGGTGGCGATACGTTTATTGTTCAACTGCTTTACAGAATCGATCCCCGAGCATTCCGGTACCGCCAGCACCCAACGCACTTTGCTCATGCTCTGTTTGGCGTAAGCCAGGTCAGTGATCCTGACGACATCGGACCCGTTCTCGATTATCCAATCCTCGCCGGTTATGCCGCAGTCAAGCACGCCTTCCTGGACGTAACGCGACATCTCCTGGGCCCTGAGCAGTATTGCTTCTATCTCCGGATCGCCTGTAGAGGGAAAATAAGAACGCTCTGAAGGCAGCGAGACATTGAAGCCTGCTTTCCGGAACATTTTGAAAGTCGCTTCCTGAAGGCTACCTTTTGGTAAACCGAGCTTTAAAACCTTCTTCTGTTTTTTATTCACAACCATACTACCTCCGATAAATGCGGTCATTCTTTCCGGATTCCCCTGAAGCCCCCAGGCAAACGCCGGACAGCCGGAAACAACGAAAAGAAACACCTTTATTGTAGAAAGAAATGAAGCTCCCCAGGCTTCAGACTGTGGTAATCCTTAGACAAACTAAAAATAAGTTTGCGTTACATACCGGCCACAACAATAACCACGGGAAAAACGCAAAAAAAATACCCCCTTATGCTCCCTTTTGGGGAGCACTTCAGGAATGGTTTCTTAATTATACAGATGGAAAAACCTTTTGTAAAGCAACTAATTGATTAAAAACAAAAACGGCCCCGTGCCTCAGGTCGTCCTTGTGAGGAGCAAAATGGCAAAGCAACCCTTCCCAGCCGGATTGCTCCGCAAAAAACGCCTGTAATGACCATATATCCTATAAAGTATTGCTCGGGAGGACAATATCCCGAAGCATTCTCTTGCTCCCGCCTTTGCTTTTATTTTTACTTCCCGACATTTCAAATATTAATTATTGTCTCTCCGGTTTGAAAATAGTATAATTGGATAAAAGGATAGCAATATGGCGATAATTATACGCAATATCTTCACGCTCACGTTCATAGTCTGTTGTTTCTATTATCTTTATATCTTCCTTTTTCGCAAAATAAACGACTTCTCCGCCTTCTCCAGCGGAGAGGACATCTGGAACCACCCCGAAGCCTATTTCGATCCTGAAGTTTGCAAATACATACATGTCCCGGCCTATATAGCGGTATTCAGTTGGTGCGCGGCTGCGCTCATCCATCTCATCACCGCTTAAGTAACCCGGCACAATCCCCCGGCGGAGGTTAATATCATGTGGAGCAAAAGAACAAAAAAGACCATCTGGATCATACTTTTGATAGCCATTTTACCGGGTTTCGTTCTCTGGGGATTTTTCGATTCCATAAAAAAATCCCCCGGCCAAAGCCACTACGCCGGCAGGATATACGGCAGGAAGATTACCAGCCGGGAATACCAGTCCGCTCTCCAGGCGGTTAATACGGCTGCCGCTATGCGTCTCGGAGATAAACTCCAGCAAATGCAACAGTATCTCAACCTCGAAGGGCAAGCATGGCAACGGCTGCTTATGCTCGAAGAAGCCTCCCGCCGCAGGATAAGAATCCCGGACAAGGAAGTGGTGAGAACGATTCGAAGTTATTCTTTTCTGCAGAATAAAAAAGGCGAATTCGACGAAAAGCAATACCGGCAGGTTCTGCGCTACGTATTCCACGTCCCCGCCAGAGCTTTCGAAGAGCAGGTGCGCGGAGACATAGCCATAGAGAAGCTATTCCAAGAGGTGACCGCCGGAATCAAAGTCGACGACACCGAAATAAAAGAAGCCTACAACAAGGCCAACGAAGAAATAAGCGTCAAATACATAGCTGCTCTGCCCGCGGACATAGCCGCCGATTTTTCCGTGCCGGATGAAGAAATAAAAGCCTATTTCACCGCCAACAACCTGCTTTTCAAGAAACCGCTCAGCTACAACCTGGAATATGTTATGCTCGGGACGGACGTGCCGGAGAATAAAATACAAGACACCCTGCAGCGTTTCATCAAAGCCGCCGATTTCAGGGATGAGGCCAAGAATATGGAACTGGAGGCCAAAGAAACCGGACTCTTCGCAGAGAACGGTCCTATCCCGGGCATAGGCTGGTCGCAGGAATTGATGGAACGCCTCGCCAACTCCTCCGCCGGTAAATTCCTGCCGCCGGTCAAAACCTCTACCGGGGTCTTCTTGCTCAAAATCAAAGAAAAAAAAGAACCGTATATCCCTCTGCTTGAGGAGATCAAAGACGAAGTGAAGAAAAAAATGGTGTCGCAGAAGTCCGCCCAGGAAGCGAAAAAAAGGATAGAGGAATGCCTCTCAAAGATCAAAGCCGCGACGACAGCCAAAGAATCCGTGTCGCTTGAACAGTTGGCTAAATCCCTGTCGCTTAAATCAGGCAAAACCGGGGATTTTAGATTCGGCAGTTATATCGAAGGTATCGGGGCTTCCGACGCCTTTTACACGGAAGCGAAAAAACTCTCCCCCGGACAATACAGCGGCGTGATAAAAGCCGCCTCCGGTTTTTATATCATCACCCCGGATTCTTTCAAGCCGGTGGACGAGAATAAATTCGCCCAGGAGAAAAAAGACTTCGCCCGCAGCCTGCTTTTCAAGAAGCAGAACGAAGCCTTCGACCAATTCATGCGGGAAGTAGAGAAGAAATCCGCGGCGAAAAAGTTCTAGAAACCGCCCGCATTAAAAAAGCCCCGCGTTCACACGCGGGGCTTTTCATTGTTTCTCGGCGCTCGTATTACTCCACTTTAATAGCGCTGACCGGGCACTGCTCGGCAATCTCGCTTATATTATGCGTATTGCAAACGTCCGCCTTGCTATGCGCGACACCGTCAGCCTGAACCTCGAATACCTCCGGGCACAACTGCTCGCACAATCCGCAGCCCACGCATACGGAAGCGTCAATAGTCACCTTCGCCATTTTTCATTCCTCCTGAATGGAACCTTGGAACTAAAGCCCAAAGCCCCTGTTTTTCCCGGCGAAGCTCCGGCTTCGCCGATACACAGCCCATATTAAGCTGTATGCTCCTACAGTAACCTCCCCGAAGCGGGGCCATTCCGCGGAACTTTTTTTAACGCTCCATAAGATTCTCAAACATCTCTTCGTGTTCGATTTCCTCGGCGAGTATATGCATAACCAACTGATAGGTCACGTGGTCCTTACCGAACGTCTTCTTGGCGATCTTGTTGTAAACATCTATCGCGGAAGCCTCTGCCTCGGTAACGATGCGGATTATGCGGTTGATATCCGCTCCGTTCTTAGGAGGCATTATGTAAGGCGTGTTGGCATTTTTCTCAAGTTCCATCGGGTTGGCTATCGGGACACCGCCCAGTTTCGTGATCAGGTCGGCCAGTTCTTCAGTGTGTTCCTTCTCATCCGCGGCGATTTTCTTCAACAACTCTTTCATATCCTCGTAGGCCTTGCCGCAGACTATCTGGGCCATATACCAATAAAGATAATGCGCCAGCCATTCGTCGGCGTAAGCTTTTGTCAGGTCTTTGACGATATCCTTTAGTGGAATTTCCGCTATCGCCCTTGCCTGCTTTCCCATAACCTACCCCCTTCCGCTAATTCCCGGAGACCTGATCCCTGAGCCCGTATTTCCTGACATTATTGTCAGCAATCTCCTGGATCTTCTTTATTTCCTCGGCGGCACCCGTAAGGTGCTTAAACCTTCCCTGCATTTTCAGGTACTCTTCCACAGGTTTGGCCTGCGCCAGTTTACGCACGGCGGAGAGCTGTCCGTTCTCATACTCAAACAGCGGATAAAGGCCGGTTTCTACGGCTGATTTCGCCACGGTAAGGGTGAGGCCCGAATCGTGCCTCCACCCAAGCGGGCATGGGACGTGTATCTGCATATATTTGGGGCCTTTTATTGAAAAAGCTTTCTTGACCTTTCTCTGGATGTCCTGCGGGAACGCTACCGAGGCTGTCGCGACATACGGGATGCCGTGCGCCACGGCTATCTCCGGCAGGGCTTTCTTGGGCCGCAAATTGCCGAAGGACTGCTTGCCGGACGGGCTGGTGGTAGTGTTGGAATCGAAAGGCGTAAGGCCGCTGCGCTGGACACCGGTGTTCATATAAGCTTCATTGTCGTAGCAAACGTAGAGAATATCGTGGCCGCGCTCCAGCATCCCCGAGAGAGCCTGCAGGCCGATATCCGCGGTCCCGCCGTCTCCGGCCTGGGCAATAATGTTGATACCGTCTTTCTTGCCCATGAATTTGAGTGCGGATTCGACTCCGGAAGCCACTGCCGCGCAGTTTTCGAATAGAGAATGGATAAAGGGGACCTCCCAGGCTGACTCCGGGTATTTCGTGGAAAACACCTCCAGACAGCCCGTGTTATTGACTACTATAGTGTTCGGCCCGCTGGCGTCTATGACAAGTCTCGCCGCCAAAGACTGGCCGCATCCCGCGCAGGCGGTATGACCCGAGACAAAAAGGTTCTTATTCATAACTCTCCTTTAGAAGTTCCGGCTTCAGGTCTATGAATTCGCCGTTTCTTTCCCTGCCGTTTAGTAATTTTATCACTTCTCTGATCGAGTCTTTGGTAATATCCCTGCCGCCGAGCCCGACCACGAAACTGCTGATCACAGAAGGGGCCTTCTTCTTGCCGAAGAAAGCCGCTTTTACTTCCGAGGCCAGCGGGGCGGTCGACCCCAGAGACAACGCCCTGTCTATCACGGCGACCTTGGATGCGCCTTTAAGCGCGTCGTATATTTGCTGCGCCGGGAACGGACGCAGGCAGGAAACTTTCAACAATCCTATCTTCTTACCCTTCGCCCTGGCTTCGTCTATGACTTCTTTGATGGTGCCGCAGACGGAGCCGATAGCGACGATCACTTTTTCGGCGCCCTCAAGATGATATCCCTCCACCAATCCGTTATACTTTCGGCCGAAGGTCTTGGCGAACTCCGCGGTTATCTGAGGAAGCATATCCAAAACCTTCTTCTGCGTCTCCTGAAGGGCATAACGCGTCTCCATGTAATATTCCGGATCCACCAGCGGCCCCATGGTCACCGGTGCTGCCGGGTCGAGCTTATACGGAGCGATATATGGAGGCAGGAAATTGTCCACCATCGTCTGCTCAGGGATATCGACCGTCTCTATCCCGTGAGTAAGAATAAATCCGTCCATGCAGACCATAACCGGAAGCATGATCGATTTATTCTCGGCGAGTTTGTAAGCTATAAGATGCAAGTCTACCGCTTCCTGAATATCTTCGGCGTGCAGTTGTATCCAACCGCTGTCGCGCAGGGATACCGCGTCCTGCTGGTCGTTCCAGATATTAATGGGAGCCGAAATAGCCCTGGCCGCACAGGTCATCACCACCGGCAATCTCATCCCGGCGATGTTAAAAAGCACTTCGAACATATAAAACAATCCCTGGGAACTGGTCGCGGTGTAAGAGCGCACGCCGGTGGCCGACGCCCCCAGCACCACGGAAGCCGCGGAATGTTCCGATTCCACGTTCACGGTCTGCGCCGCGAGCTTGCCGTCGGAAACAAACTGCGCCAGATCCTCTACGATGTGCGTCTGCGGGGTTATGGGATAGGCGGATATCACGCCGGGTTTGCATAGGCGGACGACCTCCGCTACTGCGTGTGAACCTTCAACGAACTCTTTCATAGCTATTCCTTTTCAGTATAGGGATGACGCGGTTAGTTTTCCTCTTTAACCATTTCGATGTCCTGTTTAGGGCAAACGGAGGCGCAAAGACCGCACCCCTTGCAGAAATTCGGGTCGAATCTGTAGGTATTCTTCCCTTCGCCTTCTATGCAGGCTTCGGGGCAAACCAAAAGGCACATACGGCAGGCGATGCAGTTCTTCTGCAGGTATTTCGGCCTTTTCTCGATCCGCCATGAACCTGTTTTATTATTCTTGCTGGAACCGGGCTTGGAAATAAGTGGTCCGAACATTATTTTACCTCGTTATATTTATGTTTCACGTACTCAAAACCCTCTTTTACCGACGCTATATTCCCATCCAACGCTTTACCGCTGAATCTCTTCTTAACCGCCTCCAGCAGTGCCTCCTGGCTGAACTCTCCGGTGGCTGCGGCAAACGCGCCAAGCAGAGCCGTGTTAGCCAGCGGCCTGCCGATGGTCTTCATGGCTATGTCCGTCGCCGGAACCACCAAGGACTTCTGGCGCGCCGACAGTTTCGGGATTTCCACTTCGCCGTCCTTACCGTTTATCACGGCAATGCCGGCGTCTTGCAGACCGGAAAAACAGTTAAACCCGCGCATCAGAGTCGGATCGATCACCAACAGATAATCCGGTTCGTAAATTTGACTGCGCAGGCGCACGGGCTTGGAATCCACCCGCACATACGCGTTCATCGGCGCTCCCATACGCGCGGCCCCGAAATTCGGGAAGGCATAAGGATACATCCCCTGCAGGAAATAAACATACCCCAACAACGAAGCCGTAGTAATGGCGCCCTGCCCCGCCCTTGCGTGAATACGTATTTCTTTCATTATGGTTACTCCTTGAGGAATAATTAAGCTACCCAGACTTGTCCCTCGACTTTACTCAGGACAGGCACCCGGGGTACATTCGGGACACAGTCACGTTGGATTTTGTTGGTTACCGTAACCAAGAACCGAAACGGGCTTAGTTACCGTTGCCGATATTAAAACTCGTTTATCGTTTATGATGCCCTTGTCTTAGTCTTTATTTCCCTTCCCCTGGTGGGGGAGCAATAAGGACGATGATACTCTTCCTGCATCTTCCCCATCGAGGGGAAGAAAGATATGAATAATCTATTGGTTCGGGAGGGGATTGATTATCACCCCTCTAAAGCCTCCTTAGTTGTCACCCCTCCTCTATCCTCCTTAGTTACCACCCCTCCTTCATCCTCCCCATCGAGGGGAGGAAATACAGATTGAACCCTATTGGGTACCGTAGCCGAGAACCAAAACGGACTTTGTTACCGTAACCGTTACCGAATTAAGTATCGTGTTCCCGGAATTCAAAATGTTTTGTAGTATTTTACTGCCGCCCCCTATGGCTGTCAAACATTATTTTTAAAACATAGATGTAACTTACTGCGGCAAATAATGTTAGAGCGTACAGTTATCAAAAGAGCCTGGCAGGCGATTTCTACAGTAAAGGAAAAGGGGCTGAACCGCTCAACAGGCTCACTAAAAATGGTTATCGAAGGATCAAACCGCGGCGCGCCGGGTAGATTGCTTCAAGGAGGGCGACCGGCTCTCATCTGGCTTACCCGACTCTACTGACCGGGTCTCTCATAATGCGTTATATTTAAAACAGTTACAACGCCGGTTTCTTGAGTTTCTCGATGCCCAAGCCCGAGAAACGGATTCTCAGCGGGCTGTTGATTCGTTACGGTTTGACTAATTTATAATGTGCGCTCGGCTCTGTTTTAGCGCCCTATTCCTTTATATAGGAATCCGAATCGCTCTATTGTCTCCGGATTAAAAATGTTCCTGCCGTCTATGATAAACCGGCTGCGCATCACTTTTTTAAGTTTGGCCGGGTCAAGACGCCGGAATTCCTCCCACTCAGTAACTACCAGCAGACAATCCGCTCCTGTGGCGGCATCGTAGGCGTCACGGCAGAACTTCACCCCCCTTAATTCCCGCGCGGCTTTAGGCATCGCGTGCGGATCATAAGCCCGGATCCTGGCGCCTGAGCGCTGCAGCGTAACTATGAGCTCGAGGGCGATGGAATTACGGATGTCATCGGTGTTCGGTTTGAAACTTAAACCCAGCACGGCGACGGTCTTGTTTTTTATTTTACCGAGCACAGCTTTTACTTTTTTGAAGACGACTTTCTTCTGCTCCTTGTTTATACTGCGCACTGCTTTCAGCAGTTCAAAGTCATAGCCTTTTTTCTGGGCGATATGGATAAAGGCGTCCAGGTCTTTGGGAAAACAATACCCCCCGAACCCGACCCCGGCGTCGAGAAAAGAGGCGCCGATGCGCTTGTCGAGCCCCATGGCGTGCGCCACCTGCTTGACATCAGCCCCGACAAGCTCGCAAAGATTGGCCACGGCGTTTATAAAGGATATCTTGGTGGAAAGAAAACCGTTGCAGGCGTGCTTGATGATCTCCGCCGTGGGGATATTGGTCACTACAACCGGGGCATTGATCGGGGCGTAGAGCCTGCGCATTATCTTCCCGGCCTTCTCGCTTTCCACCCCTATCACAATGCGGTCGGGATGCATGGTATCGGAAATGGCCTGCCCCTCACGCAGGAATTCCGGGTTGGAGACCACGTCGAATTCGTATTTGCCGCGCGTTATCCTCTTCACGGTCCGCCGGATACGTTCCCCGGTCTGCACCGGAACCGTGGATTTGCCGACGATCACTTTGTAGCCGTTCATAGACCCGGCGATCCTCTGCGCCACATATTCCACCGCCGAAAGGTCAGCGCCGCCGTCAGCGTTGGCCGGCGTGCCCACGCAAATAAAAATAATATCCGACTTACGCGTGGCTTCTTTAATGCTGTGGATAAACCTTATCCTGCCGGACTTCCTGTTCTTTCTTATCAATTCATTCAGCCCGGGTTCATAAATGGGAACACCGCCTTTTTTCAGTCTCTCCAGCTTCCCGCGATCGTTGTCCACGCAGAGCACTCTATTGCCGATCTCCGCCAGGCACGCCGCCGTCACCAACCCCACGTATCCGGCACCTATCACGCAGATGTTATACATTTAGATTACTCCTTCATTAACCGGATGATTTTCTTTTTTTCACTATCACCTCGTCCTTCTTGCGTTTAGTGCCCCTCGAGTTCTTCTGCTGCCATTCCCACGCCGAGGAGATTATTTGTTCCAAGCCGAGCTTGGGCCTCCAGCCAAGGAGTGCTTCAGCTTTGGCGTAGGAGGCCACTAGTTCCGCGGCGTCCCCTGGCCTGCGCGCGGCTATTTTCACCGGGATGGGACTGCCGGTGACTCTCTCGACGAATGAGATCATTTCTTTGACGCTGTATCCCCTGCCGCTGCCCAGATTCAAGGCGGCGTTTTTCACGCCCTTGCCCAGCGCGTCCAGGGCCAGCAAATGCGCCCGGACCAAATCCATCACGTGTATGTAATCCCTGATGCAGGTACCGTCGCGCGTGGGATAGTCATCCCCGAAGATGTTCAACGCCGGGATATCGCCCGCCGCCGCCTTCAGCGCGTTGGGAAGCAGATGCGTCGCCTCTTCAAGCGGCTGTCCTATCCTGCCGCTCGGGTGCGCTCCGGAAACGTTGAAGTAACGCAAAGACAGATAATCCATCTTTCCGGAGGCGGCGCAATCACGCAACATCTGCTCCACCATCATCTTGGAAGTTCCGTAAGGGTTCTCCGGCCGCAAGGGGACTTCCTCGTTCACCGGCATCAGTTCCGGCTGGCCGTAAACCGCGGCCGAGGAAGAGAAAATGAATTTGCGCGCGCCGTGCTTCAGGCAATGTCGAAGCAAGTTGACAGATCCCCAGACGTTGTTTTCGTAGTACTTCAACGGCTCGCTCACCGACTCCGGGACCACGATCGAAGCCGCGAAATGCAAGACGGCATCGAAGCGGAAGCGCGAAAAAAGCTTCTCCAGATCCTGTGCGGACCGCAGATCACCCCGCACGAATTCCACGCCCTCCGGGACGCGCTCCCGCCTGCCGGTAGATAGATCGTCGAACACCACCGCTTCTCGACCCTGCTCAAGCAAGAGGCTCAACATATGCGAACCGATATACCCGGCACCACCGGTGATCAAAATGAGATTATTTTTCAACGTAAGCTCCGAAGACACAATTATTCGGCAACGGTCACGGTTACCAACAGACCCCTACCTGTCTTTCCTCCCGAATGGGCACCTCCAATCTTTCCTCCCCTCGATGGGGAGGATGAAGGAGGGGTGATAATCTTCCCTGTCATCCGATGGAGAGGATGAAGAAGGGGTGGTAATCAAGGATGATTTAGGAGGGGTGACAATCAGTGCGCTGTTCAGTAAGTTTTTTAGACAGCTCACAGAGTCCGCTAAAACTTTAGTGCGGGCGGTCAAATTTCGACTTTCGATTTTTAAATACCTATACACGACAGCCGAGATTTAATCAAACCGCAAGGATCTCCGCTTTTCAAGCCGATTCCAAGAGACAATCTTAAAGATTTGATCCGGTTTTTTCAATACTTATTTTGAATAAAAAGGATATTCGCTGCTTCATACTCCTTTATCTTACCGCTTTTTTAAGCAGGAGCAAGGCGAGACGGATGCGGTTTTTCAATCCGCGGTTCCGCCAGACGCAAAGCAAATAATGCGTAAACACGGGCAATATGCCCCGCACCGGACGGCCTAATATTATTCCGCAGGCCCGGTCGTCTGCCATTGGGATAATATAGCCCGGGTCAAAAGGCCGGTATTTTATCGACGGGAGCGAATTTATATCGTTGAGGATATTTCTTGCGCAGGATTCGCCCTGGGTGATGGCGAATTGCACCGACATGCGCAAACAGCCTTGCCCTGCGGAGAAACAAATGTTGTCCCCGGCGGCAAAACACCTCCCGGATATCCGCAGGCACTCGTCTACCTTCAGCCTGCCTTGCGGCGTGCGCCGAACAGGAATACGGTCTATAAAATCCGGCGTCTTGACCCCGGCCGCCCAGACCACGATGCTATTGCCGAAAACACTTCCATCGGAAAGCACGCTCCTGCCGGCGCGCGTCTCCATAATAAAAAGCCCCGTCTTCACTTCTATCCCGCAGGCGGCGAGATCGTCCGTAACGTAAGCCTTCATCCATTCCGGCAGCGGACCTAGAATCGAAGGCGATTTTTCTACGATAATTATTCGGCTCCTGCGCCGTTTTTTATGTAGAAAAAGCGATAGATTAGAAGCGATCTCGATGCCGGTATAACCTCCCCCGGCAACCAGGTAATTATCGTAGCAACCGATTTCGATGGCCTGACGAAGTTTTAGGGCGTCGGAGACGCTGTCGAGTTTATAAGTTGACTCGGACAGGGAAATATTCCCGTAGAAATCGGTTTCCGTGCCGCAGGATAGCAGGAGATAATCGCAATCAATATTCAACCCGCTTCCCAGACGCAGACTTTTGCCGTCGGGTGAGACCGCATGGGCGATATCTTGAATGAAACGCGCCTTTAATCCCGAACAGATATCCTTAAAAGGATATGCCATCAATTCTGCCGGGATGCCTCTGCCCAGAACGTCCGGCAGCAGAGGCAAGAAATTAAAACAATGCCTCCTGTCCACCAGTACCGTTTCCAGCTTCTTGCCGCGGCGGGACAATATCCCGGCAGCAGCCAGCCCGGCAAATCCTCCCCCGACTATAACTACGCGTTTCATAATATTGATTTTACCATAAACTTCCTTTAAGCTTAAGGCATATTTATTCCCGGCCCGATAGCCGGAAGCATTTTTTCTATTCGCTCCCCCGAAAAAGTTGACACAAACAATAGTTTCCAGACCGCGGCGGCGATAAACCTTATACAGCAGCAAACATACATCCTTTTAAAAAAATCCGGTATTCAGCATGGCAAATAAAGCGAACACCTTTAAAGTTGAGCCATACTTCTATATGTTCCCGAGAGGATTCTTCTGCAAGCGAAGTCGGCGCTGATCAGGCACATCGGCACGCCGATGCCGGGGAGGGTGTTGCCTCCGGCATAAAACAGGTTGCGTATTTTCCTGCTCCTGTTAGCCGGCCTGAACATCGCGGTCTGCCCGAGAGTATACGCCAGCCCGAGCGCGGAACCGCGGAAGCTGTGGTAACGCGAGACGAAGTCCTTCACGCAGAAATGATGTTTGACCTGCAGTCTTGACCGCAAGGACGGGATATTCCTTTTTCCATTATGTGCAGTATTTTGTCCGTATAGGCGGATAGTTCTCCGGTCCCGTATTCCAGCCCGGCAGGGATCGGCACGAAAACGAACAGGTGTGGCGCGACGGCGAGGTCGGAGTAAAAATCCGCCTGCCTTCCCCCTTTAAAAAGGACCCGTAGGAAGGGCTCAATTTCACCAGCTCCAGATAGTCAACCACACGCTCATTGAGTAGCGCGAAGAATTTCTCGAAGATGTCAGGATTAAGGCACCAAGGACGGCCCCATATCGTAAACGAAACCCTGTGCCTCCATAATATTACAACGCCCGCCGGATTTACGGTTATTGTCGAACACTTTCACCTCCCACCTTCTTCTTGGACAAGGATGCAGGCTGAAGCCAGGCCGCCGATACCGGCCCCGATGACCGCGGCTTTCTTCTTCATATATTCCCTCCGGGCAGATTTAAAAGCGTTCTTAAAGCCAGAACCGCTTTCTCGGCCGTCCCGCTGCGGGCGCGGCCGAGGAAGCGGTTATAGTCCATCTGTTTTATCTTCACCAGGATGCGGCTGTAGAAAGCCGAGGCCACGCGCACCGCCAGCCTGCCGCGCTTGTCCAGCATGGCGATGCCGGGCTGAGCGCGGCGGTAAATCCCGGCAGAGCGCTCTACCTGTAATTTCATAAAATCCCGAAATGCCGGCGAGAAACGCCTGTGCGAGATGTCCTCACGCGAGAGCCCATAGGCAGCCAGCTCGTCGAGCGGCATGTATATCCTTCCCCTCTGCCGGTAATCCTCGTCTATATCGCGCAGAAAATTGGTAAGCTGCATCGCTTCTCCCAGGCAGGAGGCGTATTCCAGCGCGCGCGAATCGTTGAAACCGATGATGTAACAAAGCATCAATCCCACCACGCAGGCAGAGCCGTACATATATTCGCGCAATTCTCCGTAATCCGCGTATTCCCGCTTCTCGATATCCATGAACATCGAGCGAAAAAAATCCTCGCTGTAACCGTAGGGGATATTGTATCTGCGGAACACTCTCAGCGCCGAACGCAAAACAGGCTCATCGGAAACATCTCCGCGGCAGGCGGCACGCCACTTGCCCAGCCAGGCGGAAAGCTCTGCCTTTATGCGCTCTTCGCCGCCGGAACGGTTATTGTCCACGATCTCATCGGGGATGCGCAGGAAGGCGTAAAGCGAATATACGGAACAGCGTAATTCCGCCGGGAAAAAAGCGGCGGCGTAATAATAATTCAAGCCGTGCTTTTTGTTGAGCGAACGGCAGATCCGCAGATCCTCTTTTCCCGTTCCGGAAACTACAGGCATATTCACCGGTTTTGCGCTTTTTCCCAGACGATCAGGCAGAAGCCGGCCATGCTGAAATCGAAGAGAAAATCCTCCAGCAGAATACTCGCCCAGCCTTATGCCGGAGAACATCGTTGGGTTATAGATAACTATCTACCGCGAAGTAAGATAACCGTTCACCAGCAGTTTAAAGAAAAAATCACCGCTAGAAAAACGTAGAAGAGGCGGCGCTTCATCAGCCCGGGCCGGAAGATTCTGTCCATTACCGGTATCGCCGCGGCAAAAATGATTGCGAACAGGGTATATTCCCGCATCACGCCTTCCTGAATCTCGTTCCAGATACTTGAGAGTTCCCCAAGTAAAAAGACAACAGAACGGTATGACCACAAAGAAAAGTATTTCCTCCAGCGGGAGGCCGAGGAAACGAAACGGCCGCACGGCCAGGCCAATGGCCGCGAGCGGCAGCCAGGACGTCCCAGCCGCCGAAAACCAACAAAGTAGCGCCTATCGCGATGGTAAACGCTGATAAACGGCGGTACAATTTTAAAATGGGCCAGAAACTAAGGAACAGAGGCAGGAAAAGAGAAATCAAAAGTACCGCCATGTATTCCGACATAACCTTATTTTATCTTAACCGTCGAATACGTCAACAATATTTAAGGGTCTTAACGCCATGGCATGGATTCCATGAAATTGACTTTTGATACCTTATTTTCATCTTTCTTGTCTCGTACTCATTCATCACCGCACAATCGAACACTTGACAATCCGACAAGCTAAGGTTTAGACCCGATACCTCCAAAGGGCAGGGCGTTCCAGACTATTTAAGGGACACACTTATGCCGCAGCTCTCTACGGCAGCGAAAGAGAAAGACACCCGGGGCCGCGACGAGGCAATACAATAATCAACAGGCAAGCAGACGTTCGGCGTAATCGGCAAGGGCTGTTCGGTAGCTTTGACGCATGCGCAGTGAATTGCCTATCTTCAAGGCCTTTTCGCGCAAGTCATAAACTTCTTGTTTGACGTGTTCCAGGGCGCCGCAGCCGGCGATAATCCCGCGCATCCGCGCCAGGTCTGAGAAGGTAACCCGTTTTTTTGCCAACATGGTCTTGATCTCGGCGCGCTGGCCGAAATTCCCCATGCGATAGGCGTAATACATCAACACCGTCTTTTTGGCTTCCTGAAGGTCGCTCAAGGAAGGTTTGCCGCTTTCATCGGAGTTCGAGAACATACCGATGATATCATCCTTAATCTGAAAGGCCCTGCCGAGGCAGATGCTGTATTCGTCAAGTTTTCTTATTTCGGACGCGGGAGCGTTAGCCAGGATGGCGCCCACGGATAACGGACAGGAAAATGTATAGTAGGCGGTCTTATAATCGTAGATCTTGTATATGTCCGCGAGTTTGACACGGCTGATATCTTCTCCTCCCAAAAGCAGTTCAATGAATTCCCCGGCGCCGGTATAAAGCGCGGCGTCCACGAATTTGCGCAGGCCCTGTTCTTTGTATTTCATATCCACCTGGACCTCCAGGAAGGCGTGAATGGCCATGGCATAAACCACGTCTCCGGCAACGATCGCCAGATCCTGCCCGCTGAATTTGACCTTCGAGGCGCCTCTGATACCTTTACTCAGGAGAACGTGCATAGCCGGTTTACCACGCCGCAAGTCTGATTTATCGATGATATCGTCGTGGATGAGCATAAAATCGTGCAACAGCTCGATGGATAGAGCCGAGGTATACAACCCCGGCGCCGGTTTGCCGGCATAGCCGAGATAACCTACCGCGAGCATTATCGGACGGATGCGCTTGCCGTCCCTGCCGATAAACTCACAAATGGCCCGTTCAAGGGAAGGAGATACGGCTTTTAGGCTGCGGAAACGCCCGTTTTTCAGGAGTTTCACGAGTTCTCCGTCGATTTCTTTCTTTAGAATTTCAAACATGGCTTCCTCTTTCCGCGCTACTCAGTATCCCAAGTCCTTCAATATATACGGATCATCCTGCCATCCCTCGCGGACCTTAACGTGCATCTGCAGGAAGACCTTCTTGTCCAGCAGCATCTCCAGTTCGGAACGGGCCGTTTCCCCGGCTTTTTTCAAAACACTACCGCCCTTGCCGATGACTATTGACTTCTGCGAATCCCTCTCCACCAGCACGACCGCGGATATAAACATCACTTTACCCCGCCTCTGCGTCGTTTCCTCCACATACACTGCCAGGGAATGCGGTATCTCATCTTTCAGGAAAAGAAAGAATTTCTCTCTAATGATATCAGCGATCGCCAGCTTCTGGGGAAAATCCGTAAGAACTTCCGGCGGATAAAGCAATGGCCCTTCCGGCAGCAGTCCGAAGAGAACGTCCACCAGCTTGTCGGTATTGATACCGGTCATCCCGGAGACCGGCATCAGAACGAACCTATCCGCCGTCTCTGTCACCGGCTTGCCGAGCGCCTTTTCCCATTCTTTGATGTAGCCGTCCATATAGGCAGCCTTGCGATCGACCTTGTTCATCGCCAGGATTACCGGGATTTTCCTGCCGCTGAGTTTCTCTATGATCATGCCTTCTTCGCGGCCGAGCCGTTCGCAGGCGTCCACCAGATGGATTATAACGTCTGCTCCTTCAATGGCGCTGTCTATGTCGCTAAGCATGTGCCGGCCGAGTTTGTTGCGAGAGAGGTAAATCCCCGGGGTATCGAGAAAAACGATCTGCCCGCGTTTTTCGGTGAGCACGCCGCGCACCTGGTAACGAGTCGTTTGCGGAACCGGAGAGACTATCGCCACCTTCTCCCCCAGAAGAGTATTCATCAGTGTGGATTTCCCGGTGCTTGGTCTGCCGACTATACAAACTACGCCGCAGCGTTGACCTTTTTGATCATTCATAACCTGTTGAAAGATATAAGAAACGGGTTGAACAATAATGTTTGCATCCCTACCAGCGCCGTTATAATAACACAGCGGAAAAAACAAGGCAAACCTTTTAATACCGGGGACACTCCGGGGACACAATACCTAATTGCGAGTATAGCGATAAATAATTAAGTATTGTGTCCCCGGAATTACAGGTATAAAATGTGGATTATGGAAAATTTGACTCCTATGCTTAAACAATACCGGGAAATCAAGGCCAAATATCCCGATTGCATTCTTTTTTTCCGCCTTGGCGATTTCTATGAGATGTTCATGGAAGACGCCAAAACCGCCAGTCCTATACTGGAAGTGGTTCTAACTTCCCGCGATGCCGGCAAGGCGGGCAGGATACCGATGTGCGGGGTCCCTTATCATGCCGGAGACAATTACGTGGCAAAATTGGTTAAAGCAGGTTTCAAAGTCGCTATATGCGAACAGGTTGAAGACCCGGCACTCGCCAAGGGACTGGTGAAACGCGAGGTGATCCGGGTAATTACAGCGGGTACTTTCATAGATGAGACCAGCAACGATCAGCGTTTCACCTGTTGTATATATCCGGGCAGAGACGGTATAGGCCTGGCTTTCTCTGAAGCGTCTTCGGGGGTGATCCGGCTGGCGCGTTTTACCGATAAAGAAGCCGCGGTAATGATAATGGCGAAGCTGCCTCTCTTCGAATGCCTTTTCCCCCAGCAGGACGAACAGCAGGTAAAAGAATTATTAGAGCACCCGCTATTGAAAAATAAAGGGCTCTCTCTCAGCCCTTATGAAGACTGGAATTTCAATCCGGAGATCGCGGAAAAGAATTTAACCGAGCATTTCGGGACAAACAACCTGAAAGGTTTCGGCATAGAGGATATCTCCGCGGCGGTATCCGCGGCAGGAGCGCTTCTCGAGTATCTTAAAAGCGTGCACCGTTCTTCTTTGAAGCACATCGACCGCCTGACGCTGTATTCCGAAACCGGAAGCGTAGTCATCTCCCCCGCCGCCTGTTACGGGCTGGAGCTGGAAGAGCTTTTCCAGACGCTCGACCGCACCGTCACTCCTCTCGGCAGACGCATGCTTAAAGAATGGCTCTACCGGCCGTTGAACGATCCGGAAGAAATCAGAAAACGCCAGCAGGCGGTGAGCATCCTGAAGAACGATCCTATGCTGAGAGATAACCTGGGCAAGACGCTCAAGAACACTCCCGATATAGAAAAAAACCTTTCACGGCTTAGCTGCGGTTCCGGAGGAGCTAAAGACCTGCTGGCCCTGCGCAACGCGCTTAACCGCGTGCCGGGACTGCAATCGTTACTCTCCGAAGCAGGAAAAGACACCGAATTACTCCGGCTAAAGGACGCCGCGCGCATAAGAGAATTGCTTGAACAAACCATCAACCCGGAGATGCCTCTTTCGCTCTCCGAGGGAAAGGTTATACGCCCGGGATACCACAGAGAGCTGGACGAATTGCGCGATCTGCAGGAAAACGGCAGACAATGGCTGCAGTCCTACCAGGCGCAGCAGGCCAAAGAAACCGGGATAAATTCCCTGAAGATAGGATTCAACAACGTATTCGGTTATTATATCGAGGTCACTCGCGCTAATCTGAAAAATACCCCGCCCCATTTCACGCGAAAACAAACCCTTGCCAATGCCGAACGTTTTGTCACCGGGGAATTGAAGGCATTCGAGGAAAAAATCCTGACGGCCCAAGGAAAGATCGCGGCGATAGAACGCGAAATAATCAACAAGCTCTGCGCCCAGGTATTGAAAGACGCCACTGCCCTGCATGAAACGGCCTCCGGCATAGCCTCGCTCGACGCCTTGTATTCGATGTCCGCTACCGCATCCCTACCCGGTTACATCATCCCGGAGGTAAACTCCGGAGAGGAAATTCACGTTAAAGACGGACGCCACCCGGTGGTGGAAAAACTCACCGGCAACGCCTTTATTCCCAACGACACACTGCTCGACCGCAACGAGAACCAGCTTATAATACTCACCGGTCCGAACATGGCCGGGAAATCCACTTATATAAGACAGACCGCCTTGCTGGTTATTATGGCGCAGATGGGAGGAGCGGTGCCGGCGGCAGAGGCGCGCATCGGCATAGTAGACAAGATATTCACCCGTATCGGAGCGCACGATGAGATCAGCAAAGGACAGAGCACATTCATGGTGGAAATGACCGAGGCCGCCGGGATATTGAATAATCTTTCCGAGCGCAGTCTGGTAGTCCTCGACGAGATCGGACGCGGCACAAGCACCTACGACGGGCTCAGCCTCGCCTGGGCGGTGGCGGAATTCTTGCAGCAGCGAAAAGTCAGGACACTTTTCGCCACGCATTTCCACGAGCTGACCGCGCTGGCCGAGGAATACCCGGGAGTGAAAAATTATAACGTCTCGGTAAAAGAATGGGACGACCGCATCATATTCTTGCATAAAATAATACCCGGGGGCAGCGACCAGAGTTACGGCATATACGTGGCAAAGCTCGCCGGCATCCCGAGAGAAGCAGTCTCCCGCGCCGGGGCGATACTGGCAAAGCTCGAGCTGCACGGCAGCCTGCAGGAGACCATCCGCCACGGCCGTAAGTCAAACGAACGACAGATGGCGATATTCGAAGAGGAAAACAAAAACGCGCGGCGTTACGAGGAAATAGGCAGGGCGCTTGAAGAAACCGACATAGACTCCATAACGCCCTTGGAAGCGCTGAACAAACTTCAACAGCTAAAAAGAATAGCGGAGAAAAATGACAAAAGTTCACCAGTTACCTCCTGAAGTGATCAGTAAAATAGCGGCCGGGGAAGTCATTGAACGCCCGGCTTCCGTGGTCAAGGAATTAATGGAGAATTCAGTGGATGCCGGCGCCGGGCGCGTCGAAGTCGAGATCAAATCCGCCGGGAAGGAACTGATCTCCGTGCGCGACGACGGATGCGGCATAGAACCGGAAGACATGGACAACGTCTTCCAACGGCACTCCACCAGCAAGATAACCAAGGCCGAGGATATCTATATGGTCGAGTCTCTGGGATTCAGGGGAGAGGCCCTCTATAGCATCGCCTCGGTCTCGGATGTGCTCCTGCAAAGCCGGACAAGAGACAACGACGCCGGATGGGAGATACACCTGCGCGGAAACAAACGCCTCAAATCGGCGCCTGCCGGGGTTTCCTACGGGACGACACTCGAGATAAGAGAACTTTTTTTCAATACCCCGGCGCGGCGAAAGTTCTTAAAGAGCGACACCACGGAGACTAACGAAATAATCGACGTTTTTATGCCTTACGCACTGCTCTATCCCGGTAAGGAATTCAAGCTCGTATCCAACGGAAAGACGCTGCTGGAACTCGAGAAACACGACAGCCACAGACAAAGGATGGCGGCGGCGTTGAACCTCGAGCTTGAGAACCTTATCGAGACGGAAAAAATCTTCCCGCAGGAACATCTGAACATACACCTTGTGCTGGGTAACATCAATCTTCAGCGGAAACGCCGCGATATGCAGTTTATTTTTGTCAACGGCAGGCCGGTATATTCGAAAGAGATATCCTTCCACGTCAACCAGGCTTACCGCCTGCTCATGCCCGACGGAGTTAACCCTATTTTCTCAGTCCACCTGCGCCTGCCGCAGGAAAACATCGACGTTAACGTGCACCCCGCCAAACGCGAGATCAGGATCAAGGACGAACGCAATATCTTCCTGCTGCTGAGAAACTGCTGTGAGCATGCCCTGATGAACATCTCGTCTGCCAGACAGTTCGGACAGCGGATAACCAGTTTCCACTTCAACGGCGAACCGCCGCATTTTCCCGGCATAAACACTCCTCATTCGAAAACGTCAGGAGAGAAAGAGGACGGGATCGCGGAAAGCAGAAAGCCTTACCGGGTGCAGAGCGATTTTCCCTTCCCTTCCGGGGAACGCCCGCCTTCGATGGAACGCCAGAACGTATTTTCCCAGGAGGAAAGTGCCATGCTCCTGCGCAAAGAGGAGATCGCGGCGGAGAAAAACGAAGACCTCAAGTCTACGCTCAAGAACGCACGCTTTATCGGTTCGCTGAAAAAGAAATATCTCTTATTCGAATCTACAGCCTCTCTCTTGTTGATAGACCAGCACGCCGCGCAAGAAAGGATCACCTATGAAAAACTCTCCCGTCAGATGGCAAACGGGAGAGTAGAAATACAGAGCCTGCTGGCCCCGTTGACGATACGGCTCAACAAGAAAGAGATACTGGCCTGGGAGATATTGAAAGACAAACTGGAAAAAATCGGTTTCTCAACCACACTTTTCGACAAGGAGACCGTGGCGGTCCATTCGCATCCGGCGCTGCTCGCGCAACCCGAAGCGGCTGTGCGCGACATACTCTGCGATGAAGAATCAAAAATTTGCGATACCGATATGCTGGCAAGAAGGGCGTGCAGACAATCGCTTATGACGGGATACGATATGAAGGCCCAAGAAGCGGAGTATCTGGCAGAGGAACTGCTAAAATGCGCCGACCCGTTCACCTGCCCGCACGGCAGGCCTACGGTAGTGGAGATAACGATGCTTTCACTGGATAAGAATTTCTTCCGGAGGCCGTAGTGCGCTGTCTAAAAAAAACTTACTAAACAGCGCACCACCCCTCCTATCCTAAGTCCTCCCCATCGGATGACAGAGGAGATTATCACCCCTCCTAATGCTCCTTAGTTATCCCCCCTCCTTCATCCTCCCCATCAAGGGGAGGAAAGATTGGTGTATGCTATTGGGGAGGAAAGATTAGAGGTATCTATTGGGGAGAAAAATTGGAGGTCCCCATTCGAGAGGAAAGACAGGTTGAACTCTATTGGTTACCGTAACCGTAACCGAATTAATTATCGTGTCCCCGGAACCCGGCCTACCCGCACAATTCCTGCGACAGGTTCTCCAC
>WOYI011189756.1_pt1 | contig 87416 bp, 88 predicted proteins | sample 6423411 | NCBI WGS metagenome assembly WOYI01 (sample SAMN13441803, study PRJNA592873) | oil field metagenome | biome: oil field; feature: oil-well bore; material: oil-contaminated soil; isolation source: oil-contaminated soil from oil-well borehole | place: Germany: Wietze | collected 2016-10-18 ...
AACGCAGCGGACAACTCTTTCAAAATAGGTACAAATCCATTCTCTGCCAGGAAGATGCATACTTATAAAGGTAAGTGGAATATTAACAATCTACTTTTAAAAGGGATGGCTGATAAACTGGATTACATCGCCACCTGGGTCGGCAGCAATTAATACCGCGTAATGTGGTGTTCAGTAAGACCGAAGAAATTCGCCATCGTATATATCCGGTTATCATCATCTCTAAATCTACCACTGTAAATACCAAACGGCTGGTGGAAATCTGAAACGAGGAATCCGGCATTAATCTTTTCGGCTCTCTGGCCGGAAGACGTAAATAACAACTCTAAACTTCCATCTGTTGTTTTTATTTTCCAGGGACGCATGATATTTTCTTTCTCAAATTCAAAGCGCGCCGCTTTCAGGCAATAAATTTTCCCGCCAACCCACATGCAGTTTTCATTAAAATCTTCGTCATCGGTTATCATGTTCTGGCAAAGATTGAAGGCTAAAAGCTCTCCATATTCATCATAACCGGCGGCCGTCGCCCATTTCCAAAAACTGGAATAAGGGTAATATGTTTTTTGTTCATCCATCAAAGCAACATCCCGCTTACGATTGATTACAATTTCTTGATCCCCCATTTTAATCGTTCCTTCAGCCGGCGCAGCTACCTTGTGCGTATAAAATGGTCTGAATGGCGTAACAGGAGACACCTGAACAAGAGGTTCAATGGTATTCAGGTCTTCGAAAATCTTAATTTCCCCTTTTACAGCGGGCAGGCCTCTTTTGCCTTTAATGTCTATTATGATCTTGTGAAAACCTTCGTTAAGCCGGTTCTCAAAACGCAGCCAATAACCTTTTTTCTTAAATTCACAGCTGTCATCATATACCTGCGAGGCCACGCGCGACGCGCCGCCCGGTAATTGCACGCTGTGTTCAAAACGTTTGTTTTCTGTTCTGTCGTAAGCATAGAAAAAAGAGACACCCATAAATTTAGCATCAAAAATAACCATGCCGAAATAATGGGTGGGAGTGATAATGCCAAAATGCTGCCATTCCTTAAGACGGAATTTTTTCCAGAAAGCAGGAACTTTGCGCGATGAAGAATACAAAGGTGCTTCGAGAATGTTCACATTGCGAAAAGGCGTACGAAACGTACCGAAGTTAATCGTTCCGTCTTTTTCCACCATCTTTTCAGGGGTTGCCGCTACTTTTCTCATAACATCTCCCTCCCGTATAATACCACCTCCCCTTCTTCGGCTAACTTTGTTGGCTTCGTCGTCGGCTTCCTCAACGTATCAGTAATACGCCTCATCGCCTCCTCCTTGCTGCCTCGTTATCCTTTGAAAGCGAAATGGTATAAAATCTATGCTTTCGGTGTCTTCGAAAGCTTAGGGAAATTTTCATCCAGGATCGCATTCCATTTTTCTATCACAGGATTGATTTTTTCCATAAGTTTCGCAATATCACCTTCGATTATTACGGAAATGATTTTATCGCCCTGAACAATCTGATTGACAACTTTCTGGTCGGCGTCACTGACAACTTCGCCAAATACCGTGTGCTTGCCGTCCAGCCAGGGCGTCGGTACATGGGTAATAAAAAACTGACTGCCGTTGGTCTGCTGTCCGGCGTTAGCCATCGAAAAAATGCCGGGTTTGCTGTGACGCAACTCTTTGACAAATTCATCCTGGAATTTGTATCCGGGCCCGCCGCGTCCATCGCCAAAAGGACATCCGCCCTGAATCATGAAATCGGGAATCACCCGGTGGAACTTTAAGCCATTATAATATCCGCGCCGCGCCAGATTGACAAAATTACCCACAGTAAGAGGCGTCTTCTCGGCAAACAGGCATAAATTTATTGTTCCTTTATCGGTTTTAATAACTGCTTTTAAATCGTTTTTCATTATAAACTCCTTTTTCTTTCAACTTAAGGTGAGATTAAATATTACGGATTAATAAGTCAAGATAAAAGGACAGCGGATATAAAAAAGAGGTGGCAAGTCTTATTCTTGCGATGTCTCCGTGTATGGGATATACAAACCGTAATGATGAAGGATATCGATAAAGTCAAAAGGTCTTTGGGACGCCGACTATTGGCCTGGTACAGACGCAATCAACGCTCCCTTCCCTGGCGCAAAACAGACGATCCTTACCGTATCTGGATTTCGGAGATCATGCTCCAGCAAACCCAGGTTGATACGGTGATTCCTTACTATCATCGTTTCCTGAAAACTTTTCCCACCGTTGCCTTGCTCGCTTGCGCTCCCTTGCAGAACGTGCTCAAGGCCTGGGAGAACCTGGGTTACTATTCGCGGGCCAAAAATATTCACGCTGCCGCCCGAATGGTTGTAGAGAAGTTCGGCGGTAGAATCCCGGATAATTTGGAAGTGATACAAACACTACCCGGCGTAGGCCAATACACAGCCGGTGCAATCTTAAGCATTGCCTACGGGCAGGCTTTGCCCGCCGTTGACGGAAATGTCCGCCGGATTTTATGCCGTCTTTTTGCCATCCGTAAACCTGTGGACGACACGCGGGAGCAAAAGCAATTGCAGAAGCTTGCCGCTTCGCTGATTCCTGTCAAACATCCCGGCGATTTCAACCAGGCGCTGATGGATCTGGGAGCGACGATCTGCAAAACCAAAAATCCCGGCTGTTCCCGTTGTCCTGTAGCCTGCCATTGTCAGGCGCGGCTTCACGATTTACAAAACATTTTACCGATCACTAGGAAGGCCCCCGCAATCCCTCATCGACAGGCGGCGGCAGCCGTCATCCATAATTCAAAAGGCATGTTGCTGGTTGTTCAGCGGCCGGCATCAGGTTTGCTGGCCTCTTTGTGGAAACTGCCCGGCGGATTCATTCAAGAGGGAGAAAACGTGGAAAACAGTTTGAGGCATAGCGTAAAAGAAGAACTGGGCATCTCCATCTGGCCGGGAAAACATCTGGCCTCGGTCAATCATACCTATACACACTTCCGCATCACTCTTCAGGCATACGAATGTCGTTTACTGAAAGGCACGCCCAAGCCGCTTGGATGCCAGAACTGGCACTGGGTTTCGCCCAGCGATTTAAAAAAGTTGCCATTGTCGAAAATTGACAGAATGCTTTTGGTTCATCACAATAATTTTTTTAAGGACAGACTCCATGTTTGGAAATAACCGCGCTGATATCAGACTGGGTTCACATGTCAAGGTTGTGCAAAAACAGGACCAACGCACAGGCACGCTCACCGAAGGCATCGTGCGAGACATTCTCACGAAGTCAGCCATCCATCCGCACGGCATCAAGGTGCGCCTGGAAAGCGGAATTGTCGGCAGAGTTAAAGAGATTCTCTGATTCCACATTGATTTAACATAGAATAGGATTCGGATATTCTGCGCAGATGGGTTCACTCCCGTGATTTCCTTCCGCCCGTCAATAATAATTAAGTGTTATGTCCCAGGAACTATAAAGTGTTATGTCTTTGGAATAATCCCAAAGTGGTGTAGATTACTGAATTGTGATAAATATACAAACGTTCATAATTTAATCGCACTTTGGGGAAATCAGATTTGGTCAAACATGCGATTGAAAGAACGTTTTATTAATGAGGTTAACAATGGGACCAATAACTTTGTTTGATAAATCGTTTCTTCAATCCCTAAGTTTGGATGAATCAGTTTGGTTTGACAATTTCTTTTATTCAGTTATCTGTCCCATATTTTACGTCGAGACATTAGCCGATCTTGAGAAAGCCGTACGACATGGACGAACGCAGGAACAGGAAGTCGGCTACATTGCCGACAAATCTCCTGAATTCCATAGAAATCACTGTAGCTACCACCGGACTCTCTGTTTAGGCAATATGATGGGCTATCCTGTGCCGATGAATGGACAGATTCCTGTAAGTGGCGGTCGCGCTGTTGAAAGCGATGAAGGGAAAAAAGGGTTGGTATTCGAACTTTCAGACGAAGCTCAGGCACTCTCACGTTGGCAGGATGGAAAATTCTTGGAGTTAGAGCGCAAGTTTGCAATGGTTTGGCGAAGATCTCTAGAAAATCTTGATCTTCTCGCCGCCGCTTCCATTATCAGAGCTATGGGTATCGATGAAAAGACCTGCAAAACTCTGGACCAGGCAAAACAAATTGCAGAAGGCGTCATAAGTTCTTGGCTGCCGACAGATATAGTAAAACTGGCATCAATTTTCCTCGGCATTTCACCAGCGCAAGAAAGGCTTATTCTTGATGCCTGGGTAAAAGCAGGCAACACACCTTTTCCTGTTTATGCGCCTTACGCTGCTCACGTGTTAACAGTCGAAGTATTTTTTCGGATTGCATTGGGATCGAATCTTATATCCACTCAGCGGCCATCAAATCGGACAGATATAGCGTATCTCTTTTACCTTCCGTTTTGCATGATTTTCATATCATCTGATAAACTTCATCGAAACTGCGTACCTCTTTTCCTGAGAAAAGATCAAGAGTTTGTGTGGGGAGAAGATCTCAAATCTGACTTGAGGCGATTGAATGAGCACTATTCCCGCTTAAGTGATGAAGAGAAAGAAAAGGGAATTACACTATTCGCATCTGAACCTCCAAAGGAAGGTAATTATTTAGTCAGTAACTTGTGGGATCGTCACCTACCCCGTTGGCGTAATATAAAGTCAAGTATACCAAAGATGACTCCAGAAGCGGAAAAAAAGCTTGTAGAACAAATTAAGAGGCAATCTGAATCAAGAAGATCTTTACCACTTGACGAAATCAATGAAGCTGATGCTGATTTCATGACGATTAAACATAAGGTTAGGCGACGTAAAGGATCATGGTGGCAAGTTCCAAAAGATTTGAAAGTTTCTGATGAGGAGTAGAATGTGTTTTCATGATTAAAGAAGCACAAAATTTAATGGATATAATACTTAAATATAATTTAATTTTCCTGGATACCGGCCTGCGCCAGACCTTATGATAAAAAAATACAACGGCAAGTCTCAACCTTGTATGGTATATTTAGTTTGCCAAGACAAAAATAACCGCAAAGGAGACTTGCCATGGATAAAGATAACAAACTTGATTTCAGAGGTCAACACATTTACGTGGGCATGGATGTCCATAAGAAGAGTTGGAGCGTGAGCATACATACAGAACAGTTTGAACATAAGACCTTTACCCAACCCCCGGAGGTTGAGAAGTTGACACATTATTTACAAAGAACCTTTCCAGGCGCCACCTATCATACGGTTTACGAAGCAGGTTTCAGCGGTTTCTGGCTCCATGACCAATTAAAAGAAAAAGGAATCGATTGCATGGTCGTCAACCCTGCCGATGTTCCGACAAAAAATAAAGAAAGAGCCGGTAAAACAGATCGGATAGATTGCCGTAAACTTGCCCGGGGGCTTCGTAATGGTGAAATCAAAGGCATCTACGTTCCTTCCAGAGTGAAAGTGGAAGATCGCAGTCTGGTGCGCACCCGTCAGAGGTATGACGAAATTTATGGTATTTAAAATTCTTGCGCAGTCTCCGCACCAGAACGCGAGCCAAAGATAGATTCTTTCTTTCCTTTATTTCTTGGTGCTGTCAAATTCCGTTGACGCCAATTTTATGCACACGGCCAGAATCTCAATTGCCTTTTCCAGTTCGGCAACGGGTGGTCGGGTCGGTGAAATGCGGATATTGGAATCTTTAGGGTCCTTGCCAAAAGGAAAGGGCACCCGCCGGTGTGATGGCGACGCCTGCTTCTTTGCAGAGCGCCACGGCCCGCTTGGCAACCGGTTTTGCCGTGTCCAGGCTTATGAAATAACCGCCCACACGGAAATCTGGGGACACCATACCAGTTATTTTCGGAAACCAGTATGATGTCCCAAGATTTGTCCAAGTTTCTTATCCGTATATCCCTTTTCCCGAGACCCTATGCTAAAGCGCTATCCCTACTTGCCTAACAATATCTATAATATTGAGATATTGTTAGGCAATATTTTTCTTGACTTTTTGCCTAACAATATCTATAATATCCTCACTATGTTAGGCAAAGGTCAAATATGGGTATCATAAAAGGCATATTGGAAGAAGAACTCAAACGGCTGGAAGAGCTTTCCGTTTTTTACAAAAAAAAGATTTTGGATTATCCCCAGGGATCGGTATCTGTAAAAGAAAGAGGCGGAAAGCGATATATCTATCTTGCACGCCGCGAAGATAAGAAGGTCGTCTTTGATTATATCGGGAAAGATGTTCCCGATATACGGAAGGCTCTCAATGAAAAGTTGAAACAAAGAAAAGAATATCAGGCCAAACTGCGACAGGTGAAAGAAAATCTCAGGGAAGTTGAAAGGTCTTTCCGTGGAAAAAGAACATAATCTGTTTCTATCCATATTGATCAGCCTCAGCAGGGTGGAAGTCCTGCGGGATATTATTCTCATAGGAGGCTGGTGTCCTCTTGTTTACAGGGAATACTTCGGCAATCCGGTGGAAATTTCCATGCAGCGGACAGCCGACCTGGATATTCTTATTCCTAATCCTCCGCTCATCCATAAAGAAGTCGATGTCTCTCTGATTTTGAAAGCGTTGGGATTTGACAGAAAAGTGTCGTTGATTGATGGCTATGAGAAATATGTCCATCCTGATCTTGAAGTTGAATTCCTGACGCCGGAAAGGGGCAGAGGCAGAGAGAAACCCTACGCGATTGAAAAGCTCCATATAAACGCCCAGGGGTTGAGGTATCTTGATCTGATTCAAAGCCACGTCATGAAAACTTCTTTCAGGGGTATATCGCTTAACGTGCCGGAACCGTCCGCCTATGTTTTGCATAAGTTCATCGTAAGCGGCAGGCGCAAGGAATCATTTAAAAAGGAAAAGGATATTGAGACTGCCAGACAGATTGGCGAGTATCTTTTAGACAGGGAAGACCAGAAAAAGAAAATGCGGAAAATATATCTGGGCATGCCTGAAAAATGGAAGAAAGACCTGATGAAAATCGTAAAGAGAACTTCGGAAAAGATATACGCCTTTTTGAATTCTTTAGAGGATTAGACTCATTTTTCGGGCGAGCCTTTTGGTCTCGCCCTTTTTTTTATCTGAACCGATAAGTTGTCAGATGTATCAGATTACCACGACGTAACCTAAAGGTCATCATGACTTGAGAGGCGTCTCGTAATGGGTGTAATGGCAATCTCTTTAATGATGGAACAGGCGGAGGCCGCAAAAGGCCATGGCAATGCCGTATTTGTTGCAGGTATCGATCACCTGCTGGTCGCGGATGGAGCCACCGGCTTCGACAATGGCGGTTACACCGCTACGATGCGCGCGCTCGATATTATCGCCAAAGGGGAAGAACGCATCGCTGCCTAAGCAAACACCTGTGACCTTGCTCAGCCACTTTTGCTTTTGAGCCTTGGTTAATGGTTTGGGCTGACGTGTGAAAGTCTCGGCCCAAACGTCGTTGCCGATCACGTCTTCCGGTGTGTCGCCGAGGTAAACGTCGATGGCGTTGTCACGATTGGGCTTGGCAACATCGTCACGGAAAGGCAGATTCAGCACTTTGGGCATATGGCGCAACTGCCAGTTGTCGGCCTTCTGCCCGGCCAGACGGGTGCAGTGGATGCGGCTTTGCTGTCCCGCGCCCACGCCGATGACCTGGCCATCCTGCACATAGCACACGCTGTTGGACTGCGTGTATTTCAGTGTAATGAGGCTCAATACCAGGTCACGTTTCTGTGCGTCGGTTAGAGTCTTGTTCTCGGTAACAATGTTTTCCAGCATGCTGTTGTCAATCTTCAGGCTGTTTCGTCCCTGCTCGAAGGTAATGCCGTAAACCTGCTTGTGCTCCAGAGAGACGGGTACATAATTGGGGTCGATGGCGACCACGTTGTAGCCGCCTTTTTTCTTGGTCTTTAAAATTTCCAGAGCTTCCGGTTCATAACCAGGAGCAATGATGCCATCGGTTACTTCATTTTTGATAATCTTCGCCGTGGATACGTCGCACATATCGGAAAGTGCAATCCAGTCGCCGAAGCTGCTCATGCGATCGGCGCCGCGGGCACGGGCGTAAGCGCAGGCAAGCTTGGAGAGCTTCATTTTGGGATCGATGTGATACATTTTGCGCAGAACTCTGTCCAAAGGATAACCCAAGGCAGCACCGGCTGGAGAAACATGTTTAAAGGATGCCGCGGCAACCATGCCGGTATTTTCTTTTAGCTCTTTCACCAGTTGCCAGCTATTGAGAGCGTCCAAAAAGTTTATATAGCCGGGCTTGCCGTTCAATACCTCTACAGGCAGATTGCTGCCATCCGCCATAAAAATTCTGGCTGGTTTCTGGTTGGGATTGCAGCCATATTTAAGCGCTATTTCGTTCATTGATTATTCCTCCACTGCTTTGTATTTGTTGATAATGACGTCTTTAAACGTCTGAGTTTTAAGATCGATGGCACGCACAAACAAACTTACCTTGTTGTCTTCATTTAAGGCTTTCCAAAGCTTGGCGCCGTAAAGATCCGGGTCTTCCTCGTCTATGGCGACGTGTATCGGCTCGCCCGCAAAACTGGGAATCGGCGTCCCGTTGCATTTGTAGGTACTGATAAAGTGTCCTTCACCTGTCAGAGGTTGCAAATAATCGAAGGTAAAACGCTGCACGCTGTTTTCGTTGCCGTCGCAGCTTTTCAAAATGTTCAGTTTGTAGCCGCCCGTGCGCATATCCACTATGCCGGAAATGCGCGGCGTCCAGTTGGGTTTATCATCTTCAAAAGTACGGGTCGCGAGAGCCGCTTCAAAATTATAGTCTGAAAACTGATCGCGGGATATAAAATCATAAATAGTATTGGTCTGGTCGCCGTTGGTCACAATCGTTGTTTTGTCAATCGTCAGCACCGGGTTGTAAATAATCAGGTGCGGGTCGGTCATTTTGGAAGGGTCGGCTGCCATGGTGCGGATGCCGCCGTCGATGGGGTCAAACACCCGGTTACGACTGTTGATACTGCGTCCCATGATAAAATAGGCAATCACGGCTTTGTTGCCGCCAGGTGTTTTACCGATGCATATACCTCGGCCCGGATACTCGTTGCCGGCCAAATATTCATATAAGTTTGCTTTCATTTTTGCTTTTCTCCTCGATCATGTATAAGGGGGTTTCTTTTCGCTGCGGAGTATATGAAGAGAAGTTTCGTATGTCAACTGGATTTGGGTAAATTTTTAATTTTCAGATTGCAAATACTGACCCAATACGCTAAATACGTACAAATTTAGAGAGCAATACCACCTACATACAAAGGAGCCAGCATGAAAGCAAAAAGCGCCCCAAAAAATGTGATAGTCAGTGTAGTAATGGGCAGTGATTCGGATTTGCCAGTTATGGCGGAAGCAACCAAAGTACTGGAAGATTTTGGCATTGGCTATGAACTGATTCTGACTTCGGCACATCGCACGCCCCTGCGGACAACCAAGTTTGCAGTTTCCGCGGCTGGACGCGGCATTAAAGTAATTATCGTGGGAGCGGGAGCTGCTGCTCATCTCGCCGGTGTGATTGCCGCGCAGACAACCTTACCTGTAATCGGCGTCCCCATCGATTCCACTTCTCTGCATGGCCTTGACGCTCTGCTTTCCACCGTTCAAATGCCCGGAGGTGTACCTGTCGGTTCCATGGCCATTGGCAAATCAGGAGCTAAAAATGCCGCATTGTTTGCCGCTCGTATTCTTGCCATAGGAAACAAAGAAATAAGCGCAAAACTTTCCGCCCACAGGAATAAAATGTCCAAGGATGTTCAGAAGAAACAGGAAAACCTCAAATGCCGGAAATCCTGAAACCGGACGCAGATAATTCTGAGAAGAAAGTTCTGAGCAGAGCGGCAGAAATTCTGGCTGGCGGCGGCATTATCGCCTACCCGACGGAAACTTTTTACGGACTGGGCGCGGACGCAACAAACGAAAAAGCTATCGAGAAAATTTTTGCCGTCAAGGGAAGAGATTTAAAAAATCCTATCTCCCTGATTATCGGTAAACCTGATGATATTTATCCTCTTGTAAAGAATGTACCGGAAACAGCTAAAATACTTATGGCGGCATTTTGGCCGGGAGCGCTGACGATTGTTTTTCAGGCTTCAGATAAAATATCGCCGCTGCTTACGGCCGGAAGCGGAAAAATCGGTCTGCGTATCTCCAGCCATCCGATTGCCCTGAAAATAGTGCAAAAACTAAAAAAACCGCTCACCGCAACAAGCGCCAACCTGTCCGGCACACCCGAATGCTCACTGGCTTCCGAAGTTATTAAACAAATAGGCGACAAGATTGATGCGATTTTAGATTGGGGGGAAACCCAAGGCGGCAAAGCGTCTACCATCATTGATGTCACCTGCGATCCGTCGGTTATTCTGCGCGAAGGAACGATTAGTAGAAAAATAATCGAAGAATGCATTAATCGTTAATATTCTGCGCTCTCCAAAATATCCATTAGAAAAGCTTTGGGATATTATAGCACCTTCATTTTTCTTATATTTCAAAATTTCATATTCTTCGTAAAAAAAATAGCCCCAAAACCTTGTCCGGTTCCGGAGCTGTAATTCTCATTCATAATTTTCTTGTTACGTTATGACTGATTTCCTTAATCTGAATATGAAGAAAAAAATAAAACCTGTAAGAAACAGGTAAGGCAGAATGCCGTTTATCAGTAACAAGGAAAAACCGATCAAAGGATACAGTGCCACTCTTACTGCCGCTTTTGCCAGTGGTTTACCTTCAATGTAACTTGCGGCACCGGGGCCAATGCGGTAATACCAAGCGACAAACTTTCGCCCGAAAGCATTAGTCAGCAGGTACCTGTCTCTGAACTGCCGCAGGATTTCCACCTGTCCCGCCAGCGCCGAGCCGAATGCTGCCGTGGCAATGAAACACCCGCCACCGCCGCCACCGCCGCCGCCACTGGCAGGCGCAGCCTGTGTGGTCACGCTGAAAGTATCGGATACTCCGCCAATGGTCAGCGTCGCTTCTGTTTTCGTGGAATAATTTCCCGATGAATCTAGCTGAATCGTTACCGTATTACCATTATTCACTGTGCCGACGTCACTTGTGTATAATCCGCCGTTAATCGAATACATGCCGTCTACAATAGATATTGATGCCGCCTCATTGATTCCTGATACAGTTATGGCATTTGATATTACAGTTGTGTTCAATGCCACACCTGTCTTATCGGTAAAAGTAAACTGAGCAGGAATCGTATCCGGAGGTGCCGCCTGTGTTGTTACACTGAATGTATCGGATACCCCGCCAATGGTAAGAATTGCACTTTTTGTTGTAGAATAGCTTCCCGATGATGTAAGCCTCACCGTTATTTTATCACCATTACTCACTGTGTCGCTGGTGCTTTTGTATGAACCGCTATTGATGGAATATGTGCCGCCGCTGATATAGATGACTGTCTCCATAGCGAGTCCTGACACAGTTATCTCATTTGATGTAACAACCGTATTCAAAGCCACATCTGTTTGGTCGATAAAGTTGAACTGGTCAGGATCAGAGACAGTTGAGGGAAGATATGCCGCCACAATAGCCATAGTTTCACGGATATTTCGTGAATTGTCTCCATCTGCCGCATCACCGGCTACTCTTCCCTCATAAGACTCAAGAGGGGTAGAAAAGAGCGGCGCTTCTACATAAATATTACCGTAGCCGTCACTGCTGTAAGCCATAATAGTGTTATATGGTATGCCATTTGTTCCCGTAAAATACCATCCGGCGGAATAAGTGTTGAGGTAAGTATTTGGACCTGGATCTGATTTCTGAAATTTACCGTGATCGCAGCCAAGATTATGACCGATTTCATGTGTCATGGTATGACTGATATCAACAGATCGAATAGCAGACACTGAAAAGGCATAGTTCGGCTCTCCGGAATACGTCGTCAACATATAACCCATACCTACCGTTCCGGAAGCCGACCCGGTGTCCACCAGCATAACAACAAGGTCAGCTCCGAATGTATTACGCCAGCTATGAACAACGGACAGATTATAGGTGGCGTTGCCAGCTTGTAGCCTAGTCAAGTCTGTTCCCAAATTGCCGTTAGACGCGTAAGACACCTCAGCCGCATATACCAGTCTGAATGTCAGATTCACATTGCTGTTGGCTGCTGCCTGATTCATTCTGGCCACAGCATCGACGGCAAACATATTCATCCCTCCATTGCTGTCTACCCATGATTTGGCCGTCGAATCGAAAACTACCATTACATCAATGTTTGCGCTAAACACTGATGGTACAAAACAGAACAGAAAAAAAATCGCGGCCAGAAATCTAGGAAAAAAATTTATTCTTTGCATCTGAATACTCCCGACCGGTCTTTTACAATTTATTCAAACAAACAGAGGTTAATTGTGGCATCCTGAAAAACTAATTTATTTTATTGCAATGAAAATTAGACGAAAATACCTATGACCAATCAGCGAATTACCGGTGGCATTTTCTTCATATCGATTTCCGTCACCGAACCGGAACCATCCAGGGAATTACCTCTCACGCGATAAAGCACAGCCCGGTTCATATCCTGAACGGTCATAAGAAATCCTTCATTACCCATGGTCATAACAACTGTTGAGTTTTTATGATCCTTGAGTTTTCCGCTGATTATCATCGTTCCATTTGCATAATGTCTCACAGAATTAATATTTACTTCATGCGTAACATCAGGAAATAAATTAAGAGATATCTTCTCCCCTCTTGCAGGGGGGCTTCCTGTCTGATTATCCTCTGCTCCGGCACGTTTTGGCAGAATATCCCGGACAACAACAATCTGGCCTTTCCGAACTTCATATGATTTGAGAGATGCACTGGAGGTTGTTTGCGTTATCCCCTCTTTTTTGGGCCAAGCCAGCAACCGACCGGCACCATATGAAATTGACACCTGCGCAAATAAAGCAAGAAAAATATATATCAATATCCAACCTCTATAATTAAGAGCAACTACTTTATAATTACTCATGGTACACTCCCCCATACGATTATTTCTTATCGGAATTATTATAGAAAGAATTGTCTTTTATGTCAATGCTGATCTCTCCTTTGGACGGCTTGATCAAATACTTTTACCTCTATATCGCAACGATATTGCACAAGGCAAGTTGACTCTCGAACAGGCAATAGAGATAACAGCCAGTTTCTGTCTGAAAACCTGCGAGACCATACCGCTCTATTCCGAACGAGTCGACAAGTTCTTTAGCGGCAACGGAGTTGCCCAGGCTTTTACTCTGGGAGGCACTGATGCCGAGGGTAATGACGTAACTAATGCACTATCCGGCCTCATTCTGAACGCCTACGCGCAGGTACTGACCCGTGAGCCTGCTGTTCACGTTCGTATCCACCCCGGAACCACGGATTGGTTCTTCCACAAAAGTGTCGAGCTGCTCCAACAGGGCACCAGCCGACCTTCTTTCTTCGGAGACACGGCCGTCGTAAGAGCGCTGGAGGAAGCTTACAGGGCTATCCGGACAACACCGGTTAATTCAATTCAGTCCAGCATTTCTGTCTTCATGATGGTCCCGGCATAAGAAGCCTGGTTTTTTTCAAGGGTTGCCCCCTGCGCTGTCCCTGGTGCCAGAACATCGAATCCTGGAAGCCGGAACCTGAAATAGCCTTCAAAGCTCATCTTTGTATAAACTGCGGCAGGTGTGTAGAAAAATGTCCCGAGCATGCTTTTTCGAAAATTGGAAAAAGAAATGTTCGATTTTGCCGTTACTGCTTTACCGGCACCGATAATTGCCCCTCCGGCGCTTTGACGCGCTTTGGTGTCATCCGGTCTGTAGAAGATCTGTTAGAGGAATTGCGTCCGGAGTTTTCACTATTTAAGACATCCGGAGGCGGCGTAACTTTCACCGGCGGTTATGCGGTACGGGAAACATAGAGATTAAGAACAACCTGAAATCTCTTGTGGGTGACTGAAACAAAAGAAGTGGCCCTTTTGTATGGCCGCACCTTCCTATTGTTCCGGGGATGACTGACGGGAACGATAATATAAAAGACCATTACAATGGCAATTAAAAAACATTTACTCCAGGGAATTTGTTTCTCTATCTCATGGAAGCTTATAGCCTTTCTCTGTAAATAATTTCAGGCAAGTATCTGCGGCAACTTCATCATAAAGAATTCCCTTATTTTTATTGATCTCTTCAAGGGCAACACCAATCCCCAGGGAAGCACGATAGGGACGGTGAGAAGCCATGGCTTCCACGACATCGGCAACAGCCATAATCCGCGCCTCGAGTATAATTTCATCCCCTTTTAGATTATGGGGATAGCCGGAACCATTAATTCGTTCATACACCGGATCGTAGCCACTTTTATTAAGTTCACGGATTATAAGCAGTTCATCATCTTTCGAATCTTCAATCATTAGTACCCGAAGCGATTTATCTTTCATATAGTTGCTTCCTGTATGTTGAAATGATCTGACAGGTTGAACGTTAACCGATAACTGCTACGGCCACAGAATGGTCTTTAATCATGGAGAAAGGGGAAATAAGAAAAATACCATAACAGGTCAGTACGTTTCCACTCTCATCATGTTCGTTGTTCCCTTAGTCCAAAGCGGGTGGCCTAGCGTCATGACGACGCGATCACCGGACTCAAGCCCCTTCATGGTTTTCAGGAGTGGCTGGATGGATGCCAGCATTTCCGAGAGATGTTTCGCCCGGGGAATGAGCAGGCTCTCCACGCCCCTCAGAAGACCCATGCGCCGGGCGTTTACGATGTCCGTCGTGGCGCCGATAACGGGAATATCCGCTGCCAGCCGGGAGACCAGGCGGGCACTGCCGCCGCCTTCGGTGAAAACTACAATGAGCTTGGCGCCAATCTCCTCCGCAGTGCGGCAGGCCGCGAAGGCTACGGATACATCCGTGCGACCGGAGAGATCCTCCTCCAGGGTATCAGCCAGTAAGCCGATGCGGGGTTTGTAGTGCGCATCAGCGTCAGCGGCAATGGTATCCAGGTAGTGCACGGCTTCCAGGGGATGCTTACCCACGGCACTTTCGGCGGAAAGCATCACGGCGTCGGTACCGTCCCAGATAGCATTGGCAACGTCGCTCGCCTCGGCTCGGGTGGGTTGTGGATTCTCGATCATGCTCTCCAGCATCTGGGTAGCGGTGATGACAGGTTTCAAGGCCTGGCGCGCCTTCCGGATAATTTGCTTCTGGAGCGCCGGCACTTTCTCCACGCCGAATTCCACTCCCAGATCGCCCCGCGCCACCATGACACCCCAGCTCACGTGCAAAATCTCCTCCAGATTGTCCAAGGCCTGGGGATGCTCGATCTTGGCGATAATGGTCTGGGGTCCGCCAAGTTCCCTGATATGCAGACTAAGCGCCTCCACGTCGGAAGCACGGCGCACAAAACTTTGCGCGAAGAGATCCACGCCCTCATTCACACCCCAGCGAACGTCTTCAATGTCCTTGGAAGTCAAGGGATCGAAGGCCACGTCGAGTTCAATAGGATGGACGCCCTTGCGTGCTTTCAGCAGACCGCCAACCAATACCTTCAGCAGGATCTGTTGATTGCTTGTTTCCACGACTTCAAGCTTCAATGCGCCATCGTCCAGCACCCATATCTGGCCGATCTTAGATCCCGTGAACAATTCCGGGTGTGGAAGAGGCGCCGCCCACTGATAACCATTGGGCGCGGGCGTACCGGCTGCGTAGAGGACGCCGATACTGTCCTTCTCCATAATTACCGGCGCTTCCAATAGACCTATCCGCCACTTGGGTCCCTGGAGATCCAGAAAAACGGGGATCGTTCGTCCCAGTTCATCCGAAATTTTCCTTATAAGTTTAAGGACCGGCGTTCGTTCCTCAGGCTTGCTGTGGCTGGCGTTAAGACGAACCGCGTCAGCGAGTTTCAGGGCTTCCCGCAGGGATCCCTCGTCCTGCAAGGCCGGCCCCATGGTTATTACCAGCTTGGTCTTACGTTTTTTGATAAGAACTTCCTTATTCAGTCCTGCCATATTATATCCTTAGTATCCTTATTATCTTTCGGTGGAACTCTTTTATCTTCTCTGGACATCATATCTAAGTTGGTCTTGGCCTTCTCATGTCCTTGTTGGGCCGCCTTGATATACCAATTCAGAGCCTGAGAATTGTCCTGTGGCACAACTATACCTTCCTGATATATACCGCCCAGATTAAATTGGGCTTCTACGTGTCCTTGTTCAGCCGCCTTAAGATACCACTTCACAGCTTCAGCAAAGTCCTGTGAGACACCTTCACCAAAGAAATATTTCAAACCCAGATTATACTGGGCTTCTGCATGTCCCTGCCGGGCGGCCTTACTATACCACTTAACGGCCTCGGCATCATCCTGCGGCACACCTTCACCGTTATGGTACATTAACCCCATATTAAACTGGGCATCGGCAATTCCCTGTTGGGCCGCTTCTAAAAACCATTTTACGGCCTCAGCATCATCCTGCGGCACCCCTTCACCATTATGGTACATTAACCCCATATTAAACTGGGCATCGGCATCTACCTGTTGGGCCGCTGTGAAACACGGCTTTACATCCTCCGCATCTTGCTGCGCAACACCTAAATCGTTAACATGCACTTTGTTAATTTCAACCTGAGTGTCAGTATCCACCTGCTGGGCCGTTGTAAGATTTGACTTTTCCACTACCGCATCTTCCTGCGGAACGACTGACCAGTCTAAGTCAACACCACCCATCGCCACTTGAGCTTTGTGATCATCTTGATGAACGTCTTTATGTTCTTTGTATACCTTAAGCAAATTGGACGGTGCCTCTACCATTCCTTTTAAAGCAGCCTTAAGAAATCCTTTTGCAGCCTTTGCATAGCTCTGTGGAGCACCTTTATCGTCTACACTCACGTCGCCAATCTCAACTTGAGCCTCAGTACCCGCCAGTTCAGCCGCTGTAAAATTAGACTTTACAACATCCGCATCCTCCTGTGGGACACCTAAACTGTCAACATGCACTTCGCTAATTTTAACTTGGACTTGAGTATCCGTCTGTCCAGCCACCGGAAGATTCGACTTTGCAACCACCGCATCTTTCTGCGGAACGACTTTGTCTTCTTTTTGTATCTTATCCAGGTTTAACTGTGCCTTTTCATGTCCTTGTTCAGCTGCCCTACGATACCACTTTATCGCCTCAGCATGATACAACAATCCCAGATTAAACTGGGCCTCGGCATCTCCCTGCCGGGCCGCCATAAGATTGACCTTTACCGACTCGGCATCCTCCTGCGAAATACCTAAACCGTTTATGTGCACTTCGCTAATCTTAACTTGATCCTCTGTATCTGCCTGATGATCCGCTTTGAAATATGGGCTTACAGGTTCGGCATCTTCCTGTGGAACACCTTTGTATTCTTTGTGTATTTTGTCCAGTATGGTCTGGGCATCGGCATATCCCTGCCGGGCTGCCTTACTATACCACTTTACAGCTTCGGCATCGTCCCGTGGAACACCTATACCATCATGATACATTTCACCCAGATTGAACTGGGCATTTGCAAGTCCTTGTTCAGCAGCTTCCAGGAACCACCTTGCGGCCTCGGTATCGTCCTGTGGAACACCTTCACCATTATGGCACATCAAGCCCAGATTGAATTGTGCATCTGCGTATCCCTGCCGGGCTGCCTTAAGAAACCATCTTGCAGCTTCGGCATCGTCCTGTGGGACGCCCCTGCCTTCCTGATACATCCAACCCATATTGAACAGGGCCTTTGCGTATCCTTGTTCTGCGGCATTAAGAAACCATCTTGCAGCCTCATCATCGTCCTGAGGAACACCTTTTCCGTTCAGGTACATCACTCCCAGATTGTTCTGGGCAATTGCGTTTCCCTGTTGGGCCGCTTTTAGTATATCTTTCAAAGATGACATGTTTTTTTTCATGTGAATTATTCTCTTAAGAATGTTTGACCTGCCTTGGATGATTGTACCACAAGTTAAGTCAGAGTTCAGCAGTTTTTGACGATTCCCGATTGAAATTTTGTATGAATTGGAGAAACAATAAATACAACTTTTCCCCACAGCATTAACCGATGTATAGACTATTATGAGACAATTAATAATTGGAGTTTTCAAGTTCTTGAGTTTTTTACAGCCCTCGCATATAATCCGGGCGGATTAAACTCTCATCCCTGTTTTCCAAAACAGCGTCAACCATAGCTATCATTTTTTGTTTGTCTTTCTGAAGCGTACCGGTAACAGGAAGATAGTTGGAAGCATGAGTGCCGACAAACTTCATGTTATCTGCGGTAATGTTCTCGAAGATCTGTTTCATCTCTTCCAGAGTTTCAAAGGGATCCAGTAATTTGAACTCGCCCCGTTCTAACTGACTATATAATACAGTTCCGGGAACAGGTGTCACCGTCAGCGCCGCCAGATACTGCGGCTTCATTTCATTGCATATTTTTGCCGTAGCCAGGGCATGCCGTCGGGAAACCTCGCCCTTCCCTGCCAGCCCCAGGAGTACCATGGCGGAGAGATTGATTCCGGCCGCAACCAGATTTTTTCCGGCCTGAAGCATCTGGTCAGAATCAACTCCTTTTTTCACTTTCTTCAGAAGTTCGTCATCACCAGTTTCCACGCCAAGATAAGCCTTGGTCAGACCGGCGTTCCGCAGTGCATTTAATTCTTCTATAGATTTGGACAAGGTGCTTTGTGGTCCGACGTAGCTTCCTACATGGCGCAGGGATGGAAAAGTTTGATAAAGCTTTTTAAGTATTGCCAGAAGCATATTCGTTTCCAGAGCAATAGCATCGCCATCGCAAAGAAAAACTTTTTCCAAATCGCCATAGGAATCTTTGGCCATGGCTATGTCTTCCATAATTTCGGCAAGAGAACGCTCTCTGTACTTTTTGTCTTTGTACATGCCGCAGAAAGTGCATTGATTATGGGAACAGCCGACAGTACATTGCAGAAGATAACTGTTGGCTTCGCTAAACGGCCGGAATATGTTGCCTTCGTATCTCAATTATTTTACCTTTAGCCATAAAAAGCAACCATCAGACTTCCCCTGGATCATCCGATGGTTGGAAGATGTGTAATATTGATTATTCCGAAAGGAGGCGCTCCGCACCCACCGTCACAACCGTCGTCTTAATTACTCCCGCCGGCTCGTGAGTAAAAACAACCATGAAAGGTATCTGTCCGTTGGGCATAATTTTATCGTTAGAATTATTAAGACCCTCCTGACGGGAAAGTTTTAATAAAATTTCCTCTTCTGATAAATTTGTAAGCTCCTCATCAGTTATGATATTGCCCGCATAACTGGTATGTTCGCCTAAAACCACAGAATAAGCGTCAAGGATATCGCCCTTTATCAATATCCGCGAAATAGGATATTCCGCCCTATTTACAGCAGTCCCCTCTACAACACCGATCGGTCCTAAAATATAGTTGTTTACCACTCTATGCCGTACATCCTGAAGTCTTACCATCTGTGGAACAGCAATTTCCGGACGAGCCGGTTCTGCAAGGCCGATATATACTAAAGCATTGTTAATAATCTGTTCACCGGATTGCGGGAAGACAAAGAATATTGCGGCGGAAATTATCAGGATAACAAAAATAGATCCAACGGCTAACTTCCAGTTTTTTCCGGAACTTGTTGAAGATAACACTTCTCTTGGTCCAACTTCTTCTTTTTTTATGCTGATGCTTTCTTCCGGTCTTTTTTCTATATTCAAATTTATTTCTTCATCTAAATCTTTTTTTGTTCTCATGGCTTTATCAAGAGAATGCAAGCCGTTTGCATCCCGATAGACAAAGTGTTGGGATTCCGTTGACAAATCATCGCCCTTGGGGGCCGGTTTGGATTCTTCTACAGGTTTGACCGGTTCTGACGGTAAATCTTTCTCCGGCTTCATCAGAGCATTTTCCTGAAAATAAACATGTCCACAGCGGCTGCACCGGAGCCACACACCGGTGCCATGCATCAAATTATCATCAAATCTAAATTTTGTCCGGCATTGCCTACACTGAATTATCATTCCCTCTCCTCTTGTTTACTGCTCAATTATATAAACGTCAGGGAAAAAACGGAACTGTTCATCGAAATCCAATCCATAACCTACCACAAATCCGTCATCAATGGTGAAACCGGCATAGTCAGCTTCAAAGGATACTTTTCTTCTCTTGCGCTTATCTAAGAAAACACAAATTTTCAGCGAATGAGGATTTCTTTCTTTAAGCCAATTAACAAGATATTGCAGCGTCAGACCACTGTCCACGATGTCTTCGACAATCAAAATATCCCGGCCTTTTATTGAAGTTTCAATATCTTTTGTCATCACTACTTTACCTGAACTTTCAGAACCTGCGCCATAACTCGCTACCCTGACAAAATCGACCTTACAAGGAACGCTGAGTTCCCGAACTAAATCAGCCATAAAAATGAATGCACCCTTAAGAATACCGATAACGACTAATTCACGTCCGGCGTAATCTTTGGATATTTGAGAAGCTATTTCTCTTACCCGTTTTTGAATTTCATCACGGGAGAAAAGAATTTGTTTTGATATTTGATCCATTTATAAAGCCTCTAAATTAAATAATATCTCTTTGAAAACTGACTCACAACATTTCTAAATAAAAGATGAAGCCGACAATCCCGATGAATCGGGACCAACAAAAATAGCGCCCGGCATGCGCCGGGGTTCCCTTTGGTTTAGAATTTGTGTAACACTAGTCAAAGTGATTGTAATATGTCAATAAAAAAATTAAACCCCACTCTTATAAACAGAAACGAATTTTTCAATATTCGACCAGATCATCATTTCCGCCTCATCAATTTCCTCAGTATTTTTAAATGAGGAAGACAGACTCAAAAAAATAGCATTAAGCGGAGATACTTCCCGGCCATACTTTGCGTAGTCAATATAGCTGATCATGTATTGCGATCCGTCAAAATAATATTTACCTAACCGGTTTGTTTCCAGCGACCGAAACGGCCAGGCAAGTTTCCAATTAAAATATTCCAGCGCAATATCTTTTAAAGATACATTATCGAATTCTTCCGGTTTAAGTTCACCGCCGATTCTATCGGCAATTAAACGAAAATACTGGGTAACCAGATCAATATCGGTCACAACGAGACCGTAAAGGTACCAGTCATCAATTATTTTTATCAGGATTTTAGATTGAGACTGCGGAATAAAATGATGGCTGGGACAAAAATGACCGGCGCAAAGTTCCTGTCCGTAAAATGAACAGGCACGTAAATCGATGCCGGAATTTTGCTCCGGATGTAAAAGACAGCCCACTTTTTTTTCTTCGTTGTCGAGAAAACCAAGGTATTCGCAGCAATAAATTACTTCATATCTCTTTTTAAAATCTTCGGCAGCAAATGTTTCTTCGGCGTATAGCGCAACATCGTCCGGATTTTTTACAAGTTTTTGGAAACGTTTGGTGCGCAAACGCAACCGCTGCTCAAGAGACGAGCGGGAACTGTCCACATAATTATACAGGCCGCAGCAGGCGCCACAGGATTTGCATTCATCCGGTTGGCAAAGGATGATAAATTTTGAATCAGACATTTTTTTATTTACCTGATATTTTTCTAAGGTGAACCGGAATCACTCAAACACAATGGTTTTTGATCCATAAACCAGTATTCTATTTTCCAGATGCAAATGCAAAGCACGCGCCAGCACAATTCTTTCCAAGTCCTTACTCTTTCTCTGAATAGCATCAACAGCGTCACGGTGACTGATCTTGATCACGTCCTGAGCGATAATAGGTCCTTCGTCCAGTTGCGCCGTCACATAATGGCCGGTTGCTCCGATAATTTTCACACCACGGTTATAGGCCTGCTGATAAGGATTGCCCCCGGCAAACGCGGGCAAGAAGGAATGATGGATATTGATTATTTTATCAGGATAATATTTAAGGAAATTCCCGCTGAGAACCTGCATGTAACGCGCCAGAACCACCAGATCAATATTCATCTCCCGCAGAAGTTTCAATTCTTTAGCTTCCTGTTGTTTCTTGTTCTTATCCGTGATGGGAAAGTGGAAAAATTTCAGTCCGAATTGTTCCACCAGATCGCGGGCATCCGTATGATTGCTGATTACCGCTTCAACGTCAGACGCCAGTTCTCCCATATGCCGGCGCAAAATAAGATCATGCAGGCAATGGAGATGTTTAGAGACAAAAATCGCCATCCGCGGCATATAATCCGTAAAATGCAAATCCCATTTCATTTTAAATTGTTTAGCCAACGGCGCAAAAGCAGCAGAAATTTCATCACGGCCAAGAGCGAATCCGTTGAGTTCCCATTCGATCCGCATAAAGAAAAGTTTGTCTGTTTTGGATGTATATTGATCGGCATGGACAATATTGCCATTGCGACGAAAAATAAAATCGGAAATTTTGGCGACAATCCCCTTGCTATCGGCACAGGACAAAAGTAAAATGGCATTGACATCGCTCATAAAACGGTTTCACCTTCGTTGTTTTTTACAACATGTTATGTATAAGAGGATTAGAGTTGCAGGTCAAGTGTAAAAATGCTAAGGGCTATATCCTCAAATAAAACAACATTTAAAATCGGAAGCAAATGAATTTAATTGAAGAAATAAAATTAGCCAATGGATTGATTTTAAAGATTTTTGATTTATCACGCACCATAGCCGCCGACACGGTTAAGGTGGAAATTTCTTTTCAAACGAAAATTTATCTGAAAGAATCTTATTTCACGGACGCTCAGGATTATGATCAGGTAAAAAATACCATGGGCGATGAACTTGCCTACGAACATAAACTGGAGCGGTCTTTTGTGCCTCAGAAAAATGAAGATACTGTCCGTGATGATTTAATCAACACATTCAAAAGTAATTCTCTGGATTATCTTGCCGCCGTCAATTTTCCCAAAAAGATGGCGATGTCCATACTTAAAGATATCAAAAAGAATCCTTACAAATATCACCCTCATATTTACTCCGATTCAGAAGAATAGTTTGACGGCTTGATTATAATCCGAAGGTAAATTATGAATAATAATTTCGATGAACTTTTACTTGGCGCTGAAAAACCCAGCCGTTACATCGGTACAGAAGTAAACGCTGTCCGTAAAGATAAACCGGAAGTCCGCTTTTTGCTGGCTTTCCCTGATACATACGAAGTCGGCATGTCTCATCTCGGTTTGCAGATTCTATATTCTATTCTCAACGAAATTCCCTACGTGGCAGCAGAACGTTGTTTTGCCCCCTGGCCGGATAGGGAAAAGCAATTGCGTGAAGGGAATATTCCGTTAACCTCTCTGGAAAGTCAGAAACCGCTGACAGATTTTGATATTGCCGGTTTTTCCTTACAGTATGAACTGTCTTACACCAATATGCTCAACATGCTGGATTTGGGAGGCATACCGCTTGCCCGCAAAGAGCGCAAAGATGGACATCCCCTGATAATCGCGGGCGGCCCCTGCTGTTTTAATCCGGCGCCGCTTGTTGATTTTATTGATGCCTTTGTTATCGGCGAAGGAGAAGAAGTCGTAGGAGAAATTACCGCAGCGATTCGCGCGGGTAAGAAAAACTCTCTTTCCCGAAATAACCTGATAAAAGAGCTGGCAAAGATCGCCGGCATTTACGTTCCCGCTGTTCACGGAAAAGATCAAATCATCAAAAAAAGAAACGTCGTTGATCTCAATTTATGGAAGCATCCGCTAAGACCCATTGTTCCGCTGATGCAGACAATTCACGACCGCATCACACTGGAAATAGCACGCGGCTGCACCCGCGGATGCCGGTTTTGTCAGGCGGGGATGCTCTGGCGTCCTTACCGCGAAAGAAACACTTCCCTGCTGATGGAAATGGCCGAAAGGATGCTTCAAGAAACGGGCCATGAAGAAATATCGCTTTTATCTCTGAGCTCCGGCGATTACAGTTGCATTGAGCCTCTGGTACAAAATCTGATGAACCGCTACCACTCCCGGCGCGTAGCGCTGGCGCTTCCTTCGTTGCGCGTGGAATCTCTCAACACAACATTAATGGAAGAAATCAAACGAACACGGAAAACCAGTTTTACGCTGGCGCCGGAAGCGGGAACGGATAAAATGCGCCTGATTATCAATAAGGGCAACACCTCCGAAGACTTGCTCTCCACCGTGGATAAAATATTCGCTGCCGGTTGGAAATCAATTAAACTCTACTTTATGCTCGGTTTGCCCAATGAAACCAAGGAAGATTGGGAAGGTATTGTTAATCTGGGATATGAAGCCCTGCGAGCCGCAAATAATCGCGGGCAGGTCACCATCAGCCTTTCCACCTTCGTTCCCAAACCGCACACACCTTTCCAATGGCAAAGACAGATTTCTCCGGAAGAAACTTATGAACGGCAGGACTTTATCCGTAAACGAATCAAGAACCGCAACCTGAGCGTCAAATGGCATGACGCAAAAATGAGTTTACTGGAAGGAATATTTTCACGTGGAAATGAAAGTGCGGGAGTCCTTCTGGAGGCTGCTTTTCGCAAAGGCTGCCGCTTTGACGGCTGGACTGAAATTCTGCGTTTCGACCTCTGGCAGGAAGCGATGACGGAGGCGGGAATTAAACCGGAAGATTTCACCCGCGAACGAAAGATTGACGAACGACTGCCGTGGGACAATATTGACTGCGGCGTGACCCGTGAGTTTCTGCTGGAAGAAAAACAAAAAGCGGAAAATCAAACAGTGACAGATGATTGCCGGTTTTCGGATTGTCAGAACTGCGGAGTATGCGATTTCGCCACAACAAAAAACATTTTTGCGGCAAAAGATGAAATCAAAACAGTTCAGTCATCGTCACCGCTTCCTGATGCTGCCATTGGTACAGAAAAAAAATATCGTTTAACTTTCAGCAAACTTGGACACTCCCGGTTTTTATCTCATTTGGAACTATCCCAAGCTTTAGTGCGAGCTTTGCGCCGCAGCAGCCTCACGCTTGCTTATTCTTTCGGCTACCATCCGCATCCTAAAATATCCTTTGCCACCGCCACCGCCGTGGGCATGGGAAGCAGGCAGGAATACGCGGATATTACCGCGCAGGAATATCTATCAAATTTAAATTTGCTAAAGAGTGAAATAAATTCCGCCCTGCCTGAAGGCATTGAAATTTTAGAAATCAGTAAACTATCATACGAAGAAAAGGCTATCGCTCAAATGTTAAAGGGCTTTGAATATGAACTTTACCTTCCCGCCGCCATCGATTCTTCACGCCTGAAGGCCATGGAAGAAAATATTAAGAATTTTCTAGCGACTTCTGAATTCAAAATACAAAAAATATCCAAAGGCAAAACCGTCATAAAAGATATTCGTCCTTTCGTGCAAAGCCTGATTCTTGATACCGCCGGCAAAAAAATATTTTTCGCCGTGCCGCACATTCAGGAAGGTTCTGCCCGACCCACCGATATTATCGCTCATGTCCTGAAATCAGACGCCGATGAATCACAGAAGATCAAAGTAGTCAGAACAAAAAGTGTCCTCGATTAATCTCAATATTAAATATTTGATTTTCATCAAATATTATCGTACAAAATACATAAATCAACGAAAAGTTATTAAAAATCTACAAATTTAAGATTACTTATATTAACTATTAGCCATGAAGAAAATGACAAACATAAAGGGGTAACAAAGAATGTCATATCAATCAGTTGACCAACTCCAGAAGGTTCTCACTGCAAAAGTGTTCCATTATGCCAAAGACTCCAAGAAGGCCGCAGGCCGAGCCCTCGGAACCCTTGTTGAAATCATCACATTCTACGCACTTAAATCTTGGGGATTTGAAAGAAACGTTGCAATTGAGAGACCATTGCCGGAATTCGGAAACGACGAGATCACCCATAATGTTGAGTATAGTCTTCATCCGTCAAACCTTCTGATGAAGATGAAGTTCAGCCGGGATGAGCTTCCTATCACCGCAAAAAAGATCGCCAATAATCAAAAGCTTGCCGACCTTGGAATCACCGCTGAATCGATGAAATCGAACGCACTACTGAGCAATGACCTGATTTTAAGGAACTCATGCACGGTCTGCGACTGCGGCGAAACATTCATAAACGCATACCTTGACCAACTCAGAAAGAGCGGAGGCCAGTATTCCATTGTATCTCTTCGACGCCGCCCATTCGCGATTTTTGAGTGTAAACGGGTCGGCGTCGAAGAAGGAATGAGGAAAGGACCTCAGACAATTGAAAAGGCGAAGCAAGGCGCCTATGTTGCGCGAACAGTGTCAGCGTTACAGAAAATCAGGTTGACCAATGGCAGCATGGGCGGCCTGATTCAGAAACGTGATGGCTCGTTCCGACATGGTGACTACTACAATTTGATGGCGGAAATTATTGCATCTGACGATTCAGAACTTCTGTCGAGGTTTATTCTAACGGTCGGAGTTGTTAGCAATCACGGCAATTGGTTCACATCAGAGAATCACAACAAGGAACTGAAGGTTCTCGCTCAATCCTACGATTGGCTTCTTTTCCTGACCGACACGGGAATCGCGCAGTTTATTGATGAGTTGTTGTTCCATCCCACGAAGGAACTATCGGCAGCGAAAGAGTCATTTCTGGCGAGTTACACAGGCAAGAAGGGAGTCAATCAATTCACAAAGGTTAGAATTTCACTTAAGGCTGATGCAGCTCTCCAATCCTATTTCACGTCACATATGAGAACGATTGAAGGCTGGTTCAATATCATCGCCCCAGCTGGCAAAAAGCTTACGGTTCTCAAAGAAGAACTTGAGACACTGAAAAGCAAGAGATGGCAGGATATTCACACATGACAGCAGGTCGAACACTCAACACGCTAAGCCAAGAATGGGGAACACCGGAGAAGTATGTCAATGCCGTACGCGATTTTTTTGGCGGAAGCATTGACCTTGATCCCTGTTCAAATAAGTATTCGATTGTAAATGCTCGAACGGAATATAAACTTCCCAAGCATGACGGACTCCGGGAGAGTTGGAATTTCCCCACCATCTATGTAAATCCACCGTACGGAATTAACAAAGAACATGGTACATCAATCAAAAGATGGTTGTGTAGGTGTGCCGTAGCATATAAAGAACACAAATCTGAAGTTCTTGCGCTTGTGCCCGTGGCAACAAATACCGGTCACTGGAAGAATTATGTCTTTGGTGTAGCAACAGGTGTGTGCTTCCTCTATGACACACGACTTAAGTTCCTTGTCAATGGTCAAAACGGTGGAAAGGGCGCCCCCATGTCCTGTGCAATGATCTACTGGGGAAAAGATTTCGAGAGGTTCCTCACCTCTTTCAGCAAGTTCGGTGCTGTCATTGATCTTCGCTCACTTAAGGGAAAAAAATTCGGCGAGTGTGCTGAGAATGGACAATTGAATCTGCTTCCCGAAGAAGATGATGCGAATTGCTAACTCTCAACATTCGCCGGGGTTCCCTTTGATTTTGGAATGGTAGGAGAACTTTTGTGAGAGTATGGGACTTAAACCCCGGTTATTTAAACCGGCAAAGTCTTCTGGGTGAACACCGAGAACTGCATGCGATTGTTTCCATTATTAAACACAACAAAAAAGGTTACTCCCGGCATCCTGAAACGCTGCGCTGGCAGGGCTTCGGATGGGCGCTTAGCCAGCGCCATAAATTGTTAGCGGCGGAAATGAACTTAAGAGGTTACATGGATAGAACTCCCGTATTGCTGAAAACTCAACCTCAGAAATGGCCGGACGTATTTGTTGATGCTCCTGCTACTCAGTTCTCAATCCTTGCGGGAAAATACAAAAATAAGGAGCAGGGGCGTATACCACTGCCTAAAAATGTACAGCAGTTATGGGCACAGCATCAATATTCCGTAATGGCCAGAGATGAAGCTGAATATAAATACCTGGGCGGTTGGGTTGCATCGAAAAAAACCGGCAAGCGTATAGGTGATATTTATCCGGAACTGGTATCACTACTGCGCTGTCCTCCCGCTGAAGGAAATCTCAGAGAAACCATCAGGCATATGCAGGATTATGTTCGCGCATACCTGTCATCTTCCGAAACAGCAATCGAAAGAGACTCTACACGAGATATATTAAAGCAGATACAGCGTCTGGCATTTTTGCACGATATCGTTTATCTAAAGGAATCGACAGCATTGGGCGAACTGCAGGCATGGATTCATTAAAGAGGTTGAAGAATGGCTGATAATAAAGCAAGCTTTACAGCATTAGCAACTGCGTATATGCGGGCGGCACACCAGTTGCTGGAAGCGAAGCCTCTGCTTTTCGACGATCCGGTCGCCCTGCCGCTTCTCGGTCCTGAAGCATTAAAGAATATTCAAGATACGAAAGATCATTATCAAACTCCCGAAGTTCTTGCATTGCGCACCCGGATAATTCTGCGTTCACGATTTACCGAAGACAGACTCGCCGCCGCAGTCTCGCGCGGAATCAGGCAATATATAATCCTCGGCGCCGGTTTCGATACATTCGCGCTGAGGCAGCCTTCCTGGGCAAAAGAATTGAAGATTGTGGAAGTTGACCATGCAGGAACCCAATCTCTGAAACGCTCCTATATTGATGCAGCCAAACTTACAATTCCGGAAAATGTTTTGTTTGCCGATATTAATTTTGAACACGAATCATTGCATGAAGGCCTGCGCAGGTATAATGTTTCAATGAATAAACCGGCTTTTTTCTCCTGGCTGGGTGTGATGATGTATTTGAAAGAAGACGCCATTGATGCCGTGCTCCACTCTGTCGCCATGTTTCCGGCCGGCAGTGAGATAGTGTTGACATTCGTGCGGCCGCCGGGCGACGTTCCTTCAATAATTGCCCAGAGCGTCACGAATCTTGGTGAACCTTGGCTGAGTCATTTCGAACCCGATGAAATCGAAGAAAAACTATATGGCACAGGATTTTCTAAAGTGGAGTTTCTGACACCTGCGGAGGCTGAAACACGGTATTTCCGGTCACGCCCCAGAGACCTGCCCGTGCCACAGCAAACCAACATTCTCAGCGCAATACGATAATGTTCTCTTAAACTTCCCGAACAATCACGGGTATGAACCCCAAGGCAAGCCCTGGACCATAATTCCGCCCCAAGGGGCGGGGTATTATACCCTCCGCCTATGGCGGGATTGTTCGACTAACAAATTTCAATACACTTCGTTTTTGAAATTTGAGTCTCACAATAAACATTTGATTTTAATAAAGTATTGATTTAAACAATTCCATGCTGAATCAAATCAAATACGATAAAGGTTTGCCAAAAATGAACAGAGAAGTTCTACTGATTTCTCTACAGGAAGACTTGGACGTTATAGGCCTAAAAAGCCTCCACTATCAACTTCTTGGGCATGGCTTTGCTTCACATATACTTTTTATACCAAAGTTTCCTGGCGCCGCAATGTCCGACGACATTTGCAACCTCGTAGATAAACTTTCGCCTTTGTTCATAGGTATAAGCCTGATGTCTGTCGAGTATGATCGCGCCAGACAATTGACACATGTCTTGAAATCACATTACCCATCAATGCCGATTATCTGGGGAGGAATCCATCCGACAATCGCACCGGAAACCTGCCTGGACTACACGGACTTCATATGCATTGGTGAAGGGGAAAATTTCATTGTAGATTTCGCCGATGCAATTGCCAATGGGTCTAGTCCCGAAACTCTCAACAGCCTCGCTTTCCGAAAAAACGGCCAAGTTATTCGGAATACTCTTTATACTCTCATAACTGATCTATCCGCACTTCCTGTCTGTGAACATATACCTAAAGATAGCTATGTGCTGCACAAAGGAATCATAACTACTTTGGACACCAGAACCTTCAGAAAGTATGCCCGATACTCAGGCACAACCTATTCGATCATGAGTTCGAGAGGCTGCCCTTTCTCCTGCACATACTGCTGCAACAATGCACTGGCAAAGATATACGATTCAAAAAAAATAAGATTCAGGGAGCCCTCTAATGTTATTGATGAATTGAAAACGGCGATCGCCCAATACCCGTTCATTGAATACATAAATTTTCAGGACGATTGTTTTTTGTCGATGTCCGACGAAGAGATGGAGCGGTTTTGTCATTTGTACAAACAGGAAATCAAGATCCCCTTCATTGCCAGGAGTATTCCCACATTCATTACCGAACTCAAGTTATCGTCGATGAAATCAGCGGGACTGGCCTGGATTAGTCTCGGCCTGCAGAGCGGAAGCAATCATGTATGTCAGGATATCTATCAGCGGCAATCCGGCAAAGAGGACTTCATTAAGGCGGCGCAAGTTATCAAAAATCAGGAACTGGCCGCCTTCTATGACGTTCTTCTGGACAATCCTTTCGAAACTGACGAAGACAGGATTAATACAGTACAAACCCTTATGGAAACACCCAAACCATTCTACACCCAGTTTTTTTCCTTAAGTCTGTATCCTGGTACTGAACTGCGAAAACAAGCACTGGAGAAAGGTTTGATAAAGGGTGATGAGTATCAGAGCAAGGATTACCTTCTATACAATAAGACGAACATAAACAATTTGATCCGGCTTGCCACCTTCATGCCATCAAACTGGTTGAATTTTCTGTTGGAACTTTTCCGTAGAAAACAGAATTCGCTCTGGTTCAAAATAAACATCTCTATGGCTAGACTATTTGCTATCGCGTTTGTTGAACCAATTACCTATCTGCAAGTTATCAGACTGTCACAAGGAAAGAAATTGGGGGCAACCATTCGTGTACTTCCCCACTATCTGAAGGAAGGTCTTTCGAGATTCCGGAAGCAATTTGGTCTATAAAGCATCAAACGGAAATACCCGCTGAGGTAAATATTTCCTTGCAGTGGGCCACGTGCTTTTTATCCATCCATTCGCGTGACTTCCCCGCTTCCGGTACATCCTTCCCTAATTTATTTAGCTTGGCATGCCACAGCGGATTATATTCGGGAAGAGCAGCCTTTTTATTCTTAATGACGAAAGAAATTCGGCTATCGCTCTGAGATTTCCATCCGTATCGGTCATTCCCGGAATCAGTGGTGTTCTCGGTAGAAGAAAGTCAGCGTGTTTTGTAAGTGAAATTTCATGAAGCGCCCGGAAGTTTGCCAGAATAAGATCGCTTTTCACACCCGTATAACGTTCGGAGAGCGAGGTATCCATGATCTTGATGTCGAAATAAATCATATCCACATGCGGCAGAACAAGTTGAATGAAGCGTTCGAATTTGAAAATACCGCAGGTTTCAACAATTGTATGTATACCTTTCTTTTTAAGGCCGGCAAGAATCTCTGAGGCGAAATCCATAAACATGAGCGGCTCGCCACCCGAAAGAGTCACGCCTCCGCCCGAAGTGTCATAAAACGGTTTGTCCTTCATGACCGCGTCGATTACATTATCAACAGTCATGGATTTCCCTGCACGCTCCAGCGCACCGGAAGGACACGAATCGGTACACGAGAAGCAGAGGTTGCACTTTGACCGGTCAAAAATGAGCTTTTTTTCTTCATAATGAGTGCGCCGCTCTCGCACAATTCTGCGCAGGTTCCGCACGATACACATATTGAGGCATCGAACAACAACTCGGGACCCGGTTTCTTGCTCTCAGGATTGTGACACCACACGCAAAACAGCGGGCAACCCTTCATGAACACGACGCTTCTTATGCCCGGACCGTCATCCAGTGAATTGCCGCGTATTTCCAGCACCAAGGGGCCACCTTTCTCTTGTGTCTCTATATCCTGGATATGTTTTTCCATATAACCTGCCACAAGCATTTGTACCATATGTTAAACCATAGTTCAGCCATTTTTATTTATTTCATTCATATCTCGTATTTTGTACTTTTTATTTCATTGACACATAGATTGCTTTTTTTATATTCTCTTCGCAAAAGAAGAACGGGTTCAATATCAAAGGAGCAGCCTGGTGATCAGCGGATGGACAAGATTTTTACCGCGCAAAAATAAGAAAGATGTGGACAGATCCATCCGGTATATTGTTTCTCATGCTTATAAAAATGTCCCCTTCTACAGGCGGACTTTTGACAAAAGCGGTGTAAATCCGGTAGACATTCGAAAAGCTGAAGAGCTGACACATCTACCCATTATTAAACGTTTGGATATGATGGTGGCAGGACCTGCCGAATATCTGAGTTGTGATGTTTCTCCTGAAGAACTAGTAATTAGACATACGACAGGAACAACAGGCACACCGGTAACAGTCTATAAGAACCGATTGGAAGAAGCTTTTCGCAAGATAACAATTATTGATGCATATAAACGAAATACGTCACTGACATGTCCGATGACACTTGTAAATGTAGGGCCGGAAAGAAAAGATGGTTCTACTAAAATTGTCCAGAAAATCGGGCCTATTACTATAATCAAACTTTTTCGCGATATCCCCATGGAAAAGAAGATATCGATTCTTATGAGTATAAAACCAACCATTATGGGTGGTCGTCCGTCAGCATATTGGAATCTGGCCAACGCTTTACGCGAAAAAAAAATTATACCTCATTCGCCCCGGTTAATAACCGGTGGGGCTGAAATTCTATTCCCTCATGTACGCAAATTGCTGGAAAATGTCTTTCGTTGCCGCGTCGCTGACTATTACAATAGTGAGGAAGGTGGAAATCTTGCCTGGGGATGTCCCGCCAATCCGGAACTTATGCATCCCAACACCGCCACTGTGTGGATTGAGGCTGTTGATCAGCAAGGGATGCCCGTTCCACCGGGCAGTGAAGGACATCTGATTATTACAAATTTATATAATTATTCTATGCCTTTTATTCGTTATGAAACGGGAGATCGGGGAATTCTGTTAGAGACGGGAAAATGTCAATGCGGATTTAACGGACCGGTTATGCGTCTTACGGAAGGTCGTAATGAAAACTTTATCGTCCTGCCTGATGGGAGGGAAATTTCACCAAGAATTATGTATAATGTCGTTAATTCCGTTTTGCCTCATGATAAAAAAGACTGGAGCATGATTGAAGCAATCCGTGTTTTCCAGATTATTCAGGAATCTAATGACTTAATTGAAATCAAAGTTGTCCCGGGACCGGCATATTCAAATTCTCTCTGGCGAGCAGTCGAAGAAAACTTAAAAATTCTTCATCCGGCAATGCGTTTGAAAGTTTCAATTGTTGATGATCTTCAACCCGAACCGGGCAAGAAATTCCATCAGGTGTTGGGCAAGTTAAGCAGCCGATGGAAGTGTGAACGAGACAACCGGGAAAACAAATAATTCATTTCGCTGCAAGAGCCATAACTTTTCCCACCGCTTTAACAGTATCGCGCATATCATTTTCGGATAAAGTCGGATGAACAAGAAACATCATGACGGTTTCGCCTAACTCTCTGGCAACCGGTAGTCGTTTCTTCGGCCGCATACCAGTGCCGGCAAAAGCTTTTTCCAGATATATTTCACTGCAACTGCCGGTGAAACAGGGAATACCTTCCGCGTTAATTGCAATAGCTACACGTTCTCTATTCCAACCGGATTTCAGTCTTTCATGATTTATAAAAACATAATATTTATAGTATGCATGACCAATATAATCAGGCGGCATAGTTACACGTAATGCCGGAATATTTATAAAAGCTTTGTTTAAAATATCGGCGTTTCGTCTGCGTCTTTCTATCCATTGGGGCAATTTATGAAGTTGAATTCTGCCGATTGCGGCTTGCATTTCCGTCATACGCAAGTTTGTTCCGAATGATTCATGCAGCCATTTAAAAGACTGCCCGGGATTGGGCTCATTATTGCCATAAACCGCATCATAGCTTTTACCATTATCCCTGTATGACCATACTTTCGACCAGATGTCTTTGTTATTAGTCGCCAGCATGCCACCCTCCCCGCCGGTGGTCATTGTTTTATCCTGGCAAAAAGAAAAAACGGCGACATCACCAAATGACCCTACATGGCGGCCTTTATAAAAGGCTCCGCAGGCCTGGGCGCAATCTTCGATTACCGCAAGTCCGCGCTTTTTTGCCAGGGCCATAATCGAATCCATCTCACAGGGCCAACCGGCCAGATGAACCGCAATGATTGCTCGCGAGCGGCTTGTTATGACTTTTTCAATTGTGTCCGCAGTAATGTTTTGACTTTCACGATCTACATCGGCAAAGACAGGTTTTGCCCCGCGCATAACTGCAGAACTTGCTGATGCGATATAACTGCGGGAAGTTACAATGACTTCATCGCCTTTTTTGATATTCAACGCTATTAAGGCTGCTTCCAGAGCCACCGTACCATTCATCAAAGTAACAGCGTAATTCAACCCAATGTTTGCGGCAAATTCATTTTCAAACAAACGACCTTCTTGGCCAGTCCAGTAATTCACTCTGCCGGATTGAAGCACATGGGAGACAGCGGCCATTTCGTCACGATCAAAGAAAGGCCAGGGAAGAAACTTTTTTTCACGTATCGGCAAACCACCATTAATTGCTAAATCTTCCATTCTATTTTACCTATAAACATAAATTTACGTGCATATTGTAATACATTACATATTTTTTCTGAATATGGAACAGACAATGATCATGTCTATTTTGATATAAATATTAAAGAATATTTTGTAAGAAACAAGACCACTTAGTTTACTGACAAAGGTTTAGTATCTATATATTGCTGTCGCCAAATAATATAATAAATCAAGTGGCCGAGAATATTTTGATGGTTTTGTGTTCCGCTTTTATGTTCACAAATCACTTTCTCCAGTTTGGATTTATTGATTCCTTCAATCTTATCCGCTGAGTCGATTAGCTGATCAAGATACCTGCCTATCCCTGCCTTGTCTCTCAACCATTTATCCACCGGAATAGTAAATCCTATTTTCTTTTTATACACTATCTTTTTGGGTATATGTTTGGCCGCTGCTTTTTTGAATAAATATTTTGTCTGTAATTGTCTTAATTTTATACCCCCCGGAATCTCGTGCGCCATGGAAATCATTTCATTATCAAGAGTCGGAACTCTTAATTCCATTGACTCAGCCATACTCATCTTGTCTTTCATATTTAAAATCGAACGCAGATAGGTCTGCTGATCGAACAAAAGAAGATTGTCAATTGTATCGAGATTCTTATTCCAGACTTTGTTCAATTGTTCGACTCTGTTGGAAATATCCGGCTCATCTTTATCGAATAACCAGACAATCTTTTCCCTCTCGGTTTGCACAGCATTCCAGAGAACGAGTTCATAAGGTGATAAACCCAGGAATCTTCTTAATGTTTTTATCTTTCTAACCGGCATAAATTTTAAAGCCAGGAGGATAAGCCTTTGGTTTGCGTTTCCCAGCAGCAGGAATTGGTTCTGTAATTTGCTCAGGTATTGACGCGGATAACCGCCGAATAATTCATCCGCTCCCTCGCCGGTCAACACAACCTTCACAAACTCGCGAGCGTATCTACAAACCAGACGATTTTGTACAGAACTGGCAAAAGTAAGCGGTTCATCATGATGCCATATCGTCTGTTCCAGCGAATCGGCATACTCCTTATTATCACTTACAAAATCATGATGATCAAATCCGTAAGATCTGGCTGTGAAACGCGCGTAGGGAATTTCATTATGTGCCGGGTCCGGGAAACCGACTGTAAATGTTTTAATACCCGGAGCTAATTTATTGGCAACAACACTAACCCAGCTCGAATCCACTCCTCCGCTGAGGAGACTGCCAAGAGGCACATCGCTCATCATTTGCCGCTGCACTGAATTATTCACGGCGGACTCTATTTTCTCAATGTACTGAGCTTCGCTAAGAACGCTTTCAACAATTCCCGGCATCCAGTATCTTTGGGAATGAATTCTTCTGCTCGTTACTTCCACAAGACAGCCTGGTTCTAAACTTACAATCTTGGAGAAAAACGTTCTCCCCTTGCACAAAGATCCGAAACAAAGATATTCATCCAGAACATTTGCTTCAGGCACTGCTGATATTCTATTAGCGGCAAGAATGCCTTTGATTTCGGATGCAAAGATTAAAACATCTTCAGTTTGGCAGTAATAGAGTGGTTTGATTCCCATGCGATCCCTCGCTATTATCAAAAGCTGCTTTTCAGAATCGTAGAGACAAAAAGCAAACATACCGTTTAATTTTTCTACAAAACTATTCCCGTATTCTTCATAAAGATGAATAATCACTTCACAATCCGTCTTTGTTCTGAAGACATGGCCAATAGATTGAAGTGTCGCCCGGAGCTCTTTGAAATTATAGATTTCTCCATTGGCGACAAGAACTATTTTCCCTGTCTCATTATAAATAGGCTGATCGCCTGTAGTTACATCGATGATGCTGAGGCGTTGAAAACCAATCGCCATGACGCCATCTGTAAAAGTACCCGAAGAATCGGGCCCTCTATGGGATATTATCTTCATCATTCCGGGCAAATCGGAAGCATCGTATTGATTAATATTGAAATAATATTTTCCTACAATACCGCACATTATGTTTTATTATCCCCATTCATGAAATATTCTTATAATAAGAATTATTTAATTTATGACTATCAATTCTTACGAAATGAAAGATTTTATCTCAGAGTCCTTTAAAACTTGTATCTGTGCATCAACTCCCCTAATGAATGTATAGTCATCATCAAACTCATAGATTTTAAATACACGATCAAAAGAAGAATCATTTAAGTAAAGTCTCAGTGAATCCTCTGCAAAATTTGCTCCGCATAAAGCAAATGCCAATGTGAACGATACATGTCTAATATTTATTTCGGTTATTTTTGGATTTCCGCACTCATCCTCACGATAATCAACTGTAAACATTCCATGCGGCTCCTGTCCGCAACCGTCAAAAATGATTTTCAAGGCTTTGATGGAGGTGTCGACAATTTCCCGCTTATTGATAAGTTTTCCTCTTGAACACATTCCGGAAATTCCCGACGGCGCAACATGAGCCATTAAGTAATCAATTCTCTGAGCACATGACGCTCTGATTGCTTTTCCTTCGTAAAAAAGTATCTTGCATGCATAATTTCTGCCGGGCAAATATTCACTGACAATAAAGTCTTTAATATGCGGATTTATTTTTATCCATGCTTTAAGATCATCCATTTTATTGATTTTGAATGATCCTATCGCTCCCGCGCCGAATCCTGCCCGGACCCAAAAAGTATTTTTGGGAAAATTACCGATATTTTTTTCAATCTCAGTTGATTCAACTTTTATTGTTCCGGGAACCAAATTAGAACGAATTAATCTATGATGCATTTCATATTTATCATATAGAACTTTTGCTACATCATAATCGGGAAGAAGCGAGTCACACGGTATCCTGTCTGTCTTCATTTTTGAAGACCATTTTAATACTTCCAATTCGGGAACGACGAAAGAATAGTCGATGTGTTCTTTAGAAATAATTGACTCCAAAACACTCCAATAATTGTCACTTGAAGAATGAGGAATCAGATAAGTTTTATCAAAAAGTTCTTTGTTATATAAACCCGGAGCATATTTATTCGAATCAACTCCAATAAGTCTTGCACTTTTAAACTTACCATTCAGGAGTATACTTTTGGCAATTCCAATCGGCGTCGGACCGCCTATTCCTGTTATTAATATATTCATATATACCTGTAAAAATAAAGTTATTTCAAATTCACACTTAAGCAATCAGATTTCTTTTCTTTACGTTTCGCTCTATATTCCGACAAAGGAATACTTACTGTCCTGGGTAAAACAGCAACATCTTTTGCCTTTAAAACCTGGAAGAAAGTTTCAAATATAATTTTTATATCCTGAGGAAAAGAAATGATCTCGATATATTTTACGTCCATTTCCAGACGCTCATCCCATGGCAGATAATTTCTGCCTCTTATCTGCGATAATCCCGTAATTCCCGGACGAACAGTATGACGCAAATGCTCCCGTTTTGTATAGTATGGCAGATATTCCATAAACAGGGGGCGCGGCCCGACAATACTCATTTCGCCTTTTATTACATTTATCAATTCCGGCAATTCATCAATACTCGTCTTGCGCAGGAAAGCGCCCAGACGCGTCAAACGTTTATCATCAGGAAGCATTTTGCCGTCTTTGTCACGCGCATCGGTCATAGTTCGGAATTTGAGAATTGTAAAAGGATTTTCCCACAGTCCCGGACGCATCTGTTTGAATAAAATCGGGCTTCCTAATCTCCAGCGTACAAGAAATGCAATTATTATAAACACGGGTATTAAAACAATGGCAGCAGGAATAGCTACTGCCAAATCAAATGCGCGTTTGCCGAAGTATAGATAGAATTTATTTTTACATCGATTAGTTGCCATCCATAGACCTTTTTTTTATTTTTGACGAGCTTATATAAAAATATTCAAACTAATTATTATCATTATGGCACATAATTATTTACAATATATTTTCTTTTTCCAGAAGCCAATACAGGTATTTCTTCAACCTCTTCTATCGTTATAACAGCTTTATCACCCAGCAATTTTTCTAATAATGTCTCCATTTCCTTTTGTCTGACAAATCTGTCCTGAGTATTAATCTTCAATGTATAATTTATTTTACTTTCCTGAATGAACTGATATTGCTGAATTTCAGGAAACTGCCAGAAATTAACCGTAATGATATGTGGCGACAGGCGATTGCCATAACAATCAAATACCATATCTACCCTGCGCCCTCCAAAATTTGTTATGGCTTTTTTACTCACACCATTTCTCTGAATATAGACAATCGAACCTATATCTCCTGTATCATAGCGAATCATCGGCATGGCGTAATTGTATAAATCAGTTATTACAATACGGCCGACTTCTCCCTCTTCTGCCAATATGTCTGAATTCATTTTAAGCACTTCGACTATGTAATGAACCTCATTGATTATAAAAGCATTATCTTCAATATCATCCTGTCCGATGATGCCGTTTTCCTGATTAGAGTATCGTGAAAAGCAGCGGCAGTGAAACGCATCGGATAAAACGTCTCTGGTATCATCAAAAAGCATTTCGGAACTGCTAATTATACCGCATACTTTATTTTTGCCGACTTTGGACATTCCTTTTCTCCGGAAGTAATCTTTAAACGCCTCAAAAGTCGACGCATAAGCCAATATCGTTGAACCCCAACGGGATGCCCTGTCAATGTCGTATAGTATATCTTCAATACGCTTGTCATCCAAATTACATATATCCAGCAATGTCTCATTTTGAATCCATTGGCGCAGTTGAGACTTATAGCTTTCTTCCGAAATCGCCCGTAGATAAATTAATTTTCCCCCCACTGAGTAGCCTGCTTTTCCACTATAATATATAACTTCTGCATAAACCCTCTTCTTTTTTTCATCATTTTGATAGCAGGTAAGCTTTACTCCCGTTGAACCGCTTGTAGTCATAGTAAACAACTTATTTATGTCATACTTGTTTGACATAAAGTCGTCTTGTTGATGTTTGATTATATTTTTATCAATTATCGGAAAGTCAGACAGGCAGTTGCCTTGAATTTTTTTATAGAATTTCGTCGTATTAATCGCGTTCGCCAAAAGCATTTGCAGGGCTGATTTCTGATGCTCCGCAAATCTCGCAGAACGACTATCAGTAGCATCAAATGTTTTCAACTCAGTGTATGCTTTTTTTATAGTTCCGCCTTTTAAGGCATCCAAAGACCAAAACGCAAGACCTCTTATTTTGCACATTGCATTTGCTATCATCTAGTCAACCACCTTAAAGCCCAAAGAATTCCTAATTGACTTTATAATCGCATATTATTTTTCTAAATTTTCCTGATGAAAGATGCGGTATTTTATCTACGTGCTCGATTTCGACAATGGCATCCGTGCCAACTAGTTCCCTGATCGTTTCCTTAAAATCATTATCATCATATTTGCCGCGGGCACCCTCCAATTTCAAAGTAAATTGTTTGAGACTGTTCTGAATAAGCTGAAATTGAGGTAACTTATCATAACACCGAAAAGTCAAAGCAACAAAGTGAGGACTTATTTGATTACCCCGCGTGTCGTAGATTATATCCGCCTTTCTTCCGGACAATTCAGTTAAAATATATTTTCGATGACTATTCTCTCCCGAAGTTTCCATTATGACTATATCTTCTGTATCATAACGAATTAACGGCATGGCGTAATTGTAAATATCTGTCAGCACTAATCTGGCCGGCTCTCCAAAAGGAGCAGGATCGTCTGAATCCAGTTTAAGCGTTTCGAAGAAATAATGAGCGGTATTTAATATGAATTTATCGCCGTCATTGGGCTGTTGCGCCAGAAAACCATTTTCGCTGTTGCCGTATCTCGAAACAACTGTGCAGCCGAATACCTTCTTAAGCAAGGTTTTAGCGCCTGGCTCCAGACGTTCGGCTCCACTGATGACAATTTCAATGCTGAACATATCCGGTGTATATCCCTTTTTATCAAAATAAGAGGCAATTGTAGCAAGAAATGTGGCATAACCGGTCAGGCATTTTATGGAATTGTCCTTATGCAGCATTTGATAGAGCATGTCCATGGATTCGTCGGATAAAAAAGAACAATCAAACATAATCGTGTTATGTGCAATCAGTTCCAGTTTTGTTTTTTTATTACCCGCAAACCACACTCTGGCATAAACATGCCTGTATCCCAACTTAAAACCGCACTGCTCAAGAAAGTATATAAGTTCGGCAATAACTCTTTTTCTCTTTTTTTTATTCAGCAGCATGACAAAACGCTCTCCGGTGGAGCCACTGGTCTGCACTTTATACAATTTTTTGTTTTTATACTCTGATGAAATAAACTGATCATATTTTTCTTTGACGAGACTCTTTTTTATTACTGGAAAATCCATGATGTTTGAGTAACCCTTGTATTCGCTGTAAAACGCTGTTGTATTGACAGCATGATTAAGAATATTCATCAAATCATTTGAAGAAGCGTCAACTTCACCTCCTGGTTTCTCTTTCAAATCATGAAGATATTTTCTGACATGTCCACCCGTCAAAGCATCAACAAACCAGAACCCATAACGTCTCACAGTTTCACTATAGACTTTCACTATTTTCATACTTTCAGGCGACCTTTTTTATATATCCAGCCCCATGGAGGCCAGTTCGCGTTCATTCTCTAAAACATCTTGACGCGTCTCGCCGAGAATCATCCCCGTCAGAAGAGGATGTTTTTCAACATAATTTCCCTTTTCAGGATCACAACTGCCCAGGGGCAACAGAATGCCTTTAATCATCGCTCGATAAACTGAGTTGAGCATATCCCGGTAGTTTCCACTGCCTTTCAGACGGCGCAAACGGATTACCGGCTTTTGATAATTTTCATAGACACTACGGGCGTAAAGCAGCGCGGGTGCGGAACCGTTAATTCGAAAATTAAGATCGAACACTCTAAAACTCTCATCCTTCAGCATAGCCACATCAATACCCAGAATGCCATGATATCCATACTCATAGGCAGTATGAACTATCAATACACATATTTTAAGAACCTCGACTGGACAATCAGCTTCAACCTCAATCCAATTTCCTCGGTATATGCCACGCTCATCGCTGACCTGTTCAGTAAATCCCAAATAATCGATACTGCCATCAACCGACACACAGTAATGGAGGCATAGATTTCGCTGAATATCCAGATACTCCTCAACTACTAAATCATGGCAGTCTTCGAAATATTCAGCAGCCTTTTTAATATCATCGCCACTACGGCAAATACGAACATCAATACCTCCACCTGTGGATTCATCGGTTACGGCCTTTATAACTATCGGTAGGCGCCATATTATGTCCGCGTTAAATATTTGTTTTACAGGCAAAATATTACGGTATGGAATATTTTTATCAGGAACAAATTTCTCTAAATTCGCCTTGTTGTTTACAAAGGACAGAAGCGAAGGATCTATCCAGCAATTTACCCGAGATATTTCAGATATCGGATGAACATGCTGCGTAACAACATTATACCCGTTAGCACAAAGTTCTTTGATTAGTTTTATATAGTTGGCCGCATCGAAATAACGGTGTATTTTATGCGGAAGCTGAAAACCAGCATCGCTCAGAAGATTCAAGGCATGCTCAGTAGACACCGACGCGGCGCACACAACTGGCATATTGCCAATAATCGTCAACATACCGGAAGTAAGCATGTCCAGAAAGATATCGCCCCGCGGCAGCCAACGAGAAGCATTTGGTGATGATCGAGCTACAAAAACAGAAGTCGTGTCATAAATGGAGTTAATCAGTTTTAAAGGTTGTAGCGTGAAATTAACCATAGGTTTTCTTTCGTTTCATTAGCTAAGGTTCTTAAGGATTATTTAAAAGCTTTTCGAAAATCGGCCGCATTGGCTATGAAATTTTATTAATAACCGCAGTGGCTTCGATTTCGCACAACAAATTATCTCTGCATATATCAACGCCAAGCTGGAATAGCGCTCTGTCTCGCGGAAATCCCATCTTATCAAGCATAGCAATACAGGAGCGCATATCTTCACTTCTTTTTAGATAAATGATTGCTTGAGCTATATTAGAATAATCACAACCTTCCTGTTTCAAAATTGCTGATTTTCTCTCCAGTGTAAACTCCATTTGGCTTTTTAAATCTCCCGGGTAAACCGATATCCCCGTCTTATCTATCGAGGCAGTTCCGCTGATATATAATAATTTGGATTTGGGAAATTCAACAATCACTGCACGACTGAACAATTTCCCGTAAGCGATTGGTTCATTTTGTTTTTGCTGTAATTGAGGCATATTGAACGGGAAGATCAGAATGACCAATAAAAATCAAAGGCTTGTTGCTTCGTTGCGGAGCGATAGACATCGCCGAGAAATTGTTTGCCTCTTTAATCATGTCAGGCGGGACTATTATTATCTCCTGTAAAACATATATATTGTCATTAGAAGACAATTCTTCCCGCCGTGAAGAACCCTTCTTATAAATATTTTCGCCCCCATTAAAAAAATCGAGACAAAAATCATCTTCCCGCAATATTAAATCAGACCTCATGTTATTCCTTCAGGTAATTTAAAACACCGATATGTCCTGTAAAGCATGAGTTGGAACTATAATCATCAATATTTCTTGTAAAAGAAAATTTTCCTTCTTCAATTAAAGCAACATTGATAAAGCCGGTACCTGCAACAAGAATAGCTTCACCATCTTTGGAAGCTACTATTCCGTAACTATCCTGGCTGCAAAGATGAGGAGCAGCCAAAGTGTCAACTTTTTCTCCCTGATCCAGTTTTAAAATTTTATAAAGCTTCATCGTGGCGGCGTTAATCAAAAACACTTTATCAGGATAACCACTGACAGCAATAAGAGTTTCCCCTCGATGACGAAAAACGATGTGTGTGGTAATTCGATGAAAATCGGGATGAGAAAATTCTCCTTCCAATTTCGGACCATTTTCACCCAGTCTGATTTTCTTAATAATGCCGGGGCCGAATATGCCGACCTTAACCCCCATTAGTCCGATATTGTGACAGGAAACATAACAGGCGTTTTGCTCTTCGGGATCAAACTCCACATGTCCCGCAGTTGTAATGGGCAATCGCCATTTCTCTCCCGTTTTCAGATTTAAAATAAGTATTCTTGATGGAATCAGTTTTCTTTCTTCAAAATACAAACCCAGCTCAGTCAAAATAAGAAAACGCCGGTCCGGGCTTAACAACAGCTGGTGCAATGAATCGCTGAAATCTCCCTGCCAAACCCGCTTGACTTTTTTGTTTTGAAGGGAAAGTTTCCATATCGTTACGCGGATATTTTCCCGCGGCTTCAAAATACGCAGAGCGGTTCCTTCAACCGGCCATGATGCAAACCATAATTCGCCCGTCGTTTTATCAAACCAGTTGGTTGTCGAAAGCATCTCATTTCCGATTTCGGGATCAATTAATTGAGCAGACTGAGAGCTGACATCTATGTGCAAAAAGCGGTTAAACAGATTAAGTCCCACCTGAATCTTACTATTTTCAAGAGGAAGATAGCTATGCGGAGCAAGACAATATTCCCACCACTGACTCTCTGTTTGTCCATAAGGAAATTTATCCTCATCTACCGACCATTTACATTTTTCTTTTACCAGATCAGGTTCACAATTTTTTTCCTCACCCTTGAGATCAACACGCAGAGAAATAATCGAACGTTTTGATGATTGAAAAAAATAATGAGTTTGAGCCGTTTCTCCTTTGTGTATGGAAGGACTTATGAAATCGGGAAAGTTAAAACCATTCAAAGCAAACGGCCGGTTACTCTCCGATACAGTCAGCTTGACTTGTGTCATAAAAAATACCCCATGCTGTTAATTTACCAATTGTTGTTATCACTTTGCGAGAATACCGGCTACTTCATTCAAAATTTTGCGTTTATCATCCAGAGAACATTTGCCGGAAACAGGATTAGCAATAATTCCGTATTTCATTTTGTTTTACTGCCGCATTTTATTTTTAATGATAAATCAATTTTGGATGGCAAAACTATAAGTAGCATGATTTTTTATGTCAAGGAAATTATGGATTTTATATTGATTATCGCCATAATCTTAATTTTAGTCTGTGCCAAGCTTATCAAGTCCGAACTTTTTACTGAGCAACGCGTCGGTGAACGCTCGGGGAAACCTGGCAATAAGAGGGAGCAGCGTCGAATCTTTTCCCAGACGGATGAACTTTGGCGTTTTTCCCAGCACAAGCTTATCGACGAGTTCTTTAGCAAAAGTTTCCGCTGGGGTTGCATTTTCCTGTGAAGCATTTGCCCGCGCGACAATGAAATTTTGTATCGGACCGTAAGGAGTTTTTTTGAAACGTTCGAGTTCTTTGTCTGCGTTAATTGATAAATTTGATTTGATGCCGCCCGGTTGTACCGTTATAACTTTTATACCAAGGGGAGCCAGTTCCATGCGCAAAGAATCGGACAACGCGGTCAAGGCCGCTTTCGTGGAACAATATGCTCCGGCAAACGGCGTCGGCAGTACTCCCGAAACACTGCTGATGTTCACTATTTTGCCCGATTTTCTCTTAATCATGTGAGGGACGGCTGCACGGGTTAGCGCGTTGAGTCCTATCACGTTAGTTTCAAACTGACGCCGCAATTCGCTGATTTCCAGTTCAACCAGAGGTCCAATAAGAAGAAGCCCCGCGTTGTTGACCAGCATGTCAATCCGGCCGGCTTTAGCGATGACATAATCTACACAAGCCTTTATAGACGTTTCATCAGTTACATCCAGGACGGATACATCCACGTTCGGGGCTTTCAGATCATTGATAACTTCCGGTCTTCGGGCGGTGGCAAATACCCGCCAGTTACGCGCGGCAAATTCTACCGCCAGCGCGCGACCTATTCCCGTTGAACATCCACTGATAAGCACTACTGGAGCATTAGCGTTCATCATCAACCTCCGTATAATTTACACTATAACTTTAGTTCATAGGTACTATGGGACTGTTCAAAAATGTTCAGATGCAAGGCGCGCAAAAAGCCGAACCGCGAGGCGTATATGAATATACGTTGAGCGGTGCGGTTTGCAGCGCAACACAGCAGATGAGCTTTTTTCAACAGCCCCACGATCTCCCAGTTTCTGTCGGTTCATGTTCGCATCAACCACTGTAAAACACCCTTTTTCAAGTTAGTTAATGGCAGCCTCCGGACACGTTTCCATGCAACAAAAACAACGGATACATTTTTGGTAATTATACCGGGGTACTTTGGCGTCATCTGCTTTAGCAATAGCTTCAGCGGGACACACTTTCAGGCAATTGTAGCAGAGCGTGCAAATTTCAACTCTCGGCACAGGTTTTTCTACAAAAAGATTTTTGATCGTCGGTGATGTCAATGGCCATATAATGCCTCCTCTCACAACGCTCTTCGGCGGCAAAAAATCATTTATTCGCATGTCTTCCAGAGATTCGCCCCTCATCTGTATGTCATCAGGCGATTTAACTCCATATCCGCGCCGGAATCCCTCCGTAAGAGTAAAGACTTTTTTAATTTTGAGGCCCACCAGGTTGACTGCAACATAGTCCAAGGCCACGGCATCGTCCCCTACTATAACGGCTCCTATATTTTTCGGCTTTCCTGAAGGGCCAGGCCCCTCACCTTCCATACCGACAACGGCATCCATGACATGAATAAATTTTTTCGGCTTTTCGAAACCGTTTAGCAATCCGCCGTACAAATCAAGCAAAAACTCGGCAAATTCCATCTGAGACGGCGCTCTCATGTGCATCCTCGCTTTACTTAATCCGGGCATCACTCCGAATAAATTCTTAACTGCCCCAGTATAATGCGTAAAACCATGCGTTTTGAGCTTTGGCATGTTGATTATATAGTGAAATTATATATTATCCTCTTTTTAATTCCAACTTAGCAAGTTTAATTAAATATTAAAGTTTATCAACCTTTATTTTGTGGTATAAATTCAGCTACTTAGCTATAAATCGAACCCGGAATAAAATATTTTTCATTAATACTTAAATTCTATTGACAAAAAGATCCATTTTATCTATAAGCTACAGGTTCAATTTCAATTCAAGTAAGAAGGGTATGCTTATGTATGCAGTAATAAAAACAGGTGGGAAACAGCACAAGGTAACTGAAGGTGATGTTTTATCTGTGGAAAAACTTATGGGTGAAAAGGGAGATGAAGTTGTTTTTAATGAAGTCCTGATGGTCTCCGACGATAAAGATGTAAAGATTGGCAAGCCTTTTGTAGAGGGTGCCAAGGTTGTCGGCAAGATTATATCTCAAAAGAAAGGTCCGAAACTTATAGTTTACCATATGATACGACGCAAAGGTTTTCATAAGAAGACCGGACATCGCCAAAATTTAACCAATATGAAAATAACAAAGATTTCAATATAAGCGGAGGAAGTCATGGCACATAAAAAAGGTCAAGGAAGCTCCCGCAATGGTAGAGACAGTAATTCTCAAAGACGGGGCATAAAAGTGTTTGCCGGCCAGAAAATCAACGCGGGCTCTATCATTGTGCGACAGGTAGGAACAAAAATTCACCCGGGCAATAATGTGGGATTGGGTAAGGATTTTACTATTTTTTCGCTGATTGACGGCGTGGTAAAATATGAAAGGCTTGATAAAACGAGAAAAAAAGTGAGCGTTTACGCATCATAAAAATGATAGCTGCATATTTAAATTTAAAAGGCGCTGTTCAACAAGCGCCTTTTTATTTTAGTGAGACCCGCTGACAGCGAACGAAGTGAAGCTCAAAGCGTTGGTCGAACTATCCCAGGAGCAAAGCGACGCGGGATGGTGATGTCGAAATATAAAGACATTTATTTTAACTAAAATAATCTATCCGGGCACTATTTATGAAATTTGTTGATGAAGCAAAAATTTATGTCAAGGCCGGTCACGGCGGAAAAGGTTGTGTGAGTTTCCGGCGTGAAAAATTCGTGCCGAAAGGCGGACCCGACGGCGGCGACGGCGGGAAAGGCGGCGATGTTATTTTCCGCGCGACGGAAAGCCATCACACCCTGCTGGATTTAAAATATCAACAGCATCAATTTGCTAAAAATGGCGGTCACGGCTCAGGCAACCATCGCACCGGTAAAAGCGCTGAAGATCTTGTAGTTGCCGTACCGGTGGGAACAATCGTAAAAAATTTTGAAACAGGGGAAGTGTTCGCCGATTTATCTCAACCGGAACAAACTTTTATCGTTGCCCACGGCGGCATTGGCGGCAAAGGAAACGCTCACTTTACAACATCCACACATCAGACACCCCGCTTCGCTCAAGAGGGAATGGAGGGTGAGGAGTTTACGCTCAAACTGGAATTGAAATTGCTGGCCGATGTAGGCATTATCGGGTTTCCCAACGCCGGAAAGTCAACTTTTATTTCCCGCGTGTCGGCAGCGAAACCCAAAATAGCCGATTACCCTTTCACCACTATTACACCGCACCTGGGAGTTGTAAAATATTCAGACAGTAAAAGTTTTGTCATTGCCGATATACCGGGCCTCATCTCCGGCGCGCATGACGGCCTGGGCATGGGCATCAAATTTTTAAAACATATAGAAAGAACATCCCTGCTGCTTCACATTATTGATATTTCCACGGAGCCCAATATTAACGCCTGGTCTAATTATAGCGCAATCAACGAGGAACTACAGCATTATAATCCCGAATTGATGGAAAAGCCGCAAATTGTGGTTCTTAATAAAATCGACCTTCCTTATGTGAAAGAAAATGCCAAAAAAGAAGTTGCTCTATTCAAAAAAAAAGGCATAATATTACATCCTTTTTCCGCTGTTACCGGAGAAGGAATAAAAGAAATTCTCAACAGGATAATTAAAATATTAAGTTAAACCGGACGCAAATAAAGTCATGAAAAATATTCGCCAGGATGTCCTCGCCAATGCCAAAACAATTCTTATCAAGGTCGGTTCTGCGGTCTTGACCGGTAGTGACGGCCTGGATCTGAAAATCATTGATTCCCTGGTGTCGGATATGTCCAGTTTGGTGCAAAAAGGATATTCCGTAGTATTGGTAACTTCCGGTGCGATTGTTTCAGGCAAACATCGCATGAATATTACTGAAAGCCTTAAAAGCATTCCCCAAAAACAGGCCGCAGCCGCTATCGGTCAGGGAAGATTAATGCGCGTCTATTCCAAATCTTTCGAAAAAAACGGACTTTATGTCGCTCAAATACTTTTGACGTTTTCCGATGTTACCGATCGCCAGAGATATTTGAATATCCGCAATACTCTTTCGACGCTGATGGAATGGGGAACCATTCCTATTATCAATGAAAACGATACCGTCGCTGTTGATGAAATAAAATTCGGAGATAACGACAATCTTGCCGCAATGATCGCCAACATAATTGAAGCCGATCTTTTTATTAACCTGACCAGCACTGACGGACTTTATGATTGCAATCCGATGGTATCTAAAAAAGCTAAACTTATACGAGTTGTCAGTGAATGTTCCGAAGAAATGGAGGCCGCCGCTACGGATGAAACATCATCCGCGGGCACAGGAGGAATGAAAAGCAAATTTCAGGCTGCCAAGAAAGTTACGGCTATCGGCATTCCCTGCATTATAGCTCCGGGGAAAAAGAAAAAAGTTTTAATTGATATCATGGAGGGCAAAGAAATAGGCACGCTGTTTTTGCCCATGTCACATCGCCTGAACTCTAAGAAATACTGGATCGCTTTCACCCTGCGCCCCCGAGGCAAACTTATAATTGACGATGGAGCAAAAAAAGCATTGCTGGAAAAAGGCAAGAGCCTGCTTCCTTCAGGCATCATTGACGTGGAAGGAGATTTTGATTTGGGCGATCCGGTCGTCTGTGTTGATCGCAAAGGCGCAATTCTAGCCAAAGGATTAGTTAATTTCAGTTCCGCTGAAATTAACAAAATCAAGGGACTGAAAACATCTCAGATCAACCAGGTTCTGGGCCATAAAGATTATGACGAAGTAATCCACCGCGATAATCTGGCCGTGACCAAACAGAACCTAAAAAGCAAAACCTCATAAATATTCATCGGCAGGTGACATAGTCCCAAACAGATTTATCTTCCAGCGCGTTTCAATACAATTTCTTTCTTCCCGAAAGATTGTTTTTCTAATTTTGCCTATCCTGGTATATATAAATACATAGCCATCATCAAATGCAAATCCTGCAAAAAAGTGGCTTATAACGGAAATGGAACAGTCCTAGCACATTTCCATTTGAGGAGTTTATTGTTTGGAGGCTGTTCAAAAATGCTCAGATGCAAGGCGCGCAAAAACAGAACCACGAGGCGTACTGTACATATGTTGAATGGTACGGTTCGCAGCGCAACGTAGCAGATGAGCGTTTTTCAACAGCCCCTTTAATTTTCATCAATCGCCAGATTGGCTAACCTATCGGCATGACTGTTGTGAAGCCGGGGAACGTGTCTAACCGCAACTGAATCAAAAGAAGACAGTAAGCCTCGTATATCTTTCATTAGAATTTTCAGGTTTTCATTTTTAACACGGTAGGAACCGTTGATTTGCCTGGCCAGAAGTTCTGAATCGAGATAGACTTCCAGATTCTTATAACCATTATCAAGCGCGCCATTCAGCCCCATAATGAGCGCTCTGTATTCAGCGATGTTATTGGTGCAGTGTCCCAAATATTTCTTGCCTTCCCAAACAACATTTTCCCGATCATCCGTTATGACAGCACCAGCGCCACCAACACCGGGATTGCCACGGCAAGCGCCGTCACTGAATAATTTATAATTTCTCTCCACCATAGGAATTAAGCCGGTTTCTCCATATCCTGAAAATACATAATCCGGTCACAATTGGGACAACTAAGCAACTCTTCCGATCTTTGCAATTCATTGTAAAGCTGCGGCGGAATATTCATATGGCATCCGTTGCATACCGATTTCCAAACGGAAATTACACCGATGCCCTGATTTCTTTTTTTTATTTTTTCATACTTAGCCAGGAGATCTTCAGCAACATTCTTTCTCAAATCAATACGCTTCTTTTCCCAATCCAAAATATCGGCATCTATTGTATTTAAATCGTTCTCCATTGTTTTCTTTTCCTGTTCGTATTTGTTTTTGCTCTGTTTGAATATTTCCTCATCTTTTTTTACTAAAACAGAAAGTTTATCCAACTCTTCCAATATCGAGATTATTTCCGTTTCAATGTTACCGCGCGATGATTCGGCAATGTCTATTTCCTTGAGCATAGCCTGGTATTCTTTATTGTTCTTGACCTCCAGCAACCTTTCTTTTGTTTTTACAATGCCCTCATTGAGTCTTTTAATCTTGTTTTCACTTTCCGTATGGCGGGATTTAAGTTCATCATACTTTGTTTTGTTTTTCTCGATTCCTTCTTTAAAAGAGTTGAATTCTTTATCCAGCTTATCTGTATCTTCCGGTAGTTTTTTTTTCTTGGAGGATAAATTGACTAACTGTGAATCACATTCCTGAAGTTTTATTAATAATAATAAATTCTCTTTCAATAACTTTCTCCTTCATCTATTGTAATTTTGGATAAAAAAAATGCACCTTCCAGGGGTGCATTTTTTTTAAGGATAAATCTTTATAGGTTTATCATCTGTACCGTGTAATGATGACACTGTTCGTCCCATCACGGCAGTTACAAATGTTGTTAAACCTCCTTTGCCTTTACGAAAAATGATTTGCCCTATGGTCGTCATTGCTTTCCTTCTAGTTTTATCTGGTGGGCCCACCTGGAGTCGAACCAGGGACCTACCGGTTATGAGCCGGTGGCTCTACCAGTTGAGCTATAGGCCCCCCATTTTCTTTGTTATACGTCAAATAAGACTTGATATATTCAAATAGACAGATTGTCAATATTATTTTACTATTTTGCTGAACGTTTCTTCGATTTATCCTTTACTTTTTTTAATACAGGGGCTTCAATAACTTCGGTAACTTCCGTAAATGTCTCTGTTAAATCCGTTGACGCTCTTTCTTCTCCCATCAAAGAATTTAAACGGTCGCTAATACCAAAACGCATTCGTAAAACTTTCTCTTCACGCGAAGTCAGTGTTTTTAATATTTTCCGCGTTTGTTCCGCCAAATCTATATTGATCGTTGCTTCCGAAGGAGATATAATTTTTTTATCTTCGATAAAATCGCCTAAATGGCTGTCTTCTTCTTCACCGATAGGAGTTTCCAAAGAAATCGGTTCTTTGGCAATTTTTAATACTTTCCTGACTTTTTCCAGCGGATATTCCATTTTATTGGCTATTTCTTCAGGGGTAGGCTCTCGACCTAACTCCTGCACCAGATAACGGGAAGTGCGAATAAGCTTGTTGATTGTCTCAATCATGTGAACAGGAATTCTTATCGTACGCGCTTGATCAGCAATAGCCCGTGTGATCGCCTGTCTGATCCACCATGTAGCATAAGTAGAAAATTTATAACCACGCTGATACTCAAATTTATCCACGGCCTTCATCAAACCGATATTGCCTTCCTGAATCAAATCCAGAAACTGCAATCCACGATTAGTGTATTTTTTAGCGATACTCACAACCAGCCGTAAATTTGCTTCTACAAGCGTCCGTTGAGCTATTTCCGCTTTTCTTTCACCTTCTTCTATCGTCTTAATAATCGTTTTAAGAGCTGTTGCTGATATACCTACTTCCTTTTCAATTTGCCTTATCTTTTTATGCGCTTCCCTGACTGCCGCATCATTTTTTTTAGACGGTTTTACCTGAATAACTTCTTTTTTGGCAACACCTCTTTTATCTTTTTTCGACTTAGCTGCGGTTGTTTTTGTTTCTTTTTTGTAAGGCGCAGCAACTTTTTCCGCCACTTCAATTTCATCAGCGGAATTCCGCAGGCGTTCAATAAACCGATGAATTTGTTTTTTACTGAAACGAATCTTCCGGCAAAGAGTGATAATGTTTTTTGTGTTTTTCTCCAAGTCGGCTTTTAATAATTCTCGCTTCTTAATACTTAAAGTACTGGACTTGAGCTTCGCGCGCAAAATATTATTTTCATCATTAAATTTCCTAATTCTGCCTATCAGTTTCAGGATTCTTTCCTTATGTTCATCCTCTTCCATGAAGCCTTCTTCATCTTCAATATTGTCGACAACATGTTTGCTCTTAATTTCACCGCTTATCAGTTTATCTCCGATATTGAACACTTCATTAATCGAAACGGACAGACGAAAAATTGCCGACATTGTTTCGCGCGCGCCTTCCTCGATTTTTTTGGCTATTTCCACTTCTCCTTCGCGACTCAACAGAGAAACCGATCCCATCTCGCGCAGATACATTTTTACCGGGTCGCCGGTTTTGTCTACAGTGGAAACCAGAGCCAGCATCTCTTTAAAATTAGTGGTGCCAATGCTTATATCTTTAACCGGTTTTTTCACAGTCAACTTTTCGCCCTGCTCGGTATCAATGATATCAATATTCTTTTCTCCAAAAAGCATAATAATATCATCAATTTGCTCCGAAGATGTTACATCCGGCAGCAATGTATCGTTGACATCATCGTAAGTTAGAAAACCTTTTTCTTCGCCCAGTAAAATTAATTTATTAACTTCATCAGACTGTACTTCTTTTGCCATTGGGCATCTCCTAAGTTTTATTATTTGTTAATTAAACTTCTTTCTTCTCTCATCAAATTCTGTTTCTGGCAAGTCAGATTATATATCAGTTCTTTATCACCGCTTTCATCCGCTTGCTTCAACTTGAGCTGAATTTGACGTTTTTGCTCCTTATACCATTTCCCTTTTATTTTTCTTATAGTATCAGTAAAATCTTTTTCCATCGTTTTATCATCCATCGGTGATTCATTAATACTCAATTGATATATTTTTTCACGCAAAGACCGATCACTATCAGTTGATAAGATAACGTTGATATCCACGAAACCCAAAAGCTTATATGCTTCAACAATTTTTTCTCCCAGATTCTTCAATTCCGTATGCAGAAAATAATCCAACACCTTTTCGCTTTCCACCGGACCTGTTTTCTGCGGATACTCCAGCAATAGCAGAATTAAATGAACTTCTACCGGATCAACGTGAACCTTAATATTTTGTTTTTCGCCGGTTGTTTTCGGTTTTATCTGTACTCCTTTTTTATAAAGTTCTTTTTTTAAAAGTTCCTCATTGATACCCAATTTTTCAGCAATGCGCTTAATAAAAAGATTTTTTTCTATTGCATCGCCGATCTTATTGATAAATTCCATGGCGGTTTTTATCATATCCCTTTTATCTTCAAAAGTTTTACCGCCGCCCAAAACATTATCAATATAGTAATCACTTATCGCCGGGGCATGGGAAATCAGTTCATCAAGCTTGTCTTTTCCATATTTCTTAATGTAATCATCGGGGTCGTATTCTTCAGGTAAAATTAGCGCCCGCGCCCGCATTCTCATGCTCAAAAACAATTCCAAACTACGGTCAAGCGCTTTTATTCCCGCTTCATCCGGATCAAAAAGCGCAACAACTTCCAACGTATAACGGCGCAGGAGTTCAAGATGCTCCCTGGTCAGCGCTGTGCCTAGAGTAGCAACGACATTGCAGATACCCGCATTCCACAAAGAAATCAAATCAAAATATCCCTCAACAATAAGAGCAAAACCTTTTTTGCGAATTTCTTCTTTTGCCTTGTTCAGGCCGTATAAATTCTTTCCCTTGACATAAACCGGCGATTCCGGCGAATTGAGATATTTCGGCTCGCCCTTCTCCATAATTCGGCCGCCAAAAGCCACTATTTCACCAAAAACATTCTCAATGGGGAAAATAAGGCGGCCGCGAAACCGGTCATAATAACTCCCCTCTTTCCCGGCGATTACCAGACCCGCCTGTTCGGCCAACTTCAGGGATAAACCGCTGCTTTCAATGTAATCTGTCAAAGAACGCCATGTATCGGGAACATATCCCAAACGGAATTGCTTGATGGTTTCCTCGGAAATACTTCGATTTTGCAAATATTCACGGGCAACTTTACCTGCCCCGGAAGAAAGATTGCGACTGAAATGTTGTGCCGCTCTTAAATTCAAATTAATTATGCTTTCCTTCAGTGAATCCTTCTGCCGGGCTTCCTTGCCGGAAAGCATCGGCGGCAAAACAACTCCCGTTTTTTCCGCCAAAAATTTAATTGCTTCCGGAAAAGTTTTATCGGCAATTTTCATCAAAAACGTAATGACATTGCCGCCCTCACCGCAGCCAAAACAGTAGAATATCTGCTTATCGCGATTTACTGTAAACGATGGAGTTTTTTCCTGATGAAACGGGCATAGTCCTATAAAATTCCGTCCTGCTTTTTTCAAAGTAAGATATTCGGAAGCCAACTCTACAATATCTACTCTGCTTTTGATTTCTTCAATCTTATTATCATCAAAACGCATTGAGCATTATACCTGTCGGAAATTTAAACCTGTCTGGGGCTGTTGAAAAACGCTCATCTGTCCCGATAAAATCGGGATTGCGCTGCAAACCGCACCGCTCAACGTATATCTATATACGCATCGCGGTTCAGTTTTTTGCGCGCCTTGCATCTGAACATTTTTGAACAGACCCCAAATATGGGGCTTGTCAACAACCTCTGGTTATGTTCTAATCATTTATTGGGATAATAGTGCTTTAACTTTTTCGCCCACCATTTTACCATCAGCCTTACCGGTCAGTTGCGGCATCAATATTTTCATTACTTTTCCCATATCTTTGACCGAAACAGCTCCTACTTCCGCAATAGCCTTTCTGATTACATTATCAACATCATCATCCGACATTTGAGCAGGCATAAATTCCTGCACAACTTTCAATTCCGCCTCTTCTTTTTCCACCAGGTCAGTTCTTCCACCTTTGGCAAACTGTTCTATGGAATCTTTTCGTTGCTTGACTATCGCGGAAAGAATTTGCAGCGTTTCGCTTTCGTTTAACGGCCGCATTAATTCAATTTCCTTGTTATGCAAAGCTGTTTTTAACATGCGAATAGCCGAAAGCCGAATCTTATCCCTGGCTTTAGCAGCGATAACCATTTCAGCATTTACCTTGTCATTTATATCCATAATATTCACCTTCTTTTTTTTAGCCCAAGGGGTCTTGCAGTTTTCTGCCACCCAGAAGATGCATGTGCAAATGAAACACCACCTGGCCACCTTCGGCATTGCAGTTGATTACTGTGCGGAAACCTCTTTCACTTATATTTTTAATCTTTGCCACTTCTTGCGCGGCTGATAGCAAATTGCCGGCAACGTCTATGTTTTTAGTGTTAACGTCCATAAGCGTTGCAATGTGCTTTTTGGGAATAATTATTACATGTACCGGAGCCATCGGATGAATATCATCAAAAGCCAAAATGTTGGCATCTTCATATACTTTACGGCAAGGGATATCCCCATTTATTATTTTACAAAAGATACAATCTGACATAATTACCGCCTCCTGACTCTTTCATCTAAGAAACCTTCTTACTTTCTTTAATCGCTTCCTCCAGAGAAATTGCACCCGTATAAAGAGCACGGCCAATAATCACTCCATAAATTTCGCAATCGTCTATTGCCAGAAGTTGTTTGATATCATCTATAGAAGCAACACCGCCGGAAGCAATCACCGGAATGCTTACAGCCTTCGCCAATGCTTTTGTTGCTTCAAGATTTATTCCCGTACCCATACCATCACGCAAGATATCTGTATAAACAATGGCCTTTATGTTATGGTTTTCGTAACGCCTTGCCAAATCAACCGCGTTTTGTTCAGTTTTTTGTGTCCAGCCCCGGATGGCTACTTTCCCCTTCAAAGCATCAATACCTAAAATTATTTTTTCCGGAAACGTGTCACAGGCATCCTGGATGATTTTTTCATCCTGCAACGCTGCAGTGCCCAGGATAACGCTCCCGGCACCATTGCTTAAATAAAACTCAATAGTCTCCATGTCCCTGATGCCGCCGCCAACCTGAATTGGAATATCAACTTTTTTTGCGATCTCCAGAACAATGTTTGCATTACGAGGCAAACCGGCAACAGAACCGTCCAGATCAACAATATGGATTAATTCAGCGCCTTGTTCCATCCATGTTATTGCCATATCCACAGGATTATTCGCGTATGTTGTTACACGGTCAAAATCACCCTGGGCTAGCCGCACGCATTTTCCATCTTTAATATCTATAGCTGGAATAATGATCAATCGAACACCTCTTGTGAAAAAGTCCTATTTACTTTAATAAAAATAATTATCTCTTAAAACAAGACACAGTCAATTTAATATAGACGGTATTTAAATCATTTACTTAAAAAACCAATAATCAGATGGGATCACGTGAGCTGTTGCATTCCGAAAAGTATGTTTAATGTTCAACGCCTGGAAACGTTTCAAAAATTTTATTCATACCTTGTTCCGTCAATTGGCGGGCGGTCATCCAGGTACCACCACCTTTGAAGAACGAAGATATTTGGAAGACATCTTCCATCAATGATTTTTGCGTTCTGTCAAAAAATCCTTTCCAAATTATCCTACCGTCGATAGTGTTAATCAAATGAATTTCAAAAGATACAGAGGCAGGATGCTCCACTGAATATTTGTAACCTTCCCTCTCTATATAACGGTAAACATAACCCACGGCTACAACATCCGCTCCCAATTCCTTGCCAACTTTTTTAAAAACGTTCACTAAAGGTTCCTTCAGCGATTCGGAAGCAATTATTTTATAGACATCCTGCACTTTATCCGAGGGAATTAGTTCCACTCCTTTTAATTCACGAAGTTTATCGATAAATGTTTCTTCAACTATATTCTCTGATCCTTTCAATATTTTCCCGCTGGAATAGCCTATGCCGCAAATCGGACAAATCACCGTATTGCCCTGCCCATCTCCAGAGGTCAATGGTTGAAAAGAAATTACGGCCATACGCATGGGAGCTTTAGCGTTTTCAGCATTCTTTTCCTGAGCCGGCGCTGTAATTGATAAAGTCAGAAAAACGACCAAAATAAAACCCGCAACACAGCTAATTTTACCCGAAAAATTATTAAGCAACGTTAAACCTCCCTCTTTTAACCCCGATAAACAGGATAATTTCGAACTTACTAAAGCCTTCCTTTTGTGGAAAGAACACCTTTAATATTTTCATTTAAAGCTACAGCGTTTCTAAAGGCACGGGCAAAAGATTTGAATATCGCCTCAATAATGTGGTGACAATTATCGCCATACATAAAATTGATATGCAATGTGATGCCGCTGTTATCCGTAAATGCTTTAAAAAATTCTTTAACCAGCGCAGGATCGAATCCAACGATTTTGCTGCGTCCGTATTTAACATTGTAAATTAAATAGGGACGACCGGAAATATCCATATCCACACGACACAGGCATTCATCCATAGGCACACAAGCAGAGCCGTAACGATTAATGCCGGTTTTTTGGCCCAGTGCCTGGGACACAGCCTTCCCCAGGCAGATTCCCAGGTCTTCTATCAAATGATGATCATCAATGTACGTGTCACCCTTACTTTTGACAACAAGTTTAATAAAGCCGTGGCGCGCGAAGAGTTCCAGCATATGGTTAAAAAAAGGAATTGTTGTATCAATCCTGCTTCCCGTGGTTTTATCCAGATCAATCTCAAGACTAATATCGGTTTCTTTTGTCTTACGGATAATTTTCGCTTTTCTGTCCATGATTTTTTTCTCCGCTAAATAACTTTGTTCAAAGGATATTCAATTATACCCTGCGCCCCTGCTTCCAGAAGTTTGGGGATTAAATCCCGCATGATTTTCGCGTCGACAATAGATTCTATGGCAAACCACTTGTCCGAAGACAAACTGGAAATCGTGGGAGATTTGAGCGAAGGTAGCAAAGATATAACTTTTTTCAAATTTTCTTTGGAAACATTCAGTTTCAGGCCCACCTTGCCCATTGCCTGTAAAGAACCATTGAGCATCGTAGCTATTTGCTCGATTTTTTTTCGCTTCCATTGATTCTTCCAAGCAACGCGATTGGCAATTAACTGCGTGTTGGTTTTCATCAACTCGTGAATAATCCGCAATTTATTTGCTTTAATCGTTGAACCGGTTTCAGTTACTTCCACAACGGCATCCACCAAACCTTCGACAACCTTGGCTTCCGTCGCACCCCAGGAAAATTCCACATGAATATTGATGTTTCTTTCGGCAAAATATTTTTTCGTAAAATTAACCAGTTCGGTTGATATTCGCTTGCCTTCCATATCCTTCATTGATTTGTAAGGTGAATCTTCACGGACAACCAGCACCCAGCGTGCCTGCTGTGTCGACACCTTGGAATAAATTAAATCCTGCACTACAACAACGTCCGATGAATTCTCCATGATCCAGTCAATCCCCGTGAGGCCGAGATCAAGCGTGCCATCCTCCACATAACGCGACATTTCCTGAGCCCGAACCAGTTTGCACGAAATTTCCGGATCATCTATATCCGGAAAATAACTGCGAGCATCGCTGGTTATACGCCAGCCGGCTTTTTTAAACAAATCCATGGTATTTGCTTCCAGACTTCCCTTGGGAATACCTAATTTCAAAACTTTCATTTATATACTTCCTCTGGATTAAAAACCTTCTCTCCAACAGCAACAAAATTTTCACCACTTAGTTTTCTGTAAAAACACGATCTGTATCCCGTATGACAGGCCGCTTCGCCTATTTGTTTGACCTGCAATAAAATTGTATCGTTATCGCAATCAATAAAAACTGCCTTGATCAATTGAAAATTCCCTGAAGTTTCACCTTTTAACCAGAGCTTCTGGCGTGACCGGCTCCAATAGGTAGCTTTACCTGTTTTTAAGGTGGCTTGCCATGATTCACTATTCATGTAGGCCATCATAAGAACTTCTTTAGTTTCAGCATCTTGAACAATAGCAGGGACTAAACCATCCCCTTTGGCAAAATCTGGCTCAATCATATTATCCTCATATCTTTTCTAAATTCTTATATGTAAATGATGAATTGCTTTAAATCAAGAAATATTTTCACCATTTTCACCTTAATAGTCACCTATTTCCGGCTTGTTGAAACATTTTTTTTATGATAAAAAATACACATTATTTATTAAGACTCAATTAATTGGTCATATTTACCGGAGGTATGCTTATGTCTTTGCTCATCGGAGGAATCATTTCCGCTATCCTCGGGTTGATCAGTTTAATATTCTGCTGGTCGGATTTTATAATTCTTGTTAAGGGAGCTTTCCCCATTTTTTTACTCCTAGGCGGAGCTTTGGCCATTTATGTAGGATTAGATGAATTAGAAGAAAAAATCAGAGAAGAAAGACAAAGACAAGAAGAAAAATTGGAAAAAGCCCGGGAAGAAATTGAATCGGTAAAAGCTCAGGCTGAACGCTATAAAGAAGAATTGGATAGATTAAAAGGAACAAAGCAATAAAGATAATTTCCAATAAATTCAGGGGCAGTACCAAAACTAGGTTGCTTTTTTTCGGTTTATAATCATACCCCAAATCATCAATACAGCTCCCACGGAAATGGACGAATCCGCGACATTAAACGCCGGCCAGTGGGCTGTCCCGATATAGACATCCAGAAAATCAACCACCGCACCGAAACGTATCCGGTCGATGAGATTTCCAACAGCGCCTGAAAAAATAAGCGTCAGAGATATCACATAAAGCGTATTCTGCAAGCTGCTTTTCACAATGTAATAAATGATCAGCAGAATAACTGTCGCGGTAATTCCAATAAAGAAAATACGGCGGAAAGTTTCGGAAGCATTGGCCAGAAATCCAAAGGCGGCGCCGGGATTCATCACATACACAATATTAAACAAGCCATCAATAACGGTGTGTGATTCATGTATCGAAAAATTCCCCACAATAGCAGCTTTCGTTATTTGATCCAACGCAACGACTACAGCAGCGCCAAGAATAAAAATTATGATATTTTTTTTCAAATAAATCTCCTTGTTTCCTATAAATTCGGCAGACAACGGGCACAGACCGTCGGATGCGTTGCATCTGAACCAACGGATTCTTCATAGATCCAACAACGTTCGCATTTGCCGCCACGAGCTTTTTCCACGCCAACCACTAATCCTTTAATTTCTTCGCTTCTGTAAGGCGCGGCAATATCTTTCTCTTCAGCCAGTTGCAACTGCGACACAATCAGCAATGCTCTTAAATCTTCGAGATGCGCAGCAAATAAACCACGCATTTTTTCGGGAGCGGCAATAGTTATACGCGCATCCAGGGAATGGCCGATCACTTTTTCTTTACGTGCCTGCTCAACAGCCTTGGAGATTTCCGCTTTAGCGTCAATCATCGCCTTCCAGCGTTCACCGAGTTCAGTATTCAAATATTTTTCATTAACCGGCGGGAACTGAGCCAGATGAATGCTTTCCTCTTTTTTACTCCAGGAAGGCATCGCCGACCAGACTTCTTCGGATGTGAAGGTAAGAACCGGCGCGAGCAATCTGGTCATCGAATCCAGAATGATGAACATTGCGGTCTGACCGGAGCGGCGCGCAGTGGAGGCGGCCTTGTTGGTATAGAGACGGTCTTTCAAAACATCAAGGTAAAGAGCGCTCAAATCAACGGTACAATAATTGTATAGCGTATAGAAAACCACATGGAATTGATGACGCTCATAAGCTTCCGTCACTCTCTTGATAACTTCCTGCAGGCGATGCAGCGCCCACTGATCCATCTCCCTCATCTGATCATAGTCAACCGCATCTTTATCCACGTTAAAATCGTAAAGGTTGCCCAAAATGAACCGGCTGGTGTTGCGAATCCGGCGATAAGCTTCCATCAGGCGTTTAAGAATTTCATCCGAAATACGAATGTCGTCGGTGTAATCTTCAGCCGCCACCCAAAGGCGCAAAATTTCCGCGCCGTATTTGTCGATAGCTTCTTCGGCTCCGATGACATTGCCAACGGACTTGGACATTTTTTTGCCTTCACCGTCCACAACAAAACCGTGGGTAAGCACGCTTTTGTAAGGCGCGCGGCCACGCGTGCCCACGGATTCCAGAAGCGAGGAATGGAACCAGCCGCGGTGCTGATCGGAACCTTCCAGATACATATCGCAGGGAGAACTTAAATTCGGACGTTTTTCCAGCACTGCCGCGTGAGACACACCGGAGTCAAACCAGACATCCAGAATATTCAATTCCTTGGTAAACTCGGTTCCATGACAATGGGGGCAAGTTGTATGTTTGGGCATCAGATCTTTCGGTTCTTTTTCAAACCAGACATCCGCGCCACCCTTGTCCACCAGTTCAACAAGATGATCAATGATTTCTTTGGTCATCACTTCGTTTTTACACTTCGCGCAGTAAAATACTGTAATCGGCACGCCCCACAGTCTCTGACGCGAGATACACCAATCGGGACGGTTTTCCACCATACCGTAAATACGGTCGCGTCCCCACGAGGGAATCCACTGAACTTCATTGATGCAGGCCAGCGCTTTTTTGCGCAGATCGTTTTTCTCCATCGAGATGAACCACTGCTCCGTGGAACGGAAAATAATGGGTTTCTTGCAGCGCCAGCAATGAGGATAGGAATGCTGCATCGGCACATGCCCCATTAGCGCACCTACTTCATCCAGCTTTTTAATGACGTTGTCATTGGCGTCGAAAACAAACTGGCCGGCGAAATGTTCCACATCTTCCGTGAATTTTCCCGCATCGTCTACCGGCGCGTAATTATCCAAGCCGTATTCCAGACCGATTTCATAGTCTTCCTGTCCATGACCGGGAGCAATATGCACAGCACCGGTTCCGGCCTCCAGCGTGACAAACGGCGCCAGAATTAAAAGACTGTGTCTTTTGATCAGCGGATGAACGCATTTCTGTCCTTCCAGAACTTCGCCCTTGAATTCATCGATAATTTCGTAGGACTTACCGCGATAACCGAAAGCGTCCAGACAATAATCGAGCATGTCCCTGGCGACAATCAGCACATCATTATCAATCTTCACCGCAGCATAAATAAAATCACTCTTGACGGCAATTGCGAGATTGGCGGGAATCGTCCAGGGCGTGGTTGTCCAGATAACCATCGATACTTTCTGACCGGCAAGTTTCGGCAAAATCTGACTGACATCGGAGATAAAATTAAATTTGACATAAATAGATGGTGTGGAATGATCGGCGTATTCCACTTCCGCTTCCGCCAGCGCAGTTTTACAGGTAGCGCACCAGTAAACTGGTTTCTTGCCTTTGTAAACACTGCCGTTGAGATAAAGCTTGCCGAATTCGGCAACAGTCGCCGCCTCATAGGGATAGGCCATTGTCAAATAGGGATTATCCCATTCGCCAAAAACACCCAGACGTTTGAATTGTCCGCGCTGAATGCCGACATATTTTTCCGCGTAAACACGGCAGGCGCGGCGTTTTTCTACCTGCGACATCGTCGCCTTCCTGGCGCCCAGTTCTTTATCCACCTGATGCTCTATAGGCAGGCCGTGGCAATCCCAGCCCGGCACATACACGCCGTCAAAGCCGGCCATGTTTTTTGACTTAACAACTATATCCTTAATTATTTTATTGAGCGCTGTCCCCAGATGAATATTGCCGTTGGCGTAAGGAGGACCGTCATGCAGAATATAAGGCTTTTTTCCTTTGGCCGTTTGCCTGATTTTTTTATAAATGTCCATCTCTTCCCATTTTTTCAGCATCTCCGGCTCGCGCTGCGCCAGATTCGCCTTCATCGGAAAATCAGTCTGGGGAAGATTCAAGGTCTCTTTGTAATCCATTTTATGTTACTCCTTACATCTTAAAAAAAATAGCGGCTAAACCGCAAAGATTTTATTATTGCCAGAACATAGCCCGCAATAATTATGAAGCAGTCAACTATCACATAACCATGGGACTTTCAAGCATAACTCTTTGCCAACAATCTCAATCTCGCACCGGTAATTACCGCTTGCAAAGTATTAAGTTACAGGCGAATTGGTATAATAAATGTTTACTGAAGTTCAGTAGGCATTTCCTGGATGATTCCCATGCGCAGATATATAGGACGCACATATTTGCGTATCTCCGGCAAACGACTGTAGAACAAGATGGCACCTACAATGCTCGAAACGCCGCACAAGGTAAGAGTAAGAGGAGCGCCAATGTTGTGAGCGATGACACCCCCGATCAGACTGCCGAACGGAGCCATCCCTATAAAAGCAATGGCATAAAAGCTCATGACGCGGCCTCGCTTATCTTCATCCACGACAGTTTGCACGATTGTATTGCACGAAGCCATATATACAATCATGCCGAAACCAGTAACCATCATTAGACATAGAGAAAGCGGAAGACAACGGGAAAAAGAAAAGGCGATAAGCCCGCAACCGAAAACACAAGTGGAAATGATGATGAGACGTCCCAGGCCGATGACTGACTTGCGGGAAGCGAGATACAGAGCGCCAACCAGCGCACCGATTCCATTGGCTCCCGTAAGTAAGCCCAACGTATGGGAACCGCCGTGCAGGATATCACGTGCAAAGACGGGCATGAGAACGATATAAGGCATACTCAAAAGGCTCAATAATCCCAAAAGAAGTATTATATACCTGATGGGGGCGCAACCGGCAGCATATCGAAAACCCTCTTTGAGTTGATGGAGCACGGCACCAGAACTTTGCGGCTGTATCTTTTGATTGGTTGTCATAGCCAGGAGTGCCAGAATTATAGCAAAGAAGCTGATCCCATTGAGCAGAAAACAAACACCTTCGCCAACGTAAGCGATAAGAATGCCCGCAATAGACGGACCCACCAGTCTTGCTCCGTTGAACATAAAAGAGTTCAGGGCAATGGCATTGCCCAGATCATTTTTATTTTCCACCATGTCGATGACAAATGATTGCCGGGTGGGCACATCGACAGCATTGACCGTCCCCAGAATTGTACTGAGCACTATCAGATGCCAGACAGCAACAGAACCCGTGAGCGTCAGAAATGCAAGCAGAAAAGCCTGCACCATGGAGAATACTTGTGTGGCAACAAGTAAATTACGGCGATTCAATCTATCCGCATAAACACCGGCAAAAGAACCGAAGATTACCGTAGGAATTTGACCGGTAAACCCAATGAGGCCCAGCAGGAAAATCGAATTGGTCATCCGGTAGACAAGCCAACTCATGGCTATCTGCTGCATCCATGTTCCGGTCAGGGAAAGACTTTGTCCGCCAAAAAATAACCTGTAGTTTCGGTAGGCAAGCGCCCGCATCAAAAATCTAAGAGCTGATTTTTTTTCGTCCAGGTAGGTCTTAGTGCTCATATTCAAAATTATGCGTATATTTTATTGGGTAAATATTTGCCATTTATTCGTAAGGTCCAATTTCCTTTTATAAACTAACCATTGTTTGACGAAACAAATTAGCAAATAAAACATACAATGTCTATGTGTTACCGTTGATTTTATATTTATGAAAGATCATATTAGATATTATGCTATTAATGAATAATATTTACTTCTTAATAATATCTTGACAAATTCATTTATTTATATTATGAAAGAAGTAAATATTAATAAGGAGGCTTATATGCGAACAATAAGAATTACGGAAGAAGTTTGGCAGGCAATTGCAGATCGCGGTAAATTTGGAGAGACTGAAGAAGATGTTCTTCGGCGTGTATTTGAATTGCCCATAAATTCCAAAGCTAATATAACACAGACAATATCGGACATCGGTAGTACCTCTAAAATATCATCGGGTCGCCGGAGATCTTTTGCTACCATAAGGATGACATCTTACATTAATAGAAATCAGCTTAATGTGGAATTTGCAAATGGAGCATCATCATCATGGACATTACCGAATCAAAGCGATAAAAAAGCAATTCGTACTATTTTAGACAAAGCAATTACGTTTGCAAAAGAAAATAAAGCGTCACTGGGACAGATTAACGCTATTAGAAAAACTTTGACCGATAATGATTACCACTTGACTAAATGATTGAATGGTAAGGAATCGTATTAATATATTATACAAGTAGCAAAGATTTACATTTCTTATTTAGGAAACTAATTATGATTTCATTCTTTTTTAAGATCGGAAAGGCTTTTCTTAAATATAGCAATCATCCTATTACAATACCCCGTGTACATTATACTCGTCTGGTTGACCAGATTTATGAAAGCACCGGAAAGAAGACTACTAAAGTCCGCATCATTCCACCCAATAGAAAAATTTTGAACGGTAAAATTTATTATGGAATAGCTGGATATGGACCTTTTTATCAGATTAAAGTATTGGGAAGTTATCCAAGCGATCATTTTGGCAATGTAAAGATTGGAAGTATTCTCCAAGTAACAATTAAAAAAATTGGTGACAAAATTTATGTAATAATCGAAGAAGGCATAAAGCTAGCTATGAAAATTGATCTTACCTCGCAAATATAGATAATAATGAAAAGGATGGCGTGCTATGCCGGATGACAAAAAGCGAAAAGTTAAGTTGGAATACCCTTGCATTTGGGTTTACAAGATCATTGACCCTGACGCAGACGAGATGAGGCGCGCCGTGGCGAAAATCACATTTTAGTCCCGCTATTCAATGCGGTCTGCCCAGTAGCGCGGATTTCGATGTAAATGCGCGACTGCAACTATTATAATTTTATCTTTGTCCAAACCGTAGATTAATCCATAGGGAAAGCGTGCCATTATACATCTTCTCAATCCTGATTCAATTTCCATAGAGGATTGAGGGTATGTAACAGCTCTACGGATGGCCCGATCAAGTTGATCGAGAAATTCCTTACCCAGTCCATCAGCCTGTTCATTATACCAATCAACAGCGTCATTGAGTTCTTTTTCAGCAATTGATAAAAAATGAATTTTCATTAGCGTTTATATTTGCTCATAACATCCCGATAAGATACGGATTGAATTTTCCCGGACTTGTATGCATTCCACCTTTTACGCGCTTCATCAGCCCAAATGCTGTCAATTTCGGGGTCTGGTCTGTCCAGATCTCTAAGAATGACATCCACCAAGTACAGTTTTTCCATATCCGTTAAGGAGTTAATATCTGACGCTATTTTTTCAGCTGCTTTTGTCATGTATCGCTCCATTTTATCTGAATTGCATCTCGATTTTTCTAATCATAACACTACTATCAACCTGATGCAATAGTATTATAACGAACCAAATAGCCGCTCCTCTGTATCTTCCTTGACATATATTTTTGCATATGGGAAAAGTAAATTCCTTACTTAATTATTTTTGAGATAAATATGTTGGTTAAACGCATCACAAAAAATAAACTGACATTACCCAAGGCCGTTGTTGCGGCCACCGGGGAGGCGGACTATTATGATGTCATCACTGAAAATGGCCGCATCATCCTGACTCCTTTGCGCATTCAGAAAGCGGACGCTGTGCGCTCCAAGCTGGCCGAACTGGGCATTACCCAGGATGATGTGAAAGATGCAATTTCATGGGCGCGAAAAAAACGATGAAAACACCGCGAGTGGTTCATGATACTAATTACATAGAATTTGCGGCCTGGCTGGAAAAACGTGAGTGATTCCTGAAAGGATATAATGCTATGCCGGATGACAAAAAGAAAAAAGTTAAGTTGGAATATCCATGTGTTTGGGTTTACAAGATCATCGGCCCTGATACGGACGATATGAAACGTGCTGTCGCGGAAATCATCTGTGATCGTGCTTATAAGATTTCTTATTCCCGCAGCAGCACTGCGGCAAAATATCATTGCCAGAACGTTGAGTTATTAGTAGAAAGCGAATCTCATCGCACGGCCATTTATGAAGCCCTGAAAGCTCATAAAACTATAAAACTGGTTTTATAAAATAACCGCGAGCTGTTTTTCCAAGATAAAAAAGCCCCTTGTCCGTCCGGATAGGGGGCTTTTTTATTTATAGTGTTGAACTTGGCTTTAAGCCGCGTCGCATTCGCATCGGATACCGAGGCGGCAAGGAGGAGGCTCCACGCGGGGTAAACTCCGTCTATTAGCAATATCGAATCTATCGCATAATTAAAAAGCCCCCTGTCCGTCCGGACAAGAGGCTTTTATCTTTAAGATTCAGACTTCCGTCTCAAGCTGGTTTCTTACATGCCCATTCCGGGATATCCACCACCCGGAGGCATACCGGGCATTCCACCACCGGCGCCCTTCTCTTCGGGCTTATCAGCGATCATGCACTGAGTGGTAAGTAGTAAAGCCGCAACCGAGGCCGCGTTCTGTAGAGCAAAGCGGGTGACCTTGGTAGGATCAATAACGCCGGCCGCGATCATGTCTTCATACACATCGGTACGGGCATTGAAACCAAAGGCGCCTTTCTTCTCTTTTACTTTTTCAACCACAATGCTACCTTCCAGGCCGGCATTGCAGGCGATCATCTTGATAGGTTCTTCAATCGCTTTCTTGATAATATTGACACCGATCTGTTCGTCGCCTTCCAGAGCAAGCTTGGCCAGAACGGGAAGAGTTCTCAGATAAGCAACACCGCCACCGGGAACAATACCTTCTTCCACAGCCGCGCGGGTGGCATGCAGAGCATCTTCGACGCGCGCTTTCTTTTCTTTCATTTCAGTTTCCGTTGCAGCACCAACTTTGATTACCGCTACGCCGCCTACCAGTTTGGCCAGTCTTTCCTGAAGTTTCTCTCTGTCGTAATCAGAGGTGGTCTCTTCGATCTGAGCGCGGATTTGTTTGACGCGGCCTTCCAGATCAGCTTTTTTCCCGGCGCCATCGATAATGGTTGTATTGTCTTTATCAACGGTAATTTTCTTGGCGCGTCCCAAATCTTCTATTTTTACGTTTTCGAGTTTGTAGCCCATGTCTTCGGAGATCATCTTGCCGCCGGTGAGGATGGCGATGTCTTCGAGCATGGCCTTGCGGCGGTCGCCGAAGCCAGGAGCCTTAACCGCGGCCACATGGATGGTGCCGCGAATCTTGTTGACGACCAGTGTTGCCAGCGCTTCGCCTTCGATATCTTCAGCAATGATCAGCAACGGACGTCCCATTTTGGCAATTTGTTCCAGAATCGGCAGCAAATCTTTCATGCCGCTGATTTTCTTTTCGTAAATCAGAATTAAAACGTCTTCCAGAGCAACAAGCATCTTGTCGGCGTTAGTGACAAAGTAAGGAGAAAGATAGCCGCGGTCAAACTGCATACCTTCGACGATCTCCAGTTCTGTTTCCAGACCCTTGGCTTCTTCAACTGTAATGACGCCTTCTTTCCCGACTTTATCCATAGCACCGGCGATGATATTGCCGATGGTTTCATCGTTGTTGGCGGAAATGGTGCCGACCTGGGCGATTTCTTTCTGGTCTTTGGTGGGTTTGCTCATCTTGCTGAGTTCATTGACAACGGCATCAACAGCCTTATCAATACCGCGTTTGATGTCCATCGGGTTACTGCCTGCCGCGACGGCTTTAACGCCTTCGCGATAAATGGCCTGTGCCAGGAGGGTAGCCGTGGTGGTGCCGTCACCGGCGACGTCGCTTGTTTTGCTGGCGACTTCTTTGACCATCTGTGCTCCCATATTTTCAAATTTATCTTCCAGTTCGATTTCTTTGGCCACGGTAACGCCGTCTTTAGTGACGGTGGGGGAACCATAACTTTTATCAATAATAACGTTGCGGCCTTTGGGGCCGAGGGTTACTTTTACAGCGTCGGCCAGAGTGTTGACGCCCTTCAGCATAGATTTTCTTGCTTCTTCATCATAAAGAAGTATTTTCGCTCCCATTGTATATATTCCTCCTTGAATAGTTTCTTATTTTTCAATAATGCCGAGAATGTCTTCTTCTCTCATGATCAGATATTCTTCGCCGTCGATCTTGACTTCAGTTCCACCGTATTTGCTGAAAAGGACTTTATCTCCCACGCTGACTTCGAGTTTGATAAGTTTGCCGTCATCGGCAGCTTTGCCCTTGCCCACGGCAACGACTTTTCCTTCGATTGGTTTTTCTTTGGCTGTGTCAGGGATGATTATTCCCCCTTTTGTTTTGTTTTCTTCTTCCAAACGTTTTACAATGATTCTATCCTGTAAAGGTCTGATTTTCATACTCTTTATGCTCCTTTCTTCTTTTTTGTAATTATATTTAAGAGTGCTGATTTTAACAGGGGTATTTTATGCACCTTTTTTCATATGTCAAGGTGCTTATGGCATTTATACTAATTAAAATAAATTTTCCAGCAATTCTTTTAAAGAACTGATTTTACAAATCTCCATTTTTGCTATTTTCGCCAGTTGCGCCGCATTGGTTTTGGGCACCAGACAGCGGTTAAAACCCAGACGCGCCGCTTCCTTCACACGCACTTCCATTTGCGAAATGGCCCTTACTTCTCCGGCCAGGCCAACCTCTCCCAGAACAATCGTCCGCCCGTCAATGGGCTTATCCAGAAAACTGGACGTCATGGCGGCAACTATACCCAGATCAACCGCCGGTTCTTCCACCCGCACACCGCCCGCGACATTGATAAAAATGTCCGATCCGCTCAAGTGCAGGCCGCAAATCTTGTCCAGTACCGCCACTAAAAGCGAAACGCGGTTATAATCGACACCGATAGCCGTACGACGCGGAGTTCCGAAATTTGTGGAACTGACCAGAGCCTGAATTTCCACCAGGATCGGCCTTGTACCTTCCAGAGAGGGAACAACAACCGAACCGGCAACATTTTGCGGCCTCTCCGCCAGGAAAAAAGTGGAAGGATTGGGAACTTCCTTTAATCCCTTTTCCTGCATTTCAAAAACACCGATTTCGTTGGTCGGTCCGAAACGGTTTTTTATACCCCGGACAATGCGATAAGTATGGGAGCTGTCTCCCTCGAAGTAAAGAACTGTATCCACCATGTGTTCCAGCACTTTGGGACCGGCAATGGAACCGTCTTTGGTGACATGACCGACAAGAAAAACAGGAATGCCGAATTTCTTGGAAAAAAGAATCAGCCGCGACGAAGACTCGCGCACCTGCCCGACGCTGCCGGGAGCGGACATGAGTTCGCCCGAATAAAGAGTTTGAATAGAGTCAATAACCACAACGGCCGGAGAAACTGCTTTAACCTGTTCCAGAATCTTTTCCAGAGAAATCTCTACCAGAACCAGTAAATCTTTGGAAACGGCCCCGATCCTTTCACTGCGCATCTTAATTTGACTGGCCGACTCTTCCCCGGAAACGTATAAAACCTTCAATCCTTTTTGAGCCAGGTTATGCATCATCTGCAGCATGAGCGTTGATTTGCCGATGCCCGGTTCTCCGCCGATCAGGATTGCCGAACCTCCGACGATGCCGCCCCCGAGCACCCTGTCAATTTCCACGATACCTGTAACGGTCCGCTGGCCTTCAGTGAGCGGAATATCTTCAATAGACTGGGGTTTGCCGTCAAAGTTCATCTCCGCACGGCTATCGGAACCGGAATCAACGATTAATTCTTCGGCAAAACAATTCCACCCGTTGCAGGAAGGGCATTTCCCCAGCCATTTGGGCGACATATAACCACAATGCTGACAAAAGAAACCTGTCTTGCTCTTTTTCAAACCTTATTTCTCCTTTTATGAATGAGTTGAGAAAAGCATATTTCTCTTAGCCATGTCAATACTAATTGCCGTAACATTGGAAAAATAGTTGGCGTAATAAGTTTTTCATTTACCGGAACAAAAAAACAAAATCAATTTTCTCCTTGATTATTGAACGATACTAAAATAAGTTACTGAATAATTATGGAACAAAACAAGGAAACAGATTCAAAGAATATACAACCGGATGATGTTCTTCCGGAAATTACCCTGGAACAACTTTCGCCTGAAATGCGCGACGCCTGCAACCGCGCCGGATGGACAAGCCTCGTGCCCGTGCAGGCCAAATCCATTCCTTATTTTTTAGCGGGCCAGGATATGATGGTGCAATCGCGCACCGGCAGCGGAAAAACCGGCGCTTATATTCTGCCTATTATACAAAAAATTAACGCGCAGCAAAATTTTGCCCAGGCTCTCGTCCTTGTTCCCACCCGCGAACTGGCCCTTCAGGTATCCAGAGAAGCCCAAATGCTGACCCAGGGAACAAATATAAGAGTAGCCGTAGTTTATGGAGGCGTGGGATACAACGCGCAACTGGAAGCATTTCGCGGTGGCGCTCAAATTGTGATCGGCACGCCGGGACGTATCCTGGATCATCTTTTAAAAAACACCCTATCGCTGGATCATCTGAAAATTTTGATTTTCGATGAAGCCGACCGGATGTTGTCCATGGGTTTTTATCCCGATATGGTAAAAATCCGCAAATACATACCCTCGAATAAAATACTCAGCAGTATGTTTTCCGCGACTTTCCCGCCGCAGGTCATTCGTTTATCCGATCAATTCCTGCATAAGTCAAAATTATTGAGTTTAAGCGGCAATCAGGTGCATATCGCTGAAATCGAGCACATTTATTATGTCGTTCCGGGAATGCGCAAAGAGCGATCGCTTGTGCGTATAATTGAAATCGAAAATCCATCATCGGCCATTATTTTCTGCAACACAAAGGACACCGTGCATTATCTTTCCGTCGTGCTTAAACGTTTTGGTTATGACGCCGATGAGCTTAGTTCCGATCTGGCTCAAAGCATGCGGGAAAAGGTCATGGCCCGTGTGCGGCGCGGAGCTCTGCGATTCCTCGTGGCCACCGATGTTGCCGCCCGTGGTATTGATATCCCCGATTTGTCTCATGTTATTCAGTATGAACCGCCGGAGGATCCGGAAGCTTACATTCATCGGGCCGGACGAACAGGACGCATGGGATCAAGCGGCGTAGCTATTTCTTTAGTCGCGGAAATGGAAAAATTCAAACTGCAGAGTATTGCCCGTTTTTATGACATCAACATGGAAGAACGCCCCTTACCCGGTGATGACGAACTGGAAAGGGTTGTCGCCGAACGAATAACGGCGCTTCTGGAAGCACGTCTGCGCTCCCGCGATAATCTTCAAATCGAACGCATGAAGCGTTTTTTGCCGCTGGCGCGTAATCTTGCCCAATCGGAGGATGAACTGGAACTGATTACAATGCTGCTGGACGATTACTATCAGCTATCTCTACACGCACCGCCGGCACCGATTGCCATCGCAGATCAGGCGAGCAATCCTGCACAAAAGAATAAAGACAGGAAACCACGGCCAAGAAATAAAAGCAGAAGAAGCAATAACGAAAACCCGTCATAATTCTTGCGCGATGTAAATATTTTTCAAATAATCCCTCTAAAAATAAAGTTATCTTTATTAAAAACAAAAAATAACTATCCTCAAAATAAGTAATCTCTGTTCGTTAATTAGTTTTTGACGTTTTTTCTTTTTATTACAAGCAATTACATATAATAACCATTGACAAAAATTGTTTCTGGTCCCCGAAAAGCAAACTAAAATTCCTTGAGTAAAGATTTCAATACTGATATGAATGTCAAGTTTAAAAATTTTACTTGAAGGATGTTTAGTATGCAAAACCCAAATTTCAGTTCCGGTCCCTGTAGCAAGAGGCCAGCGTGGAATATCGACGCGCTGAAGAGCGCGCCGGTCGGTCGCTCACACCGTTCCGCGTTGGGCAAAGAAAGAATCGTCAAAGCTATTAACGACACACGAAAAATCTTAAACATTCCGGCAGATTACCTTGTGGGCATTCTTCCGGCTTCAGATACCGGCGCTTTTGAATGCGCCATGTGGTCACTCTTAGGCCCCAAACCGGTCACCGTACTGGTTTGGGAAAGTTTTTCCAACGGCTGGGCAACGGATGTCGCCAAACAACTAAAGCTCAATCCTACCGTTCTCAAAGCCGATTACGGCAAAATTCCGGATCTTTCCAAAGTTGACTGGACAAATGACGTTGTCTTTGTCGCCAACGGAACAACCAGCGGCGTGAAAGTTCCCGATTACAATTGGATTCCCGCCAACCGTGAAGGCCTGTCGCTTTGCGACGCGACCAGCGCTGCTTTTGCGATGGAAATTGATTGGAGCAAGATAGACGTTCTAACCTTTTCCTGGCAGAAATGTCTGGGCGGCGAAGCCGCACACGGCATGATGATTTTAAGCCCAAGAGCTGTCGCCCGTTTGGAATCTTATGATCCGCCCTGGCCCATGCCCAAGATTTTCCGTCTTAAAAAAGGTGACAAAATCAGCAAAGCCATCTTTGACGGTGACGTTATCAATACGCCTTCAATGCTCTGCGTGGAGGACTATTTGGATGCTCTGGAATGGGCAGGCAAGTTCGGCTTGAATGGTCTGATCAAAAAAAGTCAGGCCAATCTTAAAGTCGTGTCCGACTGGGTAGCAAAAACCGACTGGATAGAATTTCTGGCCGATGATCCCCAAGTCCGTTCTAACACTTCCGTGTGCCTGAGCGTAACTCATCCCAAAGTCAAAGCACTGGGCAACGACGAAAAGAGCAAGTTCCTAAAAAGCATCGCTTCGGATCTGAGCAAAAAAAATGTCGCTCACGATATCAACTCCTATAAAGAAGCACCAGCCGGTTACCGTTTCTGGTGCGGTCCGACTATCGAGGAGGCTGATCTCCAAACGGCGCTTGTAGAACTGGAAAAAGTTTTCAACGAAAAAATTAAAAACCTTTAATTATGATGAAGTCGTAAAAAGTCGAAAAACCGTCATACCGGTGAAGGCCGGTATCCAGAACCTATTGAAATAACTGGATTCCCGCCTTCGCGGGAATGACAAAAAAGGGCAAAAGCGACTTTTTACGAGACCATCAATTATTATTTGAAGAGAAATAAATCATGGCTAATGTTGCAGTAATAGGCACTCAGTGGGGCGATGAGGGAAAGGGGAAAATTGTCGACCTGTACACCGAAAAAGCCGACGTGGTTGCTCGTTTTCAAGGCGGGAATAATGCGGGACATACACTAGTTGTCAACGGCAAAAAAACTATTCTACATTTAATTCCCTCGGGAATTTTACATGACCGTAAAATCTGCATTATCAGTAATGGTGTTGTTTTTGATCCTCTTGTTTTTCTTCAGGAAATAGAAGAATTACAGCAGGGGAATCTCCTGCAGCCTCATACTAAACTTTTCGTCAGCGAAAAAGCTCATTTAATCATGCCCTACCACCGTAGCCTTGACCAGGCACGCGAAGCCCAATCATCGGGTAAAAAAATCGGTACAACAGGCAGAGGCATTGGTCCGGCATATGAAGATAAGGTTGCCCGCACGGGCATACGTGTGGGCGATCTTTACGAAGAAGATTTATTCCGGGAAAAATTGAAGCAAAGCCTGAAAGAAAAAAATTTCCTGCTGACAAACTATTATAAAGATAAGCCGCTTGACGAAGAAGAAATCGCCACTCAATATTTAACCTGTGCTCAGAAGATCAAGCCTTACGTGGCAGATACTTCTTTGATTTTAGACCACGAAATAAAACAGGGGAAAAAAATTCTTTTTGAAGGGGCACAAGGCTCTCAACTTGATGTTGATCACGGAACATACCCCTATGTGACTTCTTCTAATACAGTTTCCGGCAATGCTTCCTGCGGCAACGGAATCGGACCTAACAAAATCAACACAGTAGTCGGAATTTGCAAAGCTTATACGACCAGAGTGGGAGAAGGTCCCTTCCCCACAGAGTTAAAAGATGAAGTTGGAAATCATATGCAGCAGGTTGGCCAGGAATTCGGTGCGACAACCGGTAGAAAACGTCGCTGCGGCTGGTTGGACATAGTACTGGTACGGCAGGCGGTCAGGGTCTCCGGCATAAACGCGCTCGCCATCACCAAACTTGATGTTTTATCCGGTTTGGACAAATTGAAAATCTGCGTGGGATATAAATCTGCCACAGGTACGTTCACTCACGCCGTACCTGCCAGTATGCGCGTTCTTTCAGATTGTCAGCCGGTTTATGAAGAATTCGACGGCTGGAAGGAAGATATTCTTTACGCACGGGAAATGAGCGAACTACCCGCCAATGCCAGAAAATATTTGAAGAGACTGGAAGAACTGGCGGAAGCTAAAATTACGCTCGTATCCGTAGGAGCGGGAAGAGAAGAGACAATAGTTTTGGAAGATCCTTTTCTTAACAAACTATAGTTATCTGCTGTAAAAATGCTTGACACATTCAGAACTAGTTGTTAATAGGTCTCGCCTTAAAGTTATAACTTAATCAAGCGGGCTGTTAGCTCAGCGGTAGAGCAGTGGACTTTTAATCCATTGGCCGGGGGTTCAAATCCCCCACGGCCCACCATTTAAAAAAGGGCTTCCGAGAGGAAGCCTTTTTTTTACATCCATGAGCATCCACGTAATTCCGTTTTCAAATCAATTATGATACCGCGGCAGCAAGGAGGAGGCGCCGGAGACGTATTGGTAATACGTTGAGGACGACGCAGCCAACAAAGGTAGCGCTTGATTTGGAAATGGAATAAAATCAAAAAACTCATATTTCCATTATAATAGTTATTTGCGGCCAAGATTTCCTTGACACACGTAAATGCCGATTCTATACTTCATCCCACGAAACAGAAGTTCTTATTAAAAAATACCATAAGGACAATTTGTTTTGGACAATAGTGGCACAAAATCAGGTATTCTGTGTTATCAGAGTACTCTTTAATAAAAAAGTATGGAAAGAAACAGGAGGTTTTTTATGTATCGGATTGATTTGTTAAATAAAATTTCAAAAAAGGGCTTGAGCCTTTTTACTGAAAAGTATGAATATCGTACGGATATTTCCGATCCCGACGGCATTCTTGTAAGAAGCAAGGAAATGAAAGAGATGACCCTGCCGTCAAGTCTGAAAGCCATTGCCCGCGCCGGTGCCGGCGTCAACAATATTCCCATCGACAAATGTTCGGAGAAAGGCATAGTGGTGTTTAATACACCGGGGGCAAACGCTAACGGCGTGAAAGAACTGGTGCTCCTGGGCATGCTGCTGGCATCCCGTCAAGTGGTTGATGGAATCGCCTGGGCCAAAGGCCTGGTAGGTGAAGGCGACAAGGTACCCGACCTGATCGAAAAAGGCAAATCCAAGTTCGGCGGCACCGAGATCCTGGGCAAGAAGCTCGGAGTGGTGGGTCTGGGAGCCATTGGCACCATGGTGGCCAATGCCGCCGAAGGTCTGGGCATGTCAGTCTGGGGATACGATCCGTACCTGTCCATCGAAGCGGCCTGGAGGCTGTCCCGCAATACCAAGAAAGCACCAAGCCTGGACAAGCTCCTGTCCGAGTGCGATTTCATCTCGCTGCACGTCCCTCAGAACAAAGACACCAAGGGATTCATCAATACCGATAAATTCGCGGTCATGAAGAAGGGCGCGGTAATCCTGAATTTCGCCAGGGGGGGACTCGTAGATACCCCGTCCCTGAAGAAGGCTATCGCCGACGGTATCGTGGCTTGCTACGTAACGGACTTCCCCGATGAAGAGATCATCAAGACGGACAAGGTCATCGCCATCCCGCATCTGGGTGCTTCCACCGAAGAATCGGAAGAAAACTGCGCCATCATGGCTACCATGCAACTGATGGGCTTCCTGGAGAACGGAAATATCAAGAACTCAGTCAATTTCCCGGAATGCGCCCTGGACAGGTCGGGCAAGGTCAGACTCACCATCTCGAACAAGAACGAACCCGGCATGATCGAGAAGATCACCCGCTTGCTTGCGGATAACAAACTCAACATCGCCGACATGATCAACAAAAGCAAAGGTAACATCGCCTATAACATCATCGACGTGGAAGGCGATATCAATACTGACTTGGTAAAGAAAATCCAGTCTATCGATGGGGTCGTGGCTGTCAGAGTGATTTAAGAATACCTCTGGCGCGTTCTTCATAAATAAAAAAAGGCGAATCCCCTGTGATTCGCCTTTTTCCTAATGGTTTAAATTTTAGTTAACCACTGCAACCGCTTCGCCTGGCGCTTGCTATGTAATCATTTTTTGTTTCTTTATCTCCCCGATGATGTCATTCTTTCAACTTCGCTCAATTACTATAAAGTAAAGCAAACCCTTTTTCTTTTTTGACTCCGACCACTGTAATAATGTATAAGAATCAAGGCATGCTGCCTTCCGCTAAATTCCGGTAACGCTTTGGGGGAGATCATCATGGATGAAAAGGTAAGAAACGCGATATTAAAACAAATTGAGAAGGAACCTTTCGGTAAAAAATTCGGTTTGAAATTGAAAGATGTGCGGAAAGGATATGCTAAAGTGGAAATGCTCTTCACTCAAGATATGGAAAACATGTTCGGTATGGCGCACGGCGGTGCGATTTTTTCGCTGATTGACGCGGCTTTTGAAGTCGCCTCCAACTCGCACGGCACAATGGCGGTCGCTTTAAACATGAACATCAATTATCTGGCTACACCGGAAAAAGGATCTATGCTTACCGCCGAAGCCAAAGAAATCAACAGGACAAAGAAAACTGCCGCCTATGAGATTCATGCAACAGACGAGTCAGGAAAACTTCTGGCGTCCTGTCAGGCGCTGGTGTACCGGTTGGAAAAGCCACTGCCTTTTTTGTAAGTTACGACTAACTATGAAGTATTGCTGACTTCACATGTAGACCCTCAGCATTGAACCGTGATTTGGATTAACGATAACCGGAGGAAAGATGTCAGCAAAAAATCTTCTGTGCCTGGTATGATGAACAAAAATTATTTATGGACTTGGACTTCCTTTTGACTTTTCATCCTTCCAGCATCACCGTATACTCTCTTGCCAGCAGGACAGGGTCTTCCCGATATACATGTCCGTTCACATACAGCCAGGCATGACCCTTCAAAACATCTCCGTCTTTTCCCACGCCCATAACCAGTTTGCTGTCCAAGCCGTTCTTCCGGCACCAGTGATACAGCACCAAACCGCGCCGAAGACAAGGACGCGTATTCCGCAACAACCGCATCATCCAAAAACCACAGGCACGCCACAGCTTGTCCAGTTTTACCATGACTTCCGCCGGTGAAACCGTGGAACATCCTCCGTCGCCCAGACCACGGATTTCCGCCAGAATTGTCGGCAATGGTCTCCGGTGCAGCATCATTTCATAATAAAGCAATCCGCAAAGTGCTCCGATAATTAACGGCACATCCTGCGGCAATTCATAGCCTTTATACTTCCACAAAGCAGTTCCCCTATTTATCGTTTTATAAATCTTCTTCCGTCATCAGGAGATTTTTACCCTGAAGATATTTTTCCATTTTTTCCCGGTAAGATAAAAGAAGTCTCCGTCTTGGCAGTATGCTATTCCATTAAGTATTTTATCCGTACCTTCAGGGTTTTCGATGTTGAACAATTCCGAGCAATCAATAATTCTAAGCACATTGCCGGAATGGCGGTCTATTTCCAAAATAAAGTTGTTTCCTAAAATATTTGCGTAAATCTTTCCTTCCAGATATTCAAGGGCATTAAGTCTATCCGTATTCTTTGCGTCCAGCTTTACGCGAAGCTTTTTGATTATCTTAAATTTTTTATCTCTGATGAATAAAACGCCGGACCCGTCGCTCATGACAAAATGATTCTGATCGCACGTGAGTCCCCATCCCTCCCCGAAATAGCTATAGTATCCTTTTCCCTTAAGGTCCGGGCATGAGTATTTTAAAGCCCTTTTCTCTCTCCATGTGAGCAATATAAGTTCATCGTCAAAAATCGTAATTCCTTCGGCAAATATTTCCGGTATGTTAATCCTTTGTAATATCTCACCTTCCGGACTTATCTTGCGAAGACTTGACTCTCCATACAGGCCGGTGCTTTCATAAAGATATCCTGCCTTATATGTCAATCCCTGGGTAAATGCCTCGGGATCATGAGGTATGGTACCAAGCACGACCGGCCTTACAATGGGGACTCTTACGCGTCCCTCAATAACGGGCTTTCTCCAGTCTCTTTTAAGACGCCCTAGCCTGCGCTTTATGCCATAGTATATTCTTTCAATCATTTTTTATTACTAGCACAGTATCGGCACATTAATCAAATCATGACGGTATCTTGAATCCCTATTGGCCAATTATCAATTCATGAGACAGTTGTTTTGGATTAAAAATAATTGACGGGAGATTTTTCTTTGCTGTATTTTATCTTGAAATAAATCTTTCATTTTTTGCTGCAAGCTCGGATGACAACATCTATCATAAGGATTTCCTGGTTGTCTCCTGACCCGGTTAATCTTTGCCCGCTAATTTCAATAAAAAATGGTAGATATCTCGTAAAAAATCCTTGGATGACCAACGGGATGAAATAAAAATTTTCCCTTCCCCGTGAGTCAGATAGCATCCATTAAAACTCCAGCGGAATTTTCCTGGCGATCCGGGGGGGCTGCCTTTCCTAAATTCATTAACCTTCCAGGACAGGCCCGGGCAAAGCGATTTTAATATTCGATTAGTCTGCGCCGACGTTCCCCGCAAGAAATGCCATACCCGTTCGATAGGCCAGTCCCACTGAAGCAATTGTTCATTTTTTACGAGATGCCGCGCCCTGAACGAGCACTGAAGATTTTTTTGCGGAACCTTCTTGACCGTCCCTTTACCGATATCTTCAAGTGCTTCGACCATTAACTCTGTTCCCGCCTCAATAATTTTTCCTGCCAATTCATCATTGGGCATTCCTGTATATATCGGAATGCTTCTTTGTTTGATAATATCGCCCGTATCCTCGCCCTGATCAATATAATGAATGGTCGCGCCCCCTTGCGGATCCATGAAGTAATATTGCCATAAAAACGGTCTGGGACCTCGATAGTTAGGCAACAGGGCAGGATGAAAATTAATGGCCCCGTACGAGGGAATGGAATAGACCTCTTCTCGCAACAATTGTGACATTGAGGCTACACAAATAATATCCGGTTCTTGTTTCCTGACAAAATTTGCCAAATCTTCTTGAGATTTGCCCCTTTGTAATAAATAATAAGGAACGGATATTTGCCTCGAAAAAGACAGCAATGATTGGCTCTTTTGATTCCATTCTAGAAATTTCTTTATTCCGGCGATTACAGGTTTGTAATTTTGTGGAACCGACTCCACGATACCAACAATAGTATGATTTCGGGCTACTGCCAAAAGGGGACACATGGTATACTCACCGTTTTGACCTATGAACAATACTTTCATTGCAAGGGCCTTTTGCTCATCTCTGTATTCATCATATCATCATTATCCGGGTTTAAATTGCTTTCACAGCGGAAGAATATGAGAAAGTTACTTTCCCGTGTCAATACTATCACATGATGCAAGAAATAAATTGACTTAATTGTATTTTTACTATAGCATTGTCACTGTTAATTCTTAATAAGAGCAGGAGGTGTATCTGTGAAACAAGACTATGAAAAGCCTGAACTAATTGTTTATGAAGATCTTTCGGACATAACGACCCAGCAGCCCAGCAAAATAATGGGATAAAGTATCACGTTCTGTTTTCTTAAGGGCATTCAATACCCGCGGATTAAGTTCTGGCATTGAGTGCCTTTTTTTTCTCAGTAAATTAAATTGTTTCTGCCAATTCTTCAATCTTGGCCGTAAAATCAGCCATATCTGTTCCGAACTTGACAAGCCGGCATTCGATATTTTCGACCATCTCCATAATGAAGTCAAACTTGGCCGCCCTGTATTGAGGATGCACACCGGTTATGGTTACAGGAAAGAGCCCTCCGACCAGTTTTGTGGGCGTGATCGCTGTTATTTCTGTTTGGGGTTCGCCGGTCAGTTCCAGCAGACAAAGGGCCTTAAGCGGCACTCTGTTTTTCCATAATGACTTTTTTGTGTCTCCCAGTTTTAGATAATGTTCTTCTGCTATAACAGCATATTCATGGCACTCGTCCTTCGCAACAAAGAATCTCGATAGAGCATCATACCGAACCTTAATAATATCCGAGATGGATCCTGCCGAGTATCCGGCGTTTTTGAACAGGTACAGCTTTTCATCAGTAATGATGGGCATTCCTTTCTGCATCAAGGCAAAAGCGGCTGTAGATTTGCCCGCGCCGGAGTCGCCCGTAAAGGCGATCCCTTTGCCCCTAACCGAGGCACAGGATGCATGCATGGGGAAAATACCCCTTGATGTTAAAAGTTTATCCAGAGGGTGATCGACGAAAAGATATTTCTGATAAGTTGGCAGCATGGCGCTGCCGCACATCAGAGAAACGGCACTACCTTTGCTGAAATCAATCATAATCCGACCTGCTCCCGCATAGTCGATCCATTGCCTGCTTCCGTTTATATAAATTGTAAAATCAAAGTTTTCATTTACTTCCATGATACGGCTTTCGATCTTATATTCAGATCCGGGAAGAGGCATGAGCTTCTCTATCTCCCCGATGTCCGCTCCGCTTATTTCCAAAGAAAGCTCCGGCTCATGTGATCCTTTTCCCGGAGTCATCGCGTACCATAAGCAAAGGTCTTTCAGACACGGATCCCAGTTGCCGAATATCCTCAATGACCTGCCGAACGCGTCAAATATGTATAAATAATCACTCACTTTAATCCGCTTCGTTAATCCAGAGTTATCAGTTTGTTCTCGACCAATGACTTCACCAAATCTTCAATATCTTTGGTGAGCCTCTCTCTTTCTACGTTGAAATCTTCGAGAAGCAACGAAACAATTTCCGACATGCTTCTTGTCCCGTCTATCTTTTCCCAGAAGGTGCCGCCGACTTTGTTCAGACCGTAATATTTGCCGCTGACAGGATTAAGCAGTACGATTTCTCCCTTGACATTCTTCCCGATAATATCCGGATTCTTTTTAGGAACTCTTTCCATAAGTTTTATCTCCCTGTATATTTCTTAATATACTATTTTATTCGTCTGCCGCGCAACAACTGACTGCCAATGATGTAAATATTATAAAAAGGCTGCAACAACTTAGGAACCTTCTTTTCCGATCCCTGCCAGAAGGTCACGCCCTGTGGATCAAATATGAAATAAGAAATTATTCCCAGACGACCGGCCAGTGTCGCGGGGCAGAGGACCATGCAAAAATATGAAGCGAGTCTTGACCGTTCATCGCGCATCAGGCAGCTTTTATAAAAGTGGTACTCGCCCGGCAGCAGGGTGCTGTCCGGCAGGAATTTGCACCATATTGCCGACCCCGGAGATGAAGCGGGCATGTAATCGGCGGCAAGCCTTAGACAGACGCCCAGCAATTTGCGACAGTCAGGTGACGCTGATGTTCTGTAGATGAAATCCCAGTCAAGATCACGGCCGTAGCGTTTGAGGAAAAGACACAGTTCAATAAACCATCGGAGTCCGGTGTATTCATGATGAATGGCAAAATGCAATGCCAGATGAATAAACTGCATCTCCGGCGACAACCTTCTTGCCGTTTCGCCTCCGATAACGACCGTACCGTTATGTTCCCACCAGGGAAATCTGTCCAGCAATAGATAATCATTCAGGGGATAGCCCGCGCGCATCTTCCAGTGCAGATCAATGCCCACTGTCAGGACACCGGACTTCTTAGCAAAGTGCGACTCGCCAGTAATATCGGTTAATTTTGCAAAATCATCCCTGCTGCCTTTGAACGACGGAATGATATAGTCGGAATATCCTTCAGAATGCAGATGATCGAACGCCTTCGTCCGGTCACCCGGCCGGATCAGCAGGTCTATGTCGCTCATGGTCCGGGCCGAGGTGTCGCCGTATATGTCTTCCATATAAGACAAGCCCTTCAGCAGAATGTTTTCCACCCCCGCGGAGGATAATCCTTTCAGAACTTTTGCGCATTCCGATTCATAAAAAGCATTATACGCGGCAACCCGACGGGCAGTTTTTTGCAGGGTATCAGCATCCGCAGCAGGTATTTTTAAACCGGCATCTTTTTTCAAAAGGAGGTCGGAAAAATACCCGGCCATACCCGTTTTTTCTATCGCGGCAATCATGGCCGGCCAATCCACATCGCGCAATGCGGGCGCTTTGCCGGAGCTTAAGGCGTCAATCAGTGACAACATGTTCTCATTAAATCGTGGTCGACGCATTTCGCTTTCTCCTCTTAAAGCAAATGGCGGTTTAAAGTGTCCATTGACCGGGAAATTGATTTACTCAGCTCCGTCCAGCGTTGTCCGGATTAAATGCCGCAGGCGGCGATATGATTTCATGAATATATCTGGCTGTTTCGGTCCGCCGTTAACTTCCTTGATTTTATCCATCATATCAAAGCATAACCGACACTGACGCTCATCGCAGTTCATTGCACAATTTTCAACGGTAGAGAAAAAATTATCATCAAACAGGTGCGATGGAATTTCACCGATATTTTGATCTATGATGTCACCGTATCCGGCCGTGATGAAATCGACGATATTGTACGAAGCATTCGTGTTCAAAACGTGCATAAATTTTTTTGTAACCGATAAAATCGTATCTCGACCGCGTGGAAGCTTAACAACGCTGATGAATGGCAGCAAAGTCTTCAAACGTGAAACCGTTACCCAGTTTGCCTTGAAAAAAAACCGGGGATCCAGTGACACATCGGGGTTTTTACACAAATACTGGTCTTTGCTCAGGCTTCTGGCGAGAAACCAGCGGTGCCCGTGCGGGGCGCTTTCATCAGGGCAGTTATGGTGGCACCCCTCGAAGGCAATCACCTTCTGGGCGAATCCTGCTTTATGATTGCGCTCCAGTTGCGCTGGATTACGAATAATATTGACAGAGGGGTTGTGCAGCACCACCCCTTCTCTGCGCTCTTCTTCCAGTTCCTTTTCGGTCATCCGATGCGAGAGACAGGACCCCTGAATTTCGCAGTCCGGAAGGGCGTCTTTCAGCCGCTTTATCAGTTCCAGGTCGGCGACGACGAAACTGCGAACACCTCGGGGATAGAATTCTTTGAGGACATTATCGATCACCACTTTATAGTTATCATGCAGAAGATAGTTGAGCAGCAGGGTTAATTTGAACCCTGTATGCTCCTGATTCCAGGATATTAATCTCATCGTTCGTTTGCGGGCTTCATCAAGGGATACTTTCTGATTCCCCGCCCGTCCGCTGGAGCTGATTTGGGGATTGTAATGGGGGAAATGCAGATCATATATGTGTTGCCTGAAGGCGGTCAATCCCCGTAAATGTCTCTTCTTGGTCAGATGAGGTGAAAATCCAATGGTAAGTTTGATATTTTCCATGAGTCGTTAGATTTCTTTCACGGCTTGAGCCATGGCCGGTTAAGGATACTTTTGTCTGTACTCTTGTTAAGAACTTTCTTCTTGTCCGTGAACTATAAAAAAAGCATTTTTGTGTGTCAATTACTATTTCACAATACGGGCCACAAGTAAAAGCTATTGATTATCTTTTGAAAGATTGTATGAACTGACAAAATGGAAAGAATACAGAAAGAGATGATTAAGAAGGCAGGATCGTTTCTGATCCTGCCTTCTGGTGCATCTAATGGAGTGTTTCAGTAACGGCTTCACAATGTTGTCTTTTCGAGTCCGCCCAAGCGGACGAGAAATCCTAGTAATTTAAAAATACTGAAAGATATCTCCCCGAGCATACCCAAGCATACGCCGGGGTTCCCTGCCGGGCTTTCGCCTTCGGTCGATATGACAACCCTGGCTTTCCGCTAGATTTTATTATCTCATGCCCAACAATTTTCTTGTCTTTACGCCCTTCCACAGGGTACGTTCGCCCTACATGAAGCTTTCTTCGGGGATATCGATCGCGCTGCGGTCGCCGAACTTCATCGATTTGAGATAGCCGAAAATATCGGGAACATGATTCATGACATAGAACCGGGCCGTGGCAATTTTGCCCTTGTAGAAATCGGCGTCGATTTTGCCCTTCTCTTTCATCTTTGCCGCCGCCAGAAGCGCCTGGTCGAGCAAGAGCATGCCACAGTAGACTCTGGCGCCTGCATGCAGGGTCCGGGTGGCAAAAAGTTGTTTCATCTGCTTGTCGCCCTTCGTCCAGGCGTCATTCATGTTGATGATCTCTTTGAAAGCCGCCATGGCTTCCGCCATCATCGCGAATTCCGCCGCGAATTCGTCCGTCTTCCTGCCGGCGACGAAATCGTCGATTTGCGCCACCCACTTTTTGAACGGCGCGCCGTCCTTCATGGTAAACTTGCGGCCGGTATAATCCTGAGCCTGGATGAAGTTGGTGCCTTCCCAGATTCCATAAATCACAACATCCCGGTACAGTTCCGCCGGGGCATACTCTTCCGTGAAGCCGTAGCCGCCGAGGCACTGGATGGCGTCACCGGTGGCCAGCCTCGCCATATCGGATGTATAGGCCTTGCACATGGGGTTGTTGATCGCAAACATATCATCATAAAATTCCCGCTCTTCCGGCGTTGCGGCATCGACGGCCAGATCGCGGTAGAGATAGGACTTGTAAATGAGCGCCCGGCAGGCCTCCAGTATGGACTTCTGGGACAAAAGCATGCGGCGGACATCTTCGTGTTCGATGATCCGGACACTGGGGCCCTTGGGGTTGGTGGAATGTTTGCTCTGCACGCGCAGCTTGGTATAATCCAGAGCGGCGTAATAGGCGGCGCCGATGCATCCCAGGGAGAACAGGCCCGTGTTCAGGCGTTCCTCGTTCATATACGCAAACATCTGCTTCATGCCGATGCCGCGTCCGTCTTTCACTTCCGCTTCTCCCACCATCCAGCCGTAGCAGTTCTCGTTTTCACCCATGGAGAGGGTGGCGGTCGTCGAGCCGTGAATACCCAGCTTGTGCTCGATGCCCATGGTGGTGACGTCATTCCAGGCGCCCAGCGAACCGTCCTCGTTAACCCAGAACTTGGGCACGATGAAAAGCGATATGCCCGCGGTGCCTTCCTTGGCGCCCGGGGTCTTGGCCAGCATCAGATGGATGATGTTTTCCGCCAGGTCATGGTCGCCGGAAGAAATGAAGCATTTCGTTCCGGTGAGCTTATACTTGCCGGGCGTGCCGGTGGGAAACGCCTTGCTCTGCACCGCGCCGACTTCGGAGCCTGCGCCCGGTTCGGTAAGCCCCATAGTCCCGCCCCATTCACCTGTGCGCAGTTTGGGAATAAACAGGTCCTGTTGTTTTTGCGTGGCAAATTCATGAAGCACGGTGATCGCGCCCTGCGTCAGACACCAGAACATAACGATCGACGGCGAAGCGGCGGACTGCATCTCCAGAATCGGCGCATACCAGCACAGCGGTATTTTGCCTTCGCCGCGGTAACCGAACTGGGGTCCCAGTTCCGCATCCATCACGGTTTTATAAACATTCTTGAACGAATCCGGGGTCACCACCGCATGTTCATTGCCGCCCACAAATTTCGCGCCGGGTTCATCGGCGTCTTTGTTGGCCGGACACATCACATCGCGGCAGACTTTAAAGTTGACATCGAGGAAGCTGTTGATGTCGTCCATCCCGTAGTATTCTTTGTAAGCATCAAGGCTCAAGAGCTTTTCCACGCCGAGCCATTCTTTGATCTGGAACATGATGTCCCGCGTCTGATACAACCAATTACTGTGTGCCATATTGAATTCCTCCTGTTATCAGTCTTTATCTAAATCGACGGCAACTGTCAAACTGATATTTTAATTAAAAGAAGATTTATACCGGCATTATTTTTATACCCAAAATACCAAGTAGCAAAAGTTTATTTTGTTGGATTTTTAAGCACTTTTTTCTTTGCATTTTTCTCAAAAAAGAGTAATATCTGCTTCATAAATCGGGAAAACCAAGTTGGTATATTAATTGTTCCCGAAGCGCTGCGCGCTTCGGGAACGCCCGGCTGAGCCGAGCCTGATTATTCCCTCGCGCGCTGACTCGCGCTCGGGAACAAGCGGCTGGAGCGGAAGCCTGTAACAGGCTCGGCTCAGCCGGGCGTTATGTGTAAAAAATAAGAGGACAATAAATGCCTGTTAAGATATTGAAATCGGAAATATTTGAACCACGCCTTTTTGAGTTGCCAATGAATGGAAAACGGTTGCCGATTCAGAATACTACCCCTTTTTATCCTATCTACAATAACAAAGAGAATGTTTTGTTTGAAGGAGATAGTATCGAGTGGTTAAAAAGTCTTTCAAGTGAAACTGTTGATCTTATTTTTGCAGACCCGCCATACAACATAAAAAAAGCCGAATGGGATAAATTCGAGAGTCAAGAAAAATATATCGAATGGTCTATGCAGTGGATTAGTGAGTCATCCCGTGTCTTAAAAAAAACAGGCACACTCTCAATAGTGTTCGGCACGGATATTGCTAAATCAAGCAGTGCTCTACCCCTGTCCAAGCGGATTGTTATTTAGCAATCCGTCCCCTGATTATTTTTTTTAAA